>RCUR01000276.1_pt1 | contig 18191 bp, 17 predicted proteins | sample 2166151 | NCBI WGS metagenome assembly RCUR01 (sample SAMN09932785, study PRJNA488358) | compost metagenome | isolation source: compost soil in an enriched community | place: Germany: Experimental Botanical Garden
AAGCCGCTGGCGTGATCCACACCGACTTCGAAAAAGGCTTCATCCGCGCCGAAGTGATCGCCTACAACGACTTCATCCAGTACAAGGGCGAAGCCGGTACCAAGGAAGCCGGTAAATGGCGCCTGGAAGGCAAGGATTACATCGTCAAGGACGGTGACGTGATGCACTTCCGCTTCAACGTCTAAGCGCACCATGGATCCTGCCGGATCCCGAAAGAAAAAAACCCCTTGATAGCGCTGGCTTCAAGGGGTTTTCTTTTAAGCGGCAAGATTGACTACATCTACGCCTGCAACTGACGCTTGAGCACCTTGCCTATGGGGCTGCGTGGCAACGCACCGATCAACCACACTTCCTTGATGCACTTGTACCCGGCGAGGTGTTCCCGACAGTGCGCCATCACCTCTGATTCCGTGACAGCACCGGCATGAGTGGGCACGATGTAGGCGACCGGGACTTCGCCCCAGCGCGCATCCTCGCGACCGACGACGGCGACTTCTGCCACCCCGGGAACAGCAGCGATAACCGATTCCAGCTCAGCTGGGTAGATGTTCTCGCCACCGCTGATGATCATGTCCTTGAGCCGATCGACGACGTAGAGAAATCCGCCCTCATCCACTCGGCCGACATCACCGGTGCGGTACCACCCTTCATGCATGGCCGATTGGGTGGCCTGGGGATTGCCCCAGTAACCGGAAAACATCATGGGGCCGCGGCACCAGATCTCGCCGTCCTGGCCTGGCGCAACGGCAACCAGCGTGGCGGGGTCGACGATTTGCAGCTCTGCGCCCATCAAGGCCTTTCCTTGGGAATGGGCCGTGTCGAGGCCCATTTCATGAATCCAGAACGTGATCCCACCACAGAACTCTGTGATGCCGTAGACCTGCTGGACTTTAATCCCACGCTTGAGGCTCGCCTCGATCAGCGGCTTGGGCACGGCCGATGCCCCACAGGTCACCGAGACCAGGCTGGAAGCATCCACGGCGATCTTGTCGGCGGCAGCCAGCAACGCCTGCAACATCAACGGCACGCTCATCAGGTTGGTGATGCGTTCACGCTCGATCACCTGCCATACCTGAACCGGATCGAAGTCCGGCATCAGCACCGTCAGGCAGCCCTTCATGACGTTGGTGATGAAGGGAGAAAGGCCGCCAATGTGAAACATCGGGGCGACCAGCAGGAAACGGTGGTCCTGGTTCCACTCCAGCGTGTTGCTGTTGCCCTGGGCGCTCCAGAACAGTGCCTCGTGGGAGAGAGTTGCTCCCTTGGGTTTGCCCGTGGTTCCGGAGGTGTACATGATCACCGCCAACGAGGCGCCCCCTTCGCCCAGGCAAATCGGTCGGTCAAGCAACCGATCTTCCACAATCCGCTCGTAGTCGCTTGCCATCGTCGCGCCACTGCAGAGTGTCAGCAGGCTCGAATGCTCTGTGACCAACCCCTGCACGGTGTCGGTGAAGGCCTCTTCATAAAGCAGCGCCACCGGCGTGCTATCACCGAGGATATAACTGAGCTCGGGCCCTTGAAGACGCCAGTTCAGCACGACCGCTATAGCCCCGGCGCGGGCTACGGCGAAAAGCGCACAGGCCAGGAACTCGCTGTTCTTGGCATACACCGCAACCCGGTCACCCACCTCCACCCCTTCTGCCACCAGGTAGTTCGCGAGGCGGTTGCAGCGCGAATCGAACCGGGCATAGGTCAGGCGCTCCTGTGCGGTGACGATCGCCTCTCTGGCTGGGGTCAATGCAGCACGCTGTGCCAGCAAGCGACCTAAATGCACGCTCATGTTCTTCTCCTTGTTATTGTTCCATGGGCCTGCTCAGAGAACCGGCATAGCTCGGTCAATCAACAGCGACAACGGTGCCTCGGCGCCCAGACTGCCGAAGGCGAAACCGCGCTCATTGCCCAGCCGAGCGCGACAGAAAAGATCCGCCACGTCGGTGTGGCCAGCCTTGAGCAGCAGCGAAGCCTGGATGGCCAGGGCAGCCCGCTCGACGACCAGGCGGCTACGCGCTTCCAAGGTCTGCGGCTGGTTGAACGCCTGCTGCAACCAAACGAGGTTTTCGTCGTACAACGGGTGTTGCCCCTCGGCGCCGAGCAATTCGCAGAACAGGGCATCCCGGGCCGCAGGCTCCTTGTGCAGCGCCCGCAGGACATCCAGGCATTGCACATTGCCACTGCCTTCCCAAATGGAGTTCAGCGGCGCTTGGCGATAGAGACGCGGGAGAATGTTCTCCTCAACGAAGCCGATCCCCCCGAGGCACTCCTGAGCCTCATTGACGAACGCAGGCGTGCGCTTGCAGACCCAGTACTTGCCAATGGCCGTGGCGATGCGGGCAAAGGCCGCTTCCTGCGGATCGCGCGGCGAGGCATCCACCGCCCTGGCGAGACGCATGGCAAACGCCACCGCAGCTTCGCTCTCGAGCGCCAGGTCCGCCACGACATTGCGCATCAAGGGTTGATCGATCAACAAACGCCCAAATGCCTGGCGCTGGCCGACATGGTGCAACGCTTGCACCAGGGCCTGGCGCATCAGCGCGGCCGAGCCGATCACGCAGTCGAGCCGAGTCAGCGCGACCATTTCGATGATGGTCGGTACGCCCCGCCCCTCTGCCCCGACCAGGTAGGCCGTGGCGCCCTGGAACTCCACCTCGGACGAGGCGTTACTCCAATCGCCCAGCTTGTCCTTGAGCCGCTGGATCCGCACCGCATTGAGCGAGCCATCAGGCAACAACCGGGGCATGAGGAAGCAACTCAGGCCGCCATCGAGTTGAGCCAGTACCAAGTGGGCATCGCACATCGGCGCCGAGAAAAAGAACTTGTGCCCCACCAGTTTGTAGCTGCCATCGGCCTGCTTGAAGGCGCGCGTGGTATTGCTGCGCACATCGGACCCCCCCTGCTTCTCCGTCATGCCCATGCCGACGGTGCAGGAAAACTTCTGCTCCACAGGCAGTGGGCGTGGGTCGTAATCCGCCGCGGTAATACGCGGCAGCCAGACTTTCGCAAGCTCCGGCGATTGCAGGATCGCCGGTACCACGGCGTGGGTCATCGTCAGCGGGCAAGCCGTTCCGGCATCGGCCTGGCTGTTCATGTACATCAGCGCCGCCCGGATGACATGCGCGCCAGCCTGGTCCTGATGTCGCCAGGAAAAGCTGTGCACCTCACCACGCATCGCGTTGTTCATGAGCCCGTGATAGGCCGGGTGAAACTCCACCTCATCGATGCGCCGGCCATAGCGGTCAAACTGGCGAAGCAGGGGCTTGTTGCGATTGGCCAACTCCCCCAGGTCCATCTGTTCGCCGCCGCTCACAGCGCCGTGCGCAGCCAGGTGCCCTTCGCCCCAACCACCGCCATGGTGCCGAACCGCCTCCTGAAGAGGTAAATCACTGGTCCACGCGTTGTATACCGGCAGGGGAAGTGGTTGGTTCAGTACTTCATGGGTTTTAAACTGGCTTTCGGTCGACATGAGGGAATCCTCGCAAGGTTGGCGATGCGAAAATTACACTCAAAGTCATTTTTCAGTCAATACTAGTAATATTGAGCTTTCGCTTACTTCACGTGGCCAAGCTCAGGTCATTGAGGATTTCGATTTGCTCTTATCACCGGCTATTGTTGCGGAAGCCGCAAGCCCCGCTCCGCGCCAACTCATCCTCAAGCTTCTGCTTGCAGTCGAGGGTCTGGAAGCCGCGGAAGCGATACGAGCCTGCGCGCTCTTCGATATCTCGGCGAACAACGCACGCGTTGCCTTGGCCCGCCTGCAGGCGGCCGGGCTGATCGAAACGGTCGGTCGCGGGGTTTATCGACTGGGGCCTGCCGGCCGCGCCCTTGGCGAGGAAGTGGGCGCCTGGCGAACGGCGGAACAGCGCTTGCGGGCGTGGGATGGCGGCTGGGTCATGGTGCTCACCGCCGCCTTGGGCCGCACGGACCGTAAGGCCCTGCGAGCTCGCGAGCGGGCATTTGCTCTGACCGGGATGCAGGAGCTTGAAAATGGCGCATTCATTCGCCCGGATAACCTGACGGGCGGGGTCAACCTGATTCGTGAGCGGCTGCAGTCGCTAGGCCTGGAAAGCAACACCCCGGTGTTTTTGGCCAGGCAGCTTGACGATGCCCTGGACAGCCGCGCCAGAGCCCTCTGGGGCAACGGAAAACTCGAAGAGAAATACGCGCATATGCAGCGGATTCTCGAGCATTCGACAGCCCGCTGCGCCGCCATGCCGCTAAACGAGGCCGCTCGCGAAACCTACCTGCTGGGCGATGAAGCGGTGCGCCAGATTGTCTTCGACCCCCTGCTGCCAGAGCCGCTGGTAGCGGAAAGCAAACGGCGGTATTTCCGCGACGTCGTCAAGCAATATGACGAAGCAGGCCATCGAATCTGGCGTGATTTTCTGGCATCGGCCTGAGTTCGTCAGTACCGAGAAGCTGATGCCAGCCTCCACAAGCCCCCCGCATGGCGAACGCTTGCGGGGGTTTTGCTTGCCGTGTCTAGCGAATATTCGCCCCTGCCATGGATTCCGGCGACCACTGCGCCGTCGAAAGCGGTTCGATGTATTTGATACCGCCGTGGGGCCCGACCACACCATTGATGTTGTAGGTGCCACGCGACAGGTCATAGGTCATGAAAGGCGTGGCATCGGGCACCAGCTTGTCGTAGCTCTGGCTGAGGAAAGCAAAGGAGCCACGGTAAAGCTTGCCACTTTTGTCGTACTGGTCAGAGGCCAGGGCGGCCCAACTGTCTTCGTCCAGATAGAAGCGGCGCTTCTGGTAGATATGCTTGGCGCCAGGCTTGAGGTTGCCCTCCACGACCCACACACGGTGTTTCTCCCAGCGCACGAAATCCGGTGAGAGGTGATGGGGTGTCGTCAGGCTATTGGGATTCTGCGCGTAAGTCAGCTTGTAGGTGTTGTAGGGCACGATCATTTCCTTCTTGCCCACCAACGTCCAGTTGTACAGGTCCAGCGCGCGGGCGGTCCCGGGGTTCGGGGTATCGTAGGCCAGGATCGAGATCAATTTGACGCGGCGCTGTCCCGGCAGGTATTGCCAGCCGCGCCCCGGTTGTTGCAAGGGGTTCACGGCATTTTTAAGCATGATCGACTCACCGGCCCGTCGTGCAGGGCCAGTGTAGGACAACTTCATCTGATAGTAGAGGTCCTTGTTGCTGATCGGCTTCGACATGTTTTCGTACATCGGGAAGGAGATGAACGCCTCGCCTGTGACCGCCAGGCTCGCCACGCCAGCGGTGTCAACGTTCCAGGAGTCGTACTTGGAGTTGATGCTGACGCCCTGGTAGCGCAGCAAGAAGTTCCACATCGCCTCGGCGCCCGATTGCGGGATCGGGAACGGTACGCCGGGCAGTACATTGTCGATGGCCACTCCACCCTCGAGCGACTTGGCGGCGGTGGCGTTCTTGCGGCTGTTACTCAGTACCGCCTGCGGTAGTGCTGCGGTGCGATGGGTCGGATAGACATCAATGCGGTAGCTGGGGTAACGCTTGGCCAACGCCACTGTCGTTGCGGTGAGCAAGCCCGTGTACTGGTCGACGTTGCCACCATTGATGACCAACAGCGGACTTTCACCAGCGAAGGGGTCGGGGCGCATGGTATCGCCCGTCTTGAAACCGGCCGGCGCAGTGGTCAGGCCACCGTTGTAGGGCGGAATGGAGCCATCGGCATTACCGGCTTTTTCAGCACCTACCAGCGTGAGGCTTTCGCCCAGTTTGGCGGCTTCCTGGCTCGACACGGCTGCCTGGGCATCGATGGTCGCGGACCGGATGAGCGAAGCAGTCAACAGACTCTTCACAAATTTCATATTGTTATTCTCCTGCTTAGTGAACTAAGCACTCGTGAATCAGGCGCGGCAGTCGAACATTCGGTTTCAAGGAGTGGCACGTCGCCCTCTTGGCCTCAAATCAACGCTTGCGTGGCTTTGCGAAAATACCTGTCGGTATGGTCAAGCCTGATTTGAACAAATAGGACTCTATGCCCCAGGCAGACTGATCGCTTCTCATCAGACGACTATGATTTTTCATTTCATGACAAGGAGTGCGGCCATGACCCGCAAAATCACAGCAAGGGATCTGCACCAGGCAGTGCAAGCCGGCATCCTCAAGCCCGGACAAGACCAGGCATTGTGGGCGTGGCTGCAAAACCGGCCCGAACAGCAGGCCTCTTTCCAGCTCGCCCACGTCGCTTACTACTTCGGCGCCCTGTTGATCATCAGCGCCATGGGCTGGTTGCTCACCGAAGCCTGGATGCGCATCGGCAACCACGCCTTGCTGGCGATGGCAGTGATTTACATGCTGCTTTTCACCCTGGCCGGACGGGCCTTGTGGCAGCGCGGCTTGCAGATTCCCGGCGGCTTGCTGGGGGCCGTGGCCGTCGGCCTGACGCCGTTACTGGTGTTCGCCACCGAGCAACTGACCGGGCTTTGGGTGCTGGGCGATGCACAAAACGACTACCACCAGTACTACACCCTGGTGCAGGGAGGCTGGCTGGCCATGGAGGTGGCAACCGTGCTGGTTGGCCTGGCGATGCTGCGCCTGCTGCCCTTCCCTTTCATCGTCATGCCCATGGCCATCGCCCTGTGGTTCATGTCCATGGACCTCACAGAGGTGCTGTACGGCGAAAGATTCGATTGGGCACAGCGTCAGCGGGTATCGGTGTGGTTCGGCCTGGTGGCGCTTCTGGGGGCGCTGTGGATCGATGGCCGGACGCAGAAGGACTTTGCCTTCTGGGGCTATCTGGCGGGCTTGTTGGCCTTCTGGGGCGGCTTGAGCCTGATGGACAGCGACAGCGAGTGGAGCAAGGCCGCCTATTGCCTGGTCAATCTCGGCCTGATGGGCCTGGCCGTGTTGTTGCGCCGGCCGCTGTTCATGGTATTCGGCGCACTCGGCGTGGCGGGGTACCTGGGCTACCTGGCCCACCACGTTTTTGCCGATTCGCTGCTGTTTGCGCTGGTGCTGACCCTGCTCGGCCTGGGCCTGATCGGATTGGGCATCGCCTATCAGAAACGCCGTGAAGCATTGACCAGCGCCCTGCGCGCAAGCCTGCCGCCAGGGCTGGTGCGGTTTCTGCCAGCCCTGCGGCGCTGAGTGTCAGGCTTTTTTCCTGGTGCGTGGCAGCAAAATGGCAAGACCACCGAACAGCGGCAAATACGAGCACAGGCCATAGACGTACTCGATGCCATGAATGTCCGCCAGGTATCCGAGCAAGGCGGCGCCGATCCCGCCAAAACCGAACATCAGGCCGAAGAACACCCCGGCGATCATGCCAACATTGCCAGGCACCAGTTCCTGGGCATAGACCACGATGGCGGAAAAGGCCGAGGCCAGGATAAAGCCGATGATCACACTCAGTACGCTGGTCCAGAACAGGTCGACGTAAGGCAACAGCAAGGTGAACGGCGCCACACCAAGGATCGAAAACCAGATCACTGCCTTGCGGCCAATGCGGTCGCCGATCGGCCCGCCGAAGAAGGTACCGGCTGCAACGGCGCCCAGGAACAGGAACAGGTGCAGCTGCGAACTGGCCACCGACAGGTCGAACTTCTCGATCAGGTAGAAGGTGAAGTAGCTGGTGAAACTGGCCATGTAGAAATACTTGGAGAACACCAGCAAGCCGAGCACCACCAGCGCGCCTATGACGCGCTGCCGGGACAAACCGTGAGTGGCAGCCTGCCCTTGCTTGGCCTTGAACAGATTCAGATGCTCGCGATACCAGCGGCTGAGCCCGTAAGTCACCAATACGGCACAGATAGCGAACAAGCCAAACCAGACTACATTGCCTTGGCCGAACGGAATGATGATGCCCGCCGCCAACAACGGCCCGAACGCAGAACCGGCATTGCCGCCGACCTGAAAGGTCGATTGCGCCAGCCCAAAGCGCCCACCAGAGGCCAGGCGGGCAATACGTGAGGTTTCCGGATGGAAAGTCGAGGAACCGATCCCTACCAACGCCGACGCCAGCAGAATCATCGGGAAGCTGCCCACATAGGCCAGCATCACAATCCCCACCAGCGTACAAAGCGTGCCCAACGGCAGCAGATTCGGCATGGGCTTGCGGTCGGTATAGAACCCGACCCACGGTTGCAGCAAGGAAGCCGTGATCTGGAACGTCAGGGTAATCAGCCCGACCTGGGTAAAACTCAAGCCATAGTTGGCCTTGAGCAAGGGGTAGATCGAAGGCAAGACCGCCTGGATCAGGTCGTTGATCAAGTGCGCCAGGGCACAGGCGGCGATGATGCGCATCACCAAAGGGCTGCTCTGGCCTACACTCGAAACAGCGGCGGTACTGCTGGGAATATTGCTCACGGCCACGGGGAAATCTTTCCAATCAGCGATTTGGATCCAAATTATCCAGAATCGGCTGACCTGCGCGCCAGTGAATTTTATCGGCCGCAAAGCCATGGAGACGCTAAGCGTTTGATAGCGTGCATAAATTTTTTAAAAAAAGGCTTGACGCATATCCGTTCTCAGCGAATAATGCGCGCCACTTGGCTACATAGCTCAGTTGGTTAGAGCATAGCATTCATAATGCTGGGGTCCGGGGTTCAAGTCCCTGTGTAGCCACCAAGTACTAAAAACGGCTTACCGAAAGGTAGGCCGTTTTTTTATGCCTTGGGAAAAGCCCGGCAGGCATGCACACCAAACGACCGGATTTAGCAGTCCGCATTCTATCGGCGCCCAAGCGCCATCCTCAAATCAGGCATCCATTGACGCCGGCACTCCTGGTGGCTCCAACCTATCGGAGCTTAACCATGATTGAAGCCACACCCAATGCACACATTGAGTTCTCCACCCGCACCACCCCCTTCGGCGCTAAGTATGGCGACAGAAAACTCTTTGCCGTGTGCAAGGGCATCAATATCGAAGATGCCCTTGCACACGCCACAGAACTCCTTGGCTGCGCCTCAGCCACTACATTTGAAATTGCCAACATCCTGCAAGACAACGAACGCAGCCAGGTGATTGCAATATTCCATCTGTTGGAAATGGCGAAGGCACTGCTCAACGCATCACTAAAGGGAACCAACACATCAGGAGTTCCGCTCTGCCGTACATGATACGGCCCAACACGATCGGCGTAGCCGCTGCCGCCAGGCGGCGCTGAGGTCCGCAGGACCTCTCTGCGATCTCCAAACCTGCACCCACTTCGCGGTGGCGCTCCTTCAGTGGAAATGGCTAGGCCGAGAACAACAGGCATATTCGCCGCAAATTTCAGAAACGTCTGATAGGCCTGATTTTACCTGCCCGATAGTTTTGTCACTCCCGAATTCACGTCAGGTTCTCATGGCGAATCAGGGCGACACTTGCTTGCTATCGCATGCCTGGGTGACTCGAGCCTTTGTTCACTTTCGGGGCGCCCCCGCAGATATTCGTCCACACAATACGCTCGCCGACGTGAAGGTAGGGAAAACAGCCCAACACATCCAAGGAACAGGATCATAAAAATGAACGCCCCCTTGCACTTGCCATATAACAACGAAGTCTCAGCTGAGTTTCTCCGCCTCCAGGACGACTCACCCTTCACGCAGCATCAGATTGCTGGCTTCAGCGAGCAAACCCTGGCGATTATTCAACAGCAGGAGGCTTACGCTAAAGCTCATCCCCCTCTTGGCATTTACCGGCTGGCAACCGAGGGCAGCCAAACCCGTAACGGAGGAGTGATCCAACAGGCGACGTCGCTGATGGAGATAACGTTGCACAACGGTCAGCAGGTGCGTGTTGCACAGCAAGGCGATCACGCCGTATATGCCGATGGCAGCACGGCGCAGATAGTCACCGGCGCGGGGCAAGAAAATAACCATTTTGCGCTGGTCGGCAGCCAGTTGAGTAATGGCGATGAAATCATCGATACACCGCAAGACCGTGTCTATTTTGTGGCGCGTGACGGCGTGGCGATGGCAGAGGATTTTTTGCCAACTGTCGAAGGCTGAGCCTATGAGGCATGGCGCTGCCTGAATGCTTTTCAGCAGCGCCCTGCTCAAACGCTCTCGATGCTGACTGCCGCGACCTGAGCTCGGGACGCGCTTGGAAAAATGGAAAGCCCCAATGGCGATCGGATATTTCATTGGTTTAAATGACAAAACCAGCTGTGGCGGCAAAGTTCTGGATGGTGACACCCGCGTAATGATGTATGGGGTGGCTCATGCTCACGAAGGCGATAGAGTCACTTGTGGAAAGGACGGAAAAACATATCGAATCCAAGGTGGTGTTCCGCACATTATCAGTTACGGAAGGCACGTGGCTGGCACGCTGGACAGTTTCAGCAATTGCCCCTGCAGAGCCGGCCTGATTCCTTCAGTACGCACGGCCACCTACCGGAAAAAGGCAAACCCAGCGCCTCAAGCTGCTAGGGCAACCCCTCAACCACCTACACCCCCTGATAGCTGGGTTACACAGAACCCCCAAGAGGCTACAAGCCCGGCCTACACAACGGCGCCGCCGACGCTCGCACCAGCAGGTGCGGTTTGCGACGAGCGCTTTCAACTCCTCAATCACCGAGGCCTGCCCTTTAGGCCTCTGGATTACGCTCTGCTGCAAAACGACCAGTGCATCGCTTACGGCAGGCTCGATAACCGGGGCCACAACCAGCCCCACGGCAGCGCAACCCCCGTCAGCCTACAGATTGCAATCAGCGCCCCATCGCCCGACATGGAGTAATCGCGATGTCTTTGAATGATTTCCAGAATACCAATGCTGTAGGCCCCGATGCCCTGTTCCTCCTGCCACAAGCCAGTTCACGAACCTACGCTCCGACCGGCACACCGCCCAAACAAGTCAAAATCCAGAACCTGGCCCTGAGCCGCCTGCCCGCTGCTATGCGCAACATGGGCTGGGACACGGCAGCGGCCTTGATGCAGAGGTGGTTCGACAGCCCTGGTTGGTCGATGCCAGATGCATGGAAGGAAAGGAAAACCCAACCTGACCCAATGAGCTTGCCTAGAGCCCACTGTGATGAGGGCATCGTGAAAATGGACTGGGCTATGAAGTTTCAGCGCTGTCGCGAAGCTGTAGAAGAAGCGGAGTCCCGATTAACAACAGTGAATGGCATCGAACGCCTGAAAGATCTATTGAAAAAAGCCGGATGGATGGGAGAGCATTCGTTTGAGTTGGGCTTCTATAATATGTCAGCCCTACAAATGGATGCCTTCTCTCAGGTTAATTTTTCTGAATTTGGTGGCACATTGGATGTATTAGATGACATGTACGGAGCCTTGGGCTTTGCAACGCTAAAGATCGGCGTGGTGGGAAAAGTGTTTAGCAAAGAAAATCCGGACACTAAAAAACTCCGATACTTTTTTCGGGTAGAGCATTTGGGGTTCTACATTCGTGATTATTATGATTTCACCGGACCGCAATATCTGGGCACTTGGACGGAAGATCGGGTGCTAACCAAAACAGAAACAGTTTTTTCGATGACCGCTCACGGGCAAGTAATCCTGCGCTTAAAGGATGGTCCTTTCGCCGCTGTCACCAATAGTGACTTTCGTGAGTATCGCGATAAAAACGGCAAAGGAGGTGATTTTATTATCTATTCGGATGTGTTGTGGAGAAAGCAGGATCAGATCATTGACCTTGGAGAGCTTACTTGAATGCTTCTTCACGGCGTATCGCTTTTGTCGTGGCTTATATCACCATTGCAGGCGGTTTATGGACTGCCTCACAGTGGTGGGAAAAAGGCATAGCAGAAAACTTAGGCAATCCTGCTATCAGCCCTAACGGCTGTTATCGCGTCGAGGCCTTTAAGCCATTTTGGGTATTACCCAACATATTTCAAAGGAAGCGTCATCCAGATGACGAGGTCAAACCAAAATGGCTCCAGTGGTGGGGTTACCCTGTTTTTTTTCGACTCTATGATCATCGAAATGGAAAGTTTATTTCAGAAACAAAGATCTATGATTTGGAGTCGGCAGGGGGAGAGATCACTTGGGGGCGGGGATCGAGAACAGTATATGTCGGTATGATTCCTATTGGCCCCAACGTGCCCGACTGCATAGGCGATCAACCCAACACACCCCCGACTGCCAATCCATGACACGCGCGCCTGAAAAGTAATTACCCATATCCTGCAGGATAGTGAACGCAGCCAGTTGATTGCCGTATTCCAACTGTTAGAAATAGCGATGGCGCCCAGCGCTTCATTGGATGGAACCAACACATCGGGAATGCCGCTCGGCTGAACTTGTTCCGACCCTACACGATCAGCGGCTACATCGACCGTGTTTATCCGAATTGCCTGCGGGGATGGAGATGCAGGCCGCTAGCGGCAAAACGACGTCTTGTTGGTAAAGTCATCGCCCCAGGTCCGGTACCCCGCCGTATCGATGTGAATGCGCCCTGACGCATATTGGCTCAGCCCCATCTTCCATTGCCCTCCCCTCTGCTTCCAGAACGCGCATAGGCGCGTTGCGGCGTCGGCCGGCTGCACAATGAACAGGTCGATGGCAAACGCGCGTACATGGGCGCTGTGGAGCGCGCCGCCGGCGCAGGCGTTGAGTTGGGGGTCGCGGTAGGCCGAGACCACCTCGAATTCGCTCAAGGCTTTTTCATCGACCAAGGTCTTGAGCAATTGCAGCGTTGACTTGACCGAAGGCCAGAGGCTTTGTGGTGGCACCGAAAAAGGCTCGGCGTCACATCCCTTCCAGTCGCTGGCGGTCCTGAGCAGTTGGTATAAGGGCACGATGGTGTCGAGATGGTTGTCGGCCAGCATCGTGCGAAATTCGGCCGTTGCGTGCCGGCTTTCCCATTGTTTGAACAACGCCTCATCACGCTCGTCGGCGTGAACCGTCAATGCGCTCAACAGCAGCAACACCAACACGCCCTTGGACACGGTTCTACCTCCTGCATTGACCGGTGACAGTCCTTGATACGAAAACCCGGTAGGCGTGCGCCCCGTGGTCTTTCAGTATGGCCTGCGCCCCACCTGGAAGGGGCATTCTGACAAGGAGTCAGCCATGGCAAAAGCACCTTTGTTTCCGCTGATCAGCACTGCCCTGCTCGCCCTGGCCTTTGCCAGCATGGCAACTGCAGACGCCCGCATCGCCCTGGGCAACCAGGAGCGCGTCACCCGCCTGTTCGCCTACCCCAATAATTGCGGGGTGATCTGCTACCGCGACTGGAGCCTGGAACAAACCGTGGAGCACTACCTGAGCCAGAGTGTTAGGCGTGACGGCTACGCGTCCGCCAGTGTCCGGGTCGTACGCGACAATGACCAATTGTTTGCCAATATCAGCCATGTGCCCCAGAGCTACGCGAAACCGTTGAAAGCGCTTCTGGCTGCAGGCGACCTGGCCTTCGAAGGGGCCACGCACCTCAGTCGCGACGGTAAATGGGCACATGACTGGCGCCTGTTCTTGCCGTTGGGCATGGCCCTGGAAAAACGCCGCAGCATCGAGCTGCTGCATTTTCCGCCCGACTATTCCCTGACCCAGGCCCAAGACTATCTGCGCTCGGCCACCAGCGAGCGCTGGGCCAGTTTGCTGGTGCGCAATGGCGTCGAGCCGCAGCAAACACCAGCCTTCCAGACCATCATCGATATCGCCCCGATCGCCGCTCCCCCCAGCGCCGGCAAGCGCCTTGAAGGTGTCTACGGTTACTTTCGGGATTACCAGGTGCAGATGGTCCGTTCACTCAGTCGCACGGCCGACGGCCAGGCGCTACCGATGGTGGCGTTCGGTACGCCGGTACGCAACTGGGTGCGACAGCAATACGGGCCAACGCTAAAAGTGCTTGGCCTGGCCGCCATCAATACGGGGCCAGGACAAAAGGTCGACGTGCTGGGCGCCAACCACCCAAGCTACATCTGGTATGCAGCGGACAAGAATAACTACCGAGGCAATCAACAGAAGGCCGACCAGGTCGGTTTGAAAATCATGGGGCAGGATTTGAGCGCGGCCTGCTGGCAAGCCGGGATGGGGCGCGATCACCGGGCCGACGCCAAGGCAACGCTCGCTGCCTGCACGCACAAATGGCAGGTTGCACAGACAAAACAGACCTGCGAACTCTTCTACAACTCGGTCCGCAACTTGACTGCGCCCCAAGCCACAAGCAAGTGCGCAACAGGGTCCGTTAGCCGGACCCTGAGCAGGCTGGATAACCCAGGCTGAATCAGTCGATCGGCCGCAGGCGATACTGCGGTGGCAGCTGTTCAAAGCCGCTGATGTTGGCGTTCAAGCTCTTCCAGCGACCGTCCTTGATGCCGTAGATGCAACCATGGATCGACAGGCTCTGGCCACGGTGCCAGGCGTTCTGCACGATGCTGGTATGGGCGACGTTGGCCACTTGCTGAATCACATTCAGCTCACACAAACGGTCGACCCGCTCTTCCTCGGTCGCCAGTTGGCCCAGTTCAACGCGCTTTTCGTAGTACAGGTCGCGAATCGAGCGCAGCCAGCCGTCGATCAGGCCGAACTGGCGATCCTGCATCGCCGCCCGTACGCCGCCGCAGCCATAGTGGCCGGTCACCAGGATGTGTTTGACCTTGAGCACGTCGACGGCGTACTGGATCACCGACAGGCAGTTCAGGTCGGTGTGCAATACCACGTTGGCCACGTTGCGGTGAACGAACAGGTCGCCGGGCAGCATACCCACGATTTCATTGGCCGGTACGCGCGCATCGGAACAGCCGATCCAGAGGAATTCGGGCGTTTGCTGGCGAGCAAGCTTGGCGAAGAAGTCTGGATCTTTTTGCTTGATCGCATCGGCCCAGCGCTCGTTGTTATCAATCAGTTCTTGTAGATCGCTCATGTTCAAGCCTCTTTTTAGATGCGCAGCTATGACAAATGCCGAGTGTTTCAAGTCACGTCGGAGTGCCACCACCGCCTGGGCAAAACCATTGAATCTTCGCAGGTAGGGTGGGTCCACCCTTCAACGCACCTGGCAGGAGAGAACGCCATGACCCCGTCCGACCGCCCCATGCATGCACCGCAACCGGCGCCTATCGATGATAACGAAGATCGCATGGGCTCGATGGAAGAACTCGACTTCGATGTTGACGAACCCACCGGAAAAATCGGTGATCGCATCCCGGAAGAGGAGCTGCACCAGCAAATCCCCGAGCAGCGGGTGCGCGACGCCGGCATGACCGGTGCCTCGACGCCCGACCATGAACCGACCGATGACGATCTGAGCCCGGAAACCCTGATCAGCGAAGACGGCGCCCGCTCAGCCCGCGAACTCGGCGAAGACCAGCCTGCCGATTGGGACCTGAGCGTGGTCGACGAAGATGCCATCGGTGGGGGCAATGGCCTGGATGAAGCGGAACTGGCCCGCCGCGACCCATTGGATAAAAAACGCGAACGCTGATGCCTGGCGTTTGCTGTGCCCGACGGTTACTCCAGCAAAGTACAGGCCATGACCAGTGCATCTTCACGCCCGCCGACGGCCGGGTAATAGTCGCGGCGCCGACCGATCTCGTTGAAGCCGAAGCGTTCGTACAAGCGATAGGCGGGCTGATTACTGGCCCTGACCTCGAGGAAGCACTCGCGGGCATTCAACTGATAGGCACGCGACATCAATTGCTCGAGCAGGCGCAAGCCCAGGCCACGGCCCTGGCTTTCCGGCTTGACGGTGATGTTGAGCAGGTGCGCCTCATCGATAATGACGTTGATGACCCCGTGCCCGACCTGCTGGGCGCCTTCGAACATCAGCCAGATTTCGTAGTTCTTCAGTCCGTCGAGGAAAATCCCCCGCGTCCACGGATGGCTGAAGGCGGCGTATTCGACTTTCAGTACCGCATCCAGGTCTTCCTCAGTCATCCGGCGGAAGGTTACAGCATCACTCATCACTTGGTTTCCAGCGCGCCATCAGCCGACGCATGGCTTTCCAGACGTCCGCCTTGCGTTGCGGCTCGTCCATCAATAATTCCAGAGCCGGCAATGCCCAGGCTGCGCCCAGGCCCTCGACCGGCAATTCGAGACAATACGATGAGGCATCGGCTTCACCGGCAAAACGGATGGCCGGCAGGCCAATCAGCCACAGGCAGGCGCAGGGCGCATCTTCCAGGCGGGCCTGGACAAATCCCTGAACGAAATCCCGGGCCGCTTCGGGCCCTTGGTCCAGGTTGCCACGCACCAGCAATGGCCAGCGCACCGGTTCGCCGATGATCTGCGGGCTATCGGGCAGGCCGGCGGCGCGCAACATGTCCTTGAGCAACAGATACGAAGGGTCGCGGCTCTGGAACGGATCGCCGGTGGCCAACTCGACCAGCAGCAGGCATGACCCCGCCCGCAGCAGTTGCAGGGCAAAGCGCGGCGGTGGCACGGCGACAACCTTGGGTGCGACCACCGCGGGCTCAGCCTCGGCAGCGGGCTTGCTGGCCGCTTTTTGAGTAACACCTGGGCGTGGCACTTCGATTTTCGGGCGTTCGGCGCCACGAGCAGCGGGCGCAACGGGCGCTGCGGTCGCCTTTACCGCTGGCTGCACCGGGGCGGGCTCGGGCAACGGCGCCAACGGCAACAGCAACTCCGGCCGCGACGGTGCGGCGAAGGGCAGCTCTGTACGCGGCAGCCAGTGCACCACTTGCATGGCGTTGAGGTAAGCGCGGCGGCGGGACTCGATAAGCAAGGGTCGGCCATCTGTGGAGAAGTTAAGTCGCCAATTCTACCGCCCTTCGCCTTGATGTGGCGCAGTTGATGGGCAGAAAAAAGGCGCGACCGGCGGGTCGGCTGATCAGGGGTGAATCGCCGGGCGAATGATGCAGTACAATCGCCGCTTTTATCTGGCAACGAGTCGACCATCCGATGATCGAACCCAAGCGCGTCCTGCGCGCCCTCGCCGAACACTGGGCCTTGCTCGAGCCGTTGTGCGAGCACTTCGACCAAGGCACCCTGAGCCTGGGCGAATTGCGCCAGCAACTGGCCGCCCGCCAGCTCGACAGCACGCCCCAGGACATTACCAGCCTGCTGGATGTGTGGATCCGCCTGGACATCCTCGTGCCGGTGGCCAAAAGCCCGAATCGCTTCGAGCTCAACGCGCAGATCCACGACTTCCTCGCCTACCTGCGCCGTGAACACCGCCTGGGCCTGTGCCTGGAGATCGAAGCTTACCTGCGCCATCTGGAACGTTTGGCCGGGCACATCCAGGATGCCTTCGACATCCGCGACGGCAATGACCTGGCCCGCCAGTTGCGCCTGCTCGACATGCGCGTGCGCGATGTCTTGAAAAAGCTCGATAACGACGAACAGGCCCTGGTCGCCGTGGCCGAAAGGGCCAAGACCAGCGACCGGCAGATCCCGTTGCGCCAGCGTTATGCCGAAGTGCTGGCGACCTGGGACGAATATGTTGAACCGATGATCCAACTGGTGAATGCCGATGGCGCCTTCGAGCAAGGCGTGCGCAAGGTCGAGAACGTGCTGCTGCGCTTGCTGGGCGAACAGCAGCGCCTGGGCCACCTGGTCGACGACGACATGCTGCTGCGTACCCATGCGCGTATTCTCGAGATGCAGACCAGCGCCCAACTGACCCTGCGCCATGCCCGCGAGCTGTTGTTGCCGCTGCGTGAGGAAGCCCGCCGGCACAATGCCGTAACCCGTGGTGCTGCCCTGGCCCTGTCGGTGATCCGCCGCAAGGGGCTCGATGCCTTGCCGCAGGCGGCCATGCCCATGTTCACACGGCCGCAAAGTACCTTTCTGGGCAGTGCCAGCCAGGTCGAGGCTTACGTTTATGCCCTGGCCCGCTTCGAGCCCAAGCCCGCGCAATTCCCCAAGTCGCATAAAACCGATAAGAGTGAATCGTCCCGTGCGCCACGTACCGTCAAGGAAATGCTCTCGCGCTGCGAGAACGCCCTGCCCATGCCCGACCTCATGGCCTGGCTGCTTGAGCAGGAGCCCGACGGTGCGACCGATGAATTGCTGTATTGGTTTTCGCGGCTGTCCCGCGAGAAGCGCTTTCACCGCGAGCGCCTGGAGCGCCGCGACTATCACACCCAGGAGCACCAGGTCAGCCTGCACTCCTTCGCCCTGATGTCTGGCCCAGATGAGCCGCTAGCCCCTACTGCGAGCACCCCTCATGCATCTTGATCTTTCCGAACTGCCGCAACTGGCGCCGATCTTCCGCGAGTTGTTCAAGGGCTTTCATATCAGCCGCCGCGACCCGGAACTGTACGCGCAGCTATCGAACTTCCAGGACCAGTACCGCGGCCTGTTCAAGGCGCTGGGCTTCGACCTGGTCTGCGACACCCGCGGCTTCTACTACTTCGTGC
>RCUR01000278.1_pt1 | contig 18074 bp, 9 predicted proteins | sample 2166151 | NCBI WGS metagenome assembly RCUR01 (sample SAMN09932785, study PRJNA488358) | compost metagenome | isolation source: compost soil in an enriched community | place: Germany: Experimental Botanical Garden
GGCAAGAGCGGTGTTCTGAATGCTCTTGCGCAGAAATTGGACGATGACGGTTTAGATGTTCTCCAACTCGCTGTGGATCGCTACTCAATTGAAAGCCTCGAAGGCTTATCCCGTGAAGTCGGATTAAAGCATCCGATCCTTGATGTCCTTGAAGCTTGGGACGGACCGGGGAAGGCCTATCTAATTGTGGATGCATTGGACGCAACGCGCGGCGGTCATGGCGAAAACATCTTTCGAACTCTTATCGAGCGAGTTCTTGAGCGGAAGGGGCGCTGGAACGTTGTGGCATCGATTCGTAATTTCGACCTGCGCATGGGTCAACAGCTACGTGCTCTTTTCAGAGGAACACCGCCGCAGACGTCGCTCGCAGATCCATCCTTCTCAAACGTTTCACATATTCAGGTGCCCTCGTGGTCAGAAGCGGAGTTTGAGCAACTCCTCCAACAGTCACCTGCCTTGGCTACGTGTCTTGCAAACTCGCCGCCGCGTCTGCGTGACTTGGCCATGGTGCCGTTCAATACCCGACTCCTGAGCGAATTGATCTCGGGTAACGCGGTAAAGAAACTACACGCAGTCGCTTCCCAAGCCGACTTATTACGCCTTTATTGGGAGCACCGTGTGGAAGGCCACGGTTCACCAGCAACGAGTAGCCTCAGCCGTGTGGTGCAATTCATGGTTAAGGCGCGGGCGCTTCGCGCACCAAAATCTGAGGTGGCATTTAACGCCCCGGCCATGATCGACACCCTCTGTAGAGAGGGTGTACTCGTGGTCGTTGATAATGAACGGTGGGTACAGTTCCGACATCATCTCCTCTTCGACTATGCAGCCGCGCGGCTCTACCTAGACCCAAGCGCTATAAGTAACAGGACTTATCGATTCAGTAAGATTGACGCGCTGGGACTGATGCTATCACCAGCACTTGGATTTGTACTTCGCGAAATTTGGGAGTCTGACCCCGACCACGAGCGTTTTTGGGGGGCACTGGGCAACCTCATCAACGAAAAAGATGCCGACCCAATCATCCGCAGCACTGCTGGCCGATTGGGTGCAGAGTTTCCAACTTCGGCCAATGATTGCCTTCAACTCGGGAATCTAGCCATCGCGGGTAACAAGGGGGCTCTAGAGACCCTGTCACATGTCACAGGTGCTTTGGCTGTGCGGCTGGAAGACGAAAAGGAGGTAGTTCTGGGGCCATGGGTTTGTCTCGCCGATCGATTGGCGACTGCGCCGAGCAACGTCGCAAACACTCTTCGCTTTCTGCTCCACAATCTTATTGGAAGAACCGAAGATGACGCGTTCAAACCAATGCTTGGCCAAGCCGCACGTGCACTATTGACGTACGGGCTTATCCAGCCCGAGCCGGGGTTCATTGTCAGGAGCGCCATTGATTTCGTCATTGCCACCTATGGAAGTGACATCGCTGCGTCTCGAGGCTTGATAGCCCAGTTGTTCGACCGCGATCGACTAGAACGTTTCGGGCATGCCGAGGTACCAACGGTCTGTTACAAGATTGCAGCAATCGGAGAAGTCGACCCAGAGTTCGTCGCTACAGTTGTCTACCGGACGGTATTTGATTACGAAGTGACGGACGATCACCAGACCAGGATCAACCATAGCCAAATACTCAACCTTACCTCCAATGCCCGGCAGGATTACGGGATGGCACGATGGTCACTGGGCGAGTACCTGCCAAAATTTCTACAACTGCATCCAAGAGCTGCGATTACGGCTGTCGTCAATGCGATCGAAGGATACGTCGCACGTGAGCATGCAATCTCCTACGAAGCCCTAAACATAGAGTTTCAGGCTGGAGGAAGATCAATCCATCTGCGAGAAGACCGCAGCTACGTGTGGGCGCATGATCCCGACAGCACTCACGACCGTGATGCTGAGCGCCTAGTGGCCAAGTTGCGCGAGCGCCTCAAAGCCGCAACCGAGCCTGAGGCTGTGGCTTTGATCGACATCCTAATCGATGAGGCTTCTTTAGCGATCTTCTGGTCTCGGATGTTCCTCTGCGCTGTCGAGCGCTCCGATGGTCTAGTAGACCTGCTCTGGCCCATAGCAGTGGCAGAGCCCTTTCTCGTTCTCCCCGATACTCGAAAGGACGCAATTGATCTCGTTGCGAAAGGCTATGTTCGACGTTCAACGGAAGAACGGCAGGCATTCGAAGAGAGTGTGCTTCACTTCGAGTTTTCGCAGTTTACACTTCACGACGAAGCTCGCCTGGCCTTCTTAGAGCGCCTTTTCTGTGCTCTCGGCAGGGAAAACTTGATCACTGGCGAAGCTCGCCGAATCTGCGACGCATCTGCCCAAGGTCAGACCGCAACAAATGACAGGCTATTCACCATCCGTTCCGGCTGGAGCACTCCGGAGGACTTTTTCTGGATGCAAGGTCTAGACAAAGATGCGCCTGAGAACAAGCCTGTCATAAACGCGATCAAAGCCGCGGAGAGACGGCTTGGGCTTGAATCGAAGTCTGACGATGCCGCAGTGACCTCCCTTAAGGACTCGCTCGCAGCGCTCAAATCCATACAAACCCTACTAGACGATGTAGCACACGTCGGTCTTAAGCGGCATGCGGAGGGGATCATTGGTCAAGGCTGCGAAGCCATCGTATCGCGACAGTTGCTGGTATCGAAGGAGGTGCCTCCTACGCCTGAACAAGATGCAGAATTTACAGCACTGTTGGAAATAGCTGCCAGATCCGAAAGTCCTGAGCTTGAGGGTGACACGGAGACCGAGTTCGAAAAGTCTGCTGCTTGGGGGAGCCCCGCAGCGCGGGTTGAAGCCGCGCAAGCTTATTGGGATCTCTTTGCCCAACGAGCAGATCTCTACCCCCAACTAGGTGCGCAGGCGGAGGATCTGCTTTCGGATTCCCACCCAGCCGTCCGGCTGAGCGCATCGGTTCGTCTTGTCCGAATTTGGGATCTAGATCGTGATCGATTCTGGCATCTTCTGAATGGGCACCTTACGAATGAACCTAACCTAAGTGTCATCGAGCATCTTCTTGGTGGGGTCGTCTCTCGCTTGATACATACAGATCAGCATCGAAGTCTAGAGTTGTTGTTGATGCTGTCACAGCGGGAGACATCGGGTTCAGATCGAGAACGGCGTCTGCATAAAGCTATCGCAGATAACCTCACAATTCTTTGGGTCACCTATAACTCGACAGGGGCAAAGGCTGTTATCGATCAATGGGTAGGGGAGCCGTGGAAGCACTCCGAAGCAACAAATACAATCTTAGCCACATTGCGCGACGCCATTGTTGCCGGGATCGCTGATACCCCCGAAAAGTACGTCAGCATCCGGCAGCGCTCCCAAACGCTTGTCTCTGACATTGTAAATGCGGCAAATACCCGCCTCGCCAAGTATGTCATGGCTCCAGATTTGGACGGGACAGCAAGCGAAGAGGTTCGGGAGTGCGCGCGGCTGATCGACACGGCAGGTATGCAGATGTTTTTTGCGACTGACGAGAACAGCAATCGGTCGGCTGACAACGATTCAGATTTCCGCTCAGGTCTGCAGGTGTTCCTACAAGAAAACGCAGATCTCCTAAAGCGGATCGGCGAGTATGCTCAACCGCACACCACATATTATCTGCTTAAGCTCGTCGAGCGCTTAGTCTATGTAGACGCGAGTGCTACCTTCGATTTAGCAATTAGCATTCTTCAATCGAGTACCCGATTAGGCTATCAAAACGATACTTTGGGCGTGGACCTACTTGTCAAACTCGTAGGTGTCTTCCTTGCTGACCACAAGGAAATCTTTGAGGACTCAGCCAGGCGCGCAGAGCTAATTGACTGCCTAGAAATCTTCATGGACGCCGGATGGCCGGCGGCACGGCGCTTGCTTTATCGCCTGCCGGAATTTATCCAGTGAATCGGGCTGCGCTACAAAACCTCTTTAAGCGGGGGCTCAACGACCTCCTCATTACGTTAGAGCGGGAGCTAGCAAGGCCGCAGCGAGACCCTTACGCAGAGCTCGACCCGAATCGCCGACCCCACGAGCATGATACGCGTCTGCTATTCGTGGATGAGTTGCTTACACACCTTGGGTGGCGACTTGGCGCATTGGGCAATGTCCTTGAAGAGGCACGCCTACAAGCGAACACCACGAGGTTCATGGACTATGTAGGTGTCGCCGACATCAGTGGGACACCACTCTTGCTGATAGAAGCCAAAGCTTGGGACAAACCTGCGATCTCGGCTCGAGGGGACGGTCAATACAATAGTGAGGCCGCACTACTTGTCGCAGCGATCCAACATATACGGGGAGGAAAGGCCGAGGATACTTCGCCGATCATTGGAGAGTGGGACAGCTATCTGCGGCAAGTCAGCGGTTATGTCCAAACACTCAAGGAGCGTTACAGCCACAACTTACCCAGAGCCGTCATCATCAGCGGCGAGTGGATGGTGGTGTTTAAGACGCCAGTTGAAACTTTCCTAGGCGCTGCTAGGCCGGACGATATCGCGACTTTCACCCGCGCACAGCTCAAAGAGCGGGCGGAGGAGATCTTCGACCTTCTCCATCGTTCGACATTGACCAGAGACGCACCGGTGCCTTTGCGTCCGGCACAACTGAGGCGGTACTTGGAGCTGGGCGAAGTCTCCGGCGCCTTTCAGGGTGTGCATGTCCACTATGAGCGAACCGGCAGCAAGCTGTTCACCCCCAGACCGCGCATCCTGATCTACCCAGCACTATTCGTTACCCGCAAAGATGGTGCTCTCTTCACAGTGATCCATAACGACACCCCGGTTGAACTCGACTATCGACGGAATAATGAGGACGTCGAAACGCTTGCCCCGCACCTGGATGAAGTTCGCGACCATGGTGCTGCGCTGGTTGCAGCATGCGCTATGGAACTTGGTGGCGATCTGACCCTAGCTGAGCTTTCAGCCTTTCCGGGCTTCCGTAGCGATCGTTTGTCGAAAGCGCCGGTGGATGCACTACCAGAAGCGGACGAATGGCTCGTCGCCACTGGTAGTGCGACGCACTTTCTCCTCGCAGAACCCCGAGTGCAAGAATGCCGATATCATAGCTGGGCCGAATGCGGAGCTGATGCCACGATGCAGTCCGCAATCAGTGCTCGTACGGTCGATCCTCCAGCGTTTTTTGTTGATACTCAGCGTCACCACTGTGCACACCAAGTTGTTCAGGACCGTCGCGAAGCGCGGTGCCTCATCCAAGCTATCGACAGCCGGACCTGCTGCCAAGCATGTATATTTCTGGAGCGGTGCTGGACAGAGGAGGAGCGAGCGGCTTTGCCTTGTGGTCGATAACAATATCTCAGCGCAATAGCTCGAAATTAGCCCTTGTGAAGGGCAGCTATTGGCAGATTCTGTTGAAAAGGTCGGCTTCGAACTCCCCGGCAGAAAAGTATGAGCCTAAGATTGAAATCTGAGTTTTTGGCAGAAGGTTCAGAACACAGATTTCACGCAGCAGCGTGCAAAAGAGGTGTTTTCACCGATCAATATTCGAGCGATTTGGGCAAACCGACTTTTTCAACAGAGTCGGCGGTTCTCTGCCGGTCGTCACTACGGCGTGTGCTGGTCAGGCCGAATGCAAATGGGTATCCGCCAATCGGCCCTGCTTACTATCCCTCGATGCTGCGTTATTGATCGAGAGGCAAGGTCCAATTCTCCCCCCTATTCGAGTCATTGAACCGTCTCTCTGAGGAAGGCTTCTTCGAGATGCCTATAGGTGGTGAGGCCCATTTTGTGACAAACCTAATTGTTTCAAAAGAGTCCCGAAAAATCGAAAATGACAACGTCGTGACAAGGCTAATTTCGATTTCGAAACCCCTTCTAGACTTAAGAGCCTTGAGTTCCTGAGGTCGTTGTGACAAACCTAATTGTTTGTGCACACCCCTGTCTCTTCGCCAGTGGTTCGAACCACTCGGTCAGAAGTCTGAGCATCCTCTAGCTCAGAAAGTCTGTTGCTCGGATTTTGGGCTCGAACGAACGCAATGCTGGTCTTGAATGATTCAAGACCAGCAATTTTCTGCGCTCATATCCCTCAAGCGGGGCGATCCTGCTTATCTCGACGGCGGACGCTCATCGCGTCATGCATCACACCTGTTGCCACCTGCTGATTTGGAGTCGTATCAAGACCCGAAGCGACTGATGGTTTCAATCGAGACTTTTACAGTCTTCGGTTAATGCGGCTGCACCTGCTCCATCAAGTCGGCCATCGTCAGGTTAGCTTGAACGACTACCCCGTAATCGGTGGCGGGAGTTGACGACAATGCACTGTCTAGAGCGAACGATTGTGCATCGAACTCCAAGGCCTCTGCCGAGAACCCGCTACTGACTTCAGGTACCGCGGACACAAAGAAGTGTTCACCTGTATCGCTCAATACATCGGACAGCGTCAGCCCCAACAGTCCGTTCGCCTTGGTCAGTGGGGTGACCGTCAGCTCGAACGTATTGCTGACCAAGCCATTGGCGCTTATCGCGCTAATACTGTGATTGCCTTCATTTAAGGGCTCTGCCGGAGTGAACTGCCACTGGCCGTTAGCAAGCGTTTGAGTCGAGCCGATGACTTGATCGTCGCTGTAGAAAGTGATCAGGCTATCAGGTATGCCATTGCCACCGAACGTAGGCCTGGCGTCATCAGTGGTGTCTCCATCACCAAAGAAGCCAGTCTCGCTACCCACGTTGTCAGCAAAGTGGCTGATAAATGGTGCCTGAGCTTCTACCGTCAGCGAAAAGGTCTCGCTACGTTCGCCAGTACTATCGACAGCTACGAAATGGTGATCGCCCAGAGACAGGTCAGCACGGGGGCTGAAGTACCAATTACCTTTGAAGTCGCTCGTCGTCGAGCCGATCACCTGCTCACCGTCATAGATAGTGATAACCGAGTTAGGTCTGCCTTCCCCATACAGACCAGGGCGAGCGTCATCGGTGGTGGCGCCACTGGCGAGAAATGCCTGTTCACCGCCGACATTATCCTGGACCGTCACAATACTTGGCGCAGGCGCAGTTGCAACGGCGATATTCAGTTCGAAGGCTGGACCGCTCTGGCCGGCAGCATTCACTACGGTGAAGCTGTGTGTACCGCCACTCAGATCCTTGAAGAGGCTGAGTGACCAGTTGCCATTGCTGTCGACCTTGACCGAGTTCAGGTAGCTGCCGTTATCGAGGATATGTATCTCGCTGTTGGGCTGTCCTTTACCCAGAAGTTGCGGGCGAAGGTCGTCGGTGCTGGCGCCGTTGAAAAGGTTGCCTTGGCTGGTGCCGACATTGTCAAAGACCGACTCGATACTGGGTGCCGCAGGTAAGGCTGGCGAGGGTTCAATATGTAAGTTGAAGTCCGCGCTGGTCAAGCCATTGGCGGTGTCCACCACGGTGAGGATCTGATTTCCCTCGGGCAGTGGCTGGATGAAGCTGAAGGACCAATTACCGCTGCCATCAACGTTAACCCAACCCTGGTAAGTACCGCCGGCATACACATTGAGAACACTGTCGGGCTTGCCGTGGCCGGACAACACCGGCAGGTTGTCGTCGGTGCTGGCGCCGTTGCCGAGGTTGCCCTGGCTTGGGCCTGCATTGTCGATAGCCGAATGGATGCCAGGCCTTGGGTCAGGTGCTTGCGTCGGGTCCAGGATCTGTACGTTGAAGGTGTCGCTGCGCTGACCGCTGGCATCGGTCACCGTGAAACTATGCGCGCCTGCGCTCAGGTCATTGGTTGGCGTGAATTGCCAATTACCCCTGGCGTCAGCCTGGGTTGAACCGATGATTTGTTCGCCTTCATAGATCGTGACGACGGCATTGGCTTGAGCAACACCACCGAAGGTGGGCCGGGCATCGTCGGTGCTGGAGTTGTTGTGGAAGTACCCTTGTTGTGCGCCGGAGTCATCGAGATAGAACGTGATGCCGACTTCGGGTGCCGCTTCTCCCGGTGCCAGAACACGTAACACGAACAACTCGCTCAACTGATCGAAAGAGTCGCTGACGCGCAGATTGTAGTCACCAGGAGTCAGGTCGGTGAGGGGGGTGAAACTCCACTCGCCGAAGGCATTTGCTTCAGCTGACCCGAGCACGACACCGTTGTCACGGATAGTCACCACACTATTGGGTTCGGCGATGCCCTGGAGGGTAGGGCGAGTGTCGTCTGTGCTGCTGTTATTACCACGCAAGCCTACGCTTTCCCCGACATTGTCGAATACCGCCGTGATGGCGGGCGCAGAGGGGGTGGTCGTGGCGGAAGGATTGCTATTTACGCCCAAGGTGGGCGTAGCACTCGGCGTCACCGCAGTGGCAGCTTGGGACTGTGATATGTCCGAATTGACAGCAGCGTTTTCGATGGAACGTTTTTTTATAGACATGCTTGGTAACTCCTATGGCTATAGCTGAAATGCAGGCCCACAAAGCTTCTGAAGAAACCTTGTTGATAAGGAGAGATTGGTGACTTGAAAAAATTACACGGTTGTAACGATGTAATTGATTTAAATCTGAAGTGGATGCGTTGTAGGGAGTGTCAGATTTTTTTGTTTGCGAACCGGTAACGGCCTGCCGTCAGGCAGGCCTCCAGTTCATCACGTTGGTCTGATGAATCGACGCCGGCCATGATCTGCCTCGAATTCCCACACTCACACGGCATCGGCAAAGTGAACTGGCCGATCGAAAGCGCGACTGCCTGCGCGAGCTTTCTTCGAGATCTGTTGCGATGATCCGCATCGACGCCATCTGGCTCGCCACCGAACCCATGGATATGCACGCGGGTACCGAGACCGCATTGGCCCGAGTGATTGCCCGTCTTACGCCACGTGAGCCAACTCTGGCTCCAGTATCAGACTCAGAACGCCCACCGAGACGTTGACACCACCGTCGGTTTCAACAACGACACCCAGATCCAACTCCGGGTGCACGTCACTGATCAGAGGCAACGCCACTTCATGGGTAAACAACTCGCTCGATACATCCTGCAACAGGTCGGACAACGACAGGGTAAGCGGCTCCAGGTCGACGACGGTATCGGCTTGCGCTGCCATCCTCAATGTCGATTCATCACTACCAATGTGCAGGGTGAACGGGGCCGAGTCGCTTACACCATCGGACACTGTGAACACATTGTGGCCTGAGGCCACTGAGAGGTTGATATCAATACCCACTTCCCACGTACCGTCTGACTGCACTACACCGCTACCGACCAACAAGCGCTCTCCGCCCGTGCTGACAAACAAGAACACCGGGGCGTCTGGCTCACCATGGCCACGGAAGACCGGCTGATGCTCGTCAGTGGCACTACCGTCGCCAATCACGCCAGTCACTGGACCGGTCTGGTCAATCGCTGACTCGATCACCAATGTTGCCGCTTGCGGGGCGTTGATCACAGTCAACACGAATGGATCCGACACCACATTATCCCCCCTCACGGTGAAAACGTGCTCGCCGGGTGTAAGAGCACGCGGCGAGAGCAGGCTCCAGCTACCATCTTCGGCCACCACGGCACTCACCATATACCTGCCGTCTACGTACAACGAGACTGCGGTATTGGGCTCGCCATGACCCTTGAGTGTTGGTCGCGCATCGTCGGTGATAGCACCGTTGCCAATCAAGCCAATGTCGACACCGATATTGTCCACTGCAGATTCGATCACCGGCTTGCCAAGAGTAGCCTCGGTCACGTTCAACACGAATGGTTCCGAACGCTCGCCGTTATTGTCCGTCAGCGTAAACACGTGTTCACCTGGCGCCAACCAGACCTGCCCGCTGATCGTCCAACTGCCGTCCGCATCCACCACCGTGCTGGCCAGACGCGTGTTGCCCTCAAACAGGTAAATGCGGATCCCCGGCTCGCCCTTGCCGCTGAAGGTCGGGATGTTGTCATCGGTGCTACCGCCGCTGACGACCGTGCCTGATTGACCCACATCATCGAAAATCGACTCGATCACTGGCTTGCCAGAAGGTGTTTCAGGAACCTCAGGAACCTCAGGAACCTCAGGAACTTCAGAAGTGTCGGTCACGTTCAACACGAACGGTTCCGAACGCTCGCCGTTATTGTCCGTCAGCGTAAACACGTGTTCACCTGGCGCCAACCAGACCTGCCCGCTGATCGTCCAACTGCCGTCCGCATCCACCACCGTGCTGGCCAGACGCGTGTTGCCCTCAAACAGGTAAATGCGGATCCCCGGCTCGCCCTTGCCGCTGAAGGTCGGGATGTTGTCATCGGTGCTACCGCCGCTGACGACCGTGCCTGATTGACCCACATCGTCGTAAATCGATTCGATTACCGGCTTGTTAGAGGGGATGTCAGGAATTGCGGTCACGTTCAGTACAAACGGTGGCGAATGCTCACCACCGTGAGCCCTCACGGTGAACACGTGCTGCCCCGGCGACAACTCATCTGAATCGATTGTCCAATTGCCATCTGCCCCCACCAAGGCCCTGGAAACGACCTTGTCGTCCTGGTATAGGTAAACGTAGGTGCCTGGCTCGCCAAGGCCGAAGAAAGTCGGGATGCTGTCATCCGTATTCCCGCCACTTATGATTGTGCCGGTTTCATCCACATTGTCGTAAGCCGAGGTGATTACCGGCTGGGCGACGGCCGCCGCAGTGACCGTCACCTTGAACGGCTCAGAACCCTCGCCCGCTTCATTGACCACGGTAAAGGTATGCTCACCCGGCTCAATCAGGGTGTCGAAAAATACCTGCAAGCTCCAACCGCCCGTTTTGTCGACCAACGTCTGTCCCAATACCTGGCCATTATCGTAGATCGTCACGACTGAGCCTGGTTCACCGCTACCGCGCAATTGCGGAGAGGGATCGTCCATGCTGCCGCCGTTATCGACAATTTGCGTAGCGCCGTGGAGATCCAGCACTGCGGTGATCGACGGCGCCGACAATGAGCCGACATCCAGGCCCGCCAGGCTCCCGTTGTTCAACATATCGACCAATAGCCCCGCCTCAGTGACCCGCTGCGTTGCATTGCTGCCTTTATCATTCGAGTTCATCTAGAATCCTTGACCGCTGGTAATAGGATTTAATTATTCTCGGGCGGTATGCACCCACCGAGTAGTACCCCAAAAAGGAAGCTTGCATTCGCGCAAGACACCCCCATGAGTCACATCGCTAGAGCGCACTAAACGAGGAACGTTACAGTTTCCTTTCGAAAAAGTTCTCAGATTAAAAACAGGTCACGGATATTCGCTAAAAAGTGCAAACAACTATCCTGACACCGGGGGAGTGTCAGATTTTTTTGAGTGCGAACCGGTAACGGCCTGCCGTCAGCCAGACCTCCAGTTCATCACGTTGGTCTGATGAATCGACCCCGGCCATGATCTGCCTCGAATTCCCACACTCACACGGCATCGGCAAAGTGAACTGGCCGATCGAAAGCGCGACTGCCTGCGCGAGCTTTCTTCGAGATCTGTTGCGAGTATCCGACCGTGGTGGTGGCTTGGCGACACGCCTGGAGTCCGCACAATACGACCAAAAGCAAGAAACACTCGTAACTTAATGTCTTGCGAGTGTTGACCAAGCAAACTTCAAAACAAAAAACAACAATAGAAATATCAAGCAGCACTCAACTGCAAAAGAACTGACGGGCCGGAACGGAAAACATGTTCAATGCTGCAAAAAATATTTTATATACAAAATAATCACGTATCTGAACCTTTCAAGACTTGTCTCAAAAAAACGGTGAGGAATTGCTAACACCCGGGTTACCGGTTAAAAATCACCGACCTCGTCTCACCCAGTGGCCGCACAATGAATAAGCAGATTGTAATAATCGATGACCATCCAGTCGTCCGCATGGCCGTTCGCTGCTTGCTGGAGGATGAGGGTTACACGATTGTGGGTGAAGCGGAAAACGGAACGGATGCTCTGGCCCTCATCCATGAACATCAGCCAGGAACAGTGATTCTCGACATAGGGCTGCCAAAGGTTGATGGGCTGACGGTCATCAGCCGCCTGGCAGCCCAGCGCATGCCAGTAAAAATCATTGTGTTGACCGCTCAAGTCTCCACTCACATAGCGATACGCTGTATGGAAGCCGGTGCCCATGGCTTCGTCAACAAGCATGACGACCTGTGCGAACTGGTCAGCGCCATCCGGGCGGTAGGCAGTGGATACAGTTATTTTCCTGATCGGGCTTTTTGTCTGACCCGCCGTGAAGGGGGCAAGGATCGGGACGAAGAATTACTCAAAACACTCTCCGTTCGCGAACTGGGAGTGCTGCAACAACTGGCCCAGGGGTTGAGTAACAAACAGATTGCCGAACGTCTGTCGCTCAGCAGCAAGACCGTTAGTACCTACAAGACCCGATTGCTGGTCAAACTCAATGCGAACAACCTGCTAGAACTTTATGACCTGGCAAAACGCAACAGACTGGCAGAGCCCTGACCATATATTGACAATCGAGCTCAGTTAATCAGGGCGAAATTTCGGACAACATTCGCAGCACAGTCAAAGTAGTTGAAAACAAAAAAGTGTAACTCTGGAGCACAAATAACTTCCCTGGACGCCGTTGATGATTACCCGGCCGATGGTTAGTCGTGCCCGGAAAAACTGTGCTCACGAACACAAGTGGCAAGGAACATAAATAAATGACCCCCGGTAGTGCATTGTTCTGTTTGGCGTTGAATATTTATCATGAAGCCCGCGGGGAGCCTAAATCCGGGCAAATTGCGGTGGCCATGGTAACCATGAACCGTGCTGAATGGGTACCCGGTAAGGTCTGCCAAGTGGTTTATGAGCGCGGGCAGTTTTCCTGGACAGATTCAAAACGCAACAAGACTCCGCGGGAGCCTCAAGCCTGGAAAAAAGCCCAGGCCGTCGCCAGGGGCGTGATCGATGGCGAGCACCCTGACATTACCCAAGGGGCTACGCATTTTCATGCCAAGCGGGTTCGACCGCTCTGGACTCAGCGTTTGGAAAAAACCGTGCGTATCGGCGATCACATCTTCTATACGCAGAGATAGGCAATTTTGAGCGACTGCTCAAATGTCCTTGAGGTCCAGGTGCAGCTTGAACAATTCGGTATCCGTGCGCACATTCAACTTGCGCAGTGCAGCCTGCTTCTGTCCGCTGATGGTTTTTCGACTGCGTAGAAACTTGATCGCGATCTGAGAAACCGACATCCCCTCCAGACAACAACGCAACACCTCACGCTCTTTGGGTGAGAGTGCCGGATAGTTGACCAGCATACCGATGTTTTCCCCTGCCTCCCCAGCTTCGGGGATCGCCGTTGGCATCTTGGGAGTCGAGTCCAGTTCCGCGGCCATCGATGGCGAAAGGTACAAGCGATCCAGCGCCACCGTACGAATTGCTCGCAACAGTTCTTCGGTATCCTGGGACTTACCGAAAAAGCCATTGGCGCCAGCACGAATGGCCATGTTGACCGTCGCCGGTCGTTCCACGGAGGAAAAAATAAGGATGCGCAGCTCTGGGTAATGGCTACGCAACAATTGGATCAAGCGCAGGCCGTCCAGCTCGCCATCGCGCAATTGATAATCCAGAACCAGCAGATTGGCTTTTTCACCACGCAACGCCTCTACCAGCTCTGCGCTTCCAGAGTAAACCCCGACCACCTTGAAGTCCGACTCGGTGGAAAGTCGGACTTTCAGCGCTTCTCGTATCAGAGCGTGATCATCGACCAGAACGATTCGCAGAGGGGAAACGACCGACCACTTCATTCTTAGGACTCCACAGCACTGATATTCGGAATTTTCCTACAGCCCTTGCTTGCTCGCTGCACCTTATCCTAAGTGCCGACTGAAAGAAAACTGCAAAAAGCTTTTCCTATGCACCCGATTAGAACAAGTCATTCGATTTGTTATCCCTGACGGCGATCGTCCGTTTTTCAGTGGGTTACGGACATTTACCAGGCCTGAAAAACGCCCGCTGGGCCATTGCGTGCCTTGTTCGGTCGACTCGCTTCATGCTCAAGAAGCGGTATTCGTCCCAATGGCTTTTGGGACAAGTCTCGTTCACACCTGTCCCCTCGCTGATCAGAATTATCCCAATGATCGGGAGACGTTTTGCAGCTTGCGGCCTCACTCCAGTGCCCTCCACTCCCCGCCGATACTTTTCGACAAGCTCGCCACGAGGCGGGCCAGGACTCAATTTGATGGCTACTCAAAGTACGTCCGCCGCAGCAAGCGTGGACGAGCAGGCGATACCTGCGCCGCAAACACAGATTCAGGACACTCTGCTGCAGAGCGTGTCCTGGATCTGTGATCACTATGCTCTGGGAAAATCACCTCAGGCGTTGACCGCCGGGTTGCCTAAAGTCGGCTTGCTCACGCCTTCGCTGGCGATGCGCAGCCTGAGCAATGCCGGGCTGACCGCGGGAATGGTCGAGCGCTCCGCCAAGGCTTTGCCCAAGCAACTGATGCCCATCATTCTGCTGCGCAAGGATCGAGGCGGCTGCATTTTGCTGGGGCATCGCCCTGATCCTGACGCAGAAGACAAACGCGCCTGGTTGTACCAGTTGGTTCTGCCTGAGATCAGCAATGAGCCAGTAGAAATCGGCCAGGCCGAGATGGACGAGATGTACACCGGTTTCGCCATTCTCATGAAGCCGACGGCCAAGGTCGATGCACGCGCCGGCGATGAAACCCCGCAAGCCGCCGGCCATTGGCTGTTCTCCACGCTATGGCGCTACCGTCGTTATTACCGCAGCGCAGCGATTGCCGCCGTACTGATCAACGTACTGGCACTGGCCAGCATTTTCTTCACCATGAACGTCTACGACCGCGTTGTGCCGAACCAGGCATTCATCACGCTCTGGTCATTGGCAATCGGTGTGGTCGTGGCCATGGTGTTCGAGGCCATCGCCCGTTATGTGCGGGCGCACTTGCTGGACCTTGCCGGAAAAAAAGCCGATCTGGTGCTGGGCACGATGCTGTTTCGACAAGCCCTCTCGATCCAGATGGAGCACAAGCCAGCTTCCTCCGGTTCATTTGCCAACCAGTTGCGCGAATTCGAATCCGTTCGTGACTTCGCCACTTCGGCGACCCTGGCAACCATTTCCGATCTGCCCTTCGTGTTGCTGTTCGTGGGTGTGATTTTCGCTGTGGGTGGTCCTTTGGGCTGGGTGCCGTTGCTGCTGATTCCGCTGATCCTGATCATCAGCGTGGCAATCCAGTGGCCGCTGGCCCGCACCATGAAGGAAAACCTGCGAGAGTCTTCTCTCAAGCAAGGCGTGCTGATCGAGTCCGTGGAAGGCCTGGAAACCCTCAAGGCAACCGGCGGTGAGGCTTACATGCAGCGACGCTGGGAAACCTTCAGCGCATTGGCTGCCAACACCTCGATGAAGTCGCGCGAACTGTCCAGCATGGCATCCGGCTCGGTCGCGTTCCTGCAACAGATCCAGACCGTGGCGCTGATCGTCATCGGTGTCTACCTGATCGACGCCGGTGATCTGACCATGGGTGCGCTGATCGCTACCGTGATGCTCGCCGGTCGCGCCACCGCGCCGTTGAGCCAGGTCGTCGGGCTTGCCTTGCGCTACCAGCAAGCCAAGGCAGCGATGAGCTCGCTCAATGGTCTGATGGAGATGCCGGTCGATCGCGACGTCACTCGCGAATATCTGGCCAAGCCAACGATCAGTGGCCAACTGAGCCTCAAGGACGTTGGTTTTGCCTACCCCGCCCCGCCCATGCAGCCCAACCCACCCGTGCTGCAAGGCATCAATCTGTCGATCAAGCCAGGTGAGCGCGTGGCCATCCTGGGGCGTATCGGCAGTGGCAAATCTACCCTGCTACGGGTGATGGCGCGTCTGTACCTGCCGGTGAACGGACAGATGTTCACCGATGGCCTGGACGTCAACCAGATCGACCCGGCGGACTGGCGTAAAGCGGTTGGTTACGTCGGTCAGGAAGCGCGCCTGTTCTACGGCACGCTGCGGGAAAACGTCATGATCGGCAAACCTGAAGCCACGCCCGAAGAGTTCCTGCGGGTACTGCGACTGACAGGCCTGGACCACGTCGCCGCGCGTCATCCCAAAGGCATCAACCTGCCCATCGGTGAAATGGGGGAAGGTTTGTCGGGCGGCCAGCGCCAACTGGTGTCCCTGGCTCGCAGCCTGCTGGCGCGCCCCAGTCTGTTGTTGCTGGATGAACCCACCAGCGCAATGGACGGGCAGACCGAAACGCAATTTCTCGAGCATCTCAAGCGCGCCACTGAAGGCCAGACCCTGGTGGTGGTCACCCACCGTCCTTCGCTCCTCGCATTGGTAGATCGGATCATCATCGTCGATGACGGCAAGGTCACCGCCGACGGCCCCAAGGACAAGATCCTCGAAGCCTTGAGTGGCAAGCCTGCCAAGGACATGGATAAAGCCGCTGCCACGGCAACGGCCAAACCTCGCACCAACGTGAAGATCGGCCCGGCCCGTCCTGTGCCTGCAGCCGTTACCGCAACGCCTGGAGCCATCAGCGAAAGCGATGCCTCGGCGCAGAGCGCCAATCCCCCGGAACAATCTGCGGTGACTAAACAATGATCAAGAAAATATTCGGCCGGGGCGAGAGCGCACCGGCTTTGATGCCCGGCGACGCGGCATTCATGAACGATGTTCAGGAGTCGCTGCTGGCCCAGACCACACCGGGTTCCAGGCTTGTCCTCCAACTGATTGCCGCCGTGCTGATCGGTGGTTTGGTCTGGGCCTATTTCGCTCGCGTCGAAGAGATCACCCTCGGTGAAGCGAAGATCATTTCGAAGAGTCGTGAACAGGTCATACAAAGCCTCGAAGGCGGCATTCTTGCCGAGATGAATGTGCGCGAAGGCGACATCGTGGAGAAGGATCAGGTATTACTCAAAATCGACCCGACCCGGGCCCAGGCCAGCTATCGCGAAACCCTGTCCAAGGTGATCGGCCTCAAGGCCAGCATCACCCGACTACGGGCCGAAGCGTACCAGCAGCCGCTGGAGTTCGACGAAATGGTCATGAGCGATCCGGCCGTGGTCCTGCAGGAACAACAAGCCTACAAAGCACGCAAGAGTGCCCTGGACGAGAGCATCGCGTCCCTGCAACGCAGCTATGCCTTGTCGGCCCGCGAAATCCAGTTGGCCGAGCCGCTGGCAGCCAAGGGGCTCATGTCCGAGGTCGAAATCCTGCGCATGCGGCGTTCGGCCAACGAGATCAAATCGCAGATCGTCGAGCGGATCAACCGCTACCAGGCGGAGGCCAACTCGGAATTGGCCAAGTTCGAACTGGAGCTGTCGCAGACCAGCGAGAACCTGGTGGGACGTGCCGATGTGGTCGAACGCACCACCATCAATGCTCCCGTGCGCGGCACGGTGAAGAACGTACGGGTCAATACCCGTGGCGGAGTGATCCAGCCCGGCGAGCACATTCTGGAAATCGTCCCCCTGGAGGACCAACTGTTGGTCGAGGGCAAGATTCGCCCCGCCGATGTAGCGTTCTTGCGCCCCGGCCTACCCGCGACAGTGAAAATCACGGCCTATGACTACGCCATTTATGGCGGTCTCAAAGGGCAAGTCGAGCACATCAGCCCCGATACCCTGAAGGACGATCAAAAAGCGGCGGCCGGACGGCCTGACGACACCTATTACCGGGTGCTGGTCCTGACCGACAGCAGCACCCTGGAAGCAGGTGGCCGGTCATTGCCGATCATTCCCGGAATGGTCGCCTCGGTGGAGGTGCGCACCGGTGAAAAAACCATTCTCGACTACCTGCTCAAGCCCGTGCTCAAGGCACGTGAAGCTTTCCGGGAGCGCTAGGATGAACGCCTCGAATAACCACCGTTTTCCGTTCGCCTCGGCAGCCTTGCTGGTCTCTTCCTGTCTGCTAGGGGGACTGAACTGCGGCCTTGCCCTGGCTGAAGAGTTGCCGAGCTTTACCCGTGTCACGCCAGCACAACCCGCGGCGACGGCCACGGCGCGGCGCGAGGGGGGCTTAGTGGAGTTCCAATCTGCATCGACACCCAAAACCACCCCCGTACGCCCGTCACCATCGGCGGCCGGCCGGACATCACAACCCCAAGTCACGCAGGCCCTGGTACAGCCGCGCACGGCGCGCCAACCTGCCGCGCCAGTCTCGACCAAACACAAGAAAGACGAACTGCTCAACTTCACCCCGACCACGTCGAGCGTGGCGGCCAATGC
>RCUR01000280.1_pt1 | contig 18061 bp, 15 predicted proteins | sample 2166151 | NCBI WGS metagenome assembly RCUR01 (sample SAMN09932785, study PRJNA488358) | compost metagenome | isolation source: compost soil in an enriched community | place: Germany: Experimental Botanical Garden
GAGTCGCGTTTTTGCCTTCGCCAATGGCATCGAACAATGAAAGTTCAGACATGGATGTTCTCCTTGGATGATCCCAGACCGGAATGGTCATGGGTTATCCAGGGATTCATATATGTTTGAGGATTGGGCTTTTACGGGAAGGGGAGAGCAGGCAATCAGAATGAGCAGCAATTGATAGCGGGTGAGCGGTGGTTTTGAAAAAGGCCAGTCAGATGAAGGGGATTTTTCTCACAACATTATAAATAGGGGCATTTTTTCATGCCCTGTAACCCTAATCCGATGAATAAGGACTCATCATGCCTCACTTCCGTAACTATCAAATCAACGAGCTGGTCAGTGCTTCGCACCGTGACCAGATTGACTTACGAGCCTATCGCCGAGCGCTGGAACTTGCGCTACAGGCCGTCTTTGGTTTTGACCTACAGCGTGTTGTTGTGAAACACCGGTTCTATGCCTACTCACTCAAAGATCGTAAGGCGACTCGCAGAGAAAAAATGCTCCTGGGTCAGCGGGTTGTCTTGGCTATTCCAGCACTCATCCCAGCCATCAGAAGTTACCCGTTGCGATACCCGGAAGCGTTCCGTACTAGCCGTCGGCTGTTCCAGTACGTGAAGGCTAAGAAACGGCTGGCTGAGATTGGTCCGCAACTAAGATGATGGATTCCCCTAGCCTTAGGTGGCTAGGGGCCTTGACCAAATCGATGTGGCTTGAATGGAGCTAGTTGAAGTTGCTGTGAGTGGGTTCTCCGATTCAAAGAACGGATGGCTGCAAACACTCCGGGGGGGATCAAAATTAGACGTTTAAAACCCCAGAAACCTGGTCATTTTTTGCGCGCCGCTCAACAAAGTGAGAGCTTCCCGCGTGTTGATGCTGCCCATCACCCTCTAATGCGGATTAGTTTGTTGATCTTGCTCAGAAAACTACCATTCCCCTCTTTTTTGTCATCTATCTGGAGCGCTAAGATAATCATTTGAAACTGCCTCTCTTGAATCACCCATGAGCCAGTCTGGAGAAACGCTCTAGGTAAAAAGCAGCAGACTGAAGGCTGTAATTCAGGGGCGGTAGCTTAGACATAAATGGGGGGCACTCGACTACGTCAGTATGCAGCGATTATCCCTGTGGGCTGATTACTCCAGCAAAACCCTTACAAAGCGCATGGGTATGGCTCTGCGTCGTGTGTGCATCGGCGTGCCCCAGTAGCGTCTGTACAGTCCGGATATCGCTGCCACGGCGCAGCAGCTCGGTAGCAAAACTGTGGTGGAAGGTATGGCAGCTGGCAGGCTTGTGCAGATTGGATTACTTGACTGCATATCTTACTGTTTTCTGTATTGCGCTGACGTGAATATGCTGGCGAACAACCTGCCCATCTTAATCGGTACAAAGCCCTGCCGATGAGAATAACCACGGTCACTTAATCGAATGCCATAACTGTGTTTTTATACAGTGGCATTAATAGTGCAAAAAATGGAAATCAAGCGAATACGTTCAGATATCAGATATAGACTGTGAATGCTATTATTTTATTTTTACTTGGCGGTGATGGGAATGGGTTGAAGTTAAACGGAAGGCTCTGTTAACGAATTGATTTCGATTTCCCTCTGAACATTGTCAATTATAAAAAGGAGGTGCTTTTGAGTAAGATCAATGTATTCGTGGATGGGTCTTGGCTTTTCAAAGTTTGTAAGGCCGGCTCAGCGTTGGCTAAAGGAACCGCGAGCCCAACCTATCCTTTCCCATTCGATTTTTCGGGGTTTATCTCGGCTTTAGTTCATCATGTGAAAGCTGCGACTGGAAACGATCATGTGTCCCCTGGGAAACTGGTGCTGTGTACATCCATTTTTGATCTCCCAGATGACTTTGACGATTGGCCTACAAAAATTCCTGAGGTGCTACCCGATAAAGTTGAGTTAACAAAACGAGTTGTTCATGCCAAGGAAACCTTTTCCCAAAAAGCAAAAGACGCTGGCTTTTCTGATGAGGCGGAATTCCATGTAAAAATGAAACCTTGGATTATGTTCGCACTCGACAATGACTCTTACCAAGAGAAGCAAGTGGATACAACATTGGTTGCCCTACTTGTTAAGTCCGCATTCGATAATCCCCACGACTACCACGCGGTTGTAAGCGGTGATGCTGATATGCTGCCGGCATTGAGGGTTGCTTATCCCGGCTACACGAAAAATGTCTTGGTGGTTACCACTCATCCGGATGAGCTGGATTCTGATCACAAGCACTCTTCGTATTCCTACCTTGACTACAAATGCGACATCGATCCTTTCTACTTCCAGCTAAACCTAGAGAAGGTTATCGAGGGCAACCATAAATATCATTGCCAAGAGTGTGGCAAGTTGTTCACTACTCTCAACCAAATTCCGGGCAGTAGCTTACCCCGCTGCCGCGCGCACAGAAGTTAATTAATGTGGTCAACGGGACGTCAACTACGCTGCGCTCCATTAGCGCTCATTACCACTGGCGTTAGACAACACTAGATATCACAAGGGATAAGTATGGAAAGGCGAGTTCGACTTCAGCTTGGAAGTGATTTCACTCTCCCGACGTGGGCGGTAACGCACTATCTTCAGCAGACCGAAATAAATTACCTAAGACTCACAACTACAGAGTCTATTTGTCGCTATGCCATCGAAGGAGCTCCTCTTGAGCGGTTAGTTGTTGCGACAGAGTCTGCTGAACTGTTTCAACGTGAGCGTTCCTCATTAGAGTCATTCCGCGGCAGTATCGAGCTGACTCGCAAAGATGATTCGGCAGAAAAATTCTGGAGGATTATTGGTCGCCACTCACGTCCTATGGTGTTCGTACGGGAAGGTAACCGGGGGTACGTTCCGCTTTACGACTTCTTAGGGTCAGAAGCGCTCGTCATTCGGCAACTAAGCATTAATTCGCCCTTTGATGCTGTCCTCGAAGGCTTGGCCAGTTCACTTCCAGATCTTATCTATGCAAGAGAGCGCGAACAAAGAGCCAGAGTGCAATGGCAACACGAACAAATTGGTCAGGCAGCACACAATTTGAATGAAATAGTACGTGCTAGCCAAACGATTGAACATCCCGACACTCCACTCGGTGTTCAAGCATATGCCCGCGCGATGCTTGACCAGTTACTCGATAGTCAGCAAAGGCTTAACGAGGCAGCCGGTGTCAACGTCCGTCGTATTGACGATGTTGTCTAATACTTCATTTCACCGGACCTGCGCGAAAAGCAGCGTAGGTTGGTGAATTAAAACGTTATGGTTCCAGCTGATTCAAAAGTTTGAGCTTGTTTCTGATTGTTATCGGCCTTCCTGAAATAATAAAAGGAGAGTACTAGTGCATCTAAGATCATTCAGAGCAAGAAACTTTCGCTCAATCAACGATAGTGGTGAAATCCAAGTATCTCGAATAACTGCACTTCTTGGGCGAAATGAAAGCGGCAAATCAAACCTTCTCAAAGCATTGCACAGTCTAAATCCGGTCGAAGGCTTCCAAGCCTTAAGTCCTATCAAAGACTTCCCTAGAGACAGAAAGCTTGAGGAATGCAACGATGCTACACCAGTCGTTGAGTCAAGCTGGACACTATCAAAACTCGAACAGCAGCAGCTTGGTAAGTTGTTTCCCCGAGCGGCCCAAGTATCGACGGTCAGAGTTGGGCGTTGTTATGGAGACAAACGGTGGGTAACGTTCGATGACCTACCTCCATTAGAAATCGACGATAAGTGGTTAAAATCCAAGGTTCGTAAATTATTAGCCGCACTCGACACAGCTGCTGAAGAGTGCGAGGAGCCTCATTCAGAGGCAATAAAAACTGCGGCATCAAATTTTGATAGCGCGATTGCTCAAACTGATGATCTCCAAGAGTGGGCTTCAAATACGCAAGCTGTAATCGCCGCCCTTGAAAAAGCATTGATTACCGCATCAAAGGAACTTCCTGAGGCGATAGACGATTCAGTCACTGAAATGGATACATTGGCTAAGCAAATAGCCGGGGATGAAAAAGCTCACGCTGCTGGCCGAAATTGGGTTGTTGGGCAAATGCCAAAATTCATTTACCTTGATGACTATCCAGAATTAGAAGGCCACCAAAACTTGGCCACATATAATCAGCGTCAGCAGCAGAATAATCCAACTGACGAAGACCGATACTTTGCCAAGCTCTGTAAAGTCGCGGGAATGGACCCAAAGACTCTTCAAAACTTAGTCAATGACCCGGAAACACGTAACCAACTGGTAAACCGGGCCAGCGCGGTTGTCACAAAAGAAATTCGCCGCCTGTGGAGCGACCGCAGCTTGAAGGTCAGGTTCAACCTTGACGGAAATTTCATGGATACGCTGATTTCAGATCCAACATCTGTGTACGATGTAGAGGTCAATCTGAATGAGCGTAGCCGAGGTTTTCAGTGGTTTTTCGCTTTCTACATCACTTTCTCCGCAGACACCGATGGTGATGTGGCAGAGGACGCAATACTGTTGCTGGACGAACCCGGCTTATATTTGCATGCAAAATCGCAGTCAGACTTGCTAGCCCATTTCCGGGATGATTTCGGGAATCAAATACTTTACTCCACACATTCCCCGTTCATGGTCCCTACTGGTCAATTGGATTCGATCCGAACTGTCAACATTGGCGAAAAATCCGGGACTACAGTTACTAATGATCCTAGCGGAGACTCAAGAACTCTATTCCCTATCCAAGCTGCACTCGGATACAGCCTCGCTCAGTCATTATTTGTTGGACCAAATAACTTGGTAGTTGAGGGGATCACCGATTATTGGATGCTATCGTCAATCTCCGAATACCTCTCAGACCAAGGCAAAACTGGATTGAGTTCAGAAGTTACGATGACCCCGGCGGGGGGAGCCCAGAAGGTTTCCTACATGGTGGCTTTACTCTCGTCTGAGGAACTGAATGTTGTTGTGTTATTGGACGAAGAGAAAGACTCTAAGATCACACGCGAAGACCTAATAAAGTCCAAACTGATCAACGAGCGGAATATTGTATTTGTCACTGAAGCCTTTAACGAAGACCCTCCGGGGGAAGCCGATATTGAAGATTTATTAGACCCTAAAATTTATGAAGGGCTTGTGCGCGAGAGTTACGCGAAGGAGTTGAAAGGTAAAAAACTGACGCTAAATGACAATATACCGCGAATTGCCAAAAGAGTTGAGTTGGCCCTTGCTGATTTAGGAATAGAGTTTCACAAAACCAGACCTACGCGGTTGCTACTAACCAAGTTGGCAAATGATGTGGGTGTAGTTGTCACCGAGGAATCGGCAAGCAGATTTAAAAAGCTGTTTGAAGGTATCAACGCTCGGTTCCAGCAGATCAATGAGCGTGGCGGAAATAGTCTTACACCTAAAATATAATAGATTAGCCTTTAGGATTATCTCACGTAAGCGAATGTTCAATAGCAAATTTATATATAAAGCCATTACAATGCGTTGCACCGGACAAGCCGGTGCAACGCGGCGTTATGCACTTTAAGGAGACCAGTGTGGAGTGGGAAGAAGCGACAGATTACTCCGCTATGATCGGCGGGATCATTTACAAGAACGTGAAGAATCCCGTGGTGGTGAATGGTAAGTCCTTGATCACGTTCACTCGCAATAGTTCCTCAAATACCCTAGCTGCATCACTGCAAATACAAGGGGACGACGGGCAGTTGATCGCTGTTGTTGCAAACAATCACGTGAAGCTACTAGATGACGGGTTCGTGCTTCTGACAGGACAGAAACGGGTGTCTGTCGTCCACAAAAACGGAGGCCAAGTACTCTTAGATCTACGATACGAAATTGAGGATCGCGCCTATGAAATTGAGCTATCTGTCCTCTTCGTATGCGCCGGCTATCCGGTAATTCTTCACCCTGAAAGAACGAAGCTAGGATGCCTTAATGACAATGCCGCACCGAACATATCAAGGTTGACTCTGACTGCGGACAGGGGCTCTCAGGGAAGCGGAATCGGACTATCTGACTCGAAGGTATACCTCCTTGGCATGTGTATAGAAAACCTGCTTAACGGAGTAAGCGTAACCGTGGGAGGCGCTCATGCAGGTAACTGAAATCCAGGCTACCATCCTGCAACGTGCAACAGATGCATTTGGCGGGAGTTGGGAATGTATACATGATCCTTTCCCGAATCATCTATACCACTACACATCTGCCGCTGGGCTGATTGGTATCTTGTCATCAAAGTCGTTCTGGCTTACTGATCTTAGATACATGAACGACATGTCGGAGCTCCAGTACGCACAGCAGGTCATAGAGCGATGTATCTCTGACAAGATGAATGTGCCCTCCCTGACAGAGATACAAAAAGAATTTCTCTCTCGCATCTCACGCACCTACAGCCCCTTTGGCTCCGGCGCGTCCATCTATTCAGCGTCTTTCTGCGAGAACGGTAATCTATTAAGCCAATGGCGAGCATACCGCGGGCAAGGCGGAGGATATGCGCTAGGGTTTGATTTCTTCCATGCAATCCGTTTGTTGGACAAGCCATGCGTATTGCGCAAAGTGATTTACGACGTACGCGATCAAAACAAATTGGTTGACGATGCGGTTAGTAGCCTCGTAGCCGGAGTCGGAGAGGCGACGATAAATAGCCGCTTGGAGGACGTAACCAGTACCTTCCTGCCAGCCGCGTGCCAAGCATTCTCCGCCTTAGCCGCCGAACTACTCTTTTGTCTCAAGCATCCGGATTTCCATGAAGAGCGAGAGTGGCGTCTTGTTCACTTCTCACGGCAGGCGTCTGCAGTAGACCGGGAAGTTATTTCGCCTCAGTTTAGAGAGTTCCAGGGCAACATAATCCCCTACTACTCGGTTAGCTTTGATGGAGCAGTTAGCGCATCAAACAATGACCTTTCAGGGGTCGGCTTCCCGGTTCGAGAAATTATGATTGGCCCAACAATCAACAGCGGTCTTAACGAGCAGTCTCTCAGATCTCTAATGTTCAGTTTGTCCAGAGATATTGAACCAAATATCACCAAGTCAGAAATACCGTTACGGTGGCTATAATCCTGTTAGGCATCGCCACCTGGCCTTGAGGCACAGAATGACAACCGATGAAGAAGTGAAGATCTTGATGGATCGGCACATAAAGGCAATGGCTGATCATGCTCGTTCAGAACTTGAAAGATCGGCGGACTTGATCGCCCGATTTACAAAGATAGCGGCGTCACGAGGAATAGCGCTCGACTCTGACTCATTTAGCTACGTTCAAACGATTGGGATCGTAGCCTCTGCACCGGGGCTCGCCAGAAAGCTCTTGGGTATCGCGCCGTCCGAAAGAGACGGACTATTCGCATACGACGAGATCGCTCAACGCCTTCCGCCGGATCGCTTTCAAGAAGGGTATTTTCTCGGAAGCGACTACATGCTGATGGCGCATCCATGCTACCGACGTAGAATGCATCCAATGGCCAATTGGGCGCCGAGATTCGTAGACCTGTTTTGGAGGCTAAATTCTCCAGGCATCAAGAAATTCATCGCCATTGATGAAGACCGGGTAAGGATCAATGTCGACGGTTCCACGTATATGGAGGCTGACACTTGGTATGGCGCGCCATTCAATAAAGAAATCGAAAAAATACAAAACGGAACTATAAAACTCAGGCCACCACTCGATCTTACCCCGCACTACATTGAGATGTTCTTTGCGCAGACCTATTGCCTTGACATCAAATGGAGCGAAGCCAACCAGATCAAGACATTTCAGGCGCTTGAGGTTAAGACGCAAGACGTTCAGGTCGTCACTGATGGGCAGACGTACTTTCCGGCCCGTTATATGCACGCAGAGTTCGATTTGTCATCTGGAGTGTTTCGCCACTTCGACGGAGCAATCCAGCTATACACCGAAGAGGAATATCTCCACAGACGAGATTCCGATTTCAATATCACATTCAAGAGCCATGAACACATCAAGGCTCGTTCCCATAAGGTCTTCAAGCTTAACGGTCCTCTCAAAGTCGATGCCTGGGTAGAGCTCTGCTGCCATTTCTTCACTGCTAATCCACTAACTTTTGAGTACTTTACTGGGGTGTACCCTGAGCACGTAACAGAGATCGTTGCTGACGTGAGGACACGATCACAATGAGCGCGGCGATGCCCAACCTATTGGTCAACTCAGAAAAAGGGTGAACGGATGGATTGGTTAACATTCATCTCTTCGGTTGTTAGTTCACTGGCTTGGCCAGGAGCAGTAATAACCATTGTATTCCTGCTTAAGACACCACTTGGCAATCTATTGCCCACACTTCGCAATCTGAAATACAAAGACTTAGAGCTTGATTTTGGTAAGGAACTAAGGAAAGCAGAAGAAAAAGCAAGTCAAGTGCTCCCTGCTGAATCTAAACCAAAAGCCATTAGCAAACCTCAAGTCGAACGCGACTCAAGTAAAATTATCAACGAATCAAAAAGACTCTTCGAGGAATTCCCAGAACCCGCGGTTGCACTTGCATGGACTGCTGTAGAGGTTGAGTTGATGGAGGCAATTTTGCGCACTGCATCTTCACCCGACTACCCACCACATAATTCAGCACTGAAAAATGCCATGTATTTAAAAGATGCCGGATATTTTGGTGAAGACAAAATAGATTTAATAAAACGAATGACCAATCTAAGGAATATTGCTGTACATGGGCAGAAAGGTCTTGGCCCGGTCACTGTATATGATGCAAGAGAATTTATTGCACTTACCGAGTGGCTTGTTAAAGATCTTAGAGATATTAAACGATGATCATGCCCAACTGGCGGGTCAAGCGAGACCGGCCAAAATGCCTTACCATCCCTTATCCTAAACGTTATACCTACGGAGACTGAACTCGTGATCCGAGGCATGTTCGATTTTCTACAACGTGAACCAACTTATACTGGGTCAGACAAGGACTGGTATGTGGAGCTAAGTCACTCAACCTGTTTCTGGTACGACCTACTTCTTCATCCGCCCGAGGGCTTTGATACGAAGCAACAAATCACAGGCTATCTAAAGCAGTTGCAATCAGTGGTTGAGAGCCAACTAGACAAGCGCTTCATATATTTCCTCGCAGCAAGAAAGAAGCTCAGATTCTGCGTGTCGAAAAATCCGAGGTATTCCTTCTTCGGCAACGATCTGGTCTTCTACGTTGAAGAGGGGCGCGAAAGAATACGGCGAAAGGTCACTACGAAAATATTTGATGCTCAAACCAGACAGCCGATTCAGCCGCCAGTCGAAATCTCAGACCGATTCATTACGTTTCACTACACACCAAACCATAAAGTGTCTATGTCGATTCACGACTTCCTGCAAAATAGTGGGATCGAAGTTGGAGTCAACACGGAAGTTCATTACATCGGCTACACCAAGAACCCATCAAAGCGGCCAATTAATGGGGCTCATCGTGGTCTCTCTGACATGTTGTACCGAGTATCCAACGAGGAATATGACTTCTTTGTTTTCTATAACCTGTTTAAAGTGTCGTCCATCGGAATGAACCCAACTGCTCCGATCAACTTTTGCGTTGCCAATTCAATGATCGATGAGATAAAGGTAGATGAGGAGGGCCGCATCATCGAGAAAGCACTAATCAAATATTTCGGTGCTGAAACACAAGAGCTAAACAAGAAAAATGAAGCGTCTGAGCTTGAAAACAGCCTGGAGCGACTTGCTGCAAAGAACAATATCAACTCCGTTGCCATCCACATGGAGATGGACGAGCCAAGTGAGCTATACAGATTCTTCTCCCGATTGGTAAAACCGGCCGACAAGCATGTCTTTACTTGCCGCATCGGAAATAGTGGCGTCGAAATTATCGAGGGCTCAAACCTTGTCACGCCTATGCTGTAGGTATAACCCTGCACTCAAGCGGACCTGCGCAAAAACCGCGCAGGCCGGTTAGCTCCATTTTAGGCCCAATGGTAATCCCCCCGAAAAACAATGTGGGGATTACCGTGTAATCTTGATCTGATAACGGGTATTTCTACCGCCCCCCGGCATTTTTTCAAGGCAGCCTTTCTCTAACAAGTCGGCTAGATGGCGGGTCGCGGTGGCTTTACTGACCTTGGCCACCTTCTGATACTGGCTGGCGCTGATACCCTGTAAAAAGCCGTTCTCGCCGCCGTCCAGCATCCTGTTCAACACCTTGATTTGCTCGGCACTCAGTGGCTCGCTGCCGTGTTGCTGCCAGAAACGGCTCTTGGCCAAGGTACGGGTGATCGCTTGTTGGGCCTGCTCCAACGTGGCATTGAGCGTATCTAAAAACCAGATCAGCCAGGCCGTGATATCCAGTCCGCCTTTCTGGGTTTGTTCTAGCACACGATAGTAATCGGCTCGCTGTTCGAGGATCGCCACCGACATGGCATACAGGCGGATGCTCTGGCTGTCGGCCTGAGAGAGCGCCAGATCGGTGAGGGCACGGGTGATGCGACCATTACCATCATCAAACGGGTGCAGGGTGACAAACCACAGGTGGCAGATGGCGGCGCGCAGCAGTGGATCCTGGCTGGGGTCGTTCAGGCTGGCATTGAACCAGTCGATAAAGCAGATGAGTGCCTGCTCCAGACCCTGGCGTGGCGGTGCCTCGAAATGCACAGTGGGCCGATCCAGTCGCCCGGATACTACCTGCATCGGCTCTTCACCGCGTAGCTGACCCACCCGCACACGCTGTAATGTCCAGTCGTCGGCAGGAAACAGCCAGTGATGCCATTGCAACAGGCGCTCCAGCGTGAGCGGCTGATGTCGATTGTCGATGGCATCGAGCATCATGGCTGCTAGGCCTTCGGAGCGATCCGAGATGGGGTAGGGCTGTTCTTCGGATACGCCGAGGCGACGGGCCAGCGATGAGCGCACCGATTGGGCATTGAGCCGTTCATCTTCAATGGCCGATGAGGCGAGGATATTTGCCAGCAGGGTATCGAGCGCCTGGGCTTGCTGCGTTTGCGTAGAGCCGTGAACGGAATGGGTGCCGAGCAGGATCCCCAGATTACGTTGCGCCGTGCGTAGCCGTGGCTGTAGCGGTTCATCTTGCCAGCAAAAGTGTGGCCAGCCCTCATGTTGCCAGATCCAATTTTCAGCCATCTGCTTGCCCATCCCCTTATTGTTACAGGTCACGTCACCGATGAGCCGAATCGAATGCATATTTGGCTCAGTATGCGAGCCAAATAGGATGCGTATTTGGCTCACATGATGAGCCGATAATAACGGGGATTCGGCTCACGACACAACCGGTATCGTGCAAGAGTTGGCTGGTAGGGAACGCGTTGTTCGTAGGAGGCGGGGGTCATTGCAGGGGAGGGGGGAGTGGATTTTGCTATCTGTTGTCAGATGAAGTAGCGGATTATGAGGCGGGGATTATTAATCCCGAGCTCGGTGAGCAACCTTGCCAGAGATTGACCAGAGACGCATAACAAAAAGGCCTCGCATTGAAAGCGAAGCCTTGTAGGGTGTGTTGTCCAGCGCTGTGGTATGGAATCTGTCATGGGGATTTTCAATCCCCTGCTCTACCGACTGAGCTATCTGGGCAACGGCGCGCATTAAACCCTTTCTGGACTGGGGTGTCAACCATGGGGTGCAGATTGCGGTGCCGTTCGCTCGATAACCGAGCAATCCGCTCGCCGCCCCGCCGCCCCGCCACCGGGGCGCTTGTCGGGGGGCACGAGGGACAGCAGGCGCCGACTTCCCGCCTGGCGGCCACAAAAAGGGGGCCAGCGGCCCCCGGTTGCACTCCGTCATGACTCAATGACGGCTGATGATGATGCGGCCCGTGCTCATGTCACGGGCCTGGCCGGTGACGCTGATCTTGAGGCCATACTCGGGCAGCAGGCGACCCGCATCCGGGATGGCGTCGCTCTGGTAGCTGCGGGAATCCTTGAACACCCGGTTCGGGGCTATCCAGAAGTCGCGCAGCAGGGCGCCGCTCGGATGCTTGAGGTCGAGCGGGCGCTGGAAGCCCAGGCTGAAGGTGGCGTCGTGGATCTGGTAGCGGGTGCCGGCCACGGCGCCATCGCTCCAGCTCAGGGTGCGCTGATCCCCATCCACCACGCCGAGGAAGCCTTCACCCGGATGGACTCCCACCCAGTTGTTGGCCTGGCTGTTGTCCACGTACCAGAGCAGCATGCCCGGCTCGTAGCGCATCAGCTGATCCGCCACGTTGATGTGGGCCAGCCCCTTGTCGACCCCCGCATGGTTGCGCCACTCGGCCAGGTAGTAGTGATCCTTGGCCTCGCTGCCGTTGCTCTGCACGAAGCCGGCCAGGGTGAAGGCGGCGCTGCCCTCGGCCCCGTCGCTCAGCACGACTTCTCCGTCGGCGACCAGCTGGATCTCGTCCACGAACAGGCCGTTTTCGGCCACGCCGGCGTCGCTCTGGTATTGCAGGCTGAGCTCGATGCGCTGACCGGCCCAGGGGCTCAGGTCAAACTCGGCATCGACCCAGCCGTTGGAGTTGCCGGTGAGGCCGACGCCGAAGCCGACCCCGTTCGGATCGTCGGCGGTGGTCAGGTTGCCCGGAATGGGCTCGCCGTTGACCAGCACCCGCGCATAGTCAAAGCCCTCCTCGATCTGATACCAGGCCTTGAACGCCAGGCTGGCGCTCTGCCTGCCGGTCAGATCCAGCGCCAGGCTCATGCGGTTGTCGAGGCCGTTGCCCTTGCCGCCGTGGTACTGGTACTGGCCGGCGTAGGGCGGGTTGAGCGGGATCTGCTTGGCGGGCAGATTGATGCGCACCACGTCGTCGTTGCGGCCCTTGTCGTTGGCCTGATCCAGCATGTAGACGTTGCCGCGGGGGCTGAGATCGTCGAGCCGCAGGTTGCTGCCGTGCAGCCAGTTGCCGCCGAGGGAGGCCTGCAGGAACTCCTTGGCCCAGGCGGAGAAACCGGTCGGCTCGGTGCCGCCGATCACCCCGGCCCAGGAGCCGGACGACATGATGGACCAGGTCGCCACCGGTTCCCCCTTGCCGCTGTACTTGGTGTCGTACTCGTCCGGCAGCCCGAGATCGTGGCCATATTCGTGGGCACAGACCCCGGCGGCGGCGTCGATGGGCTGGATGGTGTAGTCGTAGGCGGCGAACTGGCCACCGAAGTTCCCGCTCGGGCTGTCGGTGCCCGGGATGGGGTAGGGGGCGCCGAGGTTCCAGCGATGGGCCCAGATGGCATCTTCGCCGAGATCGCCGCCGCCCGCCTCTTCCCCCACGCTGGAGTGGAAGATCATCAGGTGGTCGATGAGGCCGTCCGGCTCGTCTCTGTTGCCGTTGCCGTTCAGATCGTAGCGATCCTCTTGATCAAACTGGGCGAGATCGATGGAAGGATCCCCCGCCACCTGGTGCAGCGCCTCCTTCACCAGCTCCCGCACCGCCGTCTCGTTGAGGTTGCTGCCGTAGTAGGCGGCACTCTTGGCGGCGGTATACCAGCCGGCCACCTGGCCACCCACGCTGTAGCTCTGGCCGGATTGCTGCTCGTAGAACTGGCGCATGGAGATGAAGCGCTCGCCGCCCGGTCCCGCATAGCCCTTGGCCGAGAACAGCAGATCGTTGTAGTGCGCCGGGGTGTAGTCCGGGTAGTACATCTTGGTGAGCTCGGGGCTGAGGCTGTTCTTCGGGTAGTCGGGGAAGTCCACCAGGATGGCGAGGATCTTGTCCTTGCGCATCTTGCCGCTGTAGTGCTCCTTCTCGATCGCCTTGAGCAGCAGGGTTGGCACCCGATCACCCGGCCGTGCTGTGCCGTTCAGGCGGATCTTCTTGAGGATGCGCTCCCGCACCTTGCCCTCTTTCTGCGCCAGGCTGCCACTGCCGCCTGGGTAGGCCCGCGCCTTGTCGCGGTAATAGCGGGCCAGCGCGGCCTGCTCCTGCTCGGGAGAGGCCAGGGTCGGGATGTGGCCGCTCTTTTTAAGCATCTCCAGCACCTTCACCTCGTCGGCGAGGGGGGCATCGAAGGGACCATGGACCGGGGCGGCCATGGCGTGGTTTCCAATCATAAGGGTCGAGCCGACAAGCAGGCTCATTATTGTTTTTTTAGGCATTACTATGTGCTCCTTCACATGATCAAAAAGGGAGCCCGTCGGACTCCGCTTTCCTGGCGGGCAGTGATTCACCCGCGTCCCTTGATACCCTCAGACAGGGCATTTGTCATCAAGCTCCATAAGGTGATATGCACTGGTTTTGAGTGGCCTAATGGCGCTGAACACAAGGTGTGGCTGAGAAGATGTGAAGTTATGTATGTGCATCTAATTCTTGGGCAGCTGATTACCCTTTTTTAACCTTTTTGCGGACACCACCATTTGGGAGGGGGCGGGCGAGGCAGTTATCTTGGTCCCTCGCATTGAGCCGGATGCACTCTGCGGGTATGCTTTGCCGCAACCATACCCCTGGCGGCAAGAGTGCCTATTGCCGGCCAGCCGGGTGTCGACATCCATCAAATACCGTCTGGGGTTTATATGAGTATCAACATGCAAGAGTGGCGCGAAGAGACCACCGCCATCGTCAACGAGCTGCTGGCCGACGGCAGCAATCCGGATGTGGACTACGAGATTGAGCACCACTTTGCCTGCCAGGACTTCGATCTGCTGGAGAAGGCGGCGGTCGATCTGTTCAAGGCCGGTTTTGAAGTGACCGATGCCGAAGAGATGGAGCTGGACGACGGCGCCCCCATCTTCTGCTTCGACGCCACCGTAGTGCGCAAGCTGGAGATCGAAGCCATCGTCGCCGACATCGAGAAGATGCTGCCGGTCCTCGAGAAATACGGCGTGGATTACGACGGCTGGGGCACCTACTTCCAGGAGTAAGGCGCGCTAGCCAGATTGTCGAGATGCCCTCGACAGACAATAAAAAAGGCCACTTCAAGTGGCCTTTTTTATTGTCTGTCTATCTATCAGTCCGCGGGCAACTGGTAGTTGCGGGCGAATTCCGCCGGGGGGAGGGGGCGGCTGAACAGGTAGCCCTGCAGGTGATCGCAGCCCGCCTGGGCCAGCCAGGCTTGCTGCTCCTGGGTCTCCACCCCTTCGGCGGTGATCTTGATCCCGAGCTCATGGCCGAGGCCGATGACGGAGCGCACTATGGCGGTGGTGGCCTGGTTGGTCGCCAACCCCTGGGTGAAGCTTCTGTCCAGCTTGAGGGTCGCCACCTGCAGCCGAGGCAGGTAGGCCAGGGAGCAGTAGCCGGTGCCGAAGTCGTCGATGGCGAGCTGAAAGCCGGCCTCGATCAGGTTTGCGAGGTTGCTCTCTATCTCGTCGGCATTTTCCATCAGCACCCCTTCGGTGATCTCCAGCTCCAGTTGCCAGGGGGCTATCCCGTGGCGTTCGATGCAGGCGAAGATCTGCGGGCAGAGCTCGGGGTCACGGAACTGCAGCGGCGACAGGTTGACTGAGAGCACCAGATCCGGCGCCGCCACTTGCCAGCGCGCCAGCTGGGCACAGCCCAGCTCCAGCATCAGCTGGCCGAGCTGGCCGATGAGCCCCAGCTCTTCCGCCAGGGGAATGAATTCGTCGGGGGAGATCATGCCGAATTCCGCATGAGGCCAGCGGCAGAGCAGTTCGGCGCCGTGCAACTGGTTGCTGTGGGTGCAGATGATCGGCTGATAGACGGCGACCAGCTGGGCCGACTTGATGGCCAGCGGCAGCTGGGCGGCGATGAGCTGACGGCGTTTGAGCTTGGCATCGAGTTCGGGGTCGAACAGGGTGCAGTGTTGCTGCTGGCGCTTGCCCTGGGCCAGGGCGGCCTCGGCATGGCTCAGCAGGCGCTCGGCATCGTTGGCCTTGCCCTGGGCGATGCCGAGGAAGACCGGGATCTGGATCCTGTGCTCCTCGACCTGATAGGGCACCATCAACTCGTACTGCAGGTTGCGGCTCCACTCGGTCAGGGGAAGGGGCAAGTCCGGCAGCAGCAGGGCGAAGTCATCGGCCGCCACCCGGCACAGCAGGGACTGGGGCGGCGCCAGCCGTTGCAGGCGACGGGCCACCTGGCTGAGCAGGCGATCGGCGATGCGGATGCCGAAGCGATCGTTGATCTCGCGAAAATGTTGCAGATCGACCAGCAGCAGGCTGGCCGGGCGGGCGCCGAGGTGGCGGCTGGTCTGCAGGAAGTGGGAGAGTTTGAGCAGGCCGGTCAGGCTGTCGTAATGCTGCTCCTGCTGGAGCTGGGCCTGGGTGGTGCGTAGCCCGGTGATGTCACGGCTCAGGGTCAGGATGCCGAGGGAGTTGCCCTCGTCATCCGGGACGTCGACCCGGGTCACCTCCAGATGGCGGCCCTGGCCATTGGCATCCATCAGGCAATACTCCCCCCGTCCCAGCGGCTGTACGGCGGGCAGGCGAGGGGCGATCCGCTGGCCCAGCGCCTCGCTCGCCGCCAGCCCCATGAAGTCGAGAAAGGCCTGGTTGCAGTCGATGAGCAGGCCCTGGTGGTCTTCCAGCCGGATAGGGTCCGGGATGGCGTCCAGCAGGCGACGCTGCAGCAGCTGCTGCTGGCGGAAGGTCTGCTCCAGCTCCTTGCGCTGATCTATCTCGCTGATCATGGCGAACAGGGCAAGCGGGTGGCCCTGCTCGTCATAGAGCGGGATCTTGTGGATCTCCATCCAGCTGGTGGTGCCGCCGCTGTGGCAGTGCAGCTGCTGATGGAGCAGGGGACGCCGCTCGGCCAGCAGACGCTGATCCTCCTCCCGGAACACATCGCCCCAGGGCATCTCGGCATCCGTCTTGCCGACGAGTTCATGGGGGTGCTGCAGGCCAGCCTCTCGCGCGAAGACCTTGTTGGCGAACAGGTAGCGTCCGTCCGTATCCCGGCAAAAGATATTCATGGGTAACTGGTCGATGATCTGCTGCAGCAGAGCCAGGGTGAGCAAGGAATTCACGGGGATACTCACGGGGGAGACTTCGAGCAAATCTATGATAACAGGCCACTTTTGTAAAGCGTGACCGGAGGCTTGACCATTTCTGTTGATCCCTGCTGACAGTCTGTGTCGCGGGCGCCATAATAGCCGCCGGTTGGCCTGTGGCCGTATGGATGAGAGAAGCGACATGAAGAAGATAATGGGGGGCGCCCTGGCCCTGTTGATGGTCGGTTGTGCCAGTGACAACAATGGCGGCGAGCAGTATCGCTATACCCCGCCGGTTGCCAAGGCGACCAACAACACCCAGGAGCTGGCGATCCCGGTGGATCTGGTGTGGGCCCGCGCCGAGAAGTGGTTTGGCGATCACGGCCTGAACATCGAAAACAGCCAGCGTGGCTCAGGTCTGATGACCGCCAACGTCGAAAACTCGGCCGAGGGGCTGGAGTGGCTGGATTGCGGCACCATGGGTTCCAAGGTCGCACTGGGCAACCCCAATCTGCAGATCAACCTGATCATCACCCAGAGCGGCAACAACAGCGTGGCGACCGTCAACGTCAAGGGCAACACCCAGCTCTACTTCGTCGAGTCCTCCGGCGAGCGCGTGCTGGCCCCGTCCATCAGCCCGGTCTGCGTCTCCCGCGGCAGCCTGGAGCAGAGCCTGTTCGCCACCCTGGGCAACTGATCCGGCCCTGCCCGCCGCCCGTCATGCAGGCGGTCCGCACCAAACACCCCGTTGCCTGCAACGGGGTGTTTGTTTTTGGGGGGTAGCGAGCATCAAGGAGAGGGAACCGCCATTGGCGCATCCTGGCGGTTCAGGCCTGCGTGCAGCAGCAGCCAGCCTCAACAAAAACCCCGGCAGAGGCCGGGGTTTGTCATGGAAGGCTCAGCCTTGCAGCGCGCTGTCACCGTGGAACAGGACCTGCTCGCCGGACTTGAGCAGATAACCCTTCCAGGGGAAGAGCTGATAGGCGCCGCCCTGCCAGGACCAGTTGCCCTCGTCCCCCTGGCGGACCAGCCGGATCTGCTCGCCGCTTGGCAGAGTCAGCTCGGCCTCGCGCTGATCGGGGCCGAACAGCACGAAGGCACTGCCGGTTTCATCGGCCTTGAGGGATTGCAGCCGCACCGCCTGCTCGAACAGCCGCACGCACTGGCTGGTCAGGCTGGACCACTGGTAGCCGGCGCTGGCACGGCAGCCGTGGACATCCTGATCGTTGCCGACCAGGTGCTGTTCCGGGGTGCTGCAGGCCGCCAGCAGCAGGGAGGCGGCCATCAGGGTCAGGGTGCGCAT
>RCUR01000281.1_pt1 | contig 18058 bp, 13 predicted proteins | sample 2166151 | NCBI WGS metagenome assembly RCUR01 (sample SAMN09932785, study PRJNA488358) | compost metagenome | isolation source: compost soil in an enriched community | place: Germany: Experimental Botanical Garden
CGAAGCCCTTCAGCTCCTGGATCACCGGCATGGTGTCGAGTTCGTAGTTACCCATGGGTTGGTGGCTCTCTGAAAGTCGGGTTGGGCATCATTCGATGGGCAGCGTGCGCACGCCCCGGGTCCCCGCCAGCACGAGCGAGCCACGGGTGGCGAGCGCTGCGGAGACCGGCGCGAGCTGGTCCTGCGGCCGTACGGAGAAGCTGGCGCCGTCGTCGCTGCTGACCAGCACATGGCCGGCCTGGCTGAGCAGGATGATTCGCCCGGTCGGATCGACCGTGGCGGCGGTGATGCTCACCGGCAGGCCGACGTCGACCTGGTTCCAGCTGGCGCCGCTGTCCGGGCTGCGATAGAGGTTGCCGCGCAGGCCGTAGACCAGCGTCACACCGGGTTTGCCGATGACGCCGAAGTAGGAGCCGCTGTAGGGCGTCACCACGGCCTTGAAGCGCCCGCTGGCCGCGTCCAGCCTCAGCACCAGGCCCTGCTCGCCGACGATGAACAGCTCATCGCCTACGGCGCGCAGCCCGTAGAGGTTCAATGCACTGGGGTTCTCGGTGCGGTCCATCCACGGCGTCCAGCTGCGGCCGCCGTCGTCGGTGCGGAAGATCAGGTTGAAGGCGCCGACCACATAGCCGACCCGCTCGTTCTGGAACCAGACATCGAGGAAGGGCTTGTCCGCGCCCTCCTCCGTCATCCGCTGCGCTTCGGCGATCAGTGCCGCGAGCGCCTCGTTCTGCGGCTCGGCAGCGGCCATGGCCTGGTAGTGCTCGAGCATGCGCGGGCCGACCTGGCGGCCGTCGAACTGCCGGGTCCAGCTGGCGCCGGCGTCGCTGCTGTGCAGGACCACGCCATCATGGCCGACCGCCCAGCCGTGGCTGGCGCTGGGGAAGTGCACCGCCACCAGGTCGGAGCTGACCGGTACTTCGGCCTGCTGCCAACGCCGCCCTGCATCATCGGAATAAAGAATGTGCCCGCGCTGGCCCACCACCACCAGGCGCTCACCCGCGCTCGCCACACCGGTCAGGGGGCCCTGGGCGGCCAGGTCGCTGTGCAGCGCCGGGGTGTCCAGCGTATCGGCGAACTCCGCCGCCGCCACCTGCCGGGAGAAAGGCAGCGCCACTGCCAGGGCCAGCGCAGCAAGCACTATCCACTTGTAGATATTCATCGGCTGTATCTCGAAAAAAAGCGCCACCGGGGGCACGCCCCACGGTGACGAAATCACGCTCAAAGGGCGCTCAGCGGATGCCGGCACCGGCCAGGGCTTCCGGCGACCACTGCGCCTTCGACAGGGGCTCGATGTACTTCACGCCGCCGTAGGGGCCGTAGATGCCGTTGATGTTGTAACTGCCGGAGACGAAGTCGTAGATCATGTGGTTGTCCGAGTTCGGCGCCTGCACGTCATAGCTGAAGGCCAGGTGGGCGAAGGAACCGCGATAGAGCTGCCCGTTGGCGTCGTATTCGTCGGAAGCCAGGGCGATCCAGCTGTCTTCATCGATGTAGAAGGTGCGCTTGCTGTAGATGTGGCGCTTGCCCGGCTTCAGCGTCGCCTCGACGACCCACACGCGGTGCAGCTCCCAGCGCACCAGGTCGGGGTTGAGGTGATTCGGCGTGGTGATGTCCGCCGCCTTGTCGTGGTAGTTCAGCTTGTAGGTGTTGTAGGGGACGTACATCTCCTGCTTGCCCACCAGCTTGAAGTCGTAGCGGTCCAGGGCGCCGTTGAACACCCAGGCATCGTCATAGGTGGCGCTACCGGAGGTGCCAGGGTTCGGCGTGTCGTAGGCGATATCCGGCGCCAGCTTCACCCGGCGCTGCCCGGGCAGGTACTGCCAGCCACGGCGCGGTTGCTTCAACGGGTTGACCGCGTCCTGTATCAGGATCGCCTCGCCGGCGCGGCGGGCCGGGGCCTGGTAGTGCAGCTTGGTCTTGAAGTACACGTCGCTGGCCTTGGCCGGTTCGTTGCGGCTCGGGTCGTACAGCGGGTACTCCAGGTAGGCGTTGCCGGTGGTCGCCAGGGTGGCATGGCCGGAAGAGTCGACGTTCCAGGAATCATACTTGGTGTTGATCGCATGCCCCTGGTAGCGCAACAGGTGGTTCCACATGGCTTCATTGCCGTCGCTGGGAATCGGGAAAGGCACGCCCGGCAGCGCGTTCTCCAGCGCCAGGCCGCCTTCGGCGACGCGGGTGCCGACGGCGTTTTTCGCCGTGTTGTCCAGCAGGCGCTGCGGCAGGTTAACGGTACGGTGCGTCGGGTACACGTCGACACGGAAAGTGGAATGGCGCTTGAGCAGTTCCTGGGTCGAGGCGGTCAGCTTGCCGTTGAACTCGGCGGCGTTCTTGCCGTCGATCACCAGCTTCGGTTTCTCGCTGGCAAAGGGATCGGGGCGCATGGAGCTGCCCTGCTGGTAGCTGGCTGGCGGCGTGGTCAGCCCGCCCTGGTACTCGGGGATGCTGCCATCGGCATTCCCGGCTTTTTCCGCGCCGACCGGCGTCAGGCTGGTGCCGAGCTTGGCGGCGATTTCCGGGCTTACCGCTGCGTGGGCGACGCCGGCAATGGCCACCGAGAGAGTGGTGGCCAGCAGTGTATTGACGAGTTTCATCGGGATTCTCCTGCGATCAGGCAGTGGTGCGATCAGAAGGTGGTTTTGAAGGTCAGGGTGACCATGCCGCGATCCTTGAGCTGCGACGGCGTGCCGGCGAAGGCCGTGGGCTGGCCCTTCGTGCAGTTGTACATGCCGTTGGCGCCCGGCGTGGCGCCCTCGCCCTGGATGCCGCCTGCGGGGGCTGTTCCTGCCACGTCACAGGTGTCGAACGGCCCGAAGTTGTCCACGTACTTCAGGTCGAAGCGGTACTGGTTGCGCACGTCCATGCCAACGCCGACCGAGTAGCTGCCGGAATCCTCGTTGCCGCCCAGTTGCACGGCGGAGTGGCCCTTGAGGCCGACGTTGTAGTTGACCGGCAGGTACATATCGATGCCGGGGAAGACCTGGTACCAGGTCGGGTTGAAGTTGATGCCCAGGACGTAGTTGTCCTTGGTCACCTTGTCCACGCCGCGGTACCAGCTCTCGCCCTTGAACAACTGCTCGTTCTCGGTCACGTCCAGCCAGCGGCTGTAGGCCAGCTCCACCAACAGGGACGCGGAGTCCCACACCGGCGTATCGCCGAAGGTGGCCAGGCCGTTGACCACCGCGTGCAGCGTGTTGCCACGGGCCACGGCGTTGTCGCCGTCGAAGCTGGAAATGAAACCCGGCAGCCCCGCCGCCGCGCCCGCCGGACTGACGGTGGCCGGCACGCTGGCCAGGGGCATGTTCTCGCGGTAGTTCAGGTCGAAACCGACGCTGACCCCGGCGATGCTTTTCGACAGGCTGATGCCGTAGATGTCGATGTCGTCGACGTAGAACTGGTTGTAGCTGCCGATGTTGCCGGAGATCAGCTGGGCCGGACCGACCGCGCTCGGTTGCAGGGCCAGGTTCGGCAGGACGTCGGAGGTGTTGCGGTAGTAGAAGCCCAGCGTGCCGTCGAGCCATTCGGGGCTCCATTTGGCCATCAGGCCGAAGTCGCCGCGCTTGTCCGGGGTGAAGGCATGGCCATTGGTCAGGCGCAGGTACTGGTTGGCACCGATCGGTCCCGGTACGCCGAAGAACGGGTTGAGGCCGCCGATCAGCGAGAGGTCGTCACCGCCGTGCTGGATGCCATCGTTGAAGCCCAGGTAAGTCCCGGATTCCGGCAGGCGCGACGGGTCCCAGTCGAGGAAGTACTGCGCCCCCACGCTGAATTCCGGCGTCACCGTCAGGTTGGCGGACAGCTGGTTGCGCGGGATGAACAGCTCCTTGGCCTCGGTGCCCGGGACTGCCAGCGCCTTGGAAATATCCAGGCCTGACTGGCCATAGCTGTTGCCGTGGGCAAAGGCGAGGATGGCTTCGCCCCAGTACTGGGTATGGCTGCCGAGCTTGGCGCTGAGCAGGGACTCGTCGCCGATTTCCATGCTGCCGAAGACGAAGGCGTCGAGGATCTCGGCGGAGGGACCGTTGTAGTAACGGTCGGCGTAGCCGCTCAGGCTGCGGGAGTCCGGGCGGCCGTCGTTGAGCTGGTTGGTCGCCGGGTTGAAGCTGCCGACCTTGTCGTACGCGTGGTCGTACCAGCTGTTGCTGCTGACCCGCAGGCCCATCCGCTCCTGGTAGACGACGTCCAGCTCGGTGAGCAGGTCGATGCGCTGCGATACCGCGCTGCCGGCGGAGAAGTTGCGGTTGCCGTCGTTGTTGTTGAAGGAGTTGGCCAGCTTGGAGTTGGCGCTTTCCACCCGCTGCGCGTAGTTCAGCTTGAGGGTGTTGTCGAACCGCACCGCCCAGTCTTCGCTGCCGGTGTCGAACTGGAACGCCTGCGCCGGTACGAGCCCCAGTCCGGCCATGATTGCCGACGCCAGTACGCCCCTGCGCAGATTCGTGTGACAGATCTTATTGTTGTTCATCTAACGTGCTCACCTTCTCTGTTGTTTCACCAAACGACGTTCTGTCGTCTCCTCCCCGCTCAGCCCGAAGTGCGCTGCAGGAGGCTTACCGATACCGATCGGCCCAATGCCGAACTGTGTTGCAGCGCAGTGCGCGCGCCGACGACCTGGCGGCCCTCGGCCTCGCCGCGCAGTTGCCAGACCAGCTCGGTAAGCTGTGCCAGCCCCGTGGCGCCCGGCGCGTGGCCGCGTCCCAGCAGGCCACCCGAGGGGCAGACCGCGACCTTCCGGCCACGCGCGCTGAAGCTCTGCCAGACGAACCTGTCCAGCTCCTCTTCGTGGCAGAAGCCCAGCGCGGCGCTATTGACCATGAAGTCGCCGACGCTTTGGTCATGGAGCTCGACCACCTCGATCTCGTCGGGCCCGATACCGGCCTGCTCGTAGGCCTTCTGCGCCACCCGGCGGGTGGCGGCGCGTCCGAGCACGTCGAGCACGCTGGCGGACTCCAGCTCCGAGGCCGTGTCGCTGCTGCGTGCGCAGCTCAGCAAAGCCACCTCGCCACGGGAGCCATAACGGGCCACGAAGCTGCGCGAACACAGGAGCACCGCAGCGGCCCCGCAGGCCGGCGGGCAGAGATAAGGCGCGAGCCAGCCGTCGAGACAGGACGAGCGATTCAGCACGGCATAGGGATTGATCCTCGCCTGGCTTCGCGCATGGCTCAGCACCTGTTCGAAACTGCTTTCGGCAATCCCAATGCGGGTCAGCAGCCAGCTCGTCTGCGCCGCGAACAGCGCCGCCGGGTGTTGCCGGCGGTAGAGGAATGCCAATGGGTCACTGCGGTGATGCAGGCTGTCCCATTCTTCGCTGGGATATTCGTCCAGGCCGAAGAAGGCGCGATTGGTCACGCCGACCGGCATGCATTCGTAGCCCAGGACCAGGACGCATTCGGCCTCGTCGCTCAGCACGGCGTTGCGCGCCAGCTGCAGGGCGCTGCTGGCCGACGCGCAGCCATCGCTGAAATTGAAGATCGGTACACCGGTCAGGCCAACCTGGGCGAGTACCTGCTCGCCGCTTCCGGCCTCGCCATGCACGCAAGAGGTGAACACCTGGTCGACCAGGTCGTAGTCGATGCGGGCATCATCGAGCGCCGCCCGAATCGCCCTGCCTGCCAGCGCAGCGGCGCTATCGCGAGCGCTGAGCGGAACGAACGGCGTCATCCCCACCCCCGCGACCAGGACGCAATCTGCCATTACCCCACCTCTCGATTACCCGCTTTCAGCGGAACGTCGTTCGCCGACCCGATGCATGAAGCACCCGCCCGTCTTCCGGGAGCGGTGCCTCGACTTGCGAGTCAGACTATGGGCAGTCACCCCAGCGGCCACCCCCATCGTCAGGGGGTATGGGTGGTAGCCGGGGGGCATGGGTCGTGGGGGATTGCCGTAGGTTGGTCAGAGCTCCGCAAGGCCCAACGTGGGTGGCTGACGCCGGGCAGCGTTGGGTTTCGCTGCGCTCTGGCGGAACGCCGGTAGCCCGGATGAAATCCGGGGAAAGCCAAGCGCCGCTCGCGGATTTCATCCGGCTACGGTTTGGGTTTTATGTAGGAGCGAGCTTGCTCGCGAAAGCTCGCGCGCGGATGGTTCGCGAGCAAGCTCGCTCCTACAAGTACCGCGCTCCATGGCCTGCATGAGTCCGTCGCTACGGTTTGGGCTTTGCGGAGTCGGTAGCCCGGATGAAATCCGGGGCGATATCGCGTCAGGCGTTCAACCCGCCGTTTCGAGGATGCCCAGCATGTAGGCGCGATCGACCACATGCTTGCGGGTGCCGGCCTGGAACTTGCCGAACAGGTTCTTCAGGTGCCATTTCACGGTTTCCTCGCCGACATTCAGCGCCTGGGCGATCTGTTTGTTCGACAGGTTGCGCGCCAGCAACTGAAGCACCTCGCGTTCCTTGGGGGTGAGCAGACGGCTGGGTGAAACGGCCATGGAGATCGCCTCCGGTCGCGCCGGCTGCATGGGCGGAGGAACCTGCTCCGTCGGCGCCTGGGCGCCGTCGCGACCGATCTGTTGGGCCCAGCGGACCAGGTCGGGATGGCTGTCCTGGACGATGCGCCGCAAGCCGTATTCGTCGGCGAGGCTGATCGCCTCCTTCAGGCTGGGCAGCCCATCCTGCCGGGATTCCTTGAGGGCCAACGCCTTGAGCAGCTTCAACTGGACCACTTCGCGCCCCCTGCGCAGGCGCTCGGCGATCTCATTGGCGATGTTCAACTCCGCCAGCATGGCCGGCCAGTCGCGCGCGGCGAGCTGAACATAGGCCCTGGCGAGTCCGACGGAGATGCCCAGCTCCGAACCGAGCAGGCCCTGCCCCTGGCGCACGGCGTCGGGTATCCGTTTTTCCAATCGACGCCACAGCGCCTGGCAGGTGTCGCCGCGGCCATGCACCGCATGCAGGCGTATCTGCTCGCCGAGGGCAACGATGCAAAAGCGCGGGACGTCGCGCTCCTCGCCCAAGGCGGACAACGCCTCCAGCAGATCGTGGCCCCGATGCGGCTGCCCTTGTAGCGCGGCCAGCCGCGCAGCGGTGAGAAAGCCCATGGCGATGGCATCCGGCGACGCCAGGCGCTCGACCACGTCCAGCCGGTTGGCCAGCACGGTGGTCGCTTCCTGGATCTCGCCGCGCTCGAGCAATGCCGTGGCCAGGCCGCAGGCCAGGATCACCGCCACCGAACTGCGCCGCCCGATGTCCTTCTCGGCGCGCAGCAGGCTGTCGCGAAACGAAGCTTCGGCCCGCTGGATGCGCCCCTCGGACAAGTAGGTCATGCCGAACACCCACTCACCGAAGCCCCGGATGGCATCGAGCTGAGGCGTCCAGACATAGTTTGGCGTCCGCTGGTAAACCCGCCGCGCCTTCTCGGGCTCTCCCCGCAGCAGCGTGAGCACGGCAACCTGGTTGGCAAGCATGGCTTGCAGCTTGACCGAAGCGGCCGGCAGCCTGTCCATCCAGGGTGCGGCGATTCTCAGCGACTCATCCGGGCGATCGGCAAAGTAATAGGCTGCGGAGGCGATGGCCGTTGCTTCGCCACGCATGTCCTCGTCGACCGCCGGGTCCTGCTGGATGCGCTCCACCAGGCGCAGGGCCTCCACATGCCGTTCGCTCAATGCCAGGACCCAGGCGGCGGCCACGCACATGCGCGGACGCGACTCCACTTCCTCGGCGGGCAGCTCATCGAGCCACTCCTTAACCCGGCCGAACTGGCCACGTATCGTGATCTCGTACAGGCAGCGCTCAATGTTGCGATAGGCCTGTTCCGCCTGGCCCGCCCGCAGGAACTGGCGAGCGGCCTCCTCGAAAAACGCGTGTTCCTCGAGCCAGCCCGCCGCCCGCTCATGCAGGCGCTGGCGGTGCTCCGCTGACAGCCCGGCAAAACGTGCCTGGAGAAACTCCCGAGCCAGGGGGTGGATACGCACCCAGTCGCTGTCGAGCCCTTCGGCGAAAATCGGCGTTGAGGCGCACAACCCGCGCAACAGCCGATCCGCGTGCTCATCGCCGGTGAGCGCTACACACAGCGATGGATGAACCATGTCCAGCAGCGAAATACGGACGAGGAAGTCCCCCTGCTCGGCCGGCAGCTGGGCAACCAGGCTCTGGACGAAGTAATGCTGGATATCGCCCGAACAGGCCGAAAGCTCATCGATGGCGGCAATCAGGTTGCTGCTCTTCTCAATGGCGGCAATCGCCAGTTGCAGGCCCAACGGCCAGCCTTCAGTGATGTCGTGCAGGTGCACGCAGCCGTCCGGATCGATGCGTGAGCCGAAGCGCCCGGCGAGTATCGCCACGGTCTCCTCGACCCGGAAACGCAGGGTGTCGGCCGCGATCGCCACGTACAGCCCGCGCGCCAGCAAATCCGCCACTTGCAGCTTCAGACGGCTGCGCGAAGCCATGATCACCCGCAGGTTGGCCGGTGCGTTGTGCAGGAGGTAGGTCAGCGAGTGGCGGGTGGTGGTTTCGGGCAGCGTATCGACTTCATCGAGGATCAGTACGGTTTCCACGCCGAGGTCGGCGACCTCGGCCAACCAGTCGGTCAGGCCGTCGAGCCCATCCCGGACACGGGTCATCGTCCGCCCGCTGTTCACCGAGAAGGACTGTCGACCGCTGCCAAGGGCCATGGCTGCGGCCAGGCCATGGACGAAGCGGCTGCCATCGTCATGGGTGTCGAGGGTCAACCAGGCGACCACCGCCCCACGGGAGAGGAACTCGCGGCGCCATTGCGCCAGCAGCAGGGTCTTGCCGAAGCCGGCCGGGGCATGCACCGAAACGGCCATCCGATCCGCCAGCTCGGGCGAATCGATGCTGAGCCGCTCGCGCATCTGCGTACCCCTCTGATTGCGCGGCGGGGTTGTCTTGAGCACCAGTTCAGGCTCTATCCGATCCACGTTGGCGATGCCTCTCTTCAGTCCCGTGCACAGGGTGATCGGGCCGGGCTACCGATGGCCGACGACTCCTGAGCCTGGGCATCTTCTTGTTATGGGGAGAAGCTCATGCTCTGGGCACGATGCGATCTTGCACCGCCGTTCAGCGTGGCACGCGATAAGCCGGCCCGCCACCTCATCCAGGTCGCCTCCTGGCGGGAAAGTTATCCGGGCATTGCGAAAGCCTGACTCGCGTGGCGCCTTCTCCAAGGGCAAACCGCGCGAGAATGGAGCAGGTCCGCACGGCTGTCCCCCCCAATGACGAGGAGTATGCGGACCAGGAACTGAGGTTGCGGATTTACTCCGGCAGCGCGAAGCCGGCGATCAGGCCCGAATCCACCGTATGCACGGAACCATTCACATAGGCCGCCTGGTCCGAGGCCAGCCAGGTCACCAGGTTCGCCACGTCTTCCGGCTGGCCCGCGCGGCTCACATGAGAGGTCAGTGAGGCGAACAGTGCACGCTCGCTCTCGCTGAGGTTGTCTGTGGTCATGGAGGTCTGGATGAAGCCGGGCGCGATGGCCACGCTGCGGATGTTGCGCTTGCCATATTCCAGCGCGCAGGCCTTGGTCAGGCCGATCACACCGTGCTTGGCCGCGGTGTAGTGCGACAGGGTGGACATACCCACCAGGCCGTCCACCGACGCGGTGTTGATGATCACACCGCCGCCACCGGCGAGCATGGCCGGAATCGCCGCATGGGCGCAGTAGAAGACTCCGTTGAGGTTGATGTCTATGACACGGCGCCACTCCGCCGGGGACAGGTCGGCGGTGCGTGCGCGCGCACCGGAGATGCCGGCATTGCTGAACAGCACGTCTACACGCCCGAAGGCGTTCATGGCGCTGTCGACCATGGCCTGGCAGGCCGCCTCATCGGCCACGTTGGTGGGCACGACCAGGGCTTGGCCAGCGATCAGCTCCAGGGTTTCCTGAAGACCTCGTTCATTCACATCCGCCAGCACCACCTTGGCGCCGAGGCGCGCGAACTGGATCGCCGAAGCACGGCCAATGCCGGCGGCAGCGCCGGTCACGATGACAACCTTTCCAGTGAAATCCACGTCGATTCTCCTCATACAGGCCACTTGGGCGTTCTTGTTGGCCCTGACGTTAGCCCCTGCCCTGCCCTCGGTCTTGTCCTTGCAAGCAGAACGCTTATCCCGATACGCGCGAATTGCCGGCGCCCGGCAAGTGGAGTTGTCCCTGATGCCTGACTAGCTATCAGCCCGCTGCTCGCCGGCTCCAGGGCGCGAAGCTTTGTGGATACTCGAACCAGCGTCCACGAACAGCCAGGAGGTCACTATGAGTACCGAAATCGTTATCGCCGGGGGGAGGCATGGTGCCCTTCCGCAAGCCGGGTCAACCGGAGTGCCCTGTAGGAGCGAGCTTGCTCGCGAACGGTCCGCGTACAAGCTTCGCGAGCAAGTTCGCTCCTACGCAAACCTGCTTTGCCAAGTACGCATTCAGCGCTCCAGTCCGAGACCCTGGCGGTACTGGCGGGGTGACTGGTTTGTCCAGCGTTTGAAGGCGCGGGTGAAGTTGCCCACTTCGGAATAGCCCAGGGAAAACGCCGCTTCGGTTACCGAAACCGAGCTGCGCGACATCATCGCCAGGGCCTGTGTGCGGCGGGCGCTGTCGAGAATCTCCTGGAAACTGGTATCCCGCGCGGCAAGCTTCAACTGCAGGTTGCGGGTGCTGATATGCAGTTGCTCGGCCACCCGGTCCTTGTTCAGGGCCCGCACGGGCAGCTCCTCGCTGACGATCGAGCGCACCCGATTGACAATGTCGCTACGGTCGATCCGCTGCAGATACTCCATCACCGTTCGATCATGCCCCAGGGCCAGCTCCTCGTTGGCGCCGGGCAGCCGCTTGTCCACCTGGGCAACATCCATCGCCATGATGATCTCGGGCCGATCGAACTCGATATCGCACTGGAAATACTGCTCATAACGCTGCGCGAGGCCTTCTGGTTGCGGCCGCATCAGCTCGAGTTTGCGCAACTGGAAGCGATTGCCGGAGATGGTTTTCAGCAGGTTGGTGACCAGGGCGATGTAGGCATCCTGCGTCTCGAAACAGGCGCCTGCGCCGCGTGTACCGGTACTGATCAGCAGAAACCGGTCACCGCGCTCTTCACAGCGGATATCGGCGTTCTGCGAAACGACCCGGTAGAAGGCGCTCAGGCGTTGGGCGAAATCGCGAATCGAGATGCTCGACAACAAGGCGAAACCCATGGCGTGCAGATTGGCCGGACGCAGGGTTTCGCCGACTCGCAAGCCGAAACCGGGATCGCCGCTGGCCTGTACCGCTGCGGTGTAGAGGCGGGCGATAGCCTGGTAGTCGATGCGGATCAGGGGATCGGTGATCGCCGGCAGCCTCATGCCGCAGCCGTGGAAGATCTCCTCGGCGCCTATACCCAGGTTTTCCAGGGCCTCGGCAATCGCGATTGCATAGGCGCCGATGATCGATGAGTTGTGCGTGACCTCTTTCATTCGGGCGCTCTCCTCCAGTGCTCAGTACAGGTAGCGGTCGACTGCGCATGGATGCCTGGAGAGCTGGCAAAGCAGGTCCGGCAGCTGCCTGAAGTGGCGCAGCGTCGCCGGCGCCACCTTAGGTCAGCTGCGGCGGGAGGCCGCCCCCCTTGGCTGGGGGGAAGGAGAAGGAGGGTTCAGTTGACCGCGCGAGCCTTGCCCGACCAGTACGCCTTGCGCAGTTCGGCCTTGAGTAGGGCTAAAGGCTGCATGCCCCTCGTTCGACCACGGCGGAGGTGATTTCGGCGCCATCATGCTGAATCGCCGACCAGATGATCACCCCGCTTTGCCCCTGGCGAACACTTCCAGTGGCGTTAACGATAGAGCTCAAGCCCTGCGCATTGGTCAGCGAAAGGACATAGTCGCATTGGTAATAGTCGTCGCCGGCGTCATCGGAGGCGCATACCAGGTTCCAGGTGTTGCCGAGCTTTGTCGGGCCCACGCATTCAGCGGCCGCATAAGCAGCGGTTTGCCACAGACCAACGGCAGCAACCGCGATAATCGAACTCAGGTAATGCATAGTCGAACCTCATCATTGCTTCGCCATGGCGGCGTCGAAGGGATAGATCCTGCTCCAGTCCTTCGCCATGTCCACCACCGTCCAGCCCTTGGCCTCGTCCAGGGCCTGCAGCAGCAGAGGCCAGAGCAGGAGGAGGAAGATCCAGCGGGCAGTCACCAGCCGGTGGCTGATGAAGAAGCTGGGGCCAGGTATCGGGTCCAGCACGTTGCCACTGCCGGTGCCCGGTGTGGTGGTTGCCGCATCGCGATCAAAGGTCAGGTCGCCGAACAGCACCTGGGCGCCGGCGCTGACCCGGGTGCCGTCCAGAAAACTCATGCCGGCGGGGTTGCTGGCGATGGTCGAGGGGCCTTGCGCCCGCGCTGCAGCCCCGGCATTGGCCAGGCCGGTGTTGTCCGTGGCGATTTCGTAGAGCATAAGGCCGCCCGCCAGGCTTTCCTGACTGCAGCACAGCGCCAGTAGGGTCAGCTTGGCCATCGACAGCGTGCGCATATTCGACTGCATCATTACCCCTACTCGGGATGAACCATCACCCTGGATTCGCTAATGAGAGGCACCACCATCCGTGCGGCATCAGCGAAGTATTGCTGGTGATCCCGACTTGTCCATGTGCGGCCTGGGGTTCTGCTTGTATGCCGTTGGACGGTGGCGGTCCCATCTCGGGAGTTGCACATGTAGCAGCAAGCTTGCTCGTGAACGGCCCGAGTCCGCCCTTCGCGAGCTAGGACGATTCAGATCTCGACCTGGGTGCCCAGTTCGATCACCCGATTAACCGGCAGCTGGAAATACCGCAGGCTGCTGTTGGCGTTCTTGTGCAGGAAGGCGAACAGCCCTTCGCGCCAAAGCGCCATGCCGAGGCGCCTGGTGGGTATCACTGTCTCGCGGCTGAGGAAATAGGTGGTGCGCATTGGCGCGAAGTCTAGCCCGTCGATGCGGCACTGCTGGAGCGCCTCCGGTACGTTGGGCTCCTCCATGAAGCCGAAGTGCAGCAGCACGCGGTAGAAACCGTCACCGTACGGCAAGACTTCGAAGCGTCGCTCGTCCTCGATGCGCGGGGTGTCCCGGGTCACCACCGTCAACAGCACGACCTGCTCATGCAACACCTGGTTGTGCAGCATGTTGTGCAGCAGCGCATGGGGAACGGCGTCGGGGCTGGCGCTGAGGAATACCGCCGTGCCGCCGACACGATGCGGCGGCTGGATCCGGATGCTGTCGAGGAACCCCCGAAGCGGCAACGCCGTCTCGTCCAGGCGCTCGATCAGGATTCGCTTGCCGCTCTTCCAGGTGGTCATCAGTACGAACAGGATCACCCCGGCGACCACCGGGAAGGCGCCTCCCTGGAGGATCTTCGGCACGTTGGCGCCGAAGAACAGCCCATCCACGATCAGGAGCCCCAGCAGCAGCGGCACCGCCAGCCAGCGTGGCGCGCGCCACAACAGGAGCATCACGGCCGAGACCAGCAGGGTGTCGATCAGCATGGTCGTGGTGACGGCCACGCCGTAGGCAGCGGCCAGCGCTCCGGACGAGCCGAAGCCGATGACCAGCAGCACGACGCAGGTCATCAGCGCCCAGTTCACCACGCCGATGTAGATCTGGCCCTGGGCGGCGCTGGAGGTGTGCTGGACCTGCATCCGCGGGATGTATCCGAGCTGTATGGCTTGCTGGCTCAAGGAGAACGCACCGGAGATCACCGCCTGGGAGGCGATGATGGTGGCCAGGGTCGCCAGCGCGATCATCGGCAGCAGCGCCCATTCCGGCGCCAGCAGGTAGAAGGGATTGCGCGCGGCCGCCGGGTTCGACAGCAGCAAGGCGCCCTGGCCGAAATAGTTCAGCACCAGCCCGGGGAGGACCAGGGAAAACCAGGCCCTGGCAATCGGCTTGCGGCCGAAATGCCCCATGTCCGCATACAGGGCTTCCGCCCCGGTCAGGGCCAGCACCACGGCGCCGAGGATGGTCACCCCGATGCCCGGATGGGCAACGAAGAAGTTGAAGGCCCACCACGGGTTGATGGCCTGGAGCACCTCGGGCCGCTGCGCGATGCCGTGGATACCGAGCACACCCAGCACCACGAACCAGAGCACCATCACCGGGCCGAAGAGGATGCCGATTCGCGCCGTTCCGTGCTTCTGGATCAGGAACAGGCCGATCAGCAGCACCACGGTGATCGGCACCACCCAATGGCCCACGCCAGGCAGGGCAACGTCCAGGCCTTCGACGGCCGACAGTACGGAAATCGCCGGGGTGATCATGCTGTCGCCGTAGAACAGCGCCGTCCCGAACAACCCCAGCAGGACCAGCAGCGCGCTGAGCCGCGGATAGGCGGCGGTGGCGCGACGGGCCAGCGCCGTCAGCGCCATGACACCGCCCTCGCCACCGTTGTCGGCGCGCAGCATGAACAGCACATATTTCAACGACACGACCCAGAGCAACGACCAGAGGACCAGCGACAGGATCCCGAGCACGCCCGGCGCATCGACCTCCACGCCATAGTGACCGGCGAAGACTTCCTTGAGGGTGTACAGCGGGCTGGTGCCGATATCGCCGTAGACCACGCCGGTGGCGGCGACGAGCAAGCCAAAGGATTTTGAGTGCGCAGGAGGATGGGCCATAGGCTCCAGGACCTTCGAGCTCATTGATCAACTCCGGGGAAAGTGTTGGCGGCAAAACGGGTGGAAATCTGCTGGCATCGGGGTCAGGCGCCGGGCTGAAGCGGAGGTGCAGCAATCTCGGATGGACAGCCAGACCTGCCACAACAGGGCGTCAAGTATCCCGTGTGGCCGGCGTTTCCGGCGTAAAAAAAGCGTAAAAAGATCGCCTGCGGCAGGGGCTCTTTGTATGGCCGTGTCCCTGTCGGCTGGTGCTGAAGGGGCTCGGTGAGGACACGGAGTCCTGGGTAGACCGGGCGGCGTTCCGCTTTAGTCCGCGCCGACTTCCGGTGGTGGGCTGAAGCCCACCCGGCGGACCGAGACGTCAGTGAGGCAGATTCATCCGTTGCCCCAGCAACTGCCGCCGCCGGGCGCCGGGAGTCATGGCGAACCAGCGCCGGCAGGCGCGGTTGAACACGGCCTGTTCGCTGTAGCCGAGCATGCCGGCGATCTGCGACAGGGGGATGTCGCGCTCGGTCAGGTAGAAGTCGGTGCGGTCGCGACGAATGCCTTCCACCAGTTCGTCGAAACGGCAGCCCAGCTCGGCGAGCTGGCGCTGCAGCGCCCGTTCGTGCAGGCCGATCTGCTCGGCGATCAGCGGCAGGCGGCATTGCTGGGTCGGCAGCATGCGCAGCACCAGGCGCTGGACCTGGTCCACCAGGTCGGACGAGCTCTGCAGATGGAAATGGCTGAGGTACTGCACCAGGGCGCGGTGCAGGTTCGGGTCCTGCTGCTCGATGCGCTGGCTCAGCTGCTGGTCGGTCAACACCAGGGCGTTGCAGGCCTGCCCGGTATATACCTCGGCCTGGAAGTAGCGGCGGTAGCGGGCTGGTGGCAGCGGACTGACGCCGGACAGGAGCACCGCCTTTGCGCTGAAGTTGGCGCCGTACAGCAGCTTCATGGTGTTGTGCGCCACGCCCATGGCCAGTTCCACCATCTGCCGCTGCGGCAACATTCCCGGCAGGAGCAGGTCGATCACCAGGCGTGGGGCCTGCGGCTCGCTGCGGTCCAGATCGAGTCGGACACCGGAGCTGTGGTAGCTGATGAAGCGGACGATCTCCGCCAGCGCATGCCCGGCGGTCACCGCATTGCGCGCGATCACGGCGATGGGGCCGAGCACATGCAGGTTCTGGTACTCGGCCATGCGCAGGCCGAAGTCGGCGCAGTCCAGCTCCTGGGCGGCGTACTCCAGCAGCCCGACCAGCGAGCGTAGCGGCACCCTGGCGTCCTCGTCGTCGAGCAGTTCCGCGCGGACGCGAAAGCGCTCCAGGAAAGGATTGGGGTCCCGCCCGAGCTTGCTGACCAGCTCGCGGAAGCCGACGAAGGAGGTGGTTCTGATAAAGGGATCCATGTCGTCAAAGATCAAACAATTGTCATCAAAGATCAATCAGTCCTCATGGATTCGGCGAAGAATGCCCAGGCCCCCTCCTCCTGCCTGGAGCCCTCATGGAATTCGACTACATCATCGTCGGTGCCGGTTCGGCCGGCTGCGTGCTCGCCAACCGTCTCAGCGCCGACCCGGCGGTTTCCGTGTGCCTGCTCGAGGCCGGGCCGGAAGACCGTTCGCCGCTGGTCCATGCGCCGGCCGGCGTCGCCGCCATCCTGCCTACGCGCCACGTCAACTGGGCCTTCGATACCGTGCCACAGCCGGGCCTCGCGGGGCGCATCGGCTACCAGCCGCGGGGCAAGGTGCTGGGCGGCAGCAGCTCGATCAACGGCATGATCTATATCCGTGGCCACCAAAGCGACTTCGACGAGTGGGCGGCGCTGGGCAATCCGGGCTGGTCGTTCGCCGACGTACTGCCCTACTTTCGCAAGAGCGAGATGAGTCATCGCGGCGCTTGCGACTACCACGGCAAGGACGGCGAGCTGTATGTCGGCCAGATCGAGGCCCACGCCGCCACCCACGCCTTCATCGAAGCCGGACAGCAGGCCGGCCACCGCTACAACGCCGACTTCAACGGTGCCGAGCAGGAAGGTGTCGGCCAGTACGACGTGACCATTCGCGACGGCCGGCGCTGGAGCACGGCCACCGCCTTCCTCAAGCCGATTCGCGGGGTGCGCGGGAATCTCCGCGTGCTGACCGGCGCCCATGCCGAGCGCATCCTGCTGGAGGGCCCAAAGGCGACCGGCGTTCAGGTCCGGATCAAGGGCGACTCCATCGCCCTCAAGGCGCGCAAGGAGGTGCTGCTCAGCGCCGGCGCCTTCGGCAGCCCGCAGCTGCTGCTGCTCTCTGGCATAGGTTCGGCGGCGGAGCTGAAACGCCATGGGATTGGCGTTCGGCACGAGCTGCCCGGCGTCGGCCAGAACCTGCAGGATCACCCGGACGTGGTGCTCTGCTACAAGGGCACCGACAACTCCCTGCTGGGCTACTCCGTTGGCGGCAGCCTGAAGATGGGCTCGGCGCTGGCCCAGTACCTGGCCCGCAGGCGCGGTCCGCTGGCCAGCAACTTCGCCGAGGGCGGCGCCTTCCTCAAGACCGACACCGCGCTGATCAGGCCGGATGTCCAGCTGCACTCGGTGATCAGCATGCTCGACGACCATAACCGCAAGCTGCATTGGGGCCATGGCTTCAGTTGCCACGTTTGCGTGCTGCGGCCGAAAAGCATCGGCAGCGTCGGCCTGCAGTCGGCCGACCCCAGCGCGCCGCCGCGTATCGACCCGAACTTCCTCGGCCACGACGACGATGTGCAGACCCTGCTAAAGGGCTACCGCATGGCGCGGGAAATCGTCGAACAGGCGCCCATGTCGCGCTTCGGCCTGAAGGACTTGTACAGCGACGGCCTGCACAGCGACGAGCAGTTGATCGAAGTATTGCGCCAGCGCACCGACTCGATCTATCACCCGGTAGGCACCTGCCGCATGGGCAACGACGAGAGCGCCGTGGTGGACAGCCAGCTGCGCGTCCATGGCATCCAGGGGTTGCGGGTGGTCGACGCCTCGATCATGCCGACCCTGGTTGGCGGTAACACCAACGCCGCTTCGATCATGATCGCCGAGCGTGCGGCGCAATGGATCGCGCCGGCCTGATGGCCACCGGCACCCCACCTATTCGAACAACAACGAGGACGCATGAGATGCACCGATCCCTGAATTGCCTGACCTCGGCAGGGCTGGTCGCCGCCCTGCTTTGCGCGGCGGTGGCACAGGCCGCCCCGGTTCCCGCCAAACCCGCCAGCGACGCGACCAGGGCGGCCAACCAGGCCCTACTGGCGGCATTGCCGTTCAGCGACAAGCAAGATTTCGAGAACGCCCAGCGCGGCTTCATCGCCAAACCGAAAACCCTGACCATCAAGGATGCCAACGGCAAGGTGGTGTGGGACCTGGAGAGCTACAAGCAGTACATCGCCCTGGACCGCCCGGCGCCGGACAGCGTCAACCCGAGCCTGTGGCGCCATGCCCAGCTGAGTATGGAGTACGGCCTGTTCAAGGTGACCGATGGCATCTACCAGGTGCGTGGCTACG
>RCUR01000286.1_pt1 | contig 17961 bp, 14 predicted proteins | sample 2166151 | NCBI WGS metagenome assembly RCUR01 (sample SAMN09932785, study PRJNA488358) | compost metagenome | isolation source: compost soil in an enriched community | place: Germany: Experimental Botanical Garden
CCCATTCCAACAATGATGACATCGTAGTCCATCGTCTACTCCGCTTTTTGTTTTTCTCTACTACGACTTCTGGTTGATGAGCAGACTTTTGCACTACCATCAACCAGGCTTCAACGACCACCGATTGGAGCAGGCTATGTAGCCCTCCAAATGCCATTAGCCGATACGAACGCGCTGCTCTTCGATCTTCGCCCGAATAGATTCCTTCCATTGCTCGCGAGTCTGGAAACCGGGACGGCGCCTGCACATGGCCTCGGTCTGGGCGAGGATAGCCTCAGTCGGCATCTCGAGATCGAGCGGCTCCTTGCAAGGTTGTGCAGTGTAGAACGGTGCATCGACATACATTTCGATGGGATTGCCTTCAGGATCTTTGAAGTACATCGACCAGGCGTTACCGTGATCCACCTGAGCAATTCCTTCAATGCCGCTTTTCTTGGCGAATTGATAGTACGTCTTCAGGTCGTCGAGGGAGTTCAGGAGAAACGAAAGCTGATTGATCGGGTTGAACGGTAGGTCGACAGGTTTGCCGTCAAAGAGAACGACCTGATGATGTAACTCAGGGTTCTGAGTCATGAAAAACAAACGGTGACCTGTTGAGGCGACCCCCTTGTCACTTACGATGAAACCCAAAGTGCGGCAGTAAAAATCAACCATCCGATCGAGGTCTTCGCAAAACACACCGGAGTGGGTGAAATTGATTGTAGGTAATGCTGACATTTGGAACCTCCAGTTTTTATGATTGTGTAGAGGACAACGCTTAGGCTTCGTCAATAACGCCGTTCGACAGCGTGCCAATCTCAGTAATCACCACTTCAAAAACATCACCTGGCTTCAGAAAAATCGGTGGATTACGTTTAAAGCCAATACCACTCGGAGTACCAGTTGCCAGAATGTCTCCAGGGTTCCATGGAAGCGCTTTCGATACATACGAAATCAAATGAGGAATGTCGAATGCAAGCTCCGAAAGGCTGCCCTCCTGCAGTTGCTCGCCATTAAGTACCCCCCGCACAACCAGCTTTCGGTAGTCGGAAATTTCCGATGCCGGAACGAGCCAAGGGCCCAGAGCACCGGTTTTTCTGAAGGTCTTACCCATGCCGTACTGGTGCGTATGGAACTGCCAATCGCGGACGCTGGCATCGTTGAAGCAGGTGTAACCCGCAACGTGATCCATCGCGTCCGCCGGATCAATATGCGCCCCCCCCTTCCCGATCACTACCGCCAATTCGGCTTCGAAATCAAATTGCTCTGAGACTCGAGGCCTTACCAGCGGCTCACCGTGGGGCAAAAGAGTTTCGGCAAAACGCTGAAAAATGACCGGAAACTCGCCGACCTTTCGGCCCGCCTCTTCAGCGTGAGCAACATAGTTAATGCCTACGCAAATCACCTTTCCAGGATTGGGGATTACTGATTCCAACTGGATACTTGAAAATGGATAGTCAGGCCGCACAGCCTCTAGGATCTGGCGCGTCTCCTGAAGCAAGGATGGGTTGCTCAGAAAAGTCGCGAGATCTGGAACCTCCGAGAAACGGTTGGTCAGCTCAACCACTCCGTCACCGGACACGGCGCCGAAATGGGCTTCTCCTTCTTTACGGTACGAAATCAGCTTCATCTTGCCTCTCCTATTTTTTTGTGCACAAAAACTAACTTCTTGCACCATACATCATTAAATGCATAATGCAAAAGGCCGGTTTAAAAAAATAGCGAGCCCATGAGGCTCTCGGTTCTGGAGGTTACGCATGTCGCTTGTGATGGTTCGTAAGGTCAAGCTGGACGTTGAAGAGGTATTCCACGAAGGCGGGCCTCGTTTGTCAGCCCCGTTGCGGATTGCAGTGGCCACCGCTGTGGTCGCCAATCCTTACGCAGGTAAGTATGTAGAAGACTTGCTGCCGTTTATGCAGGAACTGCGAGCCTTGGGTGCAGAGTTGTCGGAGCAACTGATCCATACCCTGGGCGGAGCTAAACACGTACAGGCCTACGGCAAGGGCGCAATCGTCGGTGAAGACGGTGAGTTAGAGCACGGCGCTGTATGGCACGAAGCAGGTGGCTGGGCAATGCGCGAAGCGCTTGGCAACCCGAAGGCGATCGTCCCTGCGGCCAAGACTATTGGTGGCCCAGGCTGCCGAGTGATGATCCCACTAGGGCATATCCAAGCTGCATACGTTCGTAGCCATTTCGGTGTTGCTGAGATGACCGTATGGGACGGCCCTCGTCGTGGTGAAATTGCCTTTGGCCTAGCCATGGCTACAGGCGGACGGATACATGCACGATTGGGCGGTCTAGCTGCCTCCGACGTAAAGGGCGAAGACGGACTGCGTTAGTGCCCTAGATTTGAAGCGTGCTCCAAAGGTTAGGTACCACTACAAAAACAATATGTGTTGGAGAACATCATGACTGCAAAAACTATGCGCGCTGCACGTCTGTACGAAGGCGGCAAACCCATGGTCATCGAGCAAGTTTCTGTACCCGAAATTCGCCCTACCGAGGTGCTGGTCAAGGTGAAAGCATGTGGGATCGTCCCAAACCTGCACAACATTCTCACTAATTGGGTTAAGTGGTTCCCTCAAAATCCGCTGCCGAAACTTCCTGCCATTTTCGGGCTCGATCCATCAGGTGTCGTCGAAGCAGTAGGTGCTCAAGTCTACGACTTCAAGGTCGGCGACCGTGTGTATGTCAACCCGGGCCGACACTGCGGCTCCTGCCGAGCTTGCCGTGCGGGTAACACAATTGCCTGCACCGCCTATACCTTCAACGGCTATTTTGGCTTTACGCCGAAAAGCCCGCGCATGTTCGAAGACTACCCCTACGGCGGCCTTTGCGAGTACATCCCGGCCCCGCAATACAGTCTGGTCAAACTGCCGAACAACATCAGTTTCGAAACCGCCGCGCGCTTAGGCTATCTGGGCACCGCCTACAAGGCGTTGCTCAAGGCCAACGCGGGCCCCGGTAGCACTGTTCTAATCAACGGGATCAGCGGCACACTCGGTTTAGGTGCAGTCGCTCTAGCGCTGGCCATGGGGGTACGAAAAATCCTCGGCACTGCGCGAAACCAGGAGCTGTTCCAGAAGGTGAAAGACCTGGCAGCTCCGGGCCGGATCGAAATTCATACCCTTGGTACGATTCCCACCAATGAATGGGTCTTTGAAGTCACCCATGGCGAAGGCGTCGATGTGGTCATTGATGCCCTGGGCCCAGGGGCTCCCCACGAAAGCCTGACCCAAGCCCTTAAATCTCTCCATCGCGGTGGCCATCTGGTCAACGTCGGCGCCATTGCCGGTGAAGTCCCAATCGACCTTCACTGGATCATGGACAACGACATCCAGATCAGCGGGTCGGCCTGGTTCACTACAGGGCAAGGCCAAGCCATGGCTGACATGGTTGAGTCCGGTGTGCTGGATCTCTCATTTTTTGAAAACACGGCCTTCAAACTAGAAGACGTCAACAACGCAATTACCGGTATCGAAAACCGCCACGGTGGCTTCAGCAACTACGTCATCTGTCCTTGATTAAGCTCGGCGAGCGGCGCGGTTTAGGCCGCCCCTCGCTGTCTTTCAGTTGTCAGTACGCCTGCGCTTTTTGATTATTAGTCGAGTAATTCAGAATGAAAATAAGAAGAATCGTGACCGGCCATGACGAACATGGAAACTCCGTGTTCATTTCTGATGATTATGCTCCACGAGCACAGTCCTTTACCTTGATTCCTGGGCACGCTATGGCCCAACTGTGGACGACTTCAGCACATCCGGTTTGTCTTGAGCAAAGGAGCGACCCCACGCTTGACTACGCGTCGCTAATTCCGCCACTGGGAGGCACCAGTCTCGCCATATTTGATTTTCCACCTGACTCGATCATGCAGAACCCTATCGATGGTGTCCGGGCCTATGAGGAACTGGGTGCTGCACTGCCTGGTTTGATTGAAAGCTTTGAGCCGGAAAATCCGGGTATGCACACCACTGCCACCATCGATTACGGAATCATTTTGGAAGGTGAAATGTGGCTTGAATTGGATCATGGCGAGACCCGCCTAGTGAAAGCCGGCGACGTCGTTATTCAAAGCGGTACTAGACACGCGTGGCGCAATAAAAGTGAACGAATTGCCAGGGCGCTTTTTGTGATGATAGGTGCATCGCTCCCAGGGAAACCTGGGCTGTAGTCTTACCGAGGCCAAGCCCTCTCTTGGCTCAAGGAGTTTTATGAGCACTTCAACTCTCCGTTTAATCGGCATATCCGGCAGCTTGCGCTCAGCATCAAACAACACTGCGATACTTGAAACACTCGCGTCTCGATTGAGTCATCAAGCAGAGCTGAGCCTCTTTCCGTTGAACGATATCCCCCTGTACGACAGTGATCTCGAAACGGACGCGTTACCGAACTCAGTGGCAGCTCTGAAGGAAGCGATCTCACTCGCCGATGGCTTAATCCTCTGCTCACCTGAGTACAACTATGGCACTTCTGGTGTTCTGAAAAACGCACTGGATTGGGCCTCTCGTCCTGGCTTCAATTCACCTCTAAAAAATAAACCCGTTCTGATAATGACGTCTTCACCAGGGTTGCTCGGCGGGGTGCGTGCCCAGTCTCAGCTGCGTGAGACGTTATCAGCCACGCTTTCCAAAGTGGTTTGCTGCCCCCAAATTGTCATTCCTAACGTCAACCAAAAGATGCAGAACGGCAGATTCATCGACGAACCAACGATTGAATTCATACTCACAGCAATCGATGAGTTGAAAAGGGAAATCGATCTAGAGACAGAGCAGTATTGAGATGGCTAGCAGATTCAAAGCGATGAAGCAGAGGTGAAAGCACCTTATTTTTGAGGCGAAAACTGATCCAGAGATGTACTTTTTCCTCGTCATCGACAAGACATTCAGCTACTTCACCAGAAATCGTTTAGCTAATCACCTTGATCAACAAAAAGGGCCCTCGAAGGGGCCCTTTTGTACTCAAACCAAGATCACTTGGTCAGCCAAGACTCAACGGTCGCGGAGCCGTGCTCAGCTTTCCACTCCTTCAGAGTTTTGTGATTGCCGCCTTTGGTTTCGACGACTTCGCCAGTGTGCGGATTTTTGTAGATCTTCACTTGGCGGGGCTTACGGCTGCCAGTTTTGGACTCGGCAGCTGGTGCACGACGGCCAGCCTTAGGATCAAGCAAGTTGATCACGTTCGGCAGGCTGTAGCCGTACTCTGCAAGCAGAGCGCGCAGCTTGGTTTCAAATTCGATTTCTTTCTTGAGGCCTACATCGCCTTTCAGCGCTTCGAGAGCCTGGAGCTGTTCGGCAAGGTGCTTTTCCAGTTGGCGAAATTCTGCGAGCTTGGACATGTAAAACCTCCATGTGATCTGGGTTAGCAAGAGAAAAGAGATGTAAAAAAATCTACACTTTCATCGCTAATACGTTTTAACAGTATCTTATAAAATCCCGGTATCAGCTACTTTGCGACACCGGGGTGCTGCAGTTTATTAGCTAGCTAAAATCTGCTGGCTCACTTTTTCGAGTCTCAATCGACTAGATGCGGTTAGTTTCTGAAGTCCCAGCTCTCTTGCCATGGCATGGAGTAATGCCTCCCCTGCTTTGCCCTTGGCACGAAGCTCTCGGGCGAGTGCTGCCAATTCATCGCCACAGACTTCATCAATCGGCCGAATACTCGCCTCATCTCCTGGGCGCCGGCATACAACGGCAGAAGAGTCAGTAAGATGGCTCGGCCAGTAGAACTCCCCTACGTCCTCGCTAGTCTTACGGTGAGTGCTCTGCGCCATCAACGATACCCTTTCTCGGATCTTGGAACCGGTGCGCACCCAGCCATGGGCTCTCGCGATTCGCCGAGCAAGAATCACATCGAGAATAGGCCCTTCCTCATTGATCACATAAGCAATAAGTGCACTTAAAACGCCGGAGTAACTCGACTCAAAGAACGCATCTGGATCTACCCCTTGCACGCTGGAGGCGGGATCACATTCTCGGTAGTAAACGACTTCAGTTGGGGGGTACTGCGATGGGGTAGCACTCACAGTTTGAGGTAGCGAAGCAGCTGCCGCGTAGTGCTGTTTCATTGGAGCTGCACTTTCGTCACTGGCACTCTCGACAATCATCGATTCAGTAACTGAACTTGTGACCTCCTCGATCACCTCTATCACTTCGACCATAGCAGCATCTGCTAACAAACGGGCAGCCTCCTTACGCGCTTCTTGCTCAGCCCGTTGAACACGGCTTAAAGCAAGCAAAGCGGTCAGGCGTTCATGGATGAGATCAGCGGTGCCAACGGCGTTGATCCACCAATCCGTAGACCAGATGCGAAGAATCTCCCATCCAAGGCCACGTAATACGTGCTCACGCAGTTTGTCTCTATCTCGCGCAGTGGCGCTGCGATGGTAGGTCGCCCCATCACACTCTACACCGGCAAGATAACGACCTGGCGCATCAGGGTCGACCACTCCCAAATCAATTCTGAATGCTGAAACGCCGACTTGAGTATGCACTTGCCATCCACGGCTGGTGAGTGCACGGGCAACGGCTTCCTCGAAAGGGCTATCGAAGCCGCCAACGCTGCCGGTGACAGCTTCAGCCAACGCGCGAGGCCCTCGCTGGGCAAACTCGAGGAAGTGCTTCAGGTCACGTACGCCGATCGCTTGGGTTCGCGTTAGATCTATTTGCTCAGGTTGCAAGCTAGCGAAAACACATAGCTCGTGCCGGGCACGCGTAATTGCAACGTTTAATCGACGCTCGCCACCAGGGCGGTTAATAGGGCCGAAATTCATTGCCAAGGCGCCTGTTGCATCACGGCCATAGGTGGTCGAGAAGTAGATGATGTCTCGCTCATCCCCCTGAACGCTCTCAAGGTTCTTCACGAACAGAGGCTCAAGCTCGGTGTCGGCAAAGTAAGCCTCAAGCGAAGGTTCCTTCCTACGCGCTTCGTCCAACAAATCCTCAATGAGCTTTTGCTGCTCGCCGTTGAAGGTCACCACCCCAATGGTCAACTTACTTTCCCGGAAACCTGGCGAGCGCAGTCGAGCAACCACATCAGTGACGACTGCACGCGCCTCGATCAGGTTAGTTCTCGACCCACCTTTGGAGTAGACGCCCGCGATCTCATGCAGTTTGACGGCACGATCATTCGTCACAGGTGATGGGAACGTCACGAGCTTGGACTCGTAATAACGTTGGTTTGAGAAAGCAATCAAGCTTTCATGGCGACTGCGGTAGTGCCAATTAAGGTGACGAGTCGGAAGGTTCGCACTGATACATTCATCAAGAATGCTCTCAAGATCAGCCTCAACGTCTTCATCATCCGCCGTTGATTCCGCCCGATCAAAGAAGGATGTCGGAGGCAGCTGTTTGGGGTCGCCCACCATTACGACTTGCTTACCGCGTGCCATGGCTCCGACAGCATCCCAGACGGGAATTTGCGAAGCTTCATCGAAGATCACGAGGTCAAAGGCACTTGCACCAGGCGTGAGGTATTGAGCAATGGATAGCGGGCTCATCAGCATGCATGGCGTCAGTTTCGTCAGTGCATCAGGGATCTTGGACATCAACTCCCGAAGCGGCAAATGACGAGTCTTCTTACCCATTTCGTACCGCAGTACGCCCCACTCCGAAGAACGAGTAACGGTCTCCGGATTGGGTAGGTCTGCACAAAGGCGAGCTCGCAGCCAGTCCCGGGTCAACGCAGTGAAGCGATCATCCAGGGCTCTGAAATCTCGAATTCGCTGCTCATGTTCAACACTGACAAAACCACGAATGACAGGTTCGTTGTCAACGACCGCGTTCAACCACCACCGAGCGTAATTGGTTTCAAAAGAGAGGCGGATTTCGCCAGGGTTTACAAGATTCGCCTCCATCGCCTGAACCAGACTTGAGAGACCAGTGCCGATCGCCTCCTCCCGCACCTTGCGCCATGCGCACCAGGCACGAACACCTGTTTCAGATCGAACGATGGCTTCGCAACGATGCAGTAGCGCATCAAGCGTCAGTTGCTGAATGTCCGCTTGCCCTGATTCTGAGAAGCTCCCTGCTGTCGCCAGTGCATCCACGCGTTGACGGAGCGACTCAAAGCACTGACGCAATTCAGCACCCGATTGGCAAACCACACCCTCTGGTTCAAGCAGTGCATTGGCGTCGCCGAGCAGTACCTGTATTGCACTGCGATAAGCAGATACAAGCTCAGGCGTCGTACCGAGCTGCGCTAGTGCGGACGCTAGATTGCCTTGGAACGCGACCGCGTCCGAGACCTTGTCTACTTTGGTTTTGAGACCCGCCCATAGCCCCGAGGTAACAGCACTCAGATCATCAAATTCTGATAGCGCTTTTTCAACGAGATGTCGTTGCTGGAGCACTGCCAAATCTGCCTGCATGGCCTTACCGCAGTAGCCGGCTGCCACTGCGTCATGATCACTCTCAAGTCCACCCTGCTCGATCACTGGGCGACGCTCGGTTTGAAAAGCGATAGCAGCGAACAAAGGTTCAGAGTCGGTGTTAAGCCCAGCCCACAATCCTTCCGTGAGGTCGCCCAGGTGTAGAGGTGCAAGCTCCTGGTCAAGCAAGACAGTAGAACGCATATGGGAGAGGTCTGATTTCAACTGCTCACCGCAATGCCCTTCAGCGACCACATCAAACCCGGTATCTGTCCAAGGCTCGTCCGACGCTAGACACAACATTGCCTGGCGCAGTTGAATGGCCGCCTTAAGATGCTGCGCAACCGATAGTGCACCTCTCCAGATTTGAGCGCAGTGATCACCCACCTCCAACGCGTCGAGTTTATCGCGCAGGTCACGGATCTGAATCCAGGCGCGCAGGTCTTTGGCCACATCAGGCTCGGCATCACCAGAGACGGCTGTTGAGAGAGTCTTTGTGACTTTGCGTGTCCCCAACAGGGACTTGGGCCAGAACGACTGCTCTGCGCTTTGCCAATCCCCGAGTAACTCACGCACATCAAGTGTTTCGATGAAATCGGTGTAAGTCACAGAGAGCTCCTGCGTGACCTCAGCGATACACTCAAGCATTTCTATTGCTTGGCTCAACGTCTCAAACGTCTGCACTGGCCATGCGGGACTGAGTTGCGACATCAAAGCCCTGCGCCTAGCCAAAAGACTGAGGCCTTTTTCAGCAGCATTAACCGTCGAGATGGCCCACACCGGTGAGAGTTGTTGGCAAAGTGCACGATGCTTCTCTACAAGCGTGCTGCTTTCAGTCAGTCGCTGCGCAATCATGCGACCGTCTGGGCGCAGTACGAACCGCCAATCATGACCCGCCGCTAACGGCAATGTCGACGAGAGGAGCGAAAGTCCGTTGCAAACTGAAGGCACTAGACTCGCGACGGGTAAACTCGTAGCAGCAATGAATTTCTCCGCGGCCCGGATTGCAGCTTGCGCGGCAGGCAGTACTTCTCGCGCAGCTTGAATCAGTTGTTGCTGCCATGAAGGCGACCACTCTCCCTGACCAACCAGGCTCAGTGGATGACTCGATAGCGCACCATATCCAATGGCCTGTGCATTCACCTCCAGACGATCAGACAACTCCCGCAGTGCAGCCATATCCTCCCGCGTATGAGCATGTGGCGATGACCACGACATGGTCATTGATGTGATGGCTGCGCCGCCGCAAACAACGCCAATCGCATGGTAGATGCTGTACCCATTCGTATAACGCTGATGCAGTCGCTCGACGTAAGTGTTCAAGCCTTCGCGTAACGCTTGAAGACGATCAGCCTCGGCATGCCATGTCGCAGAATCCACAACCCCCTTCGCATCCCATGCTGACTGCAGCTGAGCCAGGACATCGGTTTTGCGCGCTTTGCTGGAATGGACTTCCAGACAGAACTCACCCAGGCCAACTTCACGTAGACGCCGGTAAACAACATCCAACGCTGCGATTTTTTCAGAGACGAAAAGCACGCGTCTGCCCTGAGCCACCGATTGCGCAATAAGGTTGGCAATGGTCTGGCTTTTCCCGGTTCCGGGCGGGCCAATCAGGACGAAGTCTTTTCCTTTCGAAGCCGCCATCACAGCGGATAGCTGCGAGGAGTCCGATGGTAAAGGGCAGAACACTTCTCGTGGGTTGAAGTCGATGTCCAGACGTCGATCTTCGGGGAACGTAATGTCGGATGGGAAGGCATCTCGCGGAGTATCCAACAGGTGCCGAACGACCGGACTTTCGCGAAGTGCTTCGGCATTCTCAGCGAGGTCTTTCCACATCAAATATTTTGCAAAGGAGAACATGGACAGGACGACGTCCTCCACGACTTCCCAGCCTGCGATGTCCTTAACCGCGCGACCCACTGCTTTCCATATAGCATCAATATCCAGACCCGAATCGTCCCGAGGGAGCTCGGTCTCAAGCGACCCGAGATTCAATTCGAAATCTTGGCGAAGCATCTCGATGAGTGTCGGGTTGAACCTAGGTTCGTCGTCGTGCAGCACCATCGAAAAACCAGAGCGCGCGCTTTTGCGCTCAAGCGTCACAGGGATCAGGACAAGCGGTGCCCGGTACTTCTGCCCGCCTTTGTCCGCTCGCTCCCAGCTGAGAAAACCCAGGGCAAGGTAAAGGGTGTTGGAGCCCCCTTCCTGCAAGGCAGTACGTGCCCCACGATAGAGTTCGATCAGCCGTGCTTCCATTTCAGTGCTGGAAAGGCCGACAAACACCTCATACCGTTTCAAGGCATCCACGGCGTGGAGACGACGAACATCTTCTCGCTCACGTAATTCGTACAGCGCCTGGTCACGTGGATCGGCCCCATCCATCAGATCGGGACGTGTCAGCAATTTCAGCTTCTTACCGCTGGCCAGGATATCTTCCAACGCCGCAGGATCAGGTGACTCCAGCTTCAGCGACTTTTTCCCGGCCTTAAAGTTGAGCAAATTATTGCGAAGCGATAAGTCCAGTAGCTTACGTTGCCACCGTCCCAGACGATCTTTCGGATCGAGCAGACGTTCATCAATCTCGACCGTAACGGCCTCATCAGGCAGCGCCGGCGCAATACCGACCAACAGCTCTGAACCACCACTATGAGCATCGTCCGTCGGCAGCTTAGAAAGCTGCGCGTCGGCACTGGCCAGAGGTTTAATACGTTGCAAACGTGCTCTGCGCACATCCAGCAGCAAGTGGAAATCTTCATCCTTCCCTTCAGCAATCAGTTGCTCGCCACGGTCAGTGGCATAAGTGAAGGACGGTACCGGGTGCTGGGTCGCAAACGTCGTCTCGAACAGCATCAGTTCTTTGAGTTTTATACGTTTGCGCACGGCCGTGATGTCGTCGATGACAGTCGTGGAAAATTCTTCAGCTTTAAGCCAGAAGCCGGCAAAAGCATGTCCCTTGGTGAACACCAGGACGGGGTTAAGACCTGCCTGCTCTATTGCTGCACAGAAGAATAACGCTAGATCGAAGCATGTCGCCAGACCATGCTCCGTGACGTGGCTTGGGCTGCGTACCTTCTGCCCGGTTTGTTCAAAGCTGGCCGGTGGTAGTGCGTAATCCAGCTTCATACGTGCGACAGCGGCCCAGATGGCCGAAGTCAGCTCCCAAGCTCGTTTTGCGCCACCGGTGTACCCATCAAGGGCAGAGTTCTTTTCACTTTGACGCAAAACATCAGCCGCCTGCTTGAGCAGTCGCTCTACCGCGAGATCATTCGGCTGAACAAACGCTGCGGTCATGTCAGGGAGATGGGAAAGGCCGCCCCAGTGATTGCGCGGCAGCAACTCCAATGCCAAATCCAGGCGAGCAATTTCGGCTCGACCATCTTCAGCAGCGGTATCCGCGGCGGTTAGCGTGTAAGTGAGAGTGGCGTTTTCCGCTTCAGTGAGGCGCCCAAGCAACACCCCATCCAATACAAGGTCATGACCGGGGATGGGCATGAATGCATCCGGCATCAACGCATCAATGCGCCAGGTCTTGGGTTTGAAAACTTCGGGATAGGCCGTCAGGGTCAATACCAAGTCGTTGTACTTGGTGGACGTTTCATTGACGACTCTCAGCTCCCTAATGACTGGAACTGCGTTTTGATAGTCTGCGAGATTTAGCTTTGCGACGACGGTACTGTGAATGCTTACAACTTTGACTGGCTCTACTTCAGGCTCAACCGTAATTTTTGCGGCCTCGTCCATGTGCTTCCCCTATCCTGCTAATGGTGGCGCACATGAACGCGGAGCGAGGTAAGTGGGCTCAACGCGGCAAGTAGACGCCAGAAATGACCACTATCTTATAACGGGATCCAGAGGCGAGTCCGCGGTATTTGCCCATGCAAAAGCGGTTCACCAATACCGTCTATCTGTTAGGCGTTAGTGACGAACTGTCGAGCATCAAGCGCTTTAACAGGTTGGAAACCGGACGTCTTTTTAAAGGATGTGTTGTGCACGAAGTTTTTCATGGAATCGGAAGGATCGATCGAATCCATATTCAATGCTTCCAGGGTGTGCCTAGAGAGCGCTACGCTCAATATAGGTAACTCTTCTATATGCCCCGTAGCTGAGTTCAGCACATCGTCGACGGCCGTCACGATCACAAGGTCATCAGGGAGCATCGACAAAAGCTCGCGCCCCACCCTCAAAACACAACTGCACACATAGTCCTGCAAAAGCTCATTGTACTTTCCGGCCGGCATCTTCTTCGTTGAAAGCTTTCCGCTCTGCAGCAAGGACTTGATCTCAGCTGGAATTACACGAACACCATGAACGCCAAGACTAGCCTCCACTAGACCCGTTTCCCCTATTGAGAACTTGATCGATGTGCCGAGATGAGAAATGTCAGTGAATGGATCGACGAGCTTGATAGCTTCTAGCTTCGCCTTCCCTGTACCGCTTAGGACACCCTGCGCGATAGTGTATTCCTGGTGCCAAGAGTCATGCTCGACTCGCCACTTCGCGACAGCGGCCTCATGCTGTTTAGCATCGTGTAGCCGCCCCGTCTCAATGGCGGCAGTCAAGTTTTTACGTTGGCGCGTTTCGAGCTTGAACAACCTTGCGAAGAAACCAGGCTTATAGGTTTGCTCTTGAGCTTTAGCATGCGTTTCACTCGTATCTGCGAATGCGGGCTTTACGGGTTCAGCCCTATCAACGAATGATTGCCAATCTATTTCCTCCCCACATTCTTTATGCACGGAGAGCAGGACATCAATTAGGTTTTCGTAGACCTCGACTTCGTAGGCCGCCTGCTCCAGCGCCTCCATCTTGGCGTACTCTTTCTGGCGAGTCTGAAGCTCACGTTGCCTACGCTGGGCGTTCCGATCAGCTTTGCGCGAAGCTGCCTGCATCGAACGCAACGTTCCTTTCCAGCCCATATCTCATTCCTTCGAAGTATTGGCTGAGCGCTTTCAGACCACGAACAGCCTCGGATGATGATGGCAGCTTAGCACCAAGACTCGATTTGGAAAGGCGATGAGCTACTACATCCTGTGCAAGGACACCTATGCAACGTAGAAGTCGTCGGTGTAAGCCTCTCGGATATTCCTGTCGAGTGAGGCTTGGTCATGTCGCCCAGTTCCGCAACAGGACTTCGAAAAAAGTCATCGCCGATGAGCCAATGAGCTCACCAGCCGATCACCAAGGCTTTGCACGCTCTGAACCAGAATCACCAGCACCACCACAGTCGCAATCATCACCTGGTTATTGAAACGCTGGTAACCGTAGCGAATCGCCAGGTCTCCGAGCCCACCGCCCCCAATGACCCCGGCCATGGATGAGAATCCGATCAACATCACCAGGGTCAGAGTGATACCCGCGAGCAAGGCGGGCAACGCTTCGGGCAGCAGCACTTTGAAAATCACATGTCGAATATCACCGCCCATGGCGAGGATGGCTTCGATGCGGCCCTTGTCGACTTCGTCCAGTGCGTTTTCGACAATTCGGGCAAAAAAAGGAAAAGCCCCTATCGTGATGGGCACCACGGCAGCAGTACTCCCCAACGTCGTACCGACTACCAGCCGGGTCAGCGGAATCAACGCGATCAGCATCACCACGAACGGCAACGAGCGACCAAGATTGACCAGGCTGCCCAGCCCTTTGTTGAGTCTAGGCATAGGGTACAAACCACCGCGGCGGCTGATGAACAGCAACACGCCAAGGGGCAAGCCGATCAGCAAGGTAAAAATACCCGCCAGCAGCACCATGTACAGGGTTTCACCGGTTGCGTTCAACACCAGTTGAACGATTTCGCTCCAATCGATATTCCGGTTCATGAACGCTCCACCCTGACGCCACGCTGCTTGAGAAAGTCCACCACCCGCGTCAGGCTCAGCTCATCACCGGGCTGTCCAAAAGCCACGCGCAAACGCCCTACCCTGCGCCCTCCAACAGACTCGACGCCACTGGCCAACAGGTTCAACTCCACGCCCTGTTGTTGCACCAACTCCTTGAGCACCGGCGTGGCCAGCAGATTGTCGGAAAAGCTCAATTCCAGGGTTTGTGCATCCTTGCCCAAAGGCGCGCAGTAACCCGGCAGCAGTGAACGGCCCAAGCTGGAATCCGGGTTGCTCAACAACTGCGCGATCGGCCCCGCCTCGACCAACCGGCCATGGGCCAGTGAAGCGGCGTGATCGCATATGGACTTGACCACGTCCAGCTCATGGGTGATCAGCACGATGGTCAACCCCAGTTGCCGATTGATATCGCGCAGCAGTTCAAGAATTGAAGCCGTGGTTTCCGGGTCGAGGGCGCTGGTGGCTTCATCCGACAGCAGATAAGCCGGTCGCGCCGCCAACGCACGGGCAATGCCAACCCGTTGTTTCTGCCCACCGGACAACTGCGAAGGAAACGCCTGGGCTTTATCGCTCAAGCCCACCAGTTCCAGCAGCTCCCTGACCCGTGCATGGCGCCGCGTTTTATCGACGCGCGTGATTTCCAGCGGCACCGCGATGTTGTCGAACACGTTGCGCGAATGCAGCAGGTTGAAGCCCTGGAAGATCATGCCGATGCGCTGGCGTTGTCGTCGCAGTTCGAGGTCGGACAAGGCTGTCAGGTCTTCACCGTCCAGCAGAATACGCCCGGAACTTGGTCGTTCGAGCAGATTGAGGCAACGCAGTAGCGTCGATTTCCCTGCGCCGCTGCGCCCCAGAATCCCGTAGATCGCGCCGTCGGAAATGCTCAGGGACACGTTGTCCAACGCAGGTGCCTGCCCTGGCGAGTAGGTTTTGCTCAACTGCTCGACGACAATCATGGCTTGCTGGCCGCCACGGTTACCGGATCGACTGGAATGACCGAACCCGCAAAGGTGTCGGTAATGAACCTGGCCACTTCAGGCGACGTCAGGTCTTTGGCGAGCTGTTTGATCCGTGGGTCATCCTGCAACTTTGGCGTGGTCACGAGGATATTGGCGTACGGATTGCCATCGGCCTTTTCCAGGCCCAGCGCATCTTTAGCCGGAGCCAGACCTGCGTCCAGCGCGTAGTTGCCGTTGATCACCGCAAGATCCACATCCTCCAGTGCGCGAGGAATCTGCGGCGACTCGATTTCGAGGATTTTCAGCTGCTTCGGGTTTTCGGCGATGTCCTTGGGTGTTGCCTGGTCAGTGGCCGGGTCGTTGAAACCGGCCTTGAGCTTGATCAGGCCATTATCCTGAAGCAAGTAAAGCGCGCGACTCAGGTTAGTGACGTTATTCGGCACCGCCACCGTGCCTTTTAGTGGTACCTGGTCGAGACTTTTGTGTCGGCGGGAGTAGATCCCCAACGGTTCGATATGCACCGTTGCTGCCACCGCGAAATTTTCGCCGAGGGCCTGCTCCTGAGATTTCAGATACGGCAAGTGCTGGAAGTAGTTCGCGTCCACGTCACCGTGCGCCAGCAGCTCATTGGAGTTCACACCGTTGGGGATCTCGATCACTTTGAGGTTCAACTGCGGGTCGATTTTTTGTATGTACGCCAGAATCTGCGCATGAGGCACCGGGTCTGCCGCCACGCGTAATGGTTCCAGTGCCAATGCGCTTAGAGACGCAACCAGCCCGCCCAGTACGGCAAGGGTCAATCCTGTTTTCTTGAACATGTTCGTAATCCTTGATCGAGTAAAAGGGTCAGGCGCTGAGTGCGTTGGGGATCAGTACGTCCCCGTAAAATCGCTGGGCAACATCGGGATGGGAACGCAGGCGACCTTTGAGGTAGTTCCAGCCCACGTCGCGAAACAACGGATTGTCGGGATCGCTCGCCGGGCCCCGTGCTTTGCGCAACAGCGCCGTCGGCAAGGGGTAAAGCGGCACCACCGCGTCCAGTTGCGCACCGAGGAAAAAGGCGATCGACAAACGCTCGCTGCCCTCGGAGGGCGACAGCACGCGATGCACCGTGGCGCGCAGATAACCGTTGGTGGCCAGCTCCAGCAATTCGCCGATGTTCACCACCAGAGTGTTGTCCCGAGGCAGCGCATCGATCCAACGCCCCTCCTCTATTTCCACCTGCAAACCAGTTTGATGATCCTGCAGCAGAAAGCTCAAGAAACCTGAATCCTTGTGCGCCCCCACGCCCTGATTGCTTTCGTCTGGCACCTGCCCCGGATACCGCATCAGCTTGATGTGCTCATTGGGCTTATCGCCGTACAACTGATCGAAAGATTCTTGCGGCAGCGACAACGCTTGGGCGAAAGCACGAAGCAAGCGCAGCGACATTCCGGTCATGGCCTGCTGCCAATCCAGCAACAATGGCTTGAGCGCCGGCAACGCGGCTGGCCATTGATTGGGGCCTTGCAGGCGTGCCCAGTAAGGGCTGTTTTCGTCCAGCGTTAGTGCGTCCCTTTCTGCCCCCAGATCGAACTGCTCGCGCAAATCCGGCTTACCGCGAGTGATCTCCGACGCCGCGCGGTTGTAACCGCGAAAATGTGGGGAATTGATCATGCCGACGGCAGTCTTCTCGCTCGCCGGCAGCGCAAAGAACTGGCGGGCATGGCTCTGCACCTGTTTCAACAAATCGGCATCAATGCCATGACCGGTCAGGTAGAAAAAGCCGACGTCCCGTGCCGCATGACGCAGATCGTCAAGAAACCCCTGACGCTGTGCCGCAGTGCCATCGAGCAATGACAGATCAAGAGTCGGTAATGAGGTGATACCTCGTGTGTGCGCCATGTTTCACTCCATGTCTGACTGAACTTACAATCCTTGCTTGAAGCTAAACGATCTTAAAAACCAGAAACAAATATCTTTTTAGAATTAGCTTAGGTTCGCTTCACAGCCACGACGCAGGTGGTGTTTTGGACTGGAGGGGACTCAGGGAAATTCATGGATGCGGGGCGTGAAATTTTCTGCCCTCTCAAAGCAGCGTTCTGATCAGTCACCCTTTGAAGGGGCACGCTATTTCGTCAAGCGTAACGAAGTGCTCGTATCGACTTGATTGCTTGGCTGGCGCTCGCGAACCAGCCGCACGGGCAGTAGCGTCAGCTCAACGTAGAACTCTTCGCCTGACTCCGAAATTGCGACCGATGGATTTGCTGGGAGCAAATTCTGGAGGTTGGCAAAGAGGTCGCGAGGGCTGAATCATGACCGGTTTCGGGGTGCCACCGGCAGTTGCCAAATTGCGTTCAACTTGCCCACCGGTTTGCATTCGACCGGTTGAATCCACATCTACAAGCAGTCATTCAGCGACTTCAATATTGTGTGTGCGCTCCCAGTTTTTAACACCACGCGCCCTAGTACATAAAATTAGTCAGATCATCGTCTCAATGCTCTTTGACTTTCTTGATACGGAGCACGATCAACGCAAGAATACCGATCGCGAGCGGCGTCATTACCAGCATGGCCTCTCGCGGGGCCACCCCAACGCCAAGCAGGTGCAGCCCTGAGTATCCCAGCTTGAACAAACTGAGCAGGTAGTAGGTAATGGCAATAATCGACAGCCCCTCCACTGCGCGCTGGATCTTGATCTGGGCATCGGCGCGAGCATTCAGGCTTTTCAGGATTTCCGAGTTCTGTTCCTCCATTTCTACCTGAACCCGTGCTTGTAACAAATCGCCAAGGTTGGCCACGCTTTCGGCCAGGTGCTCCAGGCGCTGTTCGGTGGCGGTGCAGT
>RCUR01000287.1_pt1 | contig 17953 bp, 12 predicted proteins | sample 2166151 | NCBI WGS metagenome assembly RCUR01 (sample SAMN09932785, study PRJNA488358) | compost metagenome | isolation source: compost soil in an enriched community | place: Germany: Experimental Botanical Garden
ATCAAAACACAAAATGTAGTATTTAAATTGTCGTCACAAATACAGTTCGTATTAGCGACGAGTGCCATTAAAAGTTGAAATAGAATCATCAAAAACTGAATCGCCCTGCCGTTTTTAAGCACAGCTCCATCACAAACATCTGGGCAGGTTAGCGATGTCTAGCGATTTCTAAGGAAGTTCGATAGACATCACTATATGTCGCGAAAAAGTGGGTCGCGGTCATTACCGCGTATTTAAAACGTTCAGACGAGACCAAAATTTCGGGGCACGGACGGCTGTATGTTTTGAGTGAGTTGCAGGCAATTGAGAGAGACACCTGTCGGCCGATTCTGTTGAAAAAGTCGGCTTCGAATTCCACCGCAGAAAAGTACGCGCCTGAGATTGAAATCTGAGTTTTGGGCAGAAGGTTCAGGACTCAGATTTCACGCAGCAGCGTGCAAAAGAGGTGTTTTTACCCATCAATATTCGAGCGATTTGGGCAAACCGACTTTTTCAACAGAATCGGCCAGAAGCAGACGGTCAGCAAATAGCCCCAGACGATTGAATACGCCTCATCTACGAAATCAGGGTAAAGCGCTGCATCTATTGATCTGATGTGCTCACGAACCTTCTCTTCTGCATTGCGCATTACTGATACCTTATCTGTTTCGCGGACGCGAAAACCGCGCCCTCCTACTGCATCGGCCCCGCGCTTGACGGGGGGGCCGCCGAAACTTTCCACGGGGACTTTTCGAAGTGTTGGCTTGCTGCTTAAAGGGCATGCGCCTAGAAGGCCAAAACCTACAGGCCCGATGATAGATGTGGTGAGCTGCTGGCTGAGATCACCAACTGCAAAGGTATCGTTTTTCCTATCGATCTAGCCTGACCCGCAATCGCCTTGCTCGCTCGCGAAAAGCTTGCTCTCCACCTTCCAATATGTCGCAGACGGCCTTACGAATTGAGGCGTTCTCCAGTCCACCTGCTTTGTAGCTAATCAAAGGCAAGCCTCCGGTCAAATGAGGACCCGCGTCCGCAACGATGATCTGATCTGCGTCAGTATTTATCACCAAATTTGCGTTGTGGGTGACCATGATCACTTGCCGCTTAGATTTGGCAGCGATGAAAAGTCCGACCAGTTCGTCAAATACAGATTTCGGATCTAGATTTTCTTCAGGCTGGTCGATAATGAGTGGACGGTCGTCTGCTTCGTCCAATGCGAGGTACAGCAAAAGTAAAACAATCCCCCGAGTACCAGGTGATAATTTCCTAATGTCTGTGCCGTCATATACGATTTCGTAGCGTACAGTGATGTGGTCCGTGTCGAAGAGCCAGTGCGCAAATTGCTTTAACCAACCGCGCAATTCAGTTTGCTGATCCGTTCCATACGGTGCATGACGCAGCAGATCACGCTGATGTATCTCAAGAAAAGCTGACATTGCCGCTTGTACGTCTGCCGCCGAGCCTGTTTCCCATGCTGGACGAAGCATTCGTTCAGCTACCTCGATCAGCGCGCCACGCCCCTGAAACGGGCCAGCTTTTCGCCTATCTAAAAGAGACTCTTCAGCTACTGTTCCCCACGATTTAACGTTCACAACCCGACGCACTGCAAAACCGAGTTTCTTCAAAGTCCCGGAAGATTGGGCCAGTCGGGCAAGGAGTGGAGCGTAGAGGTCCAGCAGCGCGTCCTGCTCGCTCTCAATTGCTTGGAATACGCGCCCGTACGCGGCTTCTCGATCTGTTTGAAGGTCTTTCCGGCGGGTGTTGGAACCCTCCGCGTCTGTAAGGCGCTTTTTCAGCGTTTCCAGCGCGGAGCTTTCCTGGGTAATACGCTGAGTTAGGGCTGTGTATTGGGCTCGAATAATCTTATCTGCACCTATTAACGTCTCCAACCTGGTCATTTCAGCGACGAGCAGGTTCAAGGCTATCGCTGTGAGATCAGCCTCAGCGGGAAAGTATGCATCCGGTAGTACGTCAGCGGCCAAAGGTGGAAGGAGTGGACCAGTCAACGAGTTGATTTGTCCATCCGCCCAGCTGATGTAGAGAGAGAGATTTTTGTCTACATCGCCCTTATATATCAGTAGAAAATCTTCCCACTGCTCGGTGGAAAGATTGCTTACCTGATGTCGCTCTCTAGCTTGGCGTAGCAGCTCAGGCGCACGGTTGATTCGGGTATTTTTGACCTCGTCTTGCAGAGAGACGAATGCCCTTCGCTGGTTTGTGAACTGTTGGATCGCAGCTCGCTTTGCCTGCACGGCAGCTACTACCTCTGTATGACGAGCGGCTTGTGCTTCTGAGCCCTTCACTACAAGCTTGGCCCGGTCTTCCTTGTAGCTTTCCACAAGCCCTGTTTTTTGGTCCACCTGGGCTTTGAGGTTAGCGATTGAGGCTTCTTTTTCAATCTCGGTGGCGATGCGGTCTGACAAATCTAGTATCGCTTCAACCTCCCGGTCTCGTGCATGCTTGAACCTAGAGGTTCTGTACTTTCGCAGTTCTTCGAAATCAATGGCGCCTTCACGGTCGTCATGTGGGTGTGCGTCGTAGATCACCCGTTCAATCTCAGCAATCAGGTTGTCTGAGACTCCATTTGACGAACAAAGCTCTTCCACGAATTGCTGGGATAGATAACGTGCTCGCGGAAATGACAAGTGATCGTTTGCATCACGGCCATCAAGAAATCGACTAGAGGTCGCTCCGCCTCCCCATGACAGCTTAGCGGTCGCTTCACCCATCAGTTTGTTGGCACGAGCCAAGAATGAGGGACTGATTGCACCATGCGTATTCCACGCATCAGTTGGAACTGCATCACAAGCCGCGGCGATCATATCGGCGAGAGCAGTCTTGCCTGATCCCCGTGCTCCGATGATTGCTACAAGGCCAGGATTGAGCTGAATCTCAGGGATGGCTATCCAATCGGCATTACTAATGGAAAGATGAGATATGACTTGAGACGGCATTGCGGAGCGCGGAGGCTCGGAACCGACGTAAGCGCGACCGTCAGGATCAATGCACGCTTGTCGTAACGCATCAAACTCAAGCCCCCCTTTGATCCAAGAATACCGGTCATCAGTGGGTTGACCTACAGTCTTGTGATCATGGGCATCGCTCCCATGAAGGCAAGGCTTGCAACCGTTATAGCGTTGCTCCAGGTCTCCCAGTGAAACGCTCCGTTGGCCGCTCCAGTATTCCCGCTGGGCGGGACTACTAGAAAAGATAATATGGGCAAACCGCTCGATTTCTTGGCGCACCGTAGCATCGGAGGCCTGATGAATTCCCGAGGTCCCATCGCCTGAGCCAGCAGCCACCGCAACCAAAATGTTAGTTTTTGCCCAGTCGCTTTCGCGCAGAACCCGCCGGAGTTGGTCGAAGTTGACCTTAAATTGAGTAGCACCATGTTTTAGCGCTGCACTGTCATCGATGATCTGGCTATCTGCACGCTTCCCGAGGGTGATCAGATCAGCACGGTTGCAGTTGTACGTATCTCCATGGGCCTGGAACTGGAGCCGCTGCAAAATACGCCGGAGCTGGTCTAGGTGGTCAGGGTCGTCTGGACATACAAGGAGGTGCGCGTTGATAAAACCGCGTTTGGCGGCGATATCTAAACGCAACTCTACGTTTGGAAAAATAAGCTGCACATCAGGCAAGCGCCCTGCACGCTTGAACTCCAAAACGGTCTCGTAGGTTTCTGTGAGGTAGTAATCGGTGACAGCGAGCGCCTCGATCTTCGGCGTGAGCTTTTCCAGGTTACTGAGATAGTCATCCCAAGGCGACTCGCCGCTAAACTGATTGTTAAGGATGGTGCCTGGTGCATGGATATGAGGCTCCCAGCGACACCACTCCGATCCACGACCGATCATGTACCCTCCTTGAGATCCGTTATCCATTGATGTTCTGATCATACAGGGGCGCGTGCTTGCATAAACAGTAGCTGATCAACCACTGGGCGAGCAGAAAAGGTGATCGCTGCTGCCGCAGCTTTTGGCCGAATGCCGCAAATCGGTAAGCGTACGGCGAATACACTTTGCGTCACATTTGATTGGGATCAAATAGGTGCCCATGTGGAGTCAATCCTAGAGCCGACTGGTGACCTGTGGCCTAGAGAATTGGGCGACTGGTGTGAGCTAACACCTTCGCGATAGTGGCGAGTGGCGAGTGGCGAGTGGCGAGTGGCGAGTGGCGAAAATAGCCAAACCGAGCAGGGTATTTATTTAGCGACACTCTATCGGCCGCCGCGCAGGCGTTAGGAAGGTGACTTCGCTGGCTGCTTACGGAAACTGCACGAAAAAGTCGTACTTCCGCAGGGCTAGGACAAATGGCCCTTTGTTCAACTCCTGAGATACCGGGATAGGAACACCGAGATGCCTCTACATTAATTGCGGAAATGGCCGACTGCCGAATTCAGCTGCTCACCCACTTCGCGTAGCCCCTCTGTGGCGGAAAGTAGGCTGATGCTTTCGAGTGCATTGTCCTCGGCGATAGAACGGACGCGTTCCACGCTGTGACCAACTTGCTCTGCCATTGAGCTTTGCTGCTTTGCAGCGGTGGCTATACGTTGGTTCATCCGCTCGATGCTGGAGACAGCCTGTGCAATCCGAGTCAACGAATCCGAAGCCTGGCCGGCTAGCGATACCGTCTCTCCAGTCAATCTATGTGTCCCATTCAATCGCTCTGCCGCCAGCTGGGCGACAACCCGAAGCCGCTCAATGAGAGTCTCAATCTCCTCGGTAGAGGTTTGGGTACGTAGCGCCAGTGCACGAACCTCATCCGCAACCACGGCGAAACCACGACCGTGTTCGCCCGCTCGGGCCGCCTCGATCGCGGCGTTCAGCGCAAGCAAGTTGGTCTGTTCGGCTAGCGCCCGGATTACATTGAGCACCCCACCAATGGCCACACTCTCCGCCAACAACGATTGCATCGCCTCTGCGCAATCTCTCATTTCCTCAGCCAGACTGTCGATCCGATCACGCGCCACTCGCACCAAGGCATCTCCCTCACGAGCCTGTCGATCGACCTGCGCCACCGCATCACTGGCGACGCTGGCATTTTGTGCCACCTCCTCGGCAGATACTGTCATCTGTCTCATCGCGGTGGCAGCTAGCTCAGTCTCCTGCCGCTGCTGCTCTACGCCGTGACGACTGCGTTCAATTATCTCGAGCAGGCCCATGGTAGCCACGTTGAGCCGCCCTACTCCGCCACCAATCCGCCCAACCAAGCCACGCAAACCACCGAGCATTTCACGTAGGCTGTCCAGTAGTTGCCCCATCTCATCGCGACGCCCACCACCACCTATCTCATCGCGCAGATCGCCTGATGCAACGCGATGAGCCAATAGTACGGTCTGGCGCAACGGTCGTAGAATCAGTTGGCGAATCAGCAGGCTAGCTCCCACACTCAGGGCCAATGCCAACAGGGAAATGCAACCCAGCTGTGTGCTTGCGACAAGACTGTCAGTACGAATCGACTGTTCCTGACGATTTTTTTCTATTTCCAGCAAGTCGGTGAGATGCCTGGCGTCAACCTCCATCGCGGAGCTGCCAACGGACGCACGATTACGCCCTTCGGCGAAGCGCTCGAAGGCACTACGGTACTCATCAAGCGCACCAAGGGCGTCCTTCAGCGACTTCTGCTCAGCGTCACTCAAACGCAGTGACAGGGCTTGCATGGCACTAAGCAAATCACTCATGTTTGCTTCCCAATCGTCACGGAGACGCTCTTCGTCCCCCAGCGAATATAGCAATTCGCTGTCGCGTAGCTTGACCAGCTTATCCCGCAACTCCGACGACTGCTCAAGGAGATGCATCTGTTCACCATCTGGAGTTTGGCCCTGGTCCACCAAAGAATTGAACGCATCCAGGCGATCCAGGAACACTGCATTGAACGAGTCCCCCATGGCCTTCGCTCGAACCTGCATGGCTAAGCGCGCCAAATGAGCTTGGCGTAGCGACTCGGCATAATTGAGAAACTGCTGCAGATAAGACTCCGCCCCACCCCTCATCGCGTCATGTTCACCTACCTGAGAAGTACCAACATCCAATTGTCGCAATAGTTCATCAATGTCAGCACGAACCTGTTCGACTGCCTGTGGCTTGAGATTGAAAGCGAAGTCTTTCTCTGCGATACGCGCCTGCAGGATCCTCTCCTCAAGGGCTGTTTGGCCAAGTAACCGTGTATTACTCGCTTGCAGCATGCCAATAGAGTGAAAGGCGGCCGCCGCGACACCTAGTGTGGATAGAAAAACAAGGCCAAATCCGAATGACAGTTTCGCAGCTACTGATAAATTAGCTGTCGTGCGACGCAATAATGCAATAAAAAGCATATTGGAATGTCCTACTTATTATATTTGCATTCTCGAGGTGCCCGAGTGCTGCCTTAATCACATTAGAGCTAACGGAATTAAAAATTTATCAGCGACACACATATGCAACCGCAATGGCGATGACACGGTATTTTTTGTCAGTTTATTGAGTTAAATAAACTTCCTGAGCTGCAATAACCCATGCCGGCTTCGATCTCTGTGGGGATTCATATTAAATGTCTAGTTGCAACCTTAAAGCGCAACCAGGGGCCTTCCGACTAAAAATCCCCCCACGTACGACGAAAGCCATATCATCGACGATAGAAGGTTGAAAGCTACGAGGCTTACTTCTTGATATCAACGAGTATAAGTGAGATGTTCTGCACCTAATACACCTCCGATGCTCAATTATCGGCTGTATCCCCCCCCAATTGTCAGATAAACCTCCCAGCGGGTTTCGCTGTTACTCCCCAACAGTCCAATAAATCTTGACGAAAACCGTCGGCACCCGGCTCTGCCTGCCAACACATATCCAAGATACGTTTGATGGCCATAGAAAACTAGGAACGGGTCATATAACCTCTATCAGTAAAATGTTCAACCACTCTTCCCGAACCGATCGAAATTATGTCACTGGCCTGCATTAGCTATCCAGGCATATTCGCGATCCGTAGTCCAGTTCAAGCTCTGAATGCCCGCTAAGGGATGTCCTGACTTCTCGCAATGTGTAGTTGCCCAAACGTCCAACCATCGCAGCCAGATGTCTTTGCTCCAGACGTTCCAACAAGCATTCGTCATTCCCTCGTCAAACTCAACTCGAGCCGCCAGACTCGCTTTATAAGCAAGTGGAGTTTCGGAATGACGCAAAAGGGCAAAAGGGTATGAAGACGTTTGCCGTAAGCGAAAGTTGTTTATCGAAGCCACACTCTTCGCTAAAAATTGCGTGTGTCTGATTTAGTCGGCCGTAACCACTAGTACTCGCCTATGGGCGACCTGCGGCTAGACACTCGGCCAAGTTCAGCGTTGGGGACGAACACATACAACAGTATCTCGTGCGGTACCATCGATCACTGCAGTTGTCCCCCCGCTGCCCTCGTCGCAAGAAAAAAACGCCGTTGATTACGACGCTTAGAGGTCATGGCTGGATATCGACCCGCCACATAAAATCTCTTCGTTAAGAGGTTTTTGTATGCAGAGTAAAGCCCGCTTAATCTACGGAAAACTGGACTAATTTCGGAAGACACAGCAAGGGCTCATTGATCTCTTCACATTCCCCCTGCCAGTAAACCGCTAAGTAGTCGACGCAATTCAATGCACTCCTTGGCGTTCAACGAAGTGGTAAGTGCCTGTTCAACGCCTTCAACCCGAGGGCGAAGTAAAACAAGCTGCGCTTGCCCTTCAGGGGTTAGGCGCAGCGTTTTTCGTCGCTTATCGTCCGCGGATTGTGAACGCTCGATAAGTCCATTACGAGCCATTCGCGTGACAAGGTCAGCAATAGTCGATCGATCGAGATCGAGTTCATCACACACTTCGCGCTGCGAGACTCCTGGCTTGTGCGAAAGGATCACAAGTGCCGCGTACTGTACGCTTGTAACTTCAGTTGACACGATGCGTTGCCACACTGCCACATGTCGTTGCTGTGCACGGCGTATCAAGCTGCCCGTAAATTGTGCGAGTTCCTGCTTTGCATCGAGCTTGGCTGCCAACCTTCAGTCTCCGATAGGAATGTTGAAAATAGGCTGTAAGAATGCCGTGAGTTCTGCACACGCGTCCAGCGCGAGGACATGCGCGACAAATTGATCTGGTCGAACAAGCACCAGAGCGCCCTTTTCGCGATTGATCCCGCGCTCGTCAAAGATGTTCACAGCTAGGTCAGGGGCGAAGGCTTTCTCATAGTCAATGAGACCGAGACGCCCCTTGTGCGGCAACAAGAGTGCGTGAACATTTTCAAGACGCAGGTCGCGATGGGGTTCCTGGAAAACTGCCCGCACATCAAGAATGCTGTCTATATCTGCACCATCAGGAGTGAACCGCCGCAACAGAGAGTCAGGTGTGGCCGTCAGATATTCGCACAGTGCGCGCAGCAGCGTGTGCTCGGCGTCCGCAAACAGGTACAAGCGCCAGCGACCATCTGCAACCGCGGCGTGTCCCAATTGCATGGGCTTCGCATCAGCTAGGCGAACCACCGGCGCGGAATGAAAACGGGTACCGATCTCAAAACCTTTGGCCAGGTGTTGATAGGTCGGCTCGCCTGTCAGCTTTGCCGGACGGTAACGCGTGGCGACCCCCGCCGTATAACGGCCGGCCTTAACGAAGTACTCCTGCAGCTCAGTGGGATCAACGCCGCCTGCCTCCGGATGGCGAGGATCTTTGGGAGGAGCCCCCATCATTGCAGACCACTCTTTGTCAAAGTCGATCAGTTCCTGAGCAACGGGTTGGCGCTCTTGTGAGTACGTTCGCAACAGACTTGGATCACTACGTTTTTCGAGCACCGCAGCGAGCTTCCACCCTAAGTTGAAGGCATCCTGCATGGATACATTCATACCTTGACCGGCCTTGGCGCTGTGTGTGTGACAAGCATCGCCGGCAATGAATACCCGTGGCTCTCGGTCACTGCCATCGCCTGCCAGGGAATCGTCGAAGCGGTCGGTGAGACGTTGTCCAACTTCGTAGACTGAAAACCAAGCAACTTCCTTCACATCCAATGTGTAAGGGTGGAGGATGCGCTGCGCCGTAGCGATAATCTGATCTACAGTGATTTGCTTGACCATGGCGCGGTTGTCGGGTTCAACGTCACCTAGGTCGACGTAAAACCGCACGAGGTGTCCGCCCTCGCGCGGGATTATCAATAGATTGCCTCCAGTGGCAGACTGAATGGCGGCCTTCAGGCGGATGTCAGGGAAATCAGTCACCGCCAACACGTCCATGACTCCCCATGCATGATTGGCTGCATCTCCGCGCAACTCCTGGCCGATCGATGTCCGTACCCTGCTCCGTGCTCCGTCACAACCCACCAAGTATCGGGTACGCACTTTAATTTCCTTTCCCTGACGCGCCTCGTCGGTGTAGCGCAATGTGACGCAAACCGGATACTCACCAACCTCGTCACGATCAACGGCCACTACTTCAAGGTTGTAGTCAGGCTCGAGCCTTCTACTGGAAATCTGCATCGCATCGAGTAGGTAATCTTGGATGCGAGCCTGGTTAACAATCACATGTGGGAACTCCGAAAGGCCGTCTTCAGTATCTTGTACGCGGCCCGTTCGGGCGATGGAACTCCGGTTTTCAGCGTTCGGGCGCCAGAACACCGTTTCATTTACCCAGTACGCCTCACGCAGCAGCCGGTCACTCAATCCAAAGGCATTGAACATTTCTACGGTACGGCAGGCGATCCCATCAGCCTGGCCCATCAACAGGCGACCTGCTCTACGCTCGACAATGCGCGTTTTGATACCGGGAAACTGAGCAAGCTGTGCAGCAAGGACGAGACCTGCAGGCCCACTACCGGCGATCAGTACGTCCATGGTCTCTGGTATCTCAGGTGCGTGCACACCATCCAGAGCGGGTTGAATATCAGGGTTGCCGGCGTTGAAACCATTGAGATGAAACTGCATTGGGACCGTCCTTATTGTGATAGCGCGTCACCGCGAGATCGCAATATATGCTCAGTACCCCAACCAATTCAAGCGCTGCATTTTTGCTATGAGATCGCCATCCGCGTGATGCCCTTAATAGTCGATCACGGGACTAGCGTGTTCCACGTAAGCCACGCTTTAGAGGAGCCATCACGCGCCGTTTATGCATTCGTTCTTGGCCAGAAAGTCGATAAATGTCCGAACCTTGGATGACAAGTACTTGCGGCTTGGGTAGACGGCGAGCAGTGGGTGGCTGAGAGTGCTTGAACCACTGAGAATTTTTACCAACCGGCCGTCCGAGATGTCTTCCGCTATCAACCAGGTGGGTAGCAGAGCGATACCCATTCCTTGTAGGGCAGCCAAGTGGAGTAGCGTCTCATTGGCGCTGCTCAAAACCGGGACTAGCTTTACGGCGACATCTGCCTGCTTTAGACCCGGCGGGAAGGCGCTTGTATCTGTTGGCATGCCCGAGTACCAGAGCAAGGCGTGGTCCTGCAAGTCGGCAAGTCCCCCCGGCATGCCCGCCCCTTCTACATAGCCCGGGGACGCGACGAGTTGAAATGAGACTGAGGCAATCTCACGCGCCACCAAATGGTCACCTGGTGACTGCGAAACTCTCAGCGCGAGATCAAACCCCTCCTCAACTAGGTTGACCAAGCGCCCGGACAAATCGATCTCGAGCCGAACGTCCGGATAGCTCTGGCGAAAACTCGCTAGTGCATTGACAAACGATTTACTGGCAACCCACACAGGGGCGCTCACTCGTAGCAACCCCTTAGGCATGACGACAGCATTTGTCACCGCACCTTCAACTTCTTCCAGTGCCTCAAGCATCTGTCGAGCCTGATCGAAGTACAGCTGGCCTACCTCCGTCAGGCTGACACTGCGACTCGTGCGATTGAGCAGACGTGCGCCCAGTCGCTTTTCGAGGTGCATCACGTGCTTGCTCGCCATGGCAGGTGACACGTTCATCCGATTCGCTGCGGCTACAAAACTTTTCAATTCGGCGACCAACCGGAACACCTGCATGCTGACCAAAGTATCCATCGCCATCATCAACCACCAAGAAATGATCCATCAACAATACGCTCAATGATGCGCAAACTAGCAATGAATATAGTGTCTAACTTCTTCTAAACAAACTTCAGGATATAACCATGACATCAGCAGCCATCCATTCACCCGCCAAGCAACCATTGCGTATAGCTCTGTGGGTCGCCCAGGCCCTACTCGCCTTTGCTTTCGTAGGCGCAGGCCTTTTCAAACTCACGACACCGATTGCTGACCTGTCCCAAACGATGCATTGGACAGGCGAATACCCTGTGTGGTTTGTCCGCGGCATTGCGCTGATCGACTTGGCGGGCGGACTTGGGATTTTACTTCCAGCATTGACCCGCATAAAACCACGGTTGACTGTATTTGCCGCACTTGGATGCACGGTTCTGCAGGGTCTTGCCATCGCCTTTCATGTTTCACGTGGAGAGGCAAGCTTAATCCCACTCAATCTTTTTCTACTTGCCCTGTCGTTACTTGTCCTCTGGGGACGTGCGCGCCGAGTGCCGATCTTTTCCCGAGGCTAATCGTCGAACTCTTTGAGGTTTATTTTATGTCTCGACTACCCACTTACTTCCTCTCCCACGGGGGGGGACCCTGGCCGTGGATGAAGGCTGAAACCGGTACGACGTTCAACAGGCTTGAAGCTTCTTTGCAGGCGATGGCTCGCGAAGTTGGCGCGAAGGTAAGCGCAGTTTTAATCATCTCGGGTCATTGGGAAGAGTCGGAGTTCAGTCTGTCCTCAAACCCCTATCCATCCATGCTCTATGATTACTCGGGCTTTCCAGAACACACGTACCATATTCAGTACTCTGCGCCTGGTTCGCCAGAACTTGCTCATAGGGTACAGACAATGCTGCAAGCCGCCGGAGTTCCGGCAATGCTAGATCCAATCCGTGGTTTCGATCACGGAACATTCAGCGTTATGGGGGCAGCCTTTCCAAAGGCTGACGTCCCAATTGTCCAGATGTCACTGAAATCAGATTTTGATCCGCAAGCACACCTTGAGGTAGGACATCTATTGGCCCCGCTGCGTGATCAAGGCGTGCTTATCATTGGCAGCGGTCTTAGCTATCACAACTTGCGTAGGTTCGGTCCAGATGCGAAAGCGCCATCTCGAGCGTTTGACCTCTGGCTGCAGAGGGCGCTGGTCACCTCAACACCCCAGGAGCGCTACCATAAACTCGTTCATTGGGAGGAAGCGCCTTCTTCGAGGCTGGCGCATCCACGTGAAGATCACCTACTGCCACTGATGGTCGTCGCCGGCGCCGCGCAAGAGGACGTTGCTACCTGCGTATACCATGAGGATGACTTCTTTGGTGCCATCTGTGTTTCAAGCTTTAGGTTTGGAGCATTCGCCATCGAATGAGCACAATGGCCGGATCAGCATTCAGCACTCACCGGCCCCCTTTGTGATGACTTCACTCAGGACAAAGCTACGCAATTGATTCAAGTGAAACCCGACTCCTAGTCAACGACGCATACCTCTCCCCGTCCACTGGGCTTTTGCTTGGAACCAGTTGAAAAGATGCCGTCAGCTCTAAATTTCCAGGTCCGCCCCTCGTGTCCACTCGCTGCTATTGCACGTGTTCTGTTTTTGATACAGCGACAGTGGATTTCGAGAGGCCTCCTCTGCTGCATCCAAGCGCTTTAACTCGCGTAACTTCCCCCCCTTCTCATGGGTCCCCCTCCCTCGGATTACATAGACTGGCGAATCATTGATTCGTTTCAGAGTGAGCTCGGGAGTTTTCCTGCAATTCGAGAGGATACAGCCGTTATCCGGTCATTTACGGTGTATTAGCTGTCGTGCTTCCCACCTATACTCAGCGAAAACAAGAAAATGACCTCGTGTGGAGGGGTTAAAGTGAATCCTGTCAAAGTGGCTTTACGTGCAACAGCCAACTATATGGAAATGCATCGAGTCGTTGTGCCTGGATGGGCAGGAAACGCGGCATCGAACGGCGCAAACTCTTTAGGAGTTTGGGTGCTGGAGCCGTAACCATGGATATTTTAGGCGATGTTCTACTGTCCATCCGCTTGCTAGCGAGCTCTATTGCCACCTTCGAGTTCGCCGGTGACTGGGGGATCAGCATGTCGAAAAATCCTGCCAATTTTGTATGTTGCTATACCGTCGTAGAAGGCCCTTGCTGGTTCGAATCTGAAGGACTGCCAATGACCAGGTTGGAGGTCGGCGATTCCGTCATGTTTCTTAACGGTATTGAGCACCGCTACATGTCAGGAAAAGATGTCCCCTTAAAAGAGTTTATCGACATTTGGACGGCACAGGGCTTACCTAGCGGTCCACCTACTCCCGGTAAGTCACGCAGTGCACCGGTACGAATGGCGTGGGGCGAGGGACAATGTTCCACGCGGCTGCTCGGACTGGCTTTTTTCGTGGAGAAGCCCGCCCATAACCCACTTCTTAGCGAACTGCCTTCGACACTGCTTGTGCGCAAAACAGCGATAGGGCTGTTTCCATGGCTGCCCTCGACACTGGCATTCCTATCCGATGAGACTGCGTCGACTACACCAGGCTACATCGCAGCGCAAAAGCATTTGGCTGAGTTGATCTTCACAAGCTTCATTCGCGCGCATGTAGTTTCTACGCCAGCAATCAAGGCCAGTTGGCTGCGTGGCTTATCCGACCCGCGCATTGGTCGTGCTCTGGTTTGTATACATTCGCGCCCCGAAGAGCGCTGGACTGCCGCGATACTGGCCAAAGAGGCAGGTATGGCCAGGTCATCTTTCGCACGACGTTTTGCCGAACTGATTGGACAGTCTCCGATCGATTACCTGATCGGGTGGCGCATGCTTGTGGCATCGGAGCGGCTCTCGCAGGAAAAACAGTCGGTCGCGAGGGTCGCGGAAAGTCTGGGCTATCAGTCCGAGCGATGGTTTCGCCAAGCATTTAAAGCCCACTTTGGCACTTCCCCTTTACGGCATATCAAGAATCAAACGGCCGGTACCAACCCGCTCGACACTCGCAAAACATAAACAAACCACGCGTGGGTCGCGGAAAATATTAGGCGATGATAAAACAACAAACTGAAGATAAAAGGTGTAGTAATGGAACGTGGTGAATTCGAGGCCTACATGACGGCCTATAATGAAAATGATTTGGAGCGTATTTTTTCCTGGTACGCCCCTGATGTTATTTTTGAGAACTTTGGCGGATATCAAAAAGGAGAAGATGTTTTTACATTTTTGCGTCAGCTACATGATGTTGTCTCGTCAACATTCACAATTCGTCAGTTATTAATTGATGGCGACCACGTGGCGATGGAAGCTGATTGTGAAATAGAAGCAAAAATAGATCTGCCCCATTTGCCAGCCGGTCCGATGCGCGCGGGCGAAAAAAATGTGTGTCGGATTTTTGGATTTTATAAGACGGAAGGAAACAAGATAGTCCATATCAAAGTTGCAGGCTGGCCTCCTGTACCTGTTGAACGTTAGGCATTAATACTTTCGATGGCGGGTTCTCCGCCATCCATGTGGTACGCGATGGGTTCATTCGACCTAAAAGAAGCCTAACAGGACAACGTACAAGCTGTTGATCTATAAATGCCTTCAATTTTTCATTGATCAACACAAAGTGGCGAACGTTAATACGCCCAAGAATAAGCACTACTACATACTTGCCAAAACAATAGAGGTTATTGTCATGCTCACCGCATTAACTACGCCCTACACTATCGACGGTCTTCAATTCATCGCTGGCGCCTGGCGTACAGGACGCTCTTCTCGCTGCTTGAGTGATAGAAATCCATTCAATGGCGAGCTACTACTGGAGATTCCGCAAGCAAGCGTAGCTGACCTGGATGATGCCTATAAAGCCGCCGAGCACGCTCAACATGAATGGAACAAAACTGCCGCGCAAGATCGTCGCGGCGCGCTGGAAAAACTTGCCCAGACGATCGAAAGCCGCAGCGAAGAAATCATTGGCTGGCTGATCCGGGAGTCGGGTAGCACGCGGATCAAAGCAACCTTCGAATGGCATAGCACGCTCGGCATGGTACGTGAATGCGCGGGAATGCCATTTCAAGTCGAGGGCCGAATCCTGACAAGCTACAAGCCCGGAGAGCAGAGTTACGTGTTCCGTGAGCCATTGGGTGTGGTCGGTGTCATCAGCCCTTGGAACTTTCCTTTGTATCTCAGCATGCGCTCTGTGGTTCCAGCCATCGCGCTTGGCAACGCTGTGGTTTTGAAACCTGCCAGTGATACCGCTGTCACGGGTGGGCTTTTGATTGCAAAACTGTTTGAAGAAGCTGGTTTCCCGAAGGGATTGCTCAATGTGGTCGTTGGCGCCGGCTCGGAAATTGGTGATGCTTTTGTAGCCCATCCGATTCCAAGCCTCATTTCATTTACAGGCTCAACTGATATTGGCCGCAATGTTGGCCGTATCGGTACCGGGGGCCAGCATATCAAGAGAGTAGCGTTGGAACTGGGCGGTAACAGCCCCCTGGTGGTACTCGATGACGCCGACCTAGAAGCCGCAGCACATGCCGCTGTAGTTGGACGCTTTCTTCACCAGGGGCAAATTTGCATGAGCACCAATCGAGTCATTGTCGATCGGTCCGTATACGGAGAATTTGCCGAGCTCATTACCGCGCGGGTGAAAAAACTCAAGGTGGGTGATCCTGAGCATGCAGATACCGTGATTGGTCCCGTGATCAATGACAGTCAGCTAAAGGGCCTTCAGCGCAAGATCGACAATGCTCGAAACGATGGAATCAAGCTACTTCATGGTGCTCCGTCTGAAGGCCTCCTCGTACCGCCGCATTTATTCGGCGACGTCGATGGCAATCATGAACTCGTACGCGAAGAAACCTTCGGCCCCCTGCTCCCTTTGGTGATCGCCCAGAATCAGGACCATGCCCTGCAGTTGGCCAATGCCAGTGAATATGGACTTTCCAGTGCCGTATTTACTCGAGATATGTCCCGAGGCTTGGCGTTTGCTCGAGGCATAGTTGCCGGCATGACCCATATCAACGATATGACCGTTGATGATCAACCCAATGCCCCGTTCGGAGGGGAGAAAAACTCCGGGCTCGGTCGATTCAACGGGCACTACGCTCTTGACGAATTTACTCGGGCTCATTGGGTCACCTGGCGTTCAGACGCAAATCAGTATCCTTTCTGACGTTTAAATGCAGTAAAGCGTCGAGCAGGCTTATGCCTGTTCGATGCATCAAGGTCCCGGCTCCCCCATTTGGCAATCCCATCCCCATCCCAACGCCGATCACGCCAAACAAGAGCGGCTAATCGTTCCGCTGCTTTCAGCGTAGGATCACAAAAAACTGCCGAACTTCTCTATATGCTGCTTTCGACACGCTTAAAAATGCCACCCCACGAAGGCAGCGCACCCGATTGAACATCGATACCCGAATTAAATTCCGTCATCTTGTTTGCTTTCTCGAGGTGGCGCGCCAGGGTAGCCTGGCACGTGCTTGCGACAAGTTGGCAATCAGCCAGCCAGCGCTATCCAAAACGCTGAAGGAACTGGAAACCCTGCTGGCTGCCACGTTGTTTGAGCGGGGAAAGAAGGGCTCGACGTTGACCGAGGCCGGAGTGGCCTTTTTGCGCTATGCGGGACCGAGCGTGCAATCGCTGCGTGACGGGGTCAACAGCCTGCGCTCCGGTGTACATGAGCCGATTACCGTACGACTCGGCGTGCTATCCACCGTCGAAAGCCTGTTGGTTCCTGAAGTTGTCTGCCGTTTACACGAGCGACAACCCGCGTTGGCGGTCAGTGTCGTGACCGGGCCAAGTGCTTACCTACTGTCCCAACTGCGTGTCGGTGAGCTGGATCTGGTCATTGGCCGAATGACCGATAGCCCATCGATTCTCGGCTTGACGTTCGAGCACCTTTACAGCGAGTCCATGACCCTGGTGGTACGTTGCGGCCATCCGCTGCTGACCGATCCACTGGGGCCTAAAAACCTCGAAGACTATCCAGTGGTATTACCATTGGCGGGAACGACGATCCGGAAATTCGCCGATGGCCTGTTTGTGCAGCACGGAATGACCCCGTCACGCCAACGTCTGGAAACCCTGTCGGTAGCCCTGAGCCGGCGCTACGTGCAATGCAGTCAGGCCATCTGGGTCGCGCCTCTCGATGCTGTCCGACAGGACTTGCGGCAAGGCGAGTTGGTGGAGCTGAACCTGGGAATGCGTGAACCAGGCGGTTCTGTAGGGTTATGTACAAACCCTGCGATGCCTGTGACACCCGCAGCGCAGTGGTGCGTGGAGGCTCTGCGTGAGGTCGGACAAGAATATCGTGAGGGCAAACATCCATAACCTTTTGGATATGGATAAGGTCGGTTTTTTCAATTTCGGGTTGGGGTGCAACGAAGGAGACTGGGCCACAGGTAGCCGCCAATGCAGCGCTTGCCTCTGACTAACCCTAACAACAGGAAGACCGACATGTCTGATGCGCATGACAGCCGCTTCGTCATTCGTGACCGTAACTGGCATCCAAAAGCCCTGACACCTGACTACAAGACGTCGATCCTGCGCTCCCCGCGCCAGGCATTGGTGAGCATTCCCCAATCCTTGTCCGAATCCAGCGGCCCGGATTTTTCCCATCTGAAGATGGGTCAGCACGATAACGATCTGCTGTTGAACTTCAATCACGGTGGCCTGCCAATCGGCGAACGCATCATTGTCGCCGGTCGCGTGTGTGATCAGCACGGCAAGCCGATTCCCCATACCCTGGTGGAAATGTGGCAAGCCAATGCCGGTGGCCGCTACCGGCACAAGAAGGACAGCTACCTGGCCCCGCTTGACCCGAATTTCGGCGGCGTTGGCCGTGCGCTGACCGACCGTGATGGCAACTACAGCTTCCGCACGGTCAAGCCCGGCCCCTATCCATGGCGCAACGGTCCCAACGATTGGCGACCGGCCCATATCCATGTTTCCATCAGTGGTCCGTCAATTTCCACGCGCCTGATTACTCAGCTGTATTTCGAAGGTGATCCGCTCATCCCCATGTGCC
>RCUR01000289.1_pt1 | contig 17931 bp, 13 predicted proteins | sample 2166151 | NCBI WGS metagenome assembly RCUR01 (sample SAMN09932785, study PRJNA488358) | compost metagenome | isolation source: compost soil in an enriched community | place: Germany: Experimental Botanical Garden
GCCTTGAGGTGCGGATGCTGTGGCGCCTCGGTGAACGACAGCACCGGGGCAAAGCACACATCGGTGCCCTCAAGCAGCTCACACCATTGCGCCCGGGTCTTTTGAGCGAACGCCCGGGCGAACAGCACCCGTGCCGCTGGCCAGTTGCGTGGATCATTCTGCTCGCCGATTTCGCTCGGATCGATCTGTAGATAACGCAACAGACCTGCGTGAAAACGGCCCTCGATCGGGCCAATGGAAATCAGCTGGTCGTCGGCACAGGCGTAGACATCATAAAAGTGCGCACCGGAATCCAGCACATTGCTGCCGCGTTGCGCATTCCAGGTGCCGGCGCCGACCAAACCGTAAAAGACCGTCGCCATCGACGCGGTGCCGTCGACGATGGCCGCATCCACCACCTGGCCCTTGCCCGATTGCCGCGCCTCGAAGATCGCCGCCAGAACCCCGATGGTCAGGTACAGGGCGCCGCCGCTCATGTCGCCGAGCAAGGCCAGTGGCACCGAGGGCAGTTGGCCGTTGCGGCCGATGGCATTGAGCACGCCGGTCAGGGCGATGTAATTGATGTCATGGCCGGCAACCTTGGCCAGCGGACCGGTCTGGCCCCAGCCGGTGATTCGCCCGTAGACCAGGCGCGGGTTAATGGCCAGGCATTCGTCCGGGCCCAGGCCCAGGCGTTCTGTAACGCCGGGGCGGAAGCCTTCGATCAGAGCGTCGGCATCGGCCAGCAGTTCCTTGACCAGTTGCACGGCCTGCGGGTCCTTCAGGTCCAGGGCGATGGCCTTGCGGTTGCGCAGTAAAAGGTTGTACTCGAGCGGCTTTTTCACACCCAGGTCGACGGCCTCGCGGCGCTCGATACGCAACACTGTAGCGCCCATGTCGGCGAGCATCATCGCTGCCATGGGGCCGGGGCCGATGCCGGCCAATTCGATAATTTTCACACCTGCCAGTGGGCCCATCAGATTCATCCTTTTTTCGTTTTCAGTCGTGACATAATTTGCGACCGGCCGGTGGTCGTCCAATATTCGATTTGGATCGGCCGATACGTTCGGCCCTATGGCGCGCAGCAATATCGCTGCCGCTGCGCAATCGGCAAAGGTGCTATGGAATTACGTCAGCTCAAACAAGTCCTTGTCCTGGCCGAGACGCTCAATTTTCACCGTGCCGCCGAACAATTGCATATGGCCCAGCCACCGCTGTCCACGTCGATCAAGAAACTCGAGGAGGAGCTTGGCGTTTTATTGTTCGAACGCCAGTCGTCGGGGGTGAAATTGACCCCGGCCGGCGAGGCCGTGCTGCACTACGCGCGGCGTACCCTGTTCTTCGCCGACGAGATCCGCCGTGCCGCCAGGGAAGGGCAGAGTGGCGAACAGGGCCGCTTGCGGGTCGGCTTCGTCGGCTCGGCAGCCTTTACCCTGATGCCCAACATCATCCGCAGCTACCGCCGGCAATACCCGGCCGTGGACCTGGTGATCGAGGAATCCACCACCAGTGACTTGCTGCGGCGGATCGACGAGCATTCATTGGACGTCGCCCTTGTGCGCTTTCCGGTTCTGGAACCGACCAGCGCCAGGGTGACGTTGCTAAACCGTGAACGCATGATGCTGGCGGTGAGCAGCGATTCGCCCTTGGCCGCGCGCGAAAACGTGCGGTTGGCGGACCTGGGCGAGCAACCCTTCATCATCCACTCGCGGGCCCTGGTGCCGACCATGTACGCCTTGACCCAGTACGCCTTCCAGGCGGCGGGCATCCAGCCGCCGATCGCCCAGGAAGCGGTGCAGGTGCACACTATTCTCGGCCTGGTGGAGGGTGGCTTGGGCGTGGCCTTGTTGCCTGATGCGGTGTGTCGCTACGCCGGCGGTGGCGTGGTCTTCCTGCCCCTGGAGGAGCTTGCCGATACGTTGCTGGTCGGCACGGCGGTGGCGGTGCTGGACGACGCCGTCACCCCCGTTGCACGGCATTTCATTGAACATGCCCGGCTGGTTGCGGCACCCGTCGGCGTCACGACTCCAGGCGAGTAACCCCCATGGCGGCCAGCGTGGCGATTTGCTCGGGCTCATAGCCGAGCGAGGCCAATACTTCGGCGCTATGCTGGCCCAGGCGCGGCGCGTGGTGCTTCAGGGTTGGTTGGGTTCTGGACCAGGTCGAGGGCACGCCCAGGGTGCGGATGCGCCCTTCGCTCGGGTGCTCCTGGTACTCGAAGAAGCCCACTGCCTGCAGGTGCGGGTCATTCAAGAGGCTGTCGATGGTGTGCATCGGCATCACCGGAATGTCTGCGTTTTCCAGTAGCTCGAGCCATTCGGCGCTGGTGCGTGTGGCGATGATTTCGGCAACCATCTGGTACAGCTCGTGGATATGCTCGGTGCGTTTGCCGATAGTGCTCAAGCGCGGATCACTGTCGAACTCGTGTGCCCTGCCAATGACCTGGAAGAAGCTGCGCCACTGCTTGTCGTTGTAGATCATCACGCACAGATAACCGTCCTGCGTGGGGTAGGGCTTGCGGTGTTCGCTAAGTAAGCGTGCATAACCGGAAGGACCGGTCGGCGGGTCGAAGGTCTGTCCACCCATGTGGTCACCGAGTACGAACTGCGCCATGGTCTCGAACATGGGGATGTCGATCGACTGGCCAACGCCAGTGCGTTGCCGGTGGTAGAGCGCGGCGCTTACCGCGCTCACGGCGCTCATGCCGACGATGCGGTCGGCCATGGCACTGGGCACGTAGCGTGGTACGTCGGCGCCCGCCTCAAGGGCCAGGGCAGGCAGGGCCACGGCACCCTGGATCAGGTCGTCGTATGCAGGCTTGGCGGCGTAGGGGCCGCCCTGGCCGTAACCGTAGACGCCGACGTAGATGATTTGTGGGTTGACCGCAGCTACCGCCGCATAGTCCAGCTTCAGTCGGGCCATGGCCTGAGGGCGGACGTTGTAGATCAGCACGTCGACGTCGGCGGCCAGTTTCAGCAATGCCTCGCGGCCCTCGGGCTGCTTGAGGTCAAGGACGATACTGCGCTTGTTGCGGTTGGCCTGCATGAATATCCCGGCCATACCGCCGTTGCGGCGCGGGCCGATATCACGCACGGTGTCACCGCCGGGCGCTTCGACCTTGATGATATCGGCACCCAGGTCACCGAGCATTTGCGTCGCGTAGGGCCCCATCAAGACGGCCGTGATATCGAGGATGCGTACACCCGTCAACGGACCACTCACAGAGATGCACTCCATGCGTGTGTTGAGCGCGCAGTTGGCCGGAGCACGGGGCAGGGGTTCATGGGTACACCTCGAAAAGTCTGGATGGCCCCATAGTAGGTAACGAGCAATGGTCCGGAACAATACTTTATCTGTCTCGACTGATACGAATGACGTATCGGCAAGCGGCGCGTTAACACTTACACTGTACGGCAATGTCGAAGCAGCCCGGGGATGGCACCGTCCCGAGCCGTTGTCGTTTTGCCCGCATCCTGGAAGTGTCCGATATGCCGCTACCTCCCGATACAGGCGCAGGCCTGGACCCGTCGGCCGACGGAGACCAGGCCATTGCCGATACCAAGGTCGTTCCGCCACGAGGGGCGCGCCGCCTGGTGGCCCGCGAAGGGCTGATGCTGCGTCTTCAGGAGGCCCGGCGGCAACGTTGCGTGGTGATCCAGGGGCCGGCCGGTTGTGGCAAGACCAGCACCTTGCTGGCTTGGCGACGGGAGCTGATGGCCCTGAATTTCGATGTGGCCTGGCTATCGCTCGCCGCCGAAGACAACGAACTGCAACGCTTCTCCCATTGCCTGCAGGCGAGCCTTGCGGAAATAGACCCGCAACTGGTGCGCGATGCCTGCTTCCTGCTCGGCCGCGACAACGGCGAAATGGCTGTCGAGCATTGGGTCATCACCCTGGTGCAAAGCATCAGCCAGCATTCGCGCGAGCTGGTGCTGATGCTCGATGACCTGCATCACGTGCAAGACCCGCAAATTGTCCAGGCGCTGCAGTGGTTGCTCGATTACGCGCCGGCCAGGCTGCACCTGGTGTTCGGCTCACGCATGGCCATGCCGTTGCCGATGGCACGCTTGCGCGCGCGCGGGCAGGTCAGTGAGTTCGACTTGCGTGACCTGCGCTTCAGCCGCGAAGAGTCAGAGCGCTTTCTGCGTGAACATTTGGGCAGCATCGACGCGCGCGACGCAGCCGTGCTGCACGAACTTACCGATGGCTGGGTTGCCGGCCTGCAATTGTTTGCCATCGACCTCAAGGCCAAGCAGGTACCGCGGTTCGACCGCGTACAGATACGCGATGCCGACGCCTTCGCCAGCTATTTCGAACGCGAGGTGCTGGTGCGCCTGGCGCCCGACGACCTGCGTCTGCTCACCCGTGCCTCGATCTGCGAGCGCTTCTGTGCATCGCTGTGCGCGACTTTGCTCGGTCAACCCCACGCGCTGGCGCGGATGCTCACTCAACTGACGCGGCTCGACGGCGACAACCTGTTCATCACCCAGATCAAGAGCCACGATCGCGAAACCTGGTATCGCCTGCACCCGTTGTTGGGCAAGGTGCTGCGCGCGCGCCTGCAGGCCCAGGCGCCTGAAGAATTGCCGGCCCTGCACGCAGCTGCCCGTGGCTGGTTCAGCGAGCATGGCCATCTCGACGAAGCCGTGCGTCATGCGGTACAGGCCGGCGATGTCCAGGCGGCGGCCGATATCGTCGAGTCCTGCGCCAATGACCTGCTCGCCAAGGGTAACCTCAGCCAGGTCTCGACCTTGCTGCAGGGATTGCCGCAGGAGGAGGCGGCAGAGCGCATCGGCTTGCAACTGGTCATGGCGCACCTGCACCTCTATGCACGCAATTTCCCGGCATTGCACCAGAACCTTGCGCACCTGCACAGCCAGTACGATAGGCTCGACGGCAAGCAGCGCCATGTCTTTACCGTGCTGCAAGCCAGTTGGGCATTGTGCCGAGACGATACCGCGGCGATGCTGGCGATTCTGCCCGAGTTGCTGGCCATACCCGCCGATGCCGACGACTTTGCCTATTCGGGCCGCAGCAATACGCTGAGCTGGCTGTACATGTACCAGGGGGAATTCGAGAAGGCCAGGGAGGTGCTCGAAGGGGGCGAACGCCGTGAAGGTTCGCCGCGCCGCAGCCTGATGGGCCGCTGCCTGAGCGGCATGAGCCTGGCCCTGGAAGGCCGCATCACCCAGGCCGAGCACCTGTATCGTGAGGTCCTGGAAGAGGCTGAAGGGCATGGTGTGAGCTACCTGGTGGTCAGCACCATGGCTGCCGGGCTGCTGGGTGCGGCCTTATACGAGCAAGGTGATTTCGAGGCGGCCTGCCAACTGCTGGAGCGCCGGATGAAGCTGCTCGAGCGTGTGGCCATTCCCGATACCGTGGTGCAAGCCATGCAGACCCTGGCCCAGGCGCACTGGCTGGCAGGCCGCCAGGCCGAAGCGTGGAGCTGGGTGGAGCGCCTGGAGCACTACGCGACGCGCTATGAACTGGACCGATTGCTCGCGATCGCCTTGACGCTGCGCATGCGCTGGTCGCAGCAGGTGGGCAATGAGCAGCAGGCCGATGGGGTGTTGCAACGCATCGAGCAGATCGCCGAGCGCCATTGCCACGGCCAGGGCACTTCCCTGGAAGTTCAAATAATCGCCCGCCGTGCTGCCAGTGAACGGCGCTTGCATGTCGGGGATTTCGGCGCCGCCGCCGAGCGGTTGCAGACGCTGATCGAAGTTTCCCAGCATGACCGCCGGTGGCGACGCGTGGTGCCGATGCGCTTGCAGATGGCGATCAGCGAGCAAGGCTGTCACCGCCACGCAGAGGCCCGGGAGCACTTTATCGAAGCACTGCGTCAGGGGCATCGCCTGGGGTTGGTGCGCAGCTTGCTGGATGCCTGGCCGGGGATTGAAACCAGGCTTGAGGCATTGCTGACCGAGGGTGTGCTCGACCCGGTATTGGCGTTCTACACCCAAAGGTTGCTCGAGATTGCCCGCGCCACCCAGGCGCGCAACGAACAAGCCGAAGATGCGGACACTCCGAAAGTGTTGAGTGCCCGCGAGCTCGATGTGCTGAGCCTGGTGGCGCAGGCACTGCCCAACAAGAAGATCGCCCGCGTGCTTAACCTGTCGCCGGAAACGGTGAAGTGGCACATGAAGAATATCTTCTACAAGCTGGGCGTGACTGGCCGCGACGAGGCCATTGCCAAGGTGCGCGACCTGGCGCTCAAACTGCCCGACAACACACCGCTCTGATCACTGCTACGAGCGCGGACGCAGCCTGGCGGCAGCTGCTACGAAGTTGTGGCAAACCACGCCTCTGTAGCAGCTGCCGCAGGCTGCGTCCCACTCTGTGATCAGCGCTTGCCCACGACATTACCGATGAACGTCGCCTTGCCACGTGCCACCAGGCGCTCGCCATCGAGCAGGTCGAGGCTGGCGTGATACAGCGTGCGGCCCAACTTGTGCACCTGGACACGCGCCTCGACCCAGGCGCCGAGTGGGGCCGTGCCCAGGTAATCCATGTTCAGGTTGACCGTTGCTGGCGGCAGCTCGGTAGCGGCGGCTGCCCGCAATACCCGTCCGAATGCCGTGTCGGCCAGCGTAGCCAGGAAGCCACCATGGGCAATGCCCAATGGGTTCAAGTGCTCGGGACGGATGCGCGCAGCCATTACGTTGCGCTCAGGGTGGAAGTACAACCCAGTGCACTGGGCCACGAAGCCTGTGCGCTGCATGGGCTCGAAGCCGGCCGGCGGATCGTCATGGGTGTTCGGGGCGGCTTGCGCAGAGGTGAGTGCAGTCATTGAATGTCTCCGGTGAGTAAGTTCATTGGCCCGCCCGGCCTCCTGCACTATGCCGCAGGCCAGGGTGGCCATGGCTATGCCTTCAGTGGCTGTGGCCAGCGGTACTGCAGGGGTTCCTTGCGCATGAAGCGGGCCGTGGCGTCCTTGAAGTACGCCGACGCCATGGCGATCGCCTGGGAATTGGCTTCTTCGTCCAGTTGACTGTCCAGTGTGTTACTCAGCGAATGAGTCAACAGGTGCTTGGTCATGGAATAGGCCCCCGGTGACATGTTTGCCATGGCATACGCCAGCTCGGTAGCGCGAGCACGAAAGTCTGCAAGCGGTACTACTTCCAGGGCGATGCCCAGCGTCAGGGCTTCGTCAGCGGATATTTCCCTTGCCGTGTAAATCAACTCTTTTGCCTTTTGCAGGCCGACCACCCGGGGCAAGGCAAAGGTTGCGCCGAGGTCGGGCACCGCGCCGATGCGGGCAAAGGCCATGCAGAATCGGGCTCGTTCAGACGCGACGATAAAGTCCGCCGCCAGCGCAAGGCTGAAGCCGGCGCCATAAGCAACGCCGTCCACCGCGGCGATGACCGGGCGTTCCAGCTCGGCAAGAGCAACCGGAATGCGGTTGGATTCAGCCATGCGCGAGCGAGCATCCGCCGCATCGCCCTCGGCACGTGACATGTTGCCGACATCGCCGCCGGCGCAAAAATCGTCGCCTGCGCCGGTCAGGAGTACGGCACGAATGCCGGGGTCGTGGCGGATGTCGGCGAGGCTATCGAGCATGGCGTCGCGCATATCCGCGTTCAGTGCGTTCTTGCAGGAGGGGCGAGACATGACCAGAGTGGCCACGCCATCTGCCTTGATGAATTCAAGTACCGACATGGGAAATCTCCATTTTATTGTTGTTGTGGAAATTCTGCGTACGGGTCGTGAGCAGCAAGCATCATGGCTTGCGGCATGATGGAGAGATGGGTAGGGGCAGGACTGGCCGGTGCGCTCGATAGTGCGCACTCGACCAACCCCGCCGAGTCATTGCAGGTTTACAGCGTACGGGCGATCAGGTCTTTCATCACTTCGTTGGAGCCGCCATAGATACGCATTGGCCGGGTGTTGATGTACAGCCGCGCGATCGGATATTCGAGCATGTAGCCATAACCGCCGTGCAGTTGCAGGCACTCATCGATGATCTGGCAGGTCTGGGTCGACGCCCACCACTTGGCTTTCGCCGCCGTGATCGCATCCAGTTCGTGCCTGACCATCTTGTCCAGGCAATCGTTCAGGAAGGTTTGGGCGATGGTCACGGTGGTTTGCATTTCTGCCAGCTTGAAGCGGGTGTTCTGCATGTCCAGCAATGGATTGCCGAACACTTTGCGTTCTTTGGTGTACTTGATGGTTTCTTCGAGCGCCCGTTCCATGGCACCCAGAGCGTTCATCGCAATGAACATGCGCTCTTCGGGCAGTTGCTGCATCAGCTGGACAAAACCTTTGCCTTCTTCAGTGCCCAGCAGATTGGTTACAGGTACGCGCACGTCATCGAAAAACAGCTCGGAAGTGTCCTGGCCTTTCTGGCCAATCTTGTCGAGGATACGCCCGCGGCGGAAGCCCGGCAGGTCCTTGACTTCCAGGACGATAATCGAAATGCCCTTGGCGCGCTGGCTTGGATCAGTCTTGCAGACCAGCAGGATCAGGTCGGCGAGATAGCCGTTGGTGATGAAGGTCTTAGAACCATTGATGACGTAGTGATCGCCATCGCGGATGGCCTTGGTCTTGATGTTCTGCAGGTCGGTACCGGCGCCAGGCTCGGTCATGGCGATGGCGGTAATCAATTCACCGCTGGCCATCTTCGGCAGCCAGCGCTGTTTCTGCTCTTCAGTGCCGTAACGCAGGATGTAATGGGCGCTGATCGCGCTGTGCACATTGGTACCCATGCTTGAAGCGATCGCACGGTAGGTTTCATAGCCGATGATCGCGTTATGCGCGTGGTTGCCACCGCCACCACCGTACTCCTCCGGAATACCCGGGCACAGCATGCCCATTTCACCGGCCTTGAGCCAGGTCTCGCGGTCGACGTGCTGCTGCTTGGCCCAGCGTTCTTCGTGGGGCACCAGTTCTTCGGCGACGAAGCGACGAACCGATTGCTGGAAGATCGCCAGGTCTTCGGTTAGCCACGATGGTCTGTATTCGCTCATTTGAATCCTCGGTTGGATGAGGGGACTGGAAATGCCCGGCGCAAAGGCCCGGGGCGTTGATTTCTGCCGATTCCCCATCCTATGGGCTGCCCAGGATTTGCAGCGAGCGCCGAACGGATGATGCTGCGGAGTATGCGCAGGGTCGTTCGAATGGCCGTACCGGGGGAGGTACGGGAGGAGGGCGGTGCTGGCGCTGCACGGGCGTGAGCCTGTGGGCTACTCCCTCGCGACGTTCCTTCGAACGCACTTCGGTTGATCCATAACTTCATCCCTTCGACGGTCGTATAGCCGCCATTGCCAATCCTAGGATGGGTACCAACGAAAACCGGCCGGCCGGCAGGTCCACCAAACCGAACGTGCATTTCAAAGGAACAGAGTCGATGAGCGAAAAAGTCGTCGTTGCAGGGGTCGGCATGATCCCCTTCTCCAAGCCGGGCGCAAGCCCGAGCTACACCGACATGGGCGCCGAGGCCGTACGCCTGGCACTCAAGGATGCCGGCATCGGTTACGACAAGGTACAGATGGCTTTCACCGGCTATGTATATGGCGATTCCACCTGCGGCCAGACCGCGCTGTATGAAGTGGGCCGTACCGGCATCCCGATCGTCAACGTCAACAACAACTGCTCTACTGGCTCCACCGCACTGTACCTGGCGCGCGCCGCCGTTCAGAGCGGCCAGGCCGAGTGCGTGCTGGCGCTGGGCTTCGAGCAGATGCAGGCCGGTGCGCTCAAGTCCCATTGGGATGATCGTCCGCAGACTCGGGCCAGCGTGGTCCATGTCATGGAAGGCCTCACCAGTGATGTCGACCTGCCGCGTGCACTGCGTACCTTTGGTGGCGCCGGGCGTGAGCATATGCAGCGCTACGGCACCCGCATGGAAACGTTTGCGGCCATCCGTGCCAAAGCCAGCCGCCATGCGGCGAATAACCCCCTGGCGCTGTTCAAGAACGTTCTCACCACCGAAGACGTGATGAACGACAAGGTCATGTGGGAGGGCGTGATGACCCGCCTGATGGCGTGCCCACCGACCTGCGGCGCGGCAGCGGCAATCATCTGCTCGCCGGCGTTCGCCAAGAAACACGGCCTGCGCAGCGACGTGGTGATCCTGGCCCAGTCGATGATCACTGACCCGGTAGAGTCGTTCGATCCTCCTTCGATGATCGCCTACGCCGGCTTCCACATGACCCAGCGTGCTGCACAGCAGGTGTACGAGCAGGCGGGCGTCGGCCCACAGGACGTACGCGCCGTGGAGTTGCATGACTGCTTCGCCCACAACGAACTGCTGACCTACGAAGGCCTGGGGTTGTGCCCGGTCGGTGGCGGCGAACAGTTCGTCCTCGATGGCGACAACACCTACGGCGGCCAGGTGGTCACCAATCCGTCCGGTGGCCTGCTCTCCAAGGGCCACCCGCTGGGTGCCACGGGCCTGGCCCAGTGCTACGAGCTGACCCATCAGCTGCGCGGCACCGCCGACAAGCGTCAGGTCGAAGACCTGAACATTGCCCTGCAGCACAACCTGGGCCTGGGCGGCGCCTGCGTCGTCACCATGTACGGCCGTAACTGAACCAATCCCTGCGCGTGCCCGGGCGGGCACGCATAACAACAAGAGGAGTGAGACACATGGCAGACAAGAGCCTGATCGGGCACAAGCTCGATCAATTCAGCGTCGATGTCGAGAAAGGCCGCCTGCGTTTTTTCGCAAAGGCCATCGGTGAAACCGACCCGGTCTACACCAACGAAGCCGCTGCCCTGGCTGCGGGCCACAAGGCCCTGCCGGTACCGCCGACGTTTCTCAAATGCCTGGAAGGCGAAGGCCGCGACCTGACCACTTTCCTGAAGCTTGTTGATTTCGACCTGGGCCGCATCCTGCATGCCGAACAGTCGTTCGTTTATCACAAGATGGCCTATGCCGGTGACGTGCTGACCTTCGATGCGCGCATCTCCGACGTGTACGAGAAGAAGGGCGGCGCCCTGCAGTTCGTGGTCATGGAATCGCGTGTGACCAATCAGGATGGCGAGCACATCGCCGACGTCCGTTCTTCCCTCGTACAGCGCTGAGGAATTGTCGATGACCCTTTCTAAAAACACTGGTGCTCAATACTCCGACATCCAGGTTGGCGACGTAATCCCGCTGCTGAAATTGCAACCGGTCAACCGCACCACCCTGGCCCTGTACTGCGGCGCTTCGGGTGACCATAACCCGATCCACGTCGACATCGACTTCGCCCGCAAGTCGCGCATGCCTGACGTGTTTGCCCACGGCATGCTCTCGGCCGCCTACCTGGGCCGCCTGCTGACCCAGTGGGTACCGCAGCAGCAAGTGCGCAGCCTGTCGATCCGTTTCACCGGCATCACCCAGCTGGGCCACATCCCCACCTGCACCGGCACCGTCACCGAAAAGTTCGAAGAGAACGGCGAGAAGCGCGTACGCCTGGCGATTCGCTGTGGCAACCAGTACGGCGAAGAAAAGCTGGCTGGCGAAGCAGTCGTAGCCCTGAACTGATTCCCCCCAATAAAAAATTACAGGAACAGATAAATGAGAAAGCTTGAAGGCAAAGTAGCTCTGGTCACCGGCTCGGGCCGTGGTATCGGTCGTGAAGTGGCACTGCAATTGGCCGCCTACGGCGCCAAGATCGTCGTCAACGACCTGGACGCCGCACCGGCTGAAGAAGTGGTCGCCGAGATTCGCAACGCTGGCGGCGAAGCCGTTGCTTGCGTGGGCAGCGTCACCGCCGCCGATTTCGCCGACCGTCTGGTCCAGACCGCCGTCAAGAACTTCGGTGGTGTCGACATCATCATCAACAACGCCGGCTTTACCTGGGACAACGTGATCCAGAAGATGAGCGACGAGCAGTGGTACGCGATCATGGATTGCCACCTGACTGCACCGTTCCGCATCCTGCGCGCCGCCCAGCCTGTGATCAGCGCCGCGGCCAAGAAAGAAGCGGCCGAAGGTCGCGAAGTGCTGCGCAAGGTCGTCAACATTTCCTCCGGCGCTGCTGGCGGCAACGTCGGCCAGAGCAACTACTCCTCGGCCAAGGCCGGCATGCTGGGCCTGACCAAGACCCTGGCCAAGGAGTGGGGCCGCCTGAAGGTCAACGTCAACGCCGTGGCTTTCGGCCTGGTCGAGACCCGCCTGACCCAGGCACTGGCCGGCGAAGACAGCAAGACCGTCAACATCGAAGGCCGTGAAATCAAGGTCGGCGTGCAACAGGCACGCCTGGACGGCGCCGCCGCCACCATCCCGCTGGGTCGGCCTGGCAAGCCTCAGGAAGCTGCTGGTGCAGTGGTGATGTTCTGCCTGCCTGAATCGGACTACTGCTCCGGCCAAGTCATCTACTGCGGTGGCGGCCCAGGCTCCAACTTCTAACGGCTTGCCTGGGTGTCTGCGCGCAGCCTGAGGTTGCGTGCAGTTGACGATGCGCTGAGCCCGTTGCCTATCACCTGGCAACGGGTTCGCAGATGTGAGGATGCTGCAATGTTGGAAAACTACCGCTCGCCGTGGATGACTGAAGACCTTGAGCAGTTCAAGGACATGGTCGAACGCTTCGGCAAGGAATACCTTGAGCCGAACGAGCTGAAATGGCGCGAACAGCACTACGCAGACCGCAGCGCCTGGCTGAAGGCCGGCGAACTGGGCCTGATCCTGCCGGATTTTCCGGAGGAGTACGGCGGCGCCGGTGGTGACACCGCCCACTATGCCTGTGTGATCCAGGTGATGAACAACAACGGTAGCGGCCTGGGCACTGGCCTGAGCCACATCGTGGCCAAGTACATCCTGGACGATGGTACCGAAGAGCAGAAACTGAAGTGGCTGCCGAAAATCGGTACCGGCGAATGCATCTGTGCGATCGCCATGACCGAGCCGGGCGCCGGTTCCGACCTCAAGTCGGTCCGTACCCGTGCCGTGAAGAAGGGCAACAAGTACGTCATCAATGGCGCCAAGACCTTCATCTCTAACGGTCAGACCTGTGACATGGTGCTGGTGGTTGCCAAGACCGGCGAAGGCTCGAAGGGCGTTTCGCTGTTCATGGTCGACACCAATACCCCGGGTTTCCGTCGCGGCAAGTTGCTGAGCAAAGTTGGCATGCACGCCCAGGACACTTCGGAAATGTTCTTCGATGACGTCGAAGTGCCGGAAGACTGCCTGCTCGGCGGCGTGGAAGGCCAAGGCTTCTACACCCTGATGCGCCAACTCGCCTTCGAGCGTGCACAGATCGGCGTCGGTGCAGTGGCCGTGATGGAGCGTGCGCTGCGCCTGACCATCGAATACACCAAGGACCGCAAGGTGTTTGGCCAGCCGGTCATTGAATTCCAGAACAGCCGCTTCGTGCTGGCCGACGTCAAGGCAACCGTACTCGCGGCCAAGACCTTCATCGACCTGATCATCCAGCGCTGGATCGACGGCACCCTGGATACCACCCTGGCGTCGATGGGCAAGTTCTGGCTGACCGAGCGCCAAGGTGAAGTACTCGACCGCTGCCTGCAGCTGTTTGGCGGCTACGGCTACATGAACGAGTACCCCATTGGCCGTATGTGGGCCGATGCACGCATCGCGCGTATCTATGGCGGTTCCAACGAGATTCAGCGCGAGGTCGTTGCGCGTTCGTTGTAAGGGCCAGAGGGGGCGCCTGTGCGCCCCTCACGCTATGAAAGTTCCAAAGTTCAATAATAAAAAGCGATTTGGAGTTGTTCATGTACATCACTCAAGGGCTGCACCGTCATCTGCAGAGTCGTCCCAACACCGTTGCCATCCGCTATCAGGGACGCAGCACCACCTATGCCGAGTTCGGTGCTCGTGTCGCGCGCCTGGCAGGTGCCCTGAAAGGCTTGGGTGTCGCCAGCGGCGAACGCGTGGCATTGCTTGCATTCAATTCGCCACTTTTTCTCGAGTACTACCAGGCGGTGCCGTGGGCTGATGCCGTGGTCAACCCGGTCAATTTCCGCTGGAGTGCAGCGGAAATCATCTACTCGCTCGACGATTCGCAGACCTCCATCCTGATCGTCGACGACCATCACAAGGAACTGGGTGCCAGAGTTCTTGAACAGGCCAAGACCGTACGCGTGGTGATTTACGCGGGTAGTGGCCAAACCCCGCCAGGCATGCTCAACTACGAAGCGTTGATCGCCACCAGCGAGCCTGTGGCGGATGCGCGCCGGGGTGGTGATGCGTTGCTGGGTATTTTCTACACCGGTGGCACCACCGGTCACCCCAAAGGCGTCATGCTCAGCCACAACAACGTCGCTTTCTCGGCATTGAATTCTCTGGCCCAGGGTCGCTTGACCGCAGATGCGGTTTTCCTGCACGCGATGCCGATGTTCCACCTGGCCGATTTCGCTGCGATTACCGCATTGTTTATCAGCGGTGGCACGCATGCGATCGTGCAATCCTTCACGCCACAGGGTGTGCTGGACGCTATCGACCAGGAAAAGGTCAATGAGATCCTGCTGGCGCCGACCATGATCCAGATGCTGCTGGACTGGCGCGAGAAAAATGGTCCGCAGCATGACGTCAGCTCCCTGTGGCGCATTGGCTATGGAGCCTCGTCGATCACCCCGGCATTGCTTGACCGTGCTCGTGCGGTATTTACCAAGGCCGGCTTTGCCCAGGGTTACGGCATGACCGAACTGGCCCCGGTGGCCACGACTCTCCCTGCCGAATATCACACTGCCGAGTACCAGGCCAACGGCAAAATGTACTCGGCTGGCTTGCCGGCAAACTGCGTTGAAGTCCTTATCGTCGACAGCCAGGACAATGAAGTACCGCGCGGTACGGTTGGCGAAATCATCGTGCGCGGCCCGAACGTCATGCTTGGCTACTGGAACAAACCGCAAGCCACTGCAGAAGCCCTGCGCGGCGGCTGGATGCACACCGGTGACGGCGGCTACATGGATGAGGATGGCTTCATCTACGTCTGTGATCGCCTCAAGGACATGGTCGTCAGCGGCGGCGAGAACATTTACAGCGCCGAAGTCGAAACCGCCATTGCCAGCCACCCTGCCGTAGCGCAAAACGCGGTCATCGGCATTCCTTGCCAGAAGTGGGGCGAGACCGTGCACGCGGTGATCATTCTCAAGCCGCAAGCCAGCGTCACCAGCGAAGAAATCATTGCCCATTGCCGCGAGCGCATCGCCGGCTACAAGGTCCCGCGCAGCATCGAGTTCCGCGAAACACTGCCGTTGACCAGTGTTGGCAAGGTTTTGAAAACCGAGTTGCGCAAGCCGTTCTGGGAAAACCAGAAACGCGGGATTGCCTGAGTCTGTCTGCCGCGCGGCCGCGGTGGCCGCGCACTTTACGTATACGCAGGAATCGGGCTGCACAACCGGAGTGGCTTGAGTCACCTGCGCCAGAAAAGCAATCGGAGAAACGCATGAGCATTACGAGAATGCGTGGAGCATGTCATCCACACCTGCTGGCCGTCGCCGTCGCAATTGCCGTCAATTCACCCGTATTCGCCAAGGACTTCAGCATTGGCGAAATCGAAGGCAGCTTCGACTCCGCACTGTCGGTGGGGGCCAGCTGGGCCGTACGCAGTCCGGACCCGGATTTCATCTCCAACTTCAATTCGCAAGGGGTCAGGGGCAATGCCTCCTCGCGCACCAACGACGACAACCGCCTGAACTTCAAGAAGGGCGAAACCTTCTCCAAGATCTTCAAGGGCGTGCATGACCTTGAGCTCAAGTACGGTGACAGCGGCGCCTTTGTGCGCGGCAAGTACTGGTACGACTTCGAGCTGATGGACGAAAGCCGTCCGTTCTATGACATCGACGACCATGGCCGCGACCGCGCCGCCAAATCGTCCGGGGCGATGTTCCTCGACAGCTTCGTCTACCACAACTACACCCTGGCGGACCTGGCCGGTAACGTACGTTTGGGCAAGCAGGTGGTGAGCTGGGGCGAGAGCACCTTCATCGGCAACTCGATCAACAGCATCAACCCAATCGACGTGGCGGCCTTGCGCCGGCCTGGTGCCGAAGTCAAGGAGGGCCTGATCCCGGTCAACCTGCTGTACGTGTCCCAGGGCCTGTCCGACAACCTGACCGCCGAAGCCTTCTACCAGCTGGAATGGAAGAACTCGGTGATCGATAACTGCGGCACCTTCTTCGGCAATGACGTCACGCCTGAAGGCTGTACCGACCGCGCTGTGCTGGCGGGCCTGGACCTGGCTCCAGGTGTGGCGAACAACACCGGTACACCGGGCGTGACCGATGACGCGTTCATCCCGCGCACCAAGACCAAGGATGCCAAGGACAGTGGTCAGTTCGGCGTGGCCCTGCGCTGGTTCATGCCGGAGCTCAACGACACCGAGTTCGGCGCCTATGCGATGAACTACCACAGCCGCAACCCGAGCCTGAATTTCACCCGCGCCACCAGTACCGCCAACCAGGTCGCGGCGATTCGCAGCGCCAGTTACAACGTGGTCTACCCCGAGGATGTGCGCCTGTATGGCCTGAGCTTCGCCACCAACGTGGCGGGTACATCGCTGGGCGGTGAAGTCAGCTTCCGGCCGAACATGCCGTTGAACCTCAACGGTGCCGACATCAACCTGGCGGCCATCGGCAACGCGGCATCGCCGCTGTTCCAGAGTGGCAATTCAAGCAATGTCGCCGGCGCCGCCCTCGATGGCTACAAGCGCATGCCGGTGGTGCAGGCGCAAATGACCGCCACCCGCTTCTTCGATCAGATCATGGGTGCAGAGCGCCTGACATTGGTGGGCGAGGTGGGTTACAACCACATCAACGGCCTGGGTTCCAGTGACGGTACTGAACTGCGTTTTGGTCGCAACACGGTGTTCGGCGCGGGCGAGTTGGTCAACCAGGCGGTCTGTGTCGGGGCCAACCAGCCGGTACCGGGCCAGCCGGGCGTGACCGCACCGAGCAACCCTCAACAGGAATGCAACAGCCACGGCTTTTACACCAGCAGCTCCTGGGGCTACCGCCTGCGCGGCAAGCTGGAATATCCGGATGTGTTCGCCGGCATCAACCTGTCGCCGAACCTGGCCTGGTCCCATGACGTCGATGGCGTCGGGCCCAACTTCGAGGAAGGCAGCAAGGCTGTCAGCATTGGCGTGGACGCCGATTACTTGAACACCTACACCGCCAGTCTCAGCTACACCGACTACTTCGGCGGCCAGTGGAATACCAACGCTGATCGCGACTACGTCGCCCTCAGCTTCGGCGTGAACTTCTGACACAAGTCAGACAGAGGAAAATAACAATGAAACCAAGCAATCTTTTCAAAGCCTGCACTCTGACCTTGACCCTTACCCTGATGGCTTCCAGCGTAATGGCGGCCGTTTCCGAACAAGAGGCGGCCAAGCTGGGCAGTGCCCTGACGCCACTGGGCGCCGAGAAAGCCGGTAATGCCGATGGCAGCATCCCGGCCTGGACCGGCGGCTTGAAGCCTGGCGCAGCCCCGACCGAAAATGACTTTCTCGGCAACCCGTATGCCGCCGACAAGCCCCTGTTCACCATTACCGCGGCCAATGCCGAGCAATACAAGGACAAGTTGAGCGCAGGTCAACTGGCCTTGTTCAAACGCTATCCGGATACCTACAAGATCCCGGTCTACAAGACCCAGCGTTCGGCCTCCGCACCCCAGGCGATCTATGACGCGGCGAAGAAAAGCGCCGTGACCACCGAGTCGATCAACGACGGCTACGCGCTGAAGAATTTCGAGCAGTCCCATTACTACGCCTTCCCGATCCCGAAGACCGGTCTGGAAGTGGTGTGGAACCACCTGACTCGGTTCCGCGGCAGCAACTTCATCAACCGTCAGGTTCAGGCCACGCCGCAGGTCAATGGTGACTACACGCCTGTCCAGATCGAGATGGCCACAGGCTTTCCCTGGAAGATGGCCGATGCCAAGCCGCAAGACAGCCAGAACATCATGTTCTTCGTCAAACAGACCGTCACCGCGCCCGCACGCATGGCCGGCAGCGTGCTGTTGATCCACGAGACCCTCGACCAGGTCAAGGAACCACG
>RCUR01000290.1_pt1 | contig 17911 bp, 19 predicted proteins | sample 2166151 | NCBI WGS metagenome assembly RCUR01 (sample SAMN09932785, study PRJNA488358) | compost metagenome | isolation source: compost soil in an enriched community | place: Germany: Experimental Botanical Garden
GCACAGCGAAGAAAAGCGCAAGGCAACGACAGTTTGGCGCATGGACGGACAACTCTGATGAGATGACAACGAAGAAAGTGGGGAAAAGCGCTGGGCTATGACTGGTGCCTTGAAACAAGGTTCACGGCGGGCAGCTGTCTATTTGCGGGCGAAGCCATGAGTCCGACGAAGGGTGTCGGCGGTCTGTATGATGGGAATTTTTCGCCCAAGACAAGGATCAATCCATGGGTTTGAGCAGACGCGATCAGGCGCATATCGAACGGCGTCTGGTCGCCACCCTGACCGAAGCGTGCGAGACGGCCAAAGCGGAAATCGCCGGGTTTCAGTGGTTGACCCATATCGTCGACTACGCCCGGTTTCCGGCCAGCCTCAAGGTGGTTTGGGTTTTCGATACGCAGACCAACAGGGAGCAGGCGCTGGCCAAGGGGCAGGACGAACGCATGGTCGCATTCACCGCCATGGCCTTGGGTGAGGCGCAGGTTCAGCTCAGCCCGGTGGCACCCCATGTGCTGTTCGACTCTGAAGAAGCCTGTCAGCGGGACAACGCCGGAAACTGGCAGCAACGGCTGTCACGCAAGCACTAAGCCGGCTGATCGGTAGGGGCTGAAGCCGCCTCTGTCGCTGCGTCCGGGCTTACTGTCGGACGCAGCCTGAAGCGACAGACATGCCCGCCGCGCACCATACATTCACTGTGCTCGACTTCACCGCCGCCCAACGCGCCAATCAAGGCCAGGTCCAGTTCGCAGACCACCGGGTGGGCAGCGGCCAAGCGATGGAACACGCAGTTATGCGCGACGATTTCCGGGGGGCCGCCTGAGCGAAAAAACACCTCGGCTTCGTAGCCCGCCTGGTTCATGTGCTGGACGATCCTGGCTTCATCCACGACCTGCTGTTCACGGTCCGAAGCCAGTTTGCGGCCCATGCTGCGCATCAGCGAGGCCAGGGCTTCAGGGCCGATGATGGCGGCGACTTCATCAATCAATACGCTGGCCAGTAGCTGATAATGGCGAGGGAACTGCTCCCGCGCGTGGTCGGTGAGCTGATACAACTGCTCGGGGCGACGGCCCGTCGGCCGGGTGTCGCCGCGCAGCACCAGAGCGTCACGCTCCAGCGCCGCCAGGTGTTGGCGGATCGCCGTGCGCGTGACTGCCAGGTGCTCAGCCAACTCGTCAATGCTCATGCCGCCCCCATGGTGCAGCAGTGCATTGAGCAGGTCCTGCTGTGTTCGGCCCAGTCCTTCCAGCATGGTGTGCCCTCGCGCGATATCAGAACTTGTCCGGGAATTGCTTGACCAGCGCGCCGGTCAAGGCGTCGGCCAGGGCCAGGATGTGCGTGCGCATCATCGCCCAGGTGCGGGCTTCGCCGGTGTAATCGTGTGCCGAGAATTCATCGATCTGGGCGACGTGGTGACCGCCATGGGCCGACAACATGTTGACCAGCGTGGCTTCAGGCAGATTGGGGTTGGCGGTGGCCAGGAAAGCCGCAATCGCCTTGGCATTGCCGGTCAACTCGGTGACGGCAGCCTGCTTGCCTTTCGCGTCTTTCGCGACGGTGGCATCGCTGTAGTGTTTCACCGCGCCCCAATGACCGGCAAGCAGCTTGAGCAACTGATCGGCTGCCGGTTGGCCGTAGAGCGGGGCGATGCTGTTGGCGATTTTGGTGGCGTTGTCGACCACCTGGTCCGCCGCCACTTTGGCTTGCTTCTGGTCGGCGGATTGATTGGCCAGCGCGTAGTTTCTGATCCAGAAAATGTGTTCGACCCAAAGGTCGCGAAGGGCCAGGCGCGTGGTCAGCGCGGGGCTGTCGGCAGCGGCAGGTGAGGCGGCAGGCGTCTGGCTCCAGACCGGTTGCGCACAGAAAGCCAGCAGGAGCAAAGCCAGGATCTTGATATTCATCGTTGAAAACCTTTAGATGTTGAACCCGATTAACTGGGTAGAGCCGCTGTAGTAAACAAAAAATCATACAGTTGAAAATTATAATCATCAGAAGGCGAATTTTTCGGATATAGAGTCAGCAGATAACGAACTCTGCAGCTTATCGGTTTCGACATGAGAGGGAGCGAATTTTTGGGGGAAGAAGTATGACGATGAACTGGTCAGGAAAGGCTGTCCGAAAGTGAAAGTATATCCGAAAGACAATATAGTTTTACTGACGGGCAATACGCGGGGTGGTCAGAGGGAATAGGCCTGATTATCTTTGTTTCAATTAGGCGTTTAAGGCCTCCAGAGGTCAGATTAGCCAATAGCCACGCTTTGTACTGCGGAATATACATTTTTAACTGACGCTCTATTTCCTTGGCAATACTGGTGCTATAAAATTTTTGATTGCCGATGAATAACGGTTTTGTATTGTCTTTAACCTCGAAGCGTCGTCTTATAATATAGGCGTTAGTGTCAAGTTTGGTGGCGAGTTCATAGTGGGTATAATGGTCTTTGCGCCATTCCATGAGTAGCTTAAGGGCTGCGTCCGGATCCGTGAAAGAATTGGTTTTAGCGTTGTATTGCGATGTAAGTTGTGGGATGACGTTTGACTGAATAAGCCGAATGATTGTTTTTCTTTTAATGTGTATTAGTGAGGCGAACTCCCAAATGGTGTGTTTTTTTCTTGCGCGTAAGATCTTCAAATCATCGTGTCGAGATTCTATGGATTTTTTTATGTCCGGTGTAATTTGTTTTCGGTAATAAAGATAGGGGAAGTTGTCGTGCGGCGGTATAATGTTATTTTTAATGAGGATGGACTTGATGGCTTTGCCGGATATTCCAAATTCTCTGGACAACGCCGGGGTGGTGGTGAATTTTTCAGCAAATAATTTAAGACAATCTATGTGTATGAATTTTGCGCGAGTTTTTCCTCGAGTAATTTTTCCCAGAATAATCTCTCCTGGAATGAATCCATTTGAAACGAGTTCCTCGACTTGGTGTGGCAAAATCCCCCAGTTAGATTGAATTTTATGTATCGATTCATAATCTTTGCGTGTATATCCGGTAGGGGTTTCTCCTCTAGTTCGTTCTTGTTTAAATTTGTTTATAACCTCGCACATTTGATCCTTGTGGTAAAAGATTCTGTTGGCGATGCATATTTTTTGAAAAGAATTATTTTTTATAATGGATCGTGTGGTTTCAAGTGCACCGACAGTGCCGAACGAGGATTTTAATTCAGCAAAGGTGAATGCGAGAGATTTACAGCAGTTTAGCACAGCGCAAGTGTGCGAATGGAGTGAGTTGTTTTTCAAGTAATCCAATGCTGTGCTACTGATCCATTGGTCATGACTGTGAATCCATGGAGTTAGCAATGTTTGTGTTGGGAAGTTTGGATAGGTGTTGGCTAAATGCGAGAGGTAAGTCTTAAAAAAAATTTTATCCTTTATTCCTATGTTTACCGCTATGCTAATTGCGCAATTAGTGTCGGGATCGGAAAGTAGTTTAAATTGCATGCAATCAAATGCAGCGAACGTTCGAGTAATTGCATCTTGATTAATGTTCAGAAATAATTCTAATAATCTTATTGTGGCAGTGTCCTGGGTGGGTATGGCTAACGCGTTGCGTAGGTCAAATTGACATTTGCAAAACGGTCCATTGGTATATGACCATTGATAGAGCCTATCACATGAGGGGCAGTTGCTCAGGTAAAAGAGATGATGGTAGGGGCATACAGCCACATAGTCGATATCTTGGATAAATCGCCAGTAACCTTCTGTTAAGCAGGCCGGACAAAATCGGGAGTGATGCCGACATTTTCTGAAAGGGATCTCAATTTTTGCTATTATGGTGTTACGCAAGCCTGTCGCTAAAGGAGACGATCGCTTATAGAATACGCTTTGAGAGGCGAATGGATTATCGTCATTTTTTAAAAAAAAATCGCTAATGACTTCTCCTTCGAACAAGTTTTTAAAGCTTATAAAAGCATCTACTCCAAGTGCGCGCGAAAAGCTCCTGACGTTGGTATATCCATTAAGGAAAGCCGTCCGTGAAACCAGGCTAGACGGACTTTCATGCGGGTAGGGCCTTGGCCAAAAAGGTAATTCACGCATCTTTCAGTTGCTCCATAAGTGTTTGAATTGTTCCAGCAGATACTTCAAAGGGATTTGTGTAGGGTTCGATCCCATCGTTTAGTAGTCGCGCCGCCGTTGCACAATCCGAAACTGTGACTTCGTCGCCTTCACGGGTTAATACGATGTGCATGATTTCATAAAGTAGTGTTCGTAAAGACCGCATATTCCCAAGTGTGTGCAAGTAGAACGCACATGAAATTTTGCTATCGGTAATGTGTAACGGTTTAGAGAAGTTTCCGATTCTGCTCATTTCAGTATTCAATTTGAGCAATACCGCCATGAAAATTGAATCGTACTTCAAGTTGCTCAGTCTGGCGCGATATGGATAGCGACCAGCCAGTTCTTCGTGCTTGTCTATCAGTGACTCTGTGCTGGTTTTTCCTGAAAGAATAATCGGGATAGCAGTGCTGTTAGCCACGTATTTTATCCACTTGCATACATTCTGCCATGTCTTTACAGCACTTGGATTCAGCAGGTCGTGCACCTCGTCGATAATAATGAGTTTGGTTCCACATGTTTTCAGCAAACGGAAAAGCCGATTTTGTAATGTGGCGAGTTTGGCTACAGGAGGGTCGTCTCCAAGCGCCTTGAGCATTTCGGTGCACAAGTCTATAATTGAGTACGTGGCAGGTACAGGACAATCAAAGGCGAGAACTTGTTTGAATTGCCCACTTTCAAGTAAGACTGTGCGCTGTCCACCGACCATATTGATTAGCTGCGTACAGGCGGTACTTTTCCCCGTTCCTGGGTCACCCAATAAGAGTGCGCAGCAGGGTTCCTTTCTCAACCGCGTGGCTTCCATGCCGTGAAGCAGTTTTTCGATGGCCGCCGCATATTGAGGGTGCATAATAATAGTATTTGAGAACTCGATCATCTTCGATTCCATGGCAGTGGATAGTGGCATGAGATTAACTCCTGATCACGTAGGTAGGCAGATTCTGTAAGGGAAGGCTGGCGGAATCGGTCGGTAACTTGGCTGACGGGGGTGCGCCGTTTTTGCCTGTGGATCGCGAAGTGTTCGATGAAAGGCCGAGTTTTTCCGCGGCCACCAACAGTCGTTTGTTTTTCCGCAGATTATGGCGAGACTGAGGTGTTGAGTTGTGTTTAATTTCCCAAAGTTCGTTATAGATTTTTAACAGTGCTTGACGTGCTGCGCTTTCATCGAACTTGATTTTGTGTTCTTTGAGTTCATCCAAAACAAGCTGATGCGCGTACATGGTCAACTTGTTTTGGTAGGGGGCTGTTGCCACCGCTTCAACTAGTTCAGTGGGTTTATCCGGGTGACAAACCCACACACGTGAGAGGTCGGTAATGTCTATGTAGACTCTAGCTTTTCGGCTCTTGCCTAGTGCGGCTGCAATCGCGGGCAGGGTGGGACCGGTCCATGAGAGAGATTTGTGTGTAACCCTCCCGCCGTTTATTCTTTTGTATACAATCTGCCGACATACGCTCTTCAGCGCATCTTGGGTGTAACGTTCCGGTGGTAGCTGATCTAATGTCTCTGTCAGCCACGCTTGATGCGGTGATGTATGAATGGATTGGTGGTACTCATGGTGATAAACGCCATGGATGAACCAATCAAAAAGCTCATTCAGCTTGCTCATCTGTATGCAGGCGCCATCTTCGGCCTTGTAATGTTTGCCAATGACGGGGTTTGATCCGGTAGAGCCTTCCATTGCGTGGATGAGTTGACTGTTAAGCGTACCAAAAAAGCGTTCAATAATTGCTTTGGCGTTCGGCGTGCGGGGTGGTGCATAATGTATTTTTATACAAAGCAAATCACCAGCATTTTTAACCGTTTCATTAGCGGCTTCTGCACCATTATCAACGGTAATTTCGACCGGGCGACCACCGAAGTATTCGGGGTTTTCAGCCGATAATGCCATCCGTAACGACTTCAGGAATTTTTCGGCGCAGGGAGGGGTCAGGGAAAGTTCGTATCCGATGACATAGCGCGTGGAGGTTTCAATCAGCAAGTGTAACCATGGCCGCCCAAGCACTCGTCCCTTTTCATCAACCACGATAATATCCATCTCGTGTGAATCTCCTTCGACAAGTCTTAGTAAGAGTCGCGAAATTTTTTGTTTCCTGCTGTAGTTGTTGACCCTTTGCGCCTCCTGTTTTCCGAGTTGTTGCACATCTTTATAATATTGACTGATGCGATTGATCTCCCGAGTCACGGTGGAGAGCGAGGGGGTACTGATCTTAATTACAGAGTAGCTGCTGCGGTCCGCATTTTCGTTATCAATGTGCGCCCTAATTAGCTTGTGAAGGGTTTTGATCGTAGGATGCTTGGGTTGTAAATAAAACTTATAAATAAACGTTGAGATAATGTCGCGTGTTTCATTGTTGAGTTGTTTGCCGCGAGGGAGAGTGCTTTTTCGTTTGATCAGCGAAAATGGATTGAAATTTGACTCGCGGTAAGTTCTGGACCATGAGTAAACGCTGGTGTAGCAGGGGGGCTTGTCGTCCCCATAGCATTTCGCTAACCGCTCTAATTCTGCCTCAACGGCATCATGAGGCAGAGAACCTTGAAAGCGTTCCGTCAGTTCTCGAATATAGTATACTTTACGTAAATATGTTTTCTTCTGGGCCTGGGGTATGGTGTGTAAAATAGCCTCGTACGATGAATCAATTGTTGCGATTGCGTGCAGGCGCACTTCTCCTTTCAGTAGAAGGTTATTCAGCAAATCCGGCGTGAAGAATAGTATTTGTTTGTATTGGGTCGAGCGCATTGTAATCCGAGTGTCTTCTGTTGAAACCACCTCGTAAATTTTCCCGTAAATGTTGTATTGGCTACCGGGCTTGATTGTCTTGATGTTGTCCATAGATGGCAATCCACAGTTGGGGCAAAATGCTGTAAGCATGGCGTCGCATTATTTTAATGCAGTATAAAGTTTCACTAAATTTGTCGGGATGCCTCTGCAGTGCGTTTGGGTTGTGTGCTCAGTTATTACTTTCCTGATTAAGTTATGCATCCTGTCTATGCAAGTACTAGGGGCGTGCCCGTCGGCACTGTCAGGCGGACGGTCTCTGGTTAATGGCGCATTGGCTTGGAATGTCGCATTTATCGCCACCTCGGGTAAGGCGGCTATACATAAATTTTGGGGGGGGCGACATTTCTTTAGATGTTGGGAGAGGAAAGCGATTGATTAAGGGAAACCAAGCTTGGCCAGGCAGGGTTGTGTTTTTCATGTTTCACCTCACTGTAAAGCGGGGTGTGCAAGTTGAGCATGGTAGTGAGATCACAATTCAGTTTTTGTTGAAAAATGGCAGCACACACCGCTCTCATTGAGGGCGATGGATTGTGCGCGAGCAATAGAGAGATTGTCAGTGGTCCGTTCCATGTGCTAAGGCATTGCATGAGTTGACGCTGCTCAAAGGCAGTGACCTGATGAGAGCGCGAATACAGGAGCCCGAGATTGTCCAGAGTTTCGTCAGTGGGGAAGTCGGAAAGGACGAAGACTTCAAATCCGTAACCTAACGCGCCGGCTGTGGCCGCGAAATTATCTAAAGTGTGCTGATAAGAACTGGTCTGATCCGAATACCCTCCTTTTATCTCGATAAAATAACTGCGCTCGTCGCGTTGGATAAAAAAATCAGGTGTATATGTATAAGGCTTGTTGCCGTCATTATAAGTGTGGCTGACTGGCTGGATGTAATACTGAATGACTGCAGGTAGATATTCCAGGATCAAGCACATATCGGCTTCATTATGACTTTCGCAGATAAGCTGGGTGTGATTTTTTCGTGATGGAAAATAGACTAGTGACTTTCCATAGCGGTTTTTACGCACGTCGCGCGCCGGTGAAAAATGTGACGGAACCCAGTTTTTATCCAGCATGATGGTAGCCCTTTAGCCTAGTTGTCATACGCTAACCCCAATGACGGGCAGCGTATGGGGAGTACGAACTTGACAAGGATTAGGTCGAACTGCTCGACTCGCTTGAGTGGTTTTTTGTGAACGTATCTAACTCCTGTGTTGATCGCGAGCATAGTGTGTCTCGGAACGAAACGTGTTCGCGGGTCACATTGATGACCTCATACAGCCGGCCGTCGTCCATCCGGTAGCGTCCGCCGACGCCAGGCGGCGGCACGCTAACCGCCTTCACAGGTCCCCTGCTGGATCAGTGAGCGCCGGTTCAGCGGCAGGCTCGGATCGGTACTCAGCTCGCCCCGCAACAGCCAGTGGTTCTGGCCCGCAAGCTCGGAGGGTGAGCACTGCTGAGCAATTCACCCAGGGTGAAAGACTTTTTGTAGCAGGACAGGAAATCCAGGAGATACGCTTGCTCAAAATCGTTAACGCCGAAGCCGTGAAAGTACCGGTACCGCCGGTTGGTGAAGACATGGGGGCATGAACTGTTGCTTGTCGGCGCGACGCCACTCGATTTGCCATGCCTGACACTGCACCACAAAGCTGTCGAGTTTGAACCGGGTGCGTGCCTTCAATTGTTGGAAATCCGGTTTGACCTCGGTGAAATGGTTGGCACGCTTGCGCGTGCAGCACGTAAAAGTCCGGGGTGTAACGCATCGGCCCGCGTTCCGTTTCCCAGGTGAAGGTGTAGGGTGCGGGTAATAGGCAATGACATCGTTGTCCCATTCCAGCCACACGCAGTACGCCGCCTCCACCGACCCTTCGCAGAGCACGACTTTGTGGTTTTTCAGGGAAGGGAAAAAGATCATGTAGTAACCCGGCAACCCGCGATGAATGTCGCGCACCGGTGCACGATCGCCGGCCAGCCCCGCCTGTTCATTCCACATCACGCGCCTCTGCGTCCAGCGCGGAATTACGCCCGCGCTCAGCTGTGGCCCGTCGTAACCCGGGCCGTTCAACGGCGACGCCGCAACGTGATGAAGGTCCAGGCGGGCGTCTTCGGGCGACGGCCAGCCGGTGCTGTTGCCGCGGCCCAGCTTCGGCGCTCGGACAGCCAGCGATCCTCGCTCGGAGGATGGTCCCCGACTGGGGCTGGTTGGAGCATGGCGCGCCCGCTGCCACCGCTTTCCGGGCACAGCTTCAGCGCCTGCGTATCGACTTTAAGCCGTGCCAGCAATCGCGCCCGAGTCACCGCGTCAAGAGGCTGGTAACGATTGAACTCATCCTGGAGGATCGATCGCACGTGCGCCGTCTGGCGATCGACCAGGCGGGCCGAGCGCTCGTAAATCCCCTGCTGTCGCGTAGCGCAACGACAGTAACGCTGCTCCGTGCCTCTGCGCAGCGCATCCTCCGCCGCAGCGTGGTTTGGGCTTATGGTGGGCTGGCGGGCCGTCGGCTTCGGCGGATTGACCATTTCTGCCAGCATTTGAACGGAATGTTGCGACACCGGGGGGCTGATGATGATCAGGTCCTGCTGCACGAGCATTTGAAACGCTTCGTCTTGTGTGAAGGACAAACAGTGCCCGTCCTGCACGTCTTCCAGACGCACGTGCTTCTGGAAGAACGCCACCAGACGGTAGTGACGGCCCCCAACGCTGCACAACGCTGGCGCATAGCGAGTTTTTAACGTGCTCATCGTGTGTCTCCTCTGAATCGCAGAGCGGATCTGCCTGGGACTGAGACCGACCGACATCAATTGGGCCAAGTGTGTGGGCAAGATCGCGTTGCTGACGTGGACATGTTGAGGAAGGAAAGGCGCAGCTCCAAAGGGGGGAAGAAAATGCTGCCGTTCGTAAGTATGGAAATCATCCGCGTTGAGGGTTTCAGTATCCCCCCCGAAGCTTCTATTCGACAGTGCTACTGTTAATATTATTATCTCAATAATGGATCTTAATGTTATGGATTTTCAGGGATTTTCGTTTAAACGATTGTTTGTTTATGCGAAACGTTAATTATGTTTGCCGTCGTTGTTGCAGAAATGGATGTAATCTTTTGGGAGTGTGCAGAGTCATCAATAGCGGATCGCCGTCGTGGAGATAAACGTGATGGCTGTTTGTGAAGGCAAAATGTGTCGACACTTGAAAATGCAAGTGGCGTTGTTAGTGTTTTGCGAGGAGGTGGGAATTGCCGCGACTGGCAGTGCCTCAGCGCGTGCCTTCGAGGAGATGATGGATAGAGCACGGTTAAGTGAAAATAACGAACGCTGGTGGGCAGCCTTAACGGGCTACAGCTACTGCGAAGGCCACCTTCGTGCCATCGTGAACCGGGTGCCTGCGGTGCAGCGGCTAGTGGATCACCCCTTTTGGCGCGTATTGGAACTGAGTGTGATTGAGGGTCAGGTAAACGCGGACACCTTGCTGAACCGGTATTATCCGGATTTTCTACGCGTGGGCTTAATTAAGCAAAAACAATGGCTGTCACGGTGTAACAACCTTGAACGCCTGACCCTGTGTCTGTTATTGGTTGCGAGTTATCGTTGCTCAGCAGTGCATCTAGAGTCCATTGCCAGAGCATTAAATCGTCTTTGCGCCGAGAACATTTGGAGTCCCGCGCGGTATGCACTCGTAGGACTTGTTCGTTGCTGGCTGGAGTATTTTTCCGGGTTTAACCTGCTGCCTCGCATGCTTAGTAATAATGAGGAACTGAACTTTCGCATGATGTACTGGCAAGCTCTTCACGAACTCTGCTGGAGAACACCGCTAGTGCAAAACGAACAGCAATGGCGAGCGGTTTGTCATGTGTTGGAGAACGCAGATCAAGCCAGGCAAGAGAAAATTCTGCAGAGTTTGACGCAGCTGGACGCGGCGGGAGGCTCGATTTTTGGCGACGCTACGCTACATTCGTTGTATCGATGCCGCAGTGGCGTGTTGCGTGGGTGGGGTTGTGAACCTGACGATGTTAACTTGGCTTAATACTCTCTGGGCTGGGAGACGGCTTGAGTGACCAATCTTTGGTCTTGGCCAGTTGAACCCCAACTCGCAAGTTCTGTCTCCAGGTGCTTGCAGTGCAACGTGCGCAGCTGCAGCGAGTGCTGCGTGTCGCTCAATTGTTTGGACAGCCGCTGGTTGATGTCCTACTGCTGATCTTGCTGGGATCGGAGACTGTCATGGATTGCGGTTACGGCGCGCAACTGTTTGTCCCGCTGATGCTCCCATTGCTGTTGGGTCGTCAGTTGCTGGATCAATCGTCCAACCATCATCCTCCGAGCCCCTCTGGCGCCAATTGTGGTAGATCCCGTAATGTTCAGCGTTGTTCGGTTTGGCTGGCGGATCGCGGCGTGGGCTAATGGGGCGCGTGCAGTCAGTAACGAAAGGGAACTGGAAGGGGGGGTAGAGGCGTGCGGGACAGCGAAGACGCCCGTCGGGCGAGGGGGAGGGCAACGTGTCCGTGTTTAGCGGTGCTGTTGCACCGCCGACGTGTGGATTCGTCGACCACTTGACCCTGGCGGGCGGTGGCTGACGAAGCCGTTTATTAGAAATTATAGAGCGCACCTCACAGCGTACGGAATAGGCTATCAGGGCCTAGCCGAGCCATGTGTTTGTTGGTGTTTAGCGGCGCAACGCCGGCGCGCGCCGTCTCAATCGAGCCGGTCGAAGTGGCGGCAAAGGGGCTCATGCGTTGCGGGGCGTGCTCCCGATTCGGCGTGAGGGCGCTTGCGGCCAGCGCCGCGGGCGGCGGGTCCCTACCAGTGATCGGGTGCGATTCGCGTTTTGCTTAAGCTTCAAGGCACGCCTGGTGCGGCGCGGCTGTTCGACGATCTGCCGACGGTGAGTCACCCTCTCAGCTATTCGCCTTACTGCTGCCGTGTACGCGATTGCCGGACTAACCATGCAGTATCCCCGCCACCTCTTCTTCCGCCGCGCGGTGCACACACTCCGGTAACGATCGCAGCAGGTCTTGCGGGCGCTTGCCACCCAAGTAGTGATTGCTCGAAGCAAACCAGAACGCCATTCCCCAGCCATCCTTTTTTTCTCTCAGCACGTTGATCACGGCGCCGAATTCGGCGGTGGGCCGCTGCATTGTTGCTTCGCCAAAGGCGAACGCTGGGAAGTACTCTTGGCTCCGGTCACTCACGCTGATGAGCGAGCCGTCGTTCAGCCACGCCCGGAGCCTTGCCGCGAGCGCTGCAGGCTCGAGTCCGGTGAGTTGGGACAAGCCCGCCGCAGTGATCCAGTCGCCGTCTTGCAGGATCAACTGTCGCGCCTCCGCCAACATGGCCGCCTCCCTGAACAAAATGCGCAGATGCAGCGTGCTGGGAGCGCTGCGGCTCGAGGCTGGCTCCTCTGAATCGGCTGCCTGAGGCAGGGCACCGAGAAACACATGGTTCAAGACGTCGAGGCAATCGAGGTACACGTTTATTGCGTGCCTGCTCATTGTGGGCAGTTCGATGCGCAAGTGAATGCCCGCTGCCTCTTCATACGTCTGTACGTGCCCGTCTGAACCGCTGTAGACCTCGATTTTCATTGCAGACATGCTGCCTCCTTGAAAGCTCGGCGATGAGGTTTACCAACCGTATTGAACGATAGGCGTTTTGCCGTGCAGGGTGCGTTGGCGCTGACGCAAGGTCGGCCAAGGCCAAAGCCGCTCGGGAAATTCGTCTATGGATGTTACTGCTTCAGTCGCGGTCATAACGCCCCTTTTGTCTCTGTCCGACTGACGCCGCTTATTATCAATCGGCGCGTACCTATCCGCTGACGCGGTCGCACTGATCCAAGCTGCATTGAACGTCCACACCATGGATGACGACCAAGTGGGCGTTGGGGGCGTATTTGCCTGTCGTGGGGCAGGGCCTTGAGGTTTTTGAGCACGAGGGCCAACGAAAAAAGGTGAGGGTGTTGAGTCTTACAAGTGTTGCACGCAGGCCTTTAAGCCTCGCCGCATCGAACTCCTGCCTCTTGGCCACTTTGCAGGCGCATGTGGTCAGAACAACAGGTGAAATAACACGTGAAGAGTGCGGCGCTTTCGAAGCGGTGTGTGCGTCGTAAATCACCGAGCGAGAGCGGTCGTTTCAGGGGCATGAACGTCCGAAATGTCTGCGGGCAGCCGCCCGTTTTGTTTTCGTGGCGATCCGACCATCGGGCAACCCAACACTTCGTCGAGCGAATGCCTAAGATTTTAGGCGCAGCGACAGGCTTATCCCTGTAGCGCCTAGAATCCCGGACGTTATTAACTCGCGAACTTGTTGTTGCCAACCCCAAGTGTTGGGGGGCGTGCATGCGTTGAGGTCGGAGCATGGAGTGAAAAGGCTACGCTATATCCAGATACAGTCAGGGGTATCTGCCATGCGTACCACCTACAGCAAAAGCCAGGCTCGCCGTCGGTTGCGTCGTCTGCTGGTGTTAATTGCGCAAGGACATGCTTTCGTCATCACCCGGCATGGCAAAGCGGCTTGCTTACTGGTACAGGTCGAGGCACAAGGGCGTACACATTGAACAGTGATTCGACAATCCTCAACTCTCGAAGAGGTTGTATCTTGATGTCAACGCAACCCTTTCACAGCGGTTACGTGATCAGGTAACAGCAGTCAGTTCAGGCGTAGATGGAGGGCGAGGCCCATTGTCGTCCTGCGGCAAGAGGCAGAGTGGCGCACACGAATTTTGAGCGATGCTGTTGCCCGTCTGGCTGACCGCTGATTAGACGGCTGAGGGGCGACTCGCTGCGCGCCTCAGTCGAGTACCCTCGTATTACCCCACCCAACTTCAAGGCATCCCATTTCGTGCAAAAGACCAACCTTGAACCGCTGCTCACTCAGACTATTGAGGTCGTTATTCGCGCCGGCCAGTTGCTGATTGCCGAGTGGGCGAGAGTTGACGGACCACGAGGTCAAGGTGACAAGGCCGCTGTAGACAAAGAAATCGAACAGTTTTTGCGCCAGCACCTGCTACAGCTTTTCCATTGCGACTTCTGGGGAGAGGAAACCGGACATCGTCTAACCGGCCATCCATGGTGCTGGGTCGTTGACCCGAACGACGGGACCACGGACTTCCTCAAAGGGCTCAAAGGCTCAGCCCTGTCCATCGGTCTGTTGCACAAACAAACGCCGGTATTAGGTGTGGTGTATGCCCCCGTCACCGTTGAGGGCGCGCCTGATTGCATTGCTTGGGCAGAAGGCATGGTCGAGGTGAGCCGCAATGGACAATCGGTGCTGTCACAGCTTTCTACCAAGACCTTGTCGAGCGACGAGTTCGTGATGGTCAGTGCCGCTGCGATCAACAAGCCTGAACTTAACAGCGCCCTCTGCCAACCCAGCACCTTTGTCGCAATGCCATCCATTGCCTACAGGCTCGCCAAAGTCGCCGCCGGTGAGGGGGTCTGTGGCATCTCGCTTTACCCAGTTTCTGCACATGACGTTGTCGCAGGCCACGCACTTTTGAGAGGAGCAGGCGGCGTTTTAGTCGATGAGCGTGGGCAAACGATTACCTATGTAACTGAAGCCAATATGCAAACGGTTTCACAACGCTGCTTCGGTGGTTCAGTGTCGGCGTGCCGGATCCTGCTCGCCCGAGAATGGGGCCGCATTTTCACGGACGTCTCCAACTGAGACCAGTCGTCGGACTCAATTCGAGCGACCAGCATCGTCATCTCTTTGGCCGCTAACTGCGCACAGTCCGACGGGCGCTAAATTGGCAACTTCTGGACTTGCATTTTTCATCCTGTTTTCAAGCATGGAGCTTCAGGTCCGAAGCCTGCGTCTAAGAGCTGCGCGGCCCACCCTGAGCAGATAGTGCGTGGTATCTTTTGGACGACGAGAGTAGAGACTGCAGGAATCCAAGGCACTCTGCTCATTGCTCACGTCTGCCAGGGCATAGACATGCGTGACTCACTACGAGAGCCGTGATGAAAGGTAAGCGCAAAGTCAAAATTAACCAATGGCTGCTCGCTGAGCAGTTTCAGGTCGAAGCACAGGCAGTGCTCAGGGCGCGCACGGCCCGTGCAAGTCGATTCTTGGACATCGCACTGGTGGCGGGTAGAGACGTGGAGCCGGTCGGATTGCTGGCAGGTAGCCGGACGGCCACATCGGCCTGCATTCACCAGCGTAGGCAGCCAGCAAAAGACGTTTAACAATTAAAAAGGGGCCCCGGTCTGAGCATTAGAAAGGGTGACCACCGTGGATTTCCGACCACCCCAACTTCACACTGAGTGAAGATAGCCAAAGAGCCCGATGCCAAACCCAAAAGGCGACTCATGTTTGCTGAAGTCATGCGCAATGATGTTTACCGAGCCTACCGGGTCCGGCTGGAAATGTTTTTGCCTATTCCCACCGATGCCTCTGACCTGGACATCCATGCGTTGATCGAGGCGGGGTTCTCGCCGGGGAGTATTAAGTCGCTCTGCGACTTGGGGGTATTCAACCTCGACGCGTGCAACCACATCATTTCGCTCAAGACCCTTAAAACCCGCTTGACTCACGGTCAGCGCCTGAGCGTGGCTGAGAGTGATCACCTGTTTCGTCTTGCGCATATCACGGCCATGGCCGAGGCGGTCTTTGGGGACACCCACAAAGCCCAGCGATGGCTGAACAAATCCAAGGCGCGCTTTTCAGGTGAAAATCCCATTGCACTGCTCTCCACCAGCCCGGGCACTCGCTTGGTTGAAGAAATGTTGATTCAGGTCGCAGAGGGATTGGCGTTTTAACGGTGTTGCTTGTCAGCGTTTTTTCAGGGGGCCACAGAGCCCGCCTCGGTAGCAACACCGCATGCGCCTGATCTCCGGCGCCAACCAGTTTTTCGATAACGATCTTGTAGGCACCGGCTTCCGAGCGGAACCTCCGGTCCTAGCCGGGGGGCGTCAATTGGCGCAGTAGCGTTTGTAACGTTTCAATCTGGCGTGCCTGCTCCCGCATCTGCCGGCGGTTTTCGCGGTGTTGAAGCAGGTACGGTTTGACCCGTTCCCGTAATACGGCGTACTCGGTCTGCAATTGTTGCAGCTTTGTCGTCTGCGCGTCGTGGGCCTGCTGGGTATCGCGCAGGGTCTGGGATTGTTGACGCAATTGTGCGTGCAGCACCCGATGCTCGTTGCGCAAGCGTTCCTGCTCACGGTACACCGTGACCAATTCTTCCTGTTTGGCCAGTTGCGCATTTTGCAGGGACCGCAGTTCCTGGCGTAACTGATTAGTCTGCTCGTCATGCCGGCGCAGTTCCTGCCCGCGCTGAGCCAGTTGCTCTTGCCGATAGTGTTCGAGCCCCTCCCGAGCATGCTGATGTTTGTCCTCCAGTGATTGCAGTTGCTGGGCCCGTTCTTCGAGGATCTGTTGCTGGCCGGCCACTAGCTGTCGCAATTGCTGGCGTTCCCCCTCGCTGTCTTGTAACTGTTCGCGCAGCATACGTTCGCACTGCCGCTGCTGTTCTAGCTCGCCGGTGAGATGGGTGATGGTGGTTTGCGACTGCTCCAACCGCTCGCCTAGCTGCGCGTGCGCCTGCGCATAGCTGGCCTGTTGCCGCTCAAGCTGCTCTTGCTCGTCGGCTACGGCGTCCCGCGCCTCCTGCTTTAGTTGCTCGGCTAGACTACTCACCAAGGTGGTCAATTTTTCATTGAGGGTGGGCGGCGGCGCAGGATTGGCGGCCAGACTACCGTTAAGTTCTTTCAAGTAGCGCTGGATCGTACTCTTTGAACCGGTGTTGCCCAGCTCAACGCGGACCAGGTCGATGCTCGGATGCAGCCCACGCCCTAACAAGGCGTCACGCGCCGCGTGCACCAAGGCTTTGTTGATACCGCCACGGGCCATGTCAGGAGCTCCTGTAGGATTTCCGGATCTTAAGCAGTATGACGCATGCCATTTGACTTGCCTGGTTTCTGATCAGGACGACAATCTGTTTGGCCCGCACCGGTGCAAGCCCGCCGGGCGAGGAGGGTTGGGGGATGACCACTGCCGCGGAGCGGTACCTGCAGGCGGCGCGGCGGGAAAGCACCACGCGCCGCTACCAGCAGGCCGTGGCGCATTTTGAGGTGGGCTGGGGTGGGTTTCTCCCCGCGTCGAGTGGCAGCATCGTGCGTTACCTGGCTGAGCACGCTGACGCCCTGTCGATCAGCACCTTGCGCGGTCATCTGGCGGCCTTGGCGCGTTGGCATCTGAAGCATGGTTTTGTCGACCCGACCAAAGCCCCGCAAGTGCGCGACGTGTTGCGCGGCATTCAGGCGCTGCACCCGCGGCAGGTCCGGCAAGCCGAACCGTTGCAACTGCGCGAACTGGAGCAGTGCGTGGCTGCATTACAAGTCGAGGCAGCATCGCCGGACCTGGCCGTGCGCCTGCGCGCCGGTCGCGATCAGGCCTTGCTGCTCCTGGGTTTTTGGCGTGCGTTTCGCAGTGATGACCTGTGCCGCCTGCGCATTGAAGCCAATCAGCTCGTGCCGGGCGAAGGGCTGAGTCTGTTCCTAGCCAGCAGCAAGTCCGACCGTGAGCATCAGGGCCGCAGCGTCAGTGTGCCGGCGTTAAAACGGCTGTGTCCGGTTCAGGCGTATGAGGAGTGGCTGAGCCTCAGTCAATTGCAGCAGGGGCCGGTGTTTTGTGGCATCGATCGCTGGGGCCACCTGTCCACCGAGGCCCTGCACCCGTACAGCGTGGCGCGGGTGGTGCGCCGGGCTTTGACCCGCGGCGGGGTCGCGGGGGAGCGCTACAGCGGGCATTCCTTGCGCCGCGGTTTTGCTACCTGGGCCACGCGTAACCAATGGAGCACCAAGGCCTTGATGGAGTACGTCGGCTGGCGCGACGTGCACAGCGCGCTGCGCTACGTGGAGGCCGACGCGCCGTTCGGTGACTGGCGGCGTCATGCAGGAGAGTCAAAATGACTGCGTGGCGACGATTTCGTACCGCGCTACGGCCTACGTTATTACAGCTGTACAACGTGCTCAGTTCACCTTTGAAATGGGTGATTCAACAGGTATGAGAAACCAAGATTCTTGAACGTGATAAGCCTTTCTCGATGCAGAGCTTCGGAAAGGCGGTATGCGGGAGGTGGGATGAGCGATTCAGCCGAGCGATACCTGCA
>RCUR01000291.1_pt1 | contig 17901 bp, 10 predicted proteins | sample 2166151 | NCBI WGS metagenome assembly RCUR01 (sample SAMN09932785, study PRJNA488358) | compost metagenome | isolation source: compost soil in an enriched community | place: Germany: Experimental Botanical Garden
CATGATGACTGTGATCTAAACAGCATTCGCAACAATAAAACCACTCGTCCAAGCATTCTGGAAGTTAAATCCTCCCGTGATGGCATCAATATTCACTATTTCTCCTGCAAAATAAAGGTTTTCATGGAGTTTGCTTTCCATCGTTTTGAAGTTGATTTCTTTTAAATCAATTCCGCCGGCAGTTACAAATTCTTCCTTGAAAGTGCTTTTTCCGTTGACTTGGAAAGTTCCATTTGTTAATTGATTTACGAGATTTTGCAATTGTATTTTAGACAAATCAGCCCATTTGGTTTCAACTTCAATTCCGGCAGCGAGCACCAGACTTTCCCATAAACGATTTGGAAAATCAAAAGGGGATTTTTTAGAAACCGCTTTTTTAGCATGTTCCTGTTTTAAATCTTTTAGTATTTTTTCGGCTTCATTGGTTTCAACATCATTCAACCAATTCACAAAAATGGTGAATTGATAATTTTTGTCATGCAAAATCCTTGCGCCCCAGGCCGATAATTTTAAAATGGCGGGACCGCTCATTCCCCAATGCGTAATTAATAGAGGACCGGTTGAGCTGAGTTTCGTATCTTTTACTTTTACCGTCACCTGCGCTGCTACTCCCGGTAATTCTTTTATTCTGGAATCTTTGATGTTGAAAGTGAATAGGGAAGGGACAGGGGTCACAATAGCATGGCCAAAATTTTGCAGCATTTCCCAAATTTTTGGATTACTTCCCGTAGCCAGAATTAATTTTTCGGCAATATAATTTTCGTTTTGGGTTTCAATTTTCCAGAAGTTTTCCTTTTTGAAAATCGATTGAACACTTTGTCCGGTTAGAATTTCGATTCCCAATTTTTGACTGGCCTGAATAAAACAATCAATTATGGTTTGTGATGAATTTGAAACGGGAAACATACGTCCGTCGGCTTCAATTTTCAATTCTACACCATGTTTCTCAAACCATTCGATGGTATCGCCAGAACAAAACTGATGAAAAGGACCTCGCAATTCCTTTTCGCCACGCGGATAAAATTTAACTAATTCGTTAGGCTCAAAACAAGCATGGGTGACATTACAGCGCCCACCACCGGAAACACGAACTTTTGAAAGTACTTCTTTGCCGCGCTCCAAAATGGCCACCTTAAGCTTTGGGTTTTTCTCTACAATATTGATTGCCGTAAAAAATCCTGCTGCGCCACCGCCTACTATTATGATATCGAAATTTTGGTTCATATTCTATCTGGGAAATCAGTAATAATCCCGTTAACGTTAAATGATTTTAATTTTTGAATGTCTTCTTTTTCATTTACAGTCCAAGGAAAAACCTGCAATCCTTTTTCTTGCATTTGAGCAGTGTTTTCTTTGGTTAACAAATGATAATAGGGGTGAATCGCTTTCGCATCAATGTATTTGGCAAAAGCAAAAGCAAGTGCCACGTCGTACTCTGTCAAAACACCTAAAGGAATTTTTGGATTCGATAAATGAATGTCCAACAAGGCAACCCAGTCAAAACTTGAAATTAAAAAATGCTCATATTTCCAGTTTTTCTCCAAAACGTATTTTTCAATTAAAGCGGCAACAGCTCCAGCAGTTCCTTTTCCCTTTAGTTCAATATTGATGAAGCATTGTTTGTTAACCAAGTCAAAAACTTCAGTAAGTGTCGAAATTTGATGTTCTTTTTCTATTCGAAAGGTTTTCAATTCAGACAAAGACAGTTTATGTACAAAACCTTGTCCATTAGTTGTTCGGTCTGTTGTTGTATCATGGATGACAATTATCTCGCCATCTACACTCAAGTGTACATCAAGTTCAATTCCGTCAACACCCATTTCAATCGCTTTCTGAAAAGAAATTAAGGTATTTTCAGGTGCATAACCTTTAGCTCCGCGATGTCCTATTTTGAGCATTGTTGTTTTCTTTTTGGCAAAGATAAACATAAAAAAAACGCCTTCATTTCTAAAGGCGTTTTGATGAGAATTATTTCTTTTAGTTTTTCAATTCTAATAGTACAAATGTAAATTCAGAATCGATAGTTGCTTTTCCATTCGATACGATGGTTTCTTTTCCGGAATACACATCTTTTAATTTTGTACCGTCAGCGAAAATGGAAGCCACTGAAAGTTCTTTTTGACCTGTCGGTAAATCTAATCCAACTACTACTTTATCTGTGAAATTTCCTTTCGTAAAAGTTCTGCTGAAAATATATGGTAAATTCGAGATTTCAGAATGAATTCCTGCACCAACAGCCGGATGATTTTTTCTGAATTGCCCTAATTTTTGCCAATGCATCAGTGTTTTTTGAGTTTCTGGATTTGATTTAATGTCATTCCAATTCATAAACGAACGCAAAGTAGCATCACCTTGAGTTCCTTCAATCACCAACGAACGTGCCGACTCATCACCATAGTATACTTGTGAAATCCCCGGAGAAAGCAACAGTTTTGTTCCGCTTTCTATGGTTTTAGTACGTTTAGCATCAAATGGTCCTCCATCATCATGAGAAGACAAATAGTTTAATACGCTAAATCCTTTCAGTTCATTGTTCAGTTTGTCTGAGTATTTTGAAAATATGAATTCATAATCTTTTTGAGCGTCCGATTTGAATTCAAAATTGATCATGTTATTAAAACCATTTTCGTAATAATTGACCTTTTTGTCGCCAAAATCGAATAGTTGCCCACCACTAATACCGTAATTATATACTTCGGCGATGGTGTAAAACGGATTATTGTCCAATACTTTAGTTGGGTTGTTCTTTTTCCAAGTTGCAAAAGCATAATCACATTGTGTTTTGAAATCGGCCCAAACGGCTTCTTCTGTATGTTTAACCGTATCGGCTCTGTAACCGTCAATTCCGAATTCAATAATATAATCAGTTAGCCATTTGATGATGTAGTATTTTGGTAATTTAGGATATCCCGTTCTCTTGAAAAAAGCGTCTAAAGAGGCCATTTCTGTTTCGTATCGGCCTTCGGATTTCCATTTTTCAGCTAAAAAAGCGGGGATTTCAACTTCTTGGGTGCTTTCGGTTTTTACATCCGGAAGATTTTTTACTAAAGTACAAACGGTTGTGTTTTCGAAGTTATTATAAGTACAAGTTGGTCCGGTACGTACCCAATCATTCGGCCAAACTGTATCGACATCAGTAACTGGACCTGTATGATTAATAACACCGTCTAATACAATACGAATTCCTTTGGCATGGGCTTTTTTAACTAATTCTGCTAAATCTTTTTTGGTTCCAAAGTTAGGGTCCAAAGCAGTCCAGTCTCTAGTCCAATACCCGTGAAATCCGTAACTTAAACCAGTCCCTTCATCAACGCCATCATGAATTTGCTCTACAATTGGTGTAAGCCATATGGCATTGATCCCTAATTGTTCAAAATAACCGTCGTCTATTTTTTGAATGATTCCTCTGATATCGCCGCCTTCAAAGCCACGTAGTTTACCAGTTTGTTTATTTCGGTTAAAGTTAACGTCTTTGGATGGGTCTCCGTTATTAAAACGGTCCGTCATTAAGAAATATAAGTTGGCGCCTTCCCAAACAAAAGGGGTTTTATTAGTCTCTTTCATAGCTACATTTTTTGTTGATGAGCAACTGGATAACACTATTGACATTGCAATCAAAGTATAAAATAGATTCTTTTTCATCGGTTTTTTATTTTTTATAGTTGAATTAGTATAGTAGTAGTGAGTCCCTTTTTCGAAACTACAGGAATTTCTATTGTTTTGCCTTTATTTGTGAAAGTAGTGCTTTTCCCGTCAACAGTCACTTTTTTGATTTTGTCATTTAAATTGTGAAGAATTAAAAGAATCTCTTTATCCTTGGATTGAAATGATTTTCCAGTTTCCGTTTGAATAGTCAAGCTAACCGTTTTGTCATTTGAATTATTGGTGAAATTTAAAATTTCGTATTCGCCTTTTTCGAAAGCGTTTGGGGTTTGACCGTTATCATTGTATAATTTGCCTTCACTTTTTGGTGTTTTTTCATCAAAAAAGAAATGCAGGTCAAATGTATCCAGGCTGTATTTTGATGTGTTTTGAATCGTTTTTATGATTGGGATAAAAGCACCGCCACGAACAAAAACCGGAATGTGATCTTCTGCAACTGCAATATTTGAAGAGGTTCCTGCATGTTGTTTTTCATCGGTATAAAAATCAAACCAATTGTTGTTTTTTGGGAAATAGACAGTTGTTTCTTTTAATCCCGCTTTGGTAATCGGGGTTACTAAAAAGTCATTTCCCCAAAAATAAGTTTCTGAAACATTTAATAGCGCTTGGTTTTCAGGTTCTTCAAATAACAATGGACGCATTAATGGCGTTCCTTTTTGATTGTTTTCGAATGCTAAGGTGTAGTTGTAAGGCAACATTTGATAACGCAATTCTACTTGTTTTTTAGCGGCTGCTTTGGTTACGATGTCTTTGTAAACAGGTTCTGAGGCTACAGATTCTCCTGCGTGCGGACGGAAAACAGGCTGAAAAACGCCATATTGTAACCAACGAATGTATAACTCATTATCGAAATAATCACCGGCAAAACCTCCTAAATCAGAGTGCATATATCCAATTCCCTGCATTCCCATTTGAAGGGCAATTTCAGTTTGTGATTGCAATCCTTCCCAGGAGCGGCTTACGTCACCAGACCAGGGAATGATTCCGTAATGTTGTGAACCGGAATAACCGGAGCGCATCAAGATAAATGGACGCGTGGTCGGGAAATCTTTTTTGTAACCATCCGCCACTAATTTTGCCCAATTGTGTCCGTAAATATTATGTACTTCATCGGCTTTGCCTTTGGCTGTAATACCTTGGGAGGGGAAAGCTTCGGGTTCACCTAAATCACCCCATAGACCGCCAACTCCTTGATTAATTAAGTTCTTGTAGATATTCCAGAACCATTGCTTTCCTTCGGGTTTAAAAACATCAATTATACCAGTGTTTCCAAAATAGAAATCATAGATAAACGGATTTCCGTCTTTATTTGTAGCCAAAACTTTTTTGTCTACCGCTTCTTTCCATTTACTCGACGTGGTCAAAACAAAAGGCTCTGTTATTAAAACAGTTTTGATGTTTTTTGCATTCAAATCAGCAATCATTTTAGTTGGATTGGGAAAGTTGTCTTTGTCCCAGTCTAAATTTCCTAAAGTCCCTTGAACGGTTTTGCCAAACCAATACAAATCTATAATTATGGCATCAACAGGGATGTTGTCGTTTTGGAATTTTTCAATTGTTTTTTCGACTTCCTCTTGACTGTGGTATCCAAATCGGCTGGAAAAATTACCAAAGGTCCATCTGGCAGGCAACGGTTGTTTTCCTGTTAAGCTGGTGTAATTTGACACTACATCAGGCCATGAATCACCTGCAATTACTTGATAGGTTTTTCTTCCGGAAATGGTTTCATAGGCCAAAGTATTATCTTTTTTACTGTCTAAATCCAAGTAACCAATGGCAGCATTATCAAAATGTACCGCATACATTTTTGAAGACAAAACCACTGGAATACAGAAATTCAGTAATTCGGCTCTGTTTGAGTAGCCATATTGTGCTCGGTTGTATAATTGCAAACGGTTACCGCGACGATTCATTCCTAAGGCTCTCGAACCACCTCCATAGAGAACTTCAGAATCATTTAGATTGAAGTCTAAAATTTGGGTACTGTCTTTTTTGACGTATCCATTTTTCTCCGAAAGAAGAAATTTGTTTTTATAGGAATAAGAAATCTTGAAGGGTGATTTCTCAATGGAAACAATTATTCCATTAGTTGAAAAGAGCAATCCGTTCTTAGTTTCTTTTAATTTCGAAATACCAGTTTTTGGAACTAAAACTACAGCATGGGATTCTGAATTAAATTTTTCTCCAGTTGGAATAAAAGAAGTCTCTACTATTTTGTCTGAATAGGGCTTTATCAAATACAAACCATCAGAAGTTTTAATTTCTAGGGTGTTGTTTGCTAATTTGTGGCTCTCGAATTTTCTATTTGCATTTTGGGCAAAAGTAAGAGTCGATAATAATAAAAACAGTATAATTTTTTTCATATCGGTTTGTTATTTTTTAAGCAAAAATTCCAAGGGAAAATGCAACCTTTCTTTCCAGGATGCTTCTGAATGATCTTTTCCAGGAAAGAATTTTGTCAAGCCATTTTCGTCTGTAAAACCTTTGTTTTTCAATACTTCATCAACCTTTTTTTGCAAAGGGGGATACATGGAATCGATTGTTTGATCCCCATAATCGAAGTAGATTTTATGTGTTTTTGGATTAGGTAGATTGACTGTTAGATAATTTATAAAAGTATCCGGAATGGGATTGTTTTCAGCTATAAAAATACCAGGCCAGTGCGTTGAGATGCAGGCTGCACCGCCAAAAACAGTTGGGTATTCGCAAAGGGCATACATCGAAATAAGACCGCCCATACTGCTTCCTGCAATAAAAGTGTGGTTTTTATCTTTATAAACCGAATAAGTTTTGTCAACAAATGGCTTGAGTTCCTTCACTATAAAGCGCAAATAATCATCAGAAGTGGGCTGAAAATCAGGATTGCTGCTTCCTTTTTCCTGAATTTGCTTGTTTACGTATTCTCTTTGTTCGGTAGTAAGACTTTCGAACGGTTTTTGAGGGAAATAAGTTGCATGTCGCGTTGTTCCATTACTCTCAATTCCTATGACAATACAGTCTTGTATTTTGCCTTCTTTCATTAATTGGCTTGCCACTTCATCCACCTCCCAGGCTTGTTTGTTCCAAGTTGTGTTAAAGTCAAAAAGCATTTGGCCGTCATGCATATACAAAACGGCATATTTCTTTTTTGTGTTGTAATTTTCAGGGAGCCAAATTATTATATTGGTATCTGGTGTAAAATTTGATTTGAAGTTTTCAATTTTTGTAATGCTTCCAGAAGTAACTTCAGGCAAAGTTTGCGCAATGGTATCGAAAGCAAAAAGCATTGAAAATAGTAACAAAAAAATAAATTTTTTCATGGTATTTTTTATGAGTGCTATAAGACAGTAAATTATTGCAATTCTAAAATTAGAGCGGATTGGCTTTCTATAGCGATGTCGCTTTTTAAATCAACTAATTTGTTGGTTAAAACATCTTTTCCAGCAGAGAAATTTTGAATATTTTCCTGAAAACGATTCGTTTTTATGGTTTGATTCTTTTCACTGTTGTTTATCACAACCATCACCGTTTTAGAATTTGTATATCTAAAGTACACATAGACATTGTCCTCTGGAATATAATGTGTTGTTTTTCCGGAATGCACAGCTTCATTGGTTTTTCTCCACTGGAACAATTTAGAAGTAAAATCAAAGAATTTTTCCTGTTCTGCGTTTCTTCCGGCTTTAGTAAAAGCATTGTTGGTGTCACCTTTCCATCCACCAGGAAAATCCAGACGAATAGCCGCATCGCCATCGCTTTTATTTCCGGCCATACCAATTTCTGAACCATAGTACAATTGCGGAATACCCCGAACAGTAGCTATCAATGTCATGGCCATTTGGTATTTTTTGAAATCCTTTTTGTAAATTTCATTGAAACGGTTGGTGTCATGATTTTCGACAAAAGTCAAGATGTTGTTGATATTTGGATACAGAAAATCATTGGCAAAATTCTCGTAAATTTTGATTAAGCCTTTATCCCAAGCTGCTTGGTTTTCGTTGAAAGCGGCGCTTGTTGCATTGTGTAACGTAAAATCCATCACACTTGGTAAGTAGGAATTGTAGTTTTGAATAGCAGCCAGTTTACTGTCTTTTTGCCAATAAGCCATTTGAGCTTGATCGTGCATCCAAACTTCCCCAACAATATTAAAACTTGGGTATTCGTCCGTGATCGCTTTGGTCCATTTTGCAATGCCTTCTTTGTCATTATAAGAGTAGGTGTCTACTCTGAATCCGTCTAAATCGGCATATTCAATCCACCAAATAGCGTTTTGTGTCAAATAATTTAACAGCAAAGGATTTGACTGGTTAAGGTCAGGCATCGATCTTACGAACCATCCATCCATACACATCTTACTGTCAATTTTTGATGCATTGGTGTCAAATTGCGTGGTCATTCTGTAGTTGGTTTGAGCATAACCAGGGAATTGATGTATCCATTCATAAGTTGGTAAATCGTTCATCATCCAGTGTGCTGCCCCCCAATGATTGGTCACGTAATCCATGATCAGTTTCATGTCTCTTTTATGTAATTCGGAAGATAGTCTTAGATAATCTTCATTTGTACCGTAACGCGGATCTATTTTATAGACATCAGATTGTCCGTATCCATGATAAGAACCCTGGCTGTCATTGTCTTCACAAAGAGGGGTTGGCCAAAGGGCAGTAGCTCCTAATTCTTTGATGTAGTCTAAATTTTGGATAACACCTTCAATATCGCCTCCGTGTCTTCCGCTAGGATTATTTCTATCAGCTTTTTCAGCAACTGATTTTTCGCTGTCATTTTTTGGATTTCCGTTTGCAAAACGATCCGGCATGATTAAGTAAATCATGTCTGAGGCATCGTAACTTTTGCGTTCGGCAGAATTTGCTCTCCGTTGTTTTAAAGAATACTTATGTGTGAAAGTCACTTTTTTGTTTTTCGAAAAGGAGAAAACAAAATCCTGTGCTTTTGCGTTTTTAGTGTCAATAGTTACGAAAACATAATTTGGGTTTTCGGTTTTTTTAATTTCCTTGATGGAAATAGTATTGGAAACAGAAACTTCATTTTCAGCAATATTTTTGCCATAAAATAAAATTTGTAATTCGGGATTGTGCATGCCGGCATACCAAAATGGAGGTTCAACTCTTTGTATTTGGGCGTTTATGTTTAAGGATAGTAATAAAAGGAAGAAAACCGCCTTTTGGGTAAAATTTTTGTTCAGGAACGATTGTGATTTAATTGAGGTCATAATCAAATACTTTTGGTTTTACTTTGAATATTTTTTTATTTCAAATGCTAAAAAGATTAAAAAAATGAAAAACTAAGTTCTTTGATAGTTCGCCACAATCGAAGATCTTATTTTTTCAGACAACTATCAATAAACAATCCCAATAGAAATTGGGATTGTTGTGATAGCTTATGCTCCTACTGTTTATTGATAGAATTGACTGCAACTTCTACCTGTTAATTTTAAACTGTGATCAAATTGTTTGGAGAAACAACTACTGTTTTTCCGTTGTTTACGATAGATAAATCAGTATCTCCATCTATTGAAAACGTTGTTTCTTTATGATTAATCGAAACAGTTAGAATTTGATTTCTAAAATTGATTTTGAAGGAATAACCACCCCATTCTTTAGGGATTTTTGGAGAGAAGTGTAAAGTATTATCTTTTACTCTCATACCACCAAATCCTTCTACGATACTCATCCAGGTTCCTGCCATTGAAGTAATGTGACATCCTTCTTCCACTTCCTTATTGTAATCATCCAAATCCAATCGGGATGTTCTCAAATAGAAAGTGTAGGCCATTTCCATTTTGTCTAGTAAAGCAGCTTGAATAGAGTGTACACATGGTGAAAGCGAACTTTCGTGAACGGTAAACGACTCATAAAATTCAAAATTGTTTTTCAATTCTTCTTTTGAGAAATGATCTTCAAAGAAGTAGAAACATTGTAAAACATCGGCTTGTTTGATATATGGAGAACGCAGGATTCTGTCCCAAGACCATTTTTGGTTGATTGGTCTTTGGCTTTTATCCAAATCAGCTACTCTAACCAAGTGTTTGTCTAAGAAGCCATCTTGCTGTAAATAAACGTTGTGTTTTTCTGAAAAAGGGAAGTACATATTGTCAGCCACTTTTTTCCAAGATTGCAATTCAGTATCGGTAATTTTTACTTTTTCAGTAATTCTTTTGTGATCTGAAGGATACTCAAGAGAGACTTTTTGAATTTGTTCCTGAGTATAATCCAAACACCATTTTGCGATATAATTGGTGTAGAAATTATTGTTTACATTGTTTTCGTATTCGTTAGGTCCAGTAACTCCAAGAATAACATATTTGTCAAGATTAGTAGAGAAATTAGCTCTTTGATGCCAGAAACGGGCAATACCAATTAATACTTCTAATCCTTTTTCCGGGATATAGCTGTAGTCGCCAGTGTAGCGGTAATAGTTGTAGATGGCAAAAGCGATGGCTCCATTTCTGTGAATTTCTTCAAAGGTAATTTCCCATTCATTATGACATTCTTCTCCATTCATGGTCACCATCGGATACAAAGCAGCACCATTCGTGAATCCTAATTTACCGGCATTTTCAATTGCTTTATCCAATTGATTGTAACGATACGTCAATAAATTACGGGCTACCTGTTGGTCTTTTGTTGCCATGTAAAACGGAATACAATACGCTTCGGTATCCCAATAAGTAGATCCTCCGTATTTCTCACCTGTAAATCCTTTTGGTCCAATATTCAAACGGGAATCTTTACCCAGATAGGTTTGATTCAGTTGGAAGATATTGAAACGGATACCTTGCTGTGCTTTTACATCACCGTCAATAGTAATATCTGACATTTCCCAAATTTTTGCCCAGGCATCAATTTGTTCTTGTAATAATACTGCATATCCTTTTGCTAAAACAGATTGAATTAGTTTTTCGGCAGCAGTTATTGTGTTTTCATGATTTAAGGAAACGGTATAACCACCAATTTTTTGAATGCTTGATTTTTCACCTTTCGCAATAATAACACCGTAAGAAAATTGAATTTTATCCGAAAAAGCATCAATAGAAGAAGGGGAAACATGAATGTTTTCACCATTCGTCCAAATGCTGTTATGCATAAAAGTAGTTACTTTGAAATGCGTTTTGAAAGTTTGTGCCGTTACAAAAGCTTCGTTTCCTGATTTTTTTACATCTAACGGTTCCCAGAATTTTTCTTCCCAGTTAGCGTCTTCATTGGTTACGCCAGCATCTACATAAGGTTTGTAGATTATTTTTGCATCTTTATTTAAAGGAGTGATTTCATAATTTATAAAACCGGCTTCGTCTAAATTTAAGGAAAGAAAACGACGTACGTTTACTGCGATTTCAGTTCCGTTTTTCAAAGTGGCTTCAAAGGAACGGTTGTACCATCCTTCTTTCATATTTAGCTCACGACGGAAGTTTTTTACAGCTGTACATGAATTCAAATCCAAGTTTTCACCATTTATTTCGATGTCTATTCCAATCCAATTGGGAGCGTTTAATACTTTGGCAAAATATTCAGGGTATCCATTTTTCCACCATCCCACTTTGGTTTTGTCTGGATAATAAATTCCTGCGATATAACTTCCCTGAAAGGTTTCTCCGCTGTAACTTTCTTCAAAATTGGCACGTTGTCCCATGGCCCCGTTTCCGATACTGAAAAGACTTTCAGAGGATTTTACACTTTCGACATCAAATCCTTCTTCTATTATTGACCAATTATCTGGTTTTATATAATCTTGGTTCATCCTTTTTTTGTTTAAAGTTTAAAAAGAATCAGGTTTAAAAGGGGTAAAGTTTCATAATCAGTAATAACCCGCCATTCCTTTTTCTCTTTTGTTCTTGTTTCTTTCTATTCTATCTAATTTTAATTTTTTATTAAAGCCTCCAAGAAGCTCAAATCTATGTGTGTGAAATCTTTGAAAATATATTGTGCTTCATGCAAAACAGATTCTTCTCCAATTCCTACACTTACCATTTTACCGATATTAGCTGCTTGAATTCCGGCTACTGAATCTTCAAATACAACTGAATTTTCAGGCTTTGTTCCCAATAGTTTTGCAGCTATTAGGAAAACTTCAGGATCAGGTTTTGCATTGCTGACATCATTGCCGTCAACAATAGCATTGAAATAATGTAAAATTCCTGTTTTTTCAAGAATTGGTCGGGCATTTTTGCTTGCTGAACCTAAAGCGATAGGTTGACCTTGTTCTTTTAAAAATTTCAAAACCGGTACAACTCCCGGAAGAATTTCACTTTCATCCATATCTACTAAATAGGAGAGGTAATCTTCATTTTTTTGAATTAACCATTTGTCTTTATCTTCTTGAGAAGCATCAACTTTGCCTAATTCTAAAATTATATCCAAAGAGCGCACGCGGCTAACTCCTTTTAATAATTCATTGTGTTCTAATGTAAATTCGATACCCAATTCGGATGCAATTTTTTGCCAGGCCAGATAATGATATTTAGCAGTGTCAACAATTACTCCGTCCAAGTCGAATATAAATGCTTTAGTCATTTTAATTTTAATATAGATTATTTTGTAGTTGATGCGCTTTCCTTAACAAAGGAAACGCCTAGGCCTGCAATTAACATGGAAGCTCCTGCAATAACTATGATAGCCATTGGTTGACCTCCAAAGAAGGCAATTAAGGTGCTGCCTAACAATCCAGCTGCAATTTGAGGTAAAGTAATGGTTGCGTTAAATAATCCCATGTAAACTCCCATTTTGTCGGCAGGTAAAGAACCGGATAACATCGCATAAGGCATCGCTAAAATAGCTGCCCAGGCTAAGCCTACTCCGACCATAGAAACTAATAACAGATTTTTATCCTGTACAATGAACATGGAGATTAACCCAATACCTCCTAGTAAAAGAGAAAAACTGTAGGTTTTTTTTCGGCCAATAGATTTTGCTATGGATGGAATTAATAAAGAAAACAGTGCTGCTACTGCGCTGTAGAATGCGAACATCACCCCAGTCCAGTCACCTGCTTCGTTAAAACCAATTGATTTTGCATCTAATGCTTCAGGGCCCCAAACTTGATTAGCTATTGCTCTGGTAGTATACACCCACATTAAAAATAAGGCAAACCAAGAGAAAAATTGAACGAATCCCAATTGCCAAAAGACTTTAGGGGCTGATACGATCAAATTAAAAATATTTGATTTTTCTTTTTTCTCGGGAGCGTCTAAATCGATTTGGTTATACTCAGCATGTTCTTTTGGTGCGTATTCTTTGGTTTTGAAAACAGTCCATAATACACTTGCAAGTAAAATAGATCCTCCTATATAAAAGGACCAGATTACTGATTCAGCTACTTTTTCACCGGCAGCAGGTACATTTGCCACCCCGGCTTTTGCAAGAATCCAAGGTAGTAGGGAACCAAAAACAGCTCCAAAATTAATTAATGCACTCTGTAAGGAATACCCAAGGTTACGTTGGTCATCATTCACCATATCGCCAACAAGGGCTCTAAAGGGTTGCATGGTAACGTTAAATGAAGTATCCATTAATAAAAGCATCACTGCACCAAAAACTAATGGAGGTAAAAGATAGGCGAAGTATTCTGCATTGGGCATAAAAAACATGGCCAAAGCTGAAACGATTGCTCCAAAGAAAATAAATGGAATTCGGCGGCCTAATCGGGTCCAGGTTTTATCGCTAGAAAGACCGATGATAGGCTGAACGACTAAACCTGCCAAAGGGGCAGCCAGCCAAAAATAACCAATGCTGTGAACATCGGCACCTAAAGCTTCTAATATCCTACTTGTATTTCCATTTTGTAGAGAATAACCAATTTGAACTCCTAAGAATCCAAAACTTAGATTCCAAATTTGCCAAAAACTTAATTTGGGTTTTTCCATTATCGTAAATTATTTTAATGTACGATAAGCGCTTTGCTTATCAAAACTTAACTCGTTTTCGAAGTAAAAGTAAAAGCTTTGAGGGGTAAATATATAAATATATTTTAAACTTTTATTTTTCAAATTGAAAAAACGGCAAACTTTTTCAACTACAAGGTTGTAGTAATGAATTAAATAGCAGAAAAATACTAATTGGTAGACTCTCTTTCTATCAGGTGTGTTTCGATTACTTCTGTTTTGTAGTTTTCCTCACCTTCCTCTTCCTCAGCTTCTAATCTTTTGATAAGCATTTTAGCCGCTTTATTGCCCATTTTTCGTCCGCTTTGACTAACGGTGGTTATGGTTGGCGTGGAATATTTTGAAATAATTCCGTCTGTAAAAGCAATAACGGCTAAATCTTTGGGAACGTTTAGTCCTATTTTATTAGCTGTTTTTATAATGGTCACTGCAAAAAGTTCATTCACCGCAAAAACAGCATCGATTGCTTTATCTTCCAATAATTTTCCTATCGTGATTTCGCAGGTGTCTACATTTTCAATTTTGATAATTAAATTTTCATCAAATGGAATTCCGTTATCTAATAATGCCTTGATGTAACCGTCTGTTCTTAGTTTACCCACGCTTACATAATCTACGGTAGTGACAAGGGCAATTTTTTTCTTGCCTTTATCAATCAAACTTTGAACGGCTTCGTAGGCGGCTGATTTGTCATCTATAATTACTTTGTCACACAGTATTTCGTTAGTAACCCTGTCGAACATAACCACAGGCATTCCTTGATTGATTACTTCAGTGATATGATGGAAATCTCCTCTAAATTGGGTTTCTTTAGAAAGGGACATTATAAATCCGTCGATGCTTCCATTAGCAAGCATTTCCATATTTAAAACTTCTTTGTCAAAAGAGTCATCCGACAAACAAATAATAACGCTATAGCCATTTTCATTTGCGACATGTTCAATGCCATTAATAACGGTTGAAAAGAAATGATGGACAATTTCTGGAATAATAATTCCTATTGTTTTTGTTTTTCGATTTTTTAAACTTAAAGCAATGTTATTGGGCTTGTAGTTATAGAATTTAGCAAAGGCTTGTACTTTTAATCTGGTTTCTTCTCCTATTTCCAAGCTGTTTCTTAATGATTTTGAGACTGTAGAAATAGATACGTCAAGCTCTTTTGCAATTTGTTTTAATGTTACCTTCTTTTTCATGGATGTAGGTTTGGAAAAAATTATTTTATTAATAAAGGTATGTTTTATTTTGATTAATGACAATTATAAGCTTAAAAACTTCAATAATATAGAAAGTTTTCAACACTATTTCGTTTTCGTAAGCCCTTATGATTTATGTCATGTCGGCCGCGTTAATATTTTCCTAATTTTGGAATTCGAAGTAAAATTAAAAGCTTAAAACTACAACCAAAACTCAAATTAATTTAAACAAAAAGTATGAAAACAATTTATAAAAAGTTGTTATTTTTATTACTATTCCTGCCTTTAAGTATTCTGGCTCAGAATACTCTAAATGGTATTGTTGTTGACAAAGTGTCGGGACAGCCAATTCCAGGAGTAAATGTAAATGTACAAGGCGCCAATAATGGTGTTTCGACAGATTTTGATGGAAAATTCCAAATAGGAAATCTTAAAAAAGGCGATAAACTCGTTTTTTCTTTCATTGGCTACAGAAGTTCTGTTGTTAATTATGATGCACAAAAATCATTGAATGTTTCTTTAGAGGAAGATTCAAATCAATTGAAAGAAGTAGTTGTGCAAGTAGGTTACGGTAGTGTTAAGAAAAAAGATGCTACAGGTGCTGTGACTGTATTGGGGTCAAAAGATTTTAACAAAGGTCAAAATGTTACCGCAGAAAACTTAATTACTGGTAGAGTGGCAGGTGTAAGCGTTACAGGAGGAGGAGCTCCGGGAGCAAAAGCAGATATACGAATTAGAGGGGGGTCATCATTGAATGCTTCGAACGAACCTTTGATTGTATTAGATGGATTGCCTTTAAGTAATGCGGTTCCTGATGGATCAACAAGTATTTTATCTACTATTGATCCGAATGATATTGAGTCTTTTACAATACTAAAAGATGCTTCAGCATCTGCAATTTATGGGTCTAGAGCTGCAAATGGAGTTATTGTAATTACTACTAAAAAAGGATCAAAAGGAGGACTGAAAGTTGCTTTTAATTCTCAGACTGGGGTAAGTACGGTTGCTAAAAAAATTGATGTATTAAGTGCTGATGAATTCCGTGCATTAGTAAATGCTAATGGATCTGCTGCTCAAAAAGCAAAACTCGGTACAGCTAGTACAGATTGGCAAGATGAAATCTTTAATGACGTAATAACTACTGATAATAACATATCTGTTAGTGGTTCATTATTCGATAAATTACCTGCTAGGCTTTCTGTTGGTAATACCAACACTCCAGGTATTTTGAAAAACACAAGTTTTGAGAGAACAACTACTTCATTATCTCTGAATCCAGTGCTTTTAGATAATCACTTAAAAATTGACATTAATGGTAATTTATCATTTGGAAAAAATCAGTTTCAAGATCAAGGGAATGTAATTGGAAGTGCAGTAGGATTTGATCCAACACAATCAGTATATCAGGCCGATTCTCGTTATGGTGGTTATTTTGAATGGTTGGAAGCTAATGGGGATGTAAATTTACTTGCAGCTAAGAATCCGGTTGCCCGTCTTAATCAAAATAACAGAAGATCTACTTCTACAAGAAAATGGGGTAATGCCAGAGTCGATTATAAGATGCATTTTTTAGAAGAGCTGAGAGCAGTTGCTGAAATAGGAATAGACAAATTTGACAGTGATGGATTTGAAGAAACCAGTACAAATAGTATAAGTGGTTATCAACCAAAAACTTTTTCTTCTGGTGAATGGACAAATTTAGGAAACTATAGAGAATATTCAGATGCACGACAAAACAAAAACTTAAATGCTTATTTAAACTATGTTAAAGAATTTGGTAAATTCAAAGTTGATGTAACAGGAGGTTATAATTATCAATTATTTGAGAGAGAGGCGTATACAACTGGAGAAGTTAGGCAACCAAACCCAGCTGAAGATGTAACGACAGATCCAGATATTAATTTACAATCTTATTTTGGGCGAGTAAATCTTGGATTTGATAGCAGGTATTTGCTTACAATAAATTATAGAAGAGACGGAACTTCTCGCTTTTCTGAAGAAAATCGTTGGGGTGATTTTGGAGGAGCTGCATTTGCTTGGAATATAGCTGAAGAATCTTTTTTGAAAGACAATAAAACCATTTCTGCATTAAAATTGAGAGTTGGATATGGTACTACTGGTCAACAGGATATCTCAGCTTCTTATGATTATTTAAGAAGAGTAACATTAGGAACCGTAAATTCAAATTATGTTTTTGGAAACACAGCTTATCAAGTTGCTAGAACTGAAGGGTATAATGAAGATATCAAATGGGAAACAGCAACAGAATTTAACTTAGGAGTAGATTTTGGTTTTTTAGATAACAAAATTAATGGATCTCTTAATTATTTCAATAAAGTAGCGTCTGACCTTTTGGCTGATATTGCTTATCCTGATGGTGCTAATTTAAGAAACTCTGGTTTTTCTAACATTGGAAGTGTTACAACTCAAGGTATTGAATTCAATGTTAATGTTGATGTTCTGAGAAAAGACAATTTAAATTGGAATGTTGGTTTTAACATGGCGTATCTTGACCAAGAAATTACTGATTTAGGTGCAACTGTCCCTGGTTTTCAAGGATATATGACAGGTGATAACATCGCAGGAGGAAGTAATAATAGAATTAAAATTAATACTGTAGGTTTTAATCCAAGTTCTTTTTATGTATATGAGCAACTTTACGATGCCAACAAAAAACCTATTCAAGGCGCTTATGTCGATAGAAATGGTGATGGCAAAAGAGATGCTAACGATTTATATAGATTCCATAAGCCAAATGCAGATTACACCTTTGGATTATTTAGTACTTTTAATTACAAAAAGTTAGATTTTGCTATGAGTTGGAGAGCAAGTTTAGGAAATTATGTATTCGATAATATTAGTTCTGACAGAGGATACTTGCAAGCTGCTCTAAGAAGAGATACTGATTTGGCTAATATTACTCCTGATTATTATGAAACTGGTTTCACATTTGAAGACAATGGAACACAACGTTACTTATCTGATTATTTTGTAAAGGACGCATCTTTTATTAAATTAGATAATATATCAGTAGGTTCTACTATGGACAAATCGGTTCTTAAAGCGGCAAGTTTACGTTTCTCTTTAGGAGTACAAAATGCACTTGTTTTTAGTAAATACAACGGATTAGATCCTGAAAGTTTTTCAGGTGTTGATGGGTCAGTTTACCCA
>RCUR01000293.1_pt1 | contig 17846 bp, 24 predicted proteins | sample 2166151 | NCBI WGS metagenome assembly RCUR01 (sample SAMN09932785, study PRJNA488358) | compost metagenome | isolation source: compost soil in an enriched community | place: Germany: Experimental Botanical Garden
GTGGGCATCAGGTCGCCCATCTTCGCTTCGATCAGGTACTGGATATCGGTGTCGGAGAGTACTTCCTGGACTTTCTGCCCGAACATGTTCAGGTACACCAGCGCCCGGGCACCGGAGTCCTTGAACTGATGACGCATTTCCCGCGCGGTGTACAACGGGTTGGTGTTGACCACGATCAGCCCGGCGCGCAGGGCTCCGAACACGGCAATGGGGTAATGCAGTACGTTGGGCATTTGCACGGCAATACGGTCGCCGGGCACAAGGTCGGTATGCTGTTGCAGGTAGGCGGCAAAGGCTGCGGAGTAACGCTCGACTTGCGCATAGCTGAGGGTGACGCCCATATTGCTGAATGCCGGCCGATCGGCGAACTTCTTGCAAGAGCGTTCAAACACCTCGACTACCGATTTATAGGCACCCAGGTCCAGTTGTGAAGGGACGCCTGCGGGGCGCTTATCGTTCCAGAAATCAGGTTGCATTATTCTTGTCCTCTTACCTGCGCCGGTCCTGGCCGTACTGCCTGTTTGTGCGTACGGATCTTTTTCGACGTTAGCAGTTAAAGAGGGCCTGGCAAACAGACAACCCTGCGTCATTTACATTGTGAATCTTATTGCTGGCCCGGCTGCAATCACGACCCTGGGCTATACACTGTCTTCAACCGGTAGGGAAACGCCATGAACTACGATGCCTTTTGGCTGCCGACCTGCGACCATTGCCGCCTCTACGTCCATCAATGGCTGCCCGAAGGCCCACCAAAGGCCGTGGTTCTGCTGGCCCATGGCATGGCCGAGCATGCTGCCCGCTACGTTCGCCTGGGCGCAGCCCTGACCGCCGCCGGCTATGCCCTGTTTGCCCACGACCAACGCGGCCATGGCCGTACCGCCGAATCGGGCACGTTGGGCTTGTATGCCAGCAGCAACGGTTGGTGCAAGGTGGTCGATGACCTGGGGTTGCTCAGCCAGCACATCGGCCTGAATTTCCCCGGCACACCGCTGTTTCTGTTTGGCCACAGCATGGGCAGCTACATCGCCCAGGCCTATTTGCTGCATCACAGCGCCAGCCTGCAAGGCGCGATCCTCAGCGGTTCGAACTTCCAACCCGTGGCACTGTACCGCGCGGCCAGCCTGATCGCCCGCTTGGAATGCTGGCGCCAGGGCCCGAGCGGGCGCAGTGCCTTGATCGAATGGCTGTCGTTCGGCAGTTTCAACAAAGCGTTCAAGCCAGCGCGCACAGCCTTTGACTGGCTCAGCCGCGACCCTGCCGAGGTCGACAAGTACGCCAACGACCCGTTGTGCGGCTTTCGCTGCACCAACCAGCTGTGGCTGGACCTGCTGGGCGGCCTGCAGCAAATCAGCAAACCGGCCAACCTCGCCCAGGTCGATCCCAACCTGCCCGTGCTGATCATTGGCGGCGAATGTGATCCGGTGAGTGCCGGCAAGCGTCTGAACGAGTTGTGCGTTGCATTTCGTCGGGCCGGGAACCAGCTCGTGCAGCTCAAGCTCTATGCTCAGGCACGCCACGAAGTGTTGAACGAAACCAACCGCGAGGAAGTCACTGCGGATGTAATTGCCTGGCTCGACCAGGCCTTGAGCCTGCGCAGACCGGCGCGTACCGAGTAGTTTTCTTTTATCTGTCCAAGGATTGCTTGCCAATGACCCAGGTCACCAACACCCCTTACGAAGCCCTCGAAATCGGCCAGACCGCCAGCTACAGCAAGACCGTCGAGGAACGCGACATCCAGCTCTTTGCAGCCATGTCCGGTGACCACAACCCGGTGCACCTGGATGCCGAATTCGCCGCCGCCAGCATGTTCAAGGAGCGTATCGCCCACGGTATGTTCAGCGGTGCACTGATCAGCGCCGCCGTGGCCTGTGAACTGCCTGGGCCGGGCACCATTTACCTGGGCCAGCAGATGAGTTTCCAGAAGCCGGTGAAAATCGGCGACACCTTGACCGTGCGCCTGGAAATCCTGGAGAAACTGCCTAAATTCCGCGTGCGCATCGCTACCCGTGTGTTCAACCAGCGCGATGAACTGGTGGTCGATGGCGAGGCCGAAATTCTCGCCCCACGCAAGCAACAGACCGTGAACCTGCCAACCTTGCCGCCCATCAGCATCGGCTGATTGCGCCGCCGCCCGCGCCTACAGCTGGCCCAGGCGGCGTTCGATAAAGCGCCGCTCCGGCTCCAGCCGGGTCAGGCCCAGGGCGGTTTCGAACGCACTGCGTGCCTGCTCGACCTGGCCCAATTGGCGACAGAACTCTGCCTTGGCGCAATGAGCCAGGTGATAATCGAGCAACTGCCCACGGGCGAAAATCGCCTCCACCAATGCCAACCCCGCGGCAGGTCCATCGCGTTGGGCAATCGCCGCTGCGCGGTTGAGCTCGACCACCACCGAGGGCTGCGCGTGCAACAGCACCTCGTACAGGCCAATGATCTGCTCCCAGTCGGTTTGCCCCGCAGTGGGTGCTTCGGCATGCACCGCCGCAATTGCCGCTTGCAAACTGTAAGGGCCGAAATCGCGACTGCGCAGTGCCTGCTCCACCAAGGCGCAACCTTCGACAATCAGCGCCGGGTCCCACTGTGCGCGGTCCTGCTCGTCAAGTAACACCAACTCGCCATCGGCCGAGGTCCGCGCCTGATTGCGCGAGGCTTGCAGTAGCATCAGCGCCAACAGGCCCATGACCTCGGGGTCGGGCAGTAGCTCCAGGAGCAACCGGCCCAGACGGATGGCCTCTTCGCACAGCTCGTTACGCGTCAGGTTCGGGCCACTGGACGCCGAATACCCTTCGTTGAACACCAGATAAATCACCCTCAGCACAGATTCCAGGCGTTCGGGAAGCTCTGCACGCGAAGGCACCTGGTAAGGAATCCCGGCGTCGCGGATCTTGACCTTGGCACGCACGATGCGTTGCGCGATGGTCGAGGGGCTGGTCAAAAACGCCCGGGCGATTTCTTCGGTCTTCAGGTCGCAGACTTCCCGCAGCGTGAGCGGCACCTGCGCGTCGGCGGCCAGCGCCGGGTGGCAGCAGGTGAAGATCAGCCGCAAGCGATCGTCCTCCAGGTCATCCTCTGCCATGTCCGGCGCCTCAAGGGTTTCCAGGGCGTGTGCCAGACGGGCCTGGGAGACATCGAAACGGGCGCGGCGGCGCAGGCCATCGATCGCCTTGAAGCGGCCGGTGGACACCAGCCAGGCCCGCGGGCTGGCCGGCACGCCATCGCGCTGCCAGCGCTGCACCGCAATGAAGAAGGCTTCATGCAGGGCCTCCTCGGCCAGGTCGAAATCACCGAGCAGGCGGATCAGAGTCGCCAGGATTCGCCGCGAATCCTGGCGATAAATGGCCTCCACCTGCTGACGTACCTCGGTGTCGCCCAGCATCAGTTCGGCATTTTTCGCGTGACAAGGTCCACCAGCCGATCCAGGCTTTCCCCCCAGCCGCGGTAAAAGCCCATCTCTTCATGGGTACGGCAATCGGCTGCACGCCAATGCAAGGCACGCCCGGTGTAGCGCGTCATGTCGAGGACTTCGTCAAAGGTAATGATGGCGGTCATGAATGCCCGCTTCGAAGGGATCCAGCCCGGCAGGAAAGCATCGGTGAAGACGATGCGCTGCGGTTTGAGGATCTCCAGGAACACCGCCTGGCTGGGGTATTCGCTGCCATCGGGGTCACACATGACCGTTCGGAAAACACCGCCAACCTTAAGCTCCATTTCGCAGATCGGCGTGGTCATGCCGTGCGGCCCCCACCATTGGGCAAGGAGTTCGGGCTCGGTCCAGGCCCGGAACACTTTGGTGCGCGGCGCTTCGATCAAGCGGCTGATGGATAGCTCGTACTCGGCCGGCCTTGCACTGACCAGTGGAAGGTTCATCTTGTTATTCTCCATGCCTCAGGGGTTGAGCTGCCTGACTGGGCGTACCTCCACACTGCCTACCCGGGCTGCCGGTATCTTGCCGGCAACTTGCAAGGCCTCGTTGAGGTCTCGGGCGTCGATGAGATAGAAACCAGCCAGTTGTTCCTTGGTTTCGGCAAACGGGCCGTCGGTAATGCTCATATGCCCGTTGCGCATGCGCACGGTGGTGGCAGTCTGTATCGATTGCAGTGCTTCGGCCGCAAGCATGCGGCCACTGCCCTGCACGGTTTCGGCATAGGCCAGGCACTCGGCATCGGCCGGGCTGTCGGGGTCGTTATGCAAGAGCCCTTCATCGCAATAGACCAGACAAAGATATTTCATGGAAACCTCCAGGTGCATAAAGAACTATGGCTGCTGATCGGTGTTTTCGCGAAAGTGCAATTGGCATAACAGCGGCGCTTTTCAGCTCAAGGTTTCAGGTTGAACAAGGCCAGGTTGGTTTCCATGTCGAACGGCGCGGACCAGTGCTCGTGCACCACTTGCCATTGCCCTGCGACCCGTTTGTAGCCGGCGGTCACGCGGATGTAGCCGCTGTTGTCCTGGCCTTCCGTGGGAGCTGGCCCACAGTGGGTCAGCCAATGGGCGAACGCGACATCCCCGGCCGCGAAGACCTGCACCTGTTCGAACTCGAAGATGCCGGCATCGGGGCATTGCGCCATACAGAATTGCCAGTGGGCGCGATAGCTTTGCTTGCCCTTGAACTGCAAGGCCTTGACCGCATCGAAAGCGACGATGTCGTCGGCATAAGGTTGCACGATGGCATCGATGTCCTTGGCCACCACGGCACGGTGCCAGCGCTCGATCAGTTGGCGAACCTCGGTTTCAGCCGTATTGGCGGTAACGTTCGTATTCATGGGAGTTCTCCTTCGTGGTATCGCATGACAATTCAAGCGAAGTCACTGATAGTCGTTTGACCAGAGCGAAAATCGACACACTCATCCGAACGTTGAAAAATCAGGTCGCAAATCGACCAGGGGACTTCGATGCACACATGCCTTGTACCCTATGCGGCGCTCAGCGCTGTGCAGGTGGCGCAGTTGAAACAGCTTGAAGTGCACCCGCAGCAACGGTCGGCCTCGGGTGATATCGCCTCGGCGCTCTATACCCTGCTCAATCGCCCAGCCCCCGGCATCCTGGGGTTCGCCCTGCTGGTCGATGATGTGCCCTTGGCTTTTCTATTACTCAAGCGCCCGCCCTTCCTGCCACCCTGGGCCGCTGACGATGCCGCCACGTTGCATGCCTTCCAGGTGGACCGGCACCACCAGGGCCGTGGCCTCGGCCGAATCTGCCTGCGGGCGCTGCCGGCAATGGCTCGCAGCATCTGGCCACAAATCAGCCAGTTGATGCTTTCCGTCGATCCGCAGAATCACGCAGCCCTGCACCTCTACCTTTCCGAGGGCTGGATCGATTGCGGCAACGCCTATCAGGCCAAGGCCGGGTATGAACGCAAGCTGGTGCTTGCGCTTTGATCTTCAAGACTTGAGTGGCAACCAGATCTCCACCGTTCCGGCACCCGTCTTGGGGTTAAAGTCCGCGCTGTAGCGTTCGAACTCCGGTGCGTCGGCCGCCTGCTCGCCAGAACGGGGCAGCCATTGCTTGCCGATGGCGGCGAAGGTATCGGCAATGGTGGAAATGTGCCCGCGGTGCTCGAACACCGCATAGCGCTGGGGTTCGAGCACGACGGCACGAAACTCCGCGGGTAAGCGCTTGGTCGTGCTTACCCGCACCCCGGCGATATAGTCGAAACTGCCCCGGCCATCCGGGTTGCAACACACGCCGTAGGTTTCCGGGCCCTGCTGCTCGGGGACTTTGCCTATATACGGGGCAAACCGATCCCATAGAGCTGGGATGCCACGGTTGGTCTCCAGGGTGTAGCGCTCGCCGAACCCGGCAATGATGAATGAAGTTCCATTTTCAAAACGTACGGGGGCAAGCCCCGAATCCTGTTGGCCTGACATATTGCGTGCTCATTGAGACGAATGACCTGAATCAACATAGCCGCTTCTGTGCCGGCGTCGATATTTTCTTGCAGGCCCGGTCAGCTTTCCGCTAGCGTTCAGCGCAATGTCGAGCGCTGGATGCTGTGCCCATGACCCTGATCACCGAACACCTGCAGGCCTGCGGCCTGGTCGAATCGTCCTGGGTCAAGGCCCGGGCGGCCAGCTTTCCCAAGCACACCCATGACGAGTATGTACTGGGCGTTAACCTGGTCGGCACCGAGCGGGTCTGGCTCGATGGCAAGGTCATGGATGCCCCGCCTGGCAGCGTGACCTTCTACAACCCTCTTGCCGTACAAGGATCAGAGTTCGGCCCCGAGGGTGTCGAATACATCAGCCTGCACATTGCCCCTCAGGCGCTACGTCAAGTCATCGCCGACAATCACCTCGATCACCCGCCAACCTGCCCGACCTTCGAACAAGGCGTGCTGCACAACAAGGCCTTGTTCCAGGCCATCGTCGAATTCGCCCGAGTCCCCCCGGAACAGGCCGCTCTGCGGGAAGAGGCGTTTCTCGGCTTGCTGTGTCAACTGCTCGAGCGAACCCCGGGCAAAGCCGCTGAACAAAGCGACAACCTGAAGCACGCCAGGGAATTCATGCATGCGCACCTTGGCCAGAAACTCGAACTTGACGAACTGGCCAAGGTAGCCGGCTTGAGCAAGTACCATTTCGTGCGCTGCTTCAAGAAAGAGACGGGACTCGCGCCGTTGCAGTATCAGATGCAACTGCGCCTGATCGAAGCCCGCAGACGCCTGCGTCGTCGCGAGCACCCGCTGGATGTTGCCACCGCTCTGGGCTTTTACGACCAGAGCCATTTCATTAACGCCTACCGCAAGGTGATGGGGATTACCCCACAGGCATACAGCGCGGCGTTGCGAAATTAATGCCGGTTAAAAATCAGCGTAATCCGTAGCAGTTGGCGAAGCCAGCTGCTACGTCTATGGTCACCTTTGCGGTTCAATGACTTCCCAGCACCCCGACATTGGACTTTTTCGCCTTTTTCTCATGGCGCTTTTCGATCGCTGTCTTGGCGGGTTTTTTCTTGGTGGCTTTTTTTGCATCGAGACCTTTCATGGCCAGGCCCTCCCTTTCAGGCAACACCGCTCTGGCGCTGCAGAAACTGATTATAGACCCGCTGACGCAAGCGGGGCGGCGAGGATGAATTCCCGATAGCCGGAGACAATCACATAGAACGCGAAGTAGCAAAAAATGCCCGCTGAGGCGATATACGAATACTTCAGCAATTTGTCGCCGAGCAACTTGCCGCCATGGGTGGCGGCCAGGCAAAGCGCAAGGGTCCAGGCCAGGCCAGCACAGAAAAAACCGGCAAGAAACAGTCCGGCCTCCAGGGCACTGCCACTGCCGGAGCGGGAAATCAGCACACCGCCGACGGCGGCGAACCAGAGGATCGCGCTGGGGGATGACATGGCCAGGAAAATACCCCGGGAAAACTCCTTCCAGCCAGAGCCGATAAACACTTCGGCGTCGGTGGACAGGGTTGTCGTGCTGGCGAACGCGGCCAGCAACATTTTCACGGCGAAGTACACCAGCAATACCGAGCCGCCGAGCCACAGCACCCAGCGCACGGTTTCGTACTGCAGTAAGACGGTCATGCCGGCCAGGGCCGCAATGGCATAGATCAAGTCACCGACGCAGGTGCCCAGCCCCAGCCAGAACCCCTGCAGGTAACCACGCTGCATGGCCAGGGTGATCATGGCGATGTTGGCCACGCCAATGTCCAGGCACAGGGAGAGACTCAGAAGAAAACCATTGGAAAACGCCATGACGGAACTGCCGGCAGGAAGAAGTCGTGCATTGGAACAGCCGAGCAGCTTCACCGTATTGGAAAAAATTGCCCGGCTGGCAGCATTCTACAAAAGTCCTGGCATGCAGCTGTAACCAAGCGGCGACAACCCGATCACTCCTCCTTCGCCTTCCTGATCCGCCAGGCGATCGAGCCGATGACCAGCAGCGCGAGCGGCGCCAGGTACAGGCTGGCTTGCTTGGGGCTCCAATCCACGCCCAGTGTGTGCAGGCCACCGTACAAGAACTTGAACAGGCTCAGCAGGTAGTAAGTGATCGCGATGATCGACAGCCCTTCGACCGCTTTCTGGATCTTGATCTGGGTGGTCGCGCGGGTGTGCAGGCTGTGGAGGATTTCCATGTTCTGCTCTTCCACTTCCACCTGGACCCGGGCCTGCAGCAATTCACCCAGGTTGGCGACGCTGTCGCTCAGGCGCTCCAGCCGATGATTGGTGGCCGAGCAGTAGCGCACCGTTGGCTTGAAGCGGCGCTCGATAAACACCCCCAGGCGCTGGCAATCGCCAACATGGGTTTCGCGCAACTCGGCGATGCGCTCGAAGACAATCTGCGCGTAGGCTTCGGCAGCGCTGAAGCGCTTGCGTGACTGGGCTGTGGTGCGCACGATTTTGGCCGACAACGCGGAAATGTCACTGAGGATCAGCCTGGCCGTTGCGCTGTTGGCGCTGGCGTTCTGCTCCGAAAGTTCGGCCCATTGCTCATCGAAGACCTCGAGCTGCAGGCTGACCTCCTTGGCCACCGGCAAGGCCAGGGAGGCCATCATCCGGTAGGTTTCGATCTCCAGCAGGCGACGCACCATGCGCCCCAACCGATAGGCATTGAGCTTGCGATTGATCAACAACAACCGGTTGCTGCCGCTTTCGCTGAGTTTGAAATCGCTCCAGACGATGGCATCGCTGTTGCCGATGTTCGAACCGGCCGGGTCCTTGAAACCATAACGGGCGGTATCGCCCTGCCAGCCTTGCTCGGACTCGATCAGGATCTGCGTGGCGTTGATCAGCAAATGCTCATGACCCTGCACCAGCGCCATCAGCCTGGCTGGAAATGCAGGCCAGAGTGCTTCATCCCCCGCTCTAGGCACCACCAGGGTCAAGGACAGAAATTCGGTGTGACGCTCCCACTTCAGATCGCAGCCGTCGAGCTTGAGCAAACCCTGGGCCTGGCCTTGCGGGTTGCCATTGCCCTCGGACGCAGCGGGATAGAGCCTGCCCATGACGTCTTCCAGCGCCCCATTACGCTGGAGCAACGCAAGGTTGTACACATGAGCCGGTGCGTTGAAGTACACCGAGGGCCGGGCATGAAGTTCGTTATGCAATTCGAATCGCAAGTCGTGCATGGCGCAATCATCGCAAGGAAGTAATTCAGCAGTGACGCCGCGATGATTGGCGTGGTCACCGGGTCGAGGCTGCAACAGAGACCGTGACGCTGCGGCGCGATCATGCGTCATCTTTCAAAGGGCCGGTTGCAGCCCTCCCGGATAATCAGAGGCGAGTTCGAACGATGATCAGCGAATTGAAAGTTGAAGATATTCAATTGGGCGAAGGCAAGGAAGTTGTCAAGGGCGCCTTGATCACGACGCACTACACAGGCACCCTGGAAAACGGCACGGTATTCGACTCTTCTTACGAGCGCGGCAAGCCGTTCCAATGCGTCATCGGCACCGGCCGCGTGATCAAGGGCTGGGACCAGGGCATGATGGGCATGAAGGTCGGTGGCAAGCGCAAGCTCTATGTCCCTGCGCACCTGGCCTATGGCGAAAGCGAGTTCGGTGCACATATCAAACCCAATTCCGACCTGATTTTCGAAGTGGAACTGCTGGAAGTACTGACCCGGGACAATTAAGTCGCGGTTAATTGGAACAGAAATTCGTACTTGGTCTGTCAAGATACCAACCAGCGGCTATGCTCTTCTCCACCATGTTGAGCATGCCTCGTTTCTTGATAGCCCTATACGGAATGTAAGCCTATGAAACCACTTCGTACCCTGACCCAAGCCATTGCCCTTGCTTCGCTGATGTCGGCTGCCAGTTTTTCGGCCTTCGCCGATGACGTGCTGATCAGCGGCCGGGCAATCGAAGACGATGTCACGACCACAATCCTGGCAATCGATCCCGCCAAGCGTATCGTGACGGTCGAAGGCCCCGAGAAGAGCCAGGTGCCGATCCAGCTGAGCGAACAGAACAAGAACTTTGACAAACTGAAAGTCGGCGACGAGGTCAAAGTCCATGTAAACCGTTCCATTGCCACAGTGCTGGATACCACCGTCGGTGGTGCTCCGAAAGCCAGCAGCGAAACCGGGATGATTCGAGCCACGTCGGACAACCCCAACCCGGGTGGCGAGGCGTACCGCCAGATCAAGATCACCTCGACAATCACCAAGATCGACCTGGACAAGCATGAAGTCACTCTGATGCCGCCAGAAGGCAAGGAAAAAGTGGTGGAGGTCAAAGATCCTGAACTGCAAAAACGCATGAAGGATCTCAAGCTCGGCCAGACTGTCGACCTCATTTATACCGATGTGCTGAAAATCACCACCCAACACGAAGGCTGATACCCGGTATCGCACGACGTGCGCATCACCTGCCCCATCCCGGCCTGTGCCCGGGATGGCCTGGCAGCGCTGGAGAAGTTCCCGATGAAAATGCTTTTGGCAGCACTTCCCTTGCTGGCCATGGCCGGCTGTTCCTCCTTCAGTGCCGACCCCGAACACGTTATCCAGGTCCCGAGCGACCGGCTGCTGGCCTATCAACAACCCCTCGAGGGTGGCGGCCAGATTATCGTCAACCGCGACATCGGTATGCTCGGCGGTGGCTGCTATGTGGCAGTACTGATCGATCGCCAGGTGGCCGCGCGAATTGGCATAGGCGAACAAGCCCGCTTTGAAGTGCCTGCCGGTTCACGGATCGTTGGCATCGGCATCGACGAACAGGACGACACCCTGTGTGGCATGGGCCGGCTCAATCGCGAATTGGCGCTGGAACTCAAGCCCGGCGAGCGTGAGCAGTTTCGCATCGTCAGTGAGGCCAGTAGCGGTTTCAGCATCAAGCCCGAAGCCAAATGATCAATACGGCCCATGCGCCATGTGGCTGCGACGCCAGGCGGCGGGTGGTGCGCCGAATTCACGACGAAATGCCCGGCTGAACGCCGTATCGGTCTGATAGCCGACGTCTTCGGCTATCCGCGCCAACGGCGCATTGCTGTGACAGAGCAGGTTCGAGGCCATCAGCATGCGCCACTGGGTCAGGTACTGCATGGGTGAACTGCCCACCAGCAGCTGAAAACGTTCGGCCAGCACCGAGCGCGATGTGCCTGCAGTGCGCGCCAGTTCTTCAAGGGTCCAGGCATGCGCCGGGCTCTGGTGCAAGGCATTGAGGGCAACCCCGACGATACGGTCGCCGACACCGGCCAACCAGCCGGTGCGCCCCTCGCCCAGCTCATGCATGTGCAGGCGCAGCACTTCGATGAACAAGACCTCGGCCAGTTTGGCCAGCACGCCCGCCCCGCCCGGCCTGGGCGAACGGGCCTCGTTCAGGGCATAGCGCACGGACGTCTCCAGCCAGAGGCCGGCACTGGAATCGCGGACATTGACCTTGACCACCGGCGCCAGCCCGTTCAACAACAGGCCGGCCAGGCGCGCATCACACGCCAAATAGCCACACACCAGGCAGGTAGCCGCGCCGCCGCCACCATAATTCAATTGCCGTGGCCGGCGCGCCAGCACTTCATCCAGACGTCCACCGGCCGCCGGCGGCAAACCGGGTGCGCTGGTCATGCGATGGGCGTGCCCCTGGGGAAAGATGACAACGTCACCGGCCACCAGGTGCAGGGGCGCTTGCTCGCCGAGTTCGACGTAACATTCGCCTGCAGTGATCAGGTGGAAAATCACCACGCATTCGGCACCCGGCTCCAATAATGGCGCGACAGAGTCGGCACGCGGCGATTGATAACACCACGGCGCGGTGAACCGGGCATTGATAAAGATCGCGCCCACCAGGTGTACCACCTTGAGGATTTGCGACAGAGCGTCCATCCGCCAATTACCCGGGCCTTAGCCCATTGATTTTGAGCGCTTCGGGGAAATACGCCTAGGGACTGGCCCCTTGTCACCGGATGAATGGCGGGCTTGCCGGACGTTCGGGCAAGTAACGGCGACGCACGGGCAGGACGCCGGCGACTTTGCGCGCGATAGTTGTGCCGTACGCGGTAACCGCTGCGTATCCCGTATTCCCCGAAGTGGAGGTAGTCATGCCCAAGTATCTTATCGAACGAGAGATTCCAGGCGCAGGCGCGCTCACCGAACGCGACCTCAAGGCGATCTCGCAAAAATCCTGCAGGGTCCTGGAACAGCTCGGCTCGCAAGTGCAATGGCAGCAAAGTTATGTCACCGGCAACAAACTCTATTGCGTGTACATCTCCCCGAACGAGGAACTGATCAGGCAACACGCCAGCCTCGGCGGCTTTCCCGTCAATAGCGTGGCGCAAATCAGCAGCATCATCGATCCCACCACGGCAGAGTAATGCCACCTGGCAAATACCAACGACAAGAGGCCAGTTCAAATGAGTACTCCTATTGACCTTGCTGCCCTGAAGAGTCGCCAGATGGCTGCCTGGGCCAGCGGCGACTACGCCGTGATCGGCACCACCCTGCAACTGGTCGGCGAACAGCTCGCCGAGGCCTGCGACCTGCACTACGACGAGCGTGTGCTCGATGTCGCCGCCGGCAATGGCAACGCCACCCTCGCCGCCGCCCGCCGCGGTGCCCGGGTAACCTCGACCGATTACGTCGCGCACCTGCTCGAACGCGGCCAGGAGCGCGCGCGGGCCGAGCGCCTGGATGTGCAGTTCCAGGAGGCGGACGCGGAAAACCTGCCATTTGCCGACGAAAGCTTCGATGTGGTGCTGTCCACCTTCGGTGTAATGTTCACCCCCGATCACGCCAAGTCGTCCAGCGAAATGATCCGCGTGTGTCGCCCTGGAGGCCGCATCGGCCTGGCCAGCTGGACGCCGGAAGGGTTTATCGGGCAGGTGTTCAAAACCCTCGGCCGGCATGTGCCGCCCCCTGCCGGTGTGCAACCTCCTTCGTTATGGGGTACCCAAGCGCATCTGCAGACATTGTTTGGTGAACGGGCCGATGAAATCGCCATCACGCCCCGACAGTTCAACTTTCGCTACCGCTCTGCGGCACATTTCCTGGAGGTATTCCGCACCTGGTACGGGCCGGTGCACAAGGCTTTCGCCAATCTTCCCGCAGACGGCGCGGCAGCCTTGGAGCAGGACCTGCTCGAACTGTTGAACCGTAACAATCGCGCGGCACCACAATCGCTGGTAGTGCCCAGCGACTACCTGGAAGCGGTCATCACTCTGGGGCACTAGGCCCATGACGGTGAATACCTGGAAATAGATAATGCTCCGGCGCCCGGGTCATCCGGGCGCCGCTCTTGGCGAAACAAAGGCATATTGATATCAATGCACTTTCTGATCGCGCCAGCCACGCCAATAGCTGATATAAAATGCCTGCACCTTCGAGCCCTCCACTGAGCTGAATATGCCGACACATGACGTATCGGAAGACGCCGAGACGCTGCGAGAAAGCGAAACAACCCTGGCACTGGCGCTGGCCGGCAGTGCCACAGGTGTATGGGATCGAAATGTCGTTACCGGTGAAATCCATTATTCGGCAGGCTGGAAAGCCATCCTGGGCTACGCCGAGCATGAGCTGAGCAACCAGATCGAAGACAGCTATGAGCGCTTGCACCCAGCTGACCGCGATTATGTAAAAGCGACCATCCAGGCCCACTTCGAGCAGCAGACCGAACACTACGAAGTCGAGCACCGCATCCGCTGCAAGGATGGCAGCTACAAATGGATATCCAGCCGCGGCAAGGTGGTCAGCCGCGACAGCGACGGCAAGCCGCTGCGCATGATCGGCACCACCAACGACATCTCCGCCATGCGCGCCATGTCGGACACGCTGCAACAGACCGTCGACCTGATGACCAGCCTGACCGATGAAGTACCGGGCCTGGTCTTTCAGTATCGCCTGATGCCGGATGCCACCTCGTTCTTCTCCTACGCCAGCGCCGGAATTCGAGACATCTACGAACTGACGCCCGGACAGGTCGCCGAGCATACCGAGGCAATCGACGCGCTCATCCACCCTGACGACCTGGCAAGCTATCGAGCATCGTTCGAGGTTTCCGCCAGCCTGCTCACGCCCTGGCATTGCGAATACCGCGTGCGCCTGCCGCGCCAGGGCCTGCGCTGGCGCCAAGGCGACGCCAAGCCGCGCCGCCTGGAAGACGGTAGCACACTCTGGCATGGCTTCATTACCGACGTGACCGAACGCAAGCGCATCGAAGCCGAGTTGCAGGAGTTCGCCACCGTGGACTACCTCACCCAACTGCCCAACCGGCGCCATTTCATGATGCAGATCGAAGCCGAACTGGCGTTGATCCAGCGCAGCGGCGAGCGCTGTGCCGCGGTATTGATGTGCGACCTGGACCATTTCAAGACCATCAACGACCGTTGGGGCCATGCCGTGGGCGACCAGGCGCTCAAGCATTTCGCCAGCATCCTCAGCGACCAATTGGGCGAAACCGACCTGGCCGGCCGCGTGGGTGGTGAAGAGTTTGCCGTGGTGCTCAGTGGTGCCGATATCGCCGAGGCCACCGCCTTCGCCCGTCAGATGCAGCAGCGCATCGAAGCAGCGCCGTTGCTTGAAGGTGACCAACGCATCCCCCTGACTGTCAGCGTCGGCGTGGCAGCCATGCATGCCAAGGACCCCAGCGCCCATTCGGCGCTGTCACGCAGTGACCTGGCGCTGTACCGCGCCAAGGAAAACGGCCGCAACCGCATCGAGTGCCATTGAAGGCAATCGGCCTCAGGATTTGAGCGCGCCCGAGGCCTTGGCGGCATGGGTGGCAATCAGGTCCATTAGCGGTGGCGACAGGCAGTCATAGGGTTCCAGGCCCAACGTCTTCAAGCGCGCGCGCACTTCGCCCATGATCGACGGGTCGGTCCCCGACTCGATGATCGAAGACACGAATGCAGCAAACTGCGGTGCCGACCAGCCTTTGTCCGCGGACAACTCCGTGTGGATGAAGTCATAACCGTACAAGGGGTGCGCAGTGTTCTCGATGCGCCCGTACATGTGCACGCCGCATTGGCTGCAGGCATGGCGCTGAACCGCTGCCTTGGGGTCGACCACGACGAGTTTTTCGGCATGCTCGACGACTCGCAGCTTGTCCCGTGGCACCACTGCAATCATCGAAAACAGCGCACCCTTGGGTTTCCAGCACTTGGTGCAGCCGCAGGCATGGTTGAACGCCGACTGCGCATCGACCTGTACCCGCACCGGGTCCTGCGTGCATTTGCACACCAGAGAGCCACCCTTGAAATCGTCGCTGCCTTGCGGCACGCCCTTATCGACAGATGGATGGATCGAAAATGCAGCCGTCATTTTCCACCTCCGCAGTGATGTCATCTAATACTAGAGGGCAACTCGGACAGCGACGTGTTACTGGTCTGGAAAGGAGAGCGCCACGTGAGCATTCAACTGAACCACACGATCGTCTGGTGCCGGGACAAGCACACCTCGGCCAGCTTCCTCACCGATATCCTCGGCCTGCCCGAGGCGCTGCCCTTCGGGCCGATGCTGGTGGTGAAGCTGAGCAACGATGTCTCGCTGGACTACTACGACAACGATGAATTTTCATCCCAGCACTATGCCTTCATGCTGGGCCCGCAAGAGTACGCCGCCGCGTTCGACCGGGTCTGCCAGCGCGGCCTGGCGTACTGGGCCGACCCGGGCAAACACCGGCCCGGCCAGACCTACGAACACAATGGCGACCGCGGTTTTTATTTCGATGACCCCGATGGGCATTTGCTGGAAGTCATCACGCGGCCTTGATTGTTCACAGTGACGCCTGCGCCAGGATCTGTGCATAACGTTGGCGGTCGATGTTAGCCCCGCTGAGCACCACAGCCACCCGGGAACCCTGCTGACGCTCGCGTTCCTGGATCAATGCAGCGAGCCCGGCGGCGCCTGCGCCTTCGGCGGTGTTGTGGGTATCTTCATGGTAGATGGCCATGGCCTTGGCGATTTCGTCATCGCTGACTCGCACGATACGGGCAGCGCCCTGGGCAATGATCTCAACCGCTTGCTCGGCCGGTTGGCGGCACGCCATGCCATCGGCGAAGGTATTGGCCGTTGCCGTAGTGACGATGCGGCCCTGCTCGACACTCTGGGCGTAGGCATCTGCCTGCGTCGACACCACGCCGACGATTTCAGTGTCCAGCCCCAGCAGATCGCGGACCTGGATCAACCCGCAAATGCCCGAGCCCATGCCGATCGGCACATACACCGTACGCAGCCCCGGCACGGCCTCGAGCAATTCCAGCGCATAGGTGGCGACACCGCGAATCAAGTCCGGATGAAACGCCGGCACACTTTCATAGTCATGCAATTGCGCCTGGCGGGCGGCCTCGATGCGTGCCTCGTCGAAGTCCTGGCCATACTCGATCAACTGGGCACCCAGGGCACGCATGGCGGCATTTTTCTCCAGGGAGTTGCCTTGCGGCACCACGATGATGATCGGCAAACCAACGCTGCGCGCAGCCAGGGCCAGGCTTTGGCCATGGTTGCCGCGCGTGGCCGTTACCAACCCGCGTACACCCGGCAAGCGTTCACGCAATGCCTGGACATACAACAGGCCACCGCGGACTTTGAAGGCACCGGTCGGCGCATGGTTTTCATGCTTGACCCAGACCTCACACCCCAGCCGCTCGGCCAGGCGTGGCCATGCATACTGCGGGGTTGGCGGGACGTGCCGACGAACATGCTGGGCGGCTTCGCGCAAGGCGGTCAGATCGAACATGTGGGACACCTGTGGGGAATGGGTTCGACCCGATCATAGAGGCGCTGCCGTGTAGGGGTGAACCGTTTTATTGCATGGGAACAAAATGTGGAGTCTGTAGCAGCTGCCACCAGGCTGCGTCCGAGTGCGTAGCGCTCGTAGCGTGCAGTTGCACAGTGCAAGGCGGGATCTATTCTGGACATGAGAAAAATTTTCCAACGCGCTCATCAAGGCTGCCCATGACAGACCGAATTGAAAAAGAAGTTCGCCTCAACGCCACGATCACTCAGGTGTGGAACGCGCTGGCCGATGCCGAGCGCTTCGGCCAGTGGTTCGGCGTGGCGTTGCAAGGCAAGGAGTTCAAGGTCGGTGCCCAGACACGAGGACATATCACGTACGAAGGCTATGAATACCTGGTCATGGATGTGCATGTGGACCGCATCGAACCACAGCACCTGCTGTCCTTTCGCTGGCACCCCTATGCCATCGATCCGAAACGGGACTACTCGCAGGAACCCACTACGCAGGTGGTGTTCCGGCTGCAGGAACTTGCAGAGGGTACCCTGTTACGCCTGGTCGAGTCCGGTTTCGACAAGATCCCCGCAGAACGTCGCGAAGAGGCCTACACGATGAACAGCGGCGGCTGGGATGAGCAAATGGTCAATATCAACAAGTACCTGCAAGAGCAGAACCGCCAGTAGCTCAGAAACTTGGGCAACCGTTGCCCATTACACGGTACTCGATGGTGTGCCGCTGGCCTTGATGATCTTCATAGGTCATCTGCGCCGGCACGACTTCACACACATCCGGGATCGCCGACAGGTGCACAACCTTGGCTATATCCAGTTTCTGCGAATAGTCGTATTGGACAACCTCGGGCTGGCCCACGGGTTGAACTTCAGCGGCCAGGGCCAGGCTCGAGAAGCCAACCAGGGCAATGGCTAACAGGGTTTTCATGATAAATGGCCTTTAAAGCAATCTGGTCTGCCGATTGACTTCATTTGCCGAAGCGGCGGGAGAAGTTGTTGCCTGGGGAACAAGCGCAACACGAAGTACCTTATCCTTGGCGAGTCACCGTGTGGATATAGATAGCTTACTATTTAAATTATTTGATTAAAGCCTGAACCACGACATTCACTCTTACGCAAACCGCAACAATAGTCCGAGATTGTCATATTGTGTCCGCCCTGCACTTCAGCCAATTGCCCGAACCGCTGCATCCCTTGCTCGACAAGTTTTACCGCGCCCAGCGCTCGCCCATGCGCGCT
>RCUR01000294.1_pt1 | contig 17758 bp, 13 predicted proteins | sample 2166151 | NCBI WGS metagenome assembly RCUR01 (sample SAMN09932785, study PRJNA488358) | compost metagenome | isolation source: compost soil in an enriched community | place: Germany: Experimental Botanical Garden
CCATGGGCAAGCTGCATCACGCCATGATGGGCACCTGCGCCGTGGCCATCGGCACGGCGGCGGCCATTCCCGGCACCCTGGTGAACCTGGCCGCCGGTGGCGGCGAGCGCGAGGCGGTGCGCTTCGGCCACCCCTCCGGCACCCTGCGGGTGGGGGCAGAGGCGCGACAGGTGGATGGCGAGTGGACGGTGACCAAGGCGGTGATGTCCCGCTCCGCCCGCATCCTGATGGAAGGCTGGGTGCGGGTGCCGGGGGATGCCTTCTAGCCCCTTCGCCACCGGCATGAAAGAGGCCCAAGCGATTGCCTGGGCCTCTTTGTGATGATGTTCACCTCAAGGAGTGATCTCCCCCTGGCCGCTGGCGGGGCTGCTCCACCACTCATCCGCCTGTGGTTGCGGGCGCGCCACGCACTCCACAAGGCGCGGTATGTTCTTCTTCCCATCGCCACCGATCAGCCGCTTCACCTGGCCAGCCGGGCATTGGCCGTCGTCCACATAGGCAACCTTCCCATAAGGGAGCTTGCCCGGCGCGGGATCCTGGCTCAGATAGGTGATGGGGGCCGGCGCGAAATGGGCGCACCCCGACACCAGGCCCAGCAACCCCCCTGACAACAGCACGCTCTTCCATCTGACAGCCATAGGTCATTCCCTCTGTATGCTCCTGCTACTGCGCGAATCCGCGCAAATGCCCTCCGTCCTTTCGACCCAGCCAGTGTAGTCACCGATCACCACCGACCGATAGGCTCCCCGGGCGGCGCACCGACGGATCCAGACACAACAAAAAAGCCCAAGTGACAGAGTCACTCGGGCCTTTTACTTCATTGTGCCAGCTGGGGGCGGCAATCATCAGCTCATTGGCAACATGCACGCCCATGCTTGCCTTCTTGCCTTCTTGCCTTCTTGCCTTCTTGCCCTCAGGCTGCCGCCTGATGGTCAGGCATCAAGGCTGCATGCGCACACAGGCGCCGTAGCTTTGTACCGTCGCAGACCAGCCTGACTCTACGCCAGTGGCCAGGTTCTTGGTCGTGCCATCGGAGGTACCATTCCCCCAATATGGGTAGCTGATAGGCCAGCCTTGGGCGGTCATATCACCAAGTGTGTCATATAGCTCCCTCAGCTCATCCATTGTGGCCAACGTCAAGTTCCACCCCGTCTGGACGTTACAGAACGAACCCGCTTCCACATACCAGTAGGTGATATGGCTCAGACCAGTAGAAGCATCTATGGAGCCACTGCGATACCACATACCTAGCGAGCTTCCTTCGGCCGTGCTCAGTGGCGGGACGAAAATCTTGTTACCTATGGTGATCAGGTCCCCGCGCACCGTCAACGAGGCAGTGGCACTGAAGGATTGCCCATACCGGTTCAGGGTGGCCTCCATTGTGGTCTGCCCGTTTGATACTCCCATGGCGATACCTGGAGCTACATCCGGTGACGAGGTCACCAGACCGGGGCCGGGTGACCAGATGAGTTGCGGATCCTGGCTCACATCCAGCTTGCTGCCATCCGACATCAGGGCATTGGCGCGAAAACGCATCTCGGCACCAGCCGGCATGCTGAAGGTGGTGCCGCTGCGCGGATTACCATCGGGCTTCGCGGGCAACACTTCCAGCCCCACGACAGTCACACTGTTCGGAGCCAGCTTCACGCAGGTCGCATATTGGTCATTGGAATCATCAGATGAGCTCACACTGATGCCAGTGCCCAGATTGATGGCACCATGTAAACCTTCAAACTGCCCCATGGTGGCCGACCAGTAATTTATTATGTAGGTCGGCCAGCCAGCGTAGGTCTCCAGGTCACCGAACTCGCTGTACAGCCCCTGCAATTCCTCCATGCTCGGCAGGTAATAGCCATCCCCCAGGCCGGTACAATAGGCGCTCGCCTGCGGCCACTCCAGCAGGGCATAGGTAATACCGTTATCGGTGCTAGTGCCGGAATAAGGAATACCATCGGCATCGGCCTGGGACTGGGTCAGCGGACAGGTCCAGCTCTTGCCCGCCCCATCGGTCAGGGTATCCATGGAACAGCCACCCGCGACCACCTCCAGCTCGGCCGTGTCGCCAAGTCCGGAGCCATCTTGCGTCATCGCCGTGATGGTGCTGCTGCCCACCGCCACCCCGGTCGCCAGGCCGGTGTTGCTGCCGATGGAGGCGATGGCAAGGTCACCGCTGCTCCAGCTGACCGAGGTGGTCATGTCCTGAGTGCTGCCATCGGACAGAGTCGCCGTGGCGTCGAACTGCTGGTCTTGCCCCACCGAGACTGTCGCTGTCTTGGGAGTCACGGCCAGCGCAGTCATGACGGCGTTGGTCACCGTCAGGGCCACGCTGCCGGACTGACCGCTGACCATGTCGGTGGCCGTGATACTGGCGTCCCCCACGCTCACCCCGGTCGCCAGCCCGCCGATGACGGTGGCCACCCCGGTGGCATCGCTGCCCCAGCTGGCGGTATCTGTGATGTCCTGGGTGCTGTTGTCGGACAGCTGGGCTGTCGCGGTGAGCTGCACACTCAGCCCGGCTGGCACTGTGGCCGGATCCGGCGTGACCACCACCCCCATCACGGCGGCATCGCCCACCGTCAGTGAGGCGCTGTCGCTCAGGAAGCGGCCGTTGACACTGCCTGCTGCGCTGATATAGGCCGAGCCCAGCGCCACCCCGGTGGCCAATCCGCTGGTGCCGTCGACGGTGGCCACGCCGCTGTCGCTGCTGCTCCAGCTGATATTGTCGTTGCCTGTCATCTCCTGACTGCTGCCATCCGACAGCCAGGCGCGTACCGTGAACGGCTTGCTCAGGCCCATAGATACCGCCTCTATGCCCGGGCTCACCTCCAGGCTGGTCACCTCGGCATCGCTCACCGTCAGGGACGCGCTGTTGCTGACGGTGACGCCATTGACGACGGCGGTGGCACTGATGTCCGTCGTGCCCACCCCCACCCCGGTGGCCGTGCTTGCATAGAGACTGGCAACAAGGGGATCGCTCACCCAGCTGGCGCTGCTGCTCATCGGCAAACTGGTGCCATCCGACATCAGTGCCGTGGCTTCATAGCGCTGGGTAGTGCCTATCGCTACCGAGCCCCTTGCCGGAGTTACCTGCAAGGCGGTGACGGTGGCGTCGGTGACAGTCAGTTGCGCGTGACCGCTCAAGAGCTGGCCGTTGACCCTGGTGCTGGCGCTGAGGGTGGCGCTACCGGCCTGGGCCCCCGTGGCCAGGCCGGCGGCACTGATGGTAGCCATACCGGGATCGCTGCTGCTCCAGCTGGCATCCAGCACAGGCTGACTGCTGCCATCGGACAGCATGGCGGTCGCTCTGTACTGCTGGGGCAAACCTATCGGCGCCCTCAGGCTGGGGGGCGTCAGCTGCAGTGCTGTCACGGTGGCATCGCTCACCTTCAACTGCGCCGAGCCAGTGATAGGCTGACCATTAAAGGTGCCCGCAGCCGTGATGGTCGTGGTGCCGGCACTCACCCCCTTCCCCTGCCCCCAGAGATCCTGCTCATTGCTGACGGTGGCGATGGCGCTGTCAGCACTGCTCCAGCTTACGATGTCCGTCACCACCTGACTGGTGCCATCAGAGAGCACGGCGGTGGCGACCAGGGACTGTGCCAGGCCAACCGCCGTCGTGCTCGCTGCCGGGGTTACCTGCAAGGCGGTGACGGTGGCGTCGCTCACAGTGAGCTGCGCCGCACCGCTGACCGTCTTGCCCTGGAAGAGGCCGCTCGCACTCAGACTTGCTACCCCCACCCCTATCCCGGTCGCCAACCCTTGCGCGACTGTGGCGGTGCCCGCATCATCGCTGGCCCAGCTCACCTCAGGGGTCACATCCAGGGTGGTGCCGTCGGAGAGCTGCAGGGTGGCTGTAAAGCGCTTGCTCAAGCCCGCCGCCACCTGAGTGACAGGGGGTGCCACCTGCAGCCCTATAGCCTGGGCATTGCTGACCTCCAGCTGCGCCCTTGCCTCGACAGGGGTGCCATTGGCCCCCACTCCTGACGCCGTGATGGTGACCTTGCCAGGCGCAACTCCGGTCGCCAGCCCTGTGCTCGTGATGGTCGCGATGGCGCTGTCGCTGCTGCGCCACTGAAGGTCGCCAAGCGCCGTCACATCCTGCACCTTGCCATCGCTCATCACCGCCTGCGCCACATATTGCAGCCCCAGTGCCACCGGTATGCGTCCCTGGGGCGGGGTTACCTGCAGCGAGACCATGGACGTCGCGCCGCTCCCGGACTCCGGCTGTGATGACGAGTCGTCATCTCCCCCGCCACAGGCGGCCAACAACAAGGCCACCATGGACGCGCATATCCACATGAATAGTTGTTTCATCGTAAGTCCTAATAAGCTGTTCAACTTGTATGCCTGGCCCCCTGTCCTGTCGTCTGGGCAAGCGCCCTATTGCGACGCAGCAGAGACCAGCCTGAATCATCGGGACCAGGCCATCACAAGGGCACATGAAAACGAGAGAACCGGATTCACCGGGCTATCGAGCAGGGTGAGCTGTGACTGCCAACGCGGGCATGGGGTCAGACAGAGATCATCAGAGGGCACGCCATGGCCTGGATCCTCTGGCCGGATCCAGACAGCCACTGGGGTTATGGATATTCCACATTCAAGACGGCCTGGGCGCTGAACACCCCGGGTTGTGGCAGGGCGCCTGTACCAACAGGGGCCGCATAGAAGAGCACCGTCCCCTCCCCGTTGAGCAGAGGCACCGACAGTTTTCCCGTATTGGGCACTATCCAATCGCCGCTGTCGGCCACGTCACTCTGGGTCGAGAGAGCCACCCCCAGCCCCGCCTTGCCGGTCTCTATCAGCGCAGGGTTTTCCGCAGAGGTCGCCGCGTTCACACTCAGCGTCACCCCTGTCCCCATGTCCACACAGCTGATGGGCATAGAGACCGTCTGGATCAAGCCAGGTTGAGAGGGAGGTGCCCCCAGTCTGATGCTGCTGGACGGGAAGGTGCCGAAGTCCACGATTTCTGCCGCGTTGTTGTTGATGATGCAACCCGGCTGGATCAGGGTGGCACGCACCTCAATTGTCACATCTGCCGCCCCGGCAAAAAAAGTGGCTCCGCACAAGGCAAGGCTGATGCTCACGGCTATCTTGCTGTTCATTACGCCCGCCTCATTGATAGGATAAAGTGACACCCACGAGGGCCGTCGCCGTACCGGCCGTCATCTCCCCGGTCCGGATATAGCGAAAACCGAGGGGGAAGTTGAATGTGCCACCCTGGGGACCACTCTGCCCCAACCAGACTTGATTTATGCCGTGGTTGCTGGCGTCATCGGGACCCAGCGAATAGGACTTTCCGGCCCCTGGATTGACCACTTGTACCCCCAGCCCTCGGGCGGTACTGTCGGCAGTCAACCCTACTATGTCGGTTCTATTGCTCGGGTTGGTCTGATCCGAGAGTGTGAAGTGGAGCTCGACATTGGGATCGCACTGCAAGGTGATCATGGTGGGGATAGTGCTGGTAGTGCTGCCAACGACGGAGAAATCACGGGCACTCAACTCGCCGAAGTCGATGTAGGTATTAGCCGGAGAGGTCACATCGCACCCCCGGGCGGCAACATTGACAGTAAAGGCACGCTGCCCGACACGATCCTGATATACGCGTCCCGTGGTATCCCGACACTCCACTCCAATAAACGCTTCCATCTGCGGGATGATATAGGTCCCTGCGGGCAACTCGCCGGGCATGGCATACAAGACATAACGAAATCGTGCATCAATCGCCTCAGAGCCAGGTGCCCGCGTTGAATTGGGCGTCGGATACCAGGTGGTCCTGTCCCAGGCAAGGGGCACCGCATCGCTCTCTGGGGCAGAGGTGTCCCGGGTCGGGACAATGACCCCAAAATAGGGGTTGCCAGACTGCATAAGGGTATGGACTTTGCCATTGAACAGAACGGTATAAGGTGTCGCCGCTGTGTAACTGAATATGTTCCCTTCTATATCCTTGATATTTCCATCTGAGGGGTGGCAGGTATTCGATGTGGTGACACCGGCATTCGCCACCTGATAAGCCTCGGTATTATTCTCTGGCACTGTGATGGTTATTTGACCGCTGGGTGGCCCCAGATATGTTTTGGCCGAGACGGTGGATGCATGAAATACACCCACCATCATGCTTCCCCATATTCCGGCGACTATGGCCAAAGGTATCAACCTGGTGACGGCACTCTTGCCGCCCATATAGGCCCCCTGGTCACCTGAAAAATAATGACACACCCTCATTACTCACACCTTTATTTAAATAACAGGAATATCTATCAAGCATTCAGGATAAATACCGACGATGCGTCTATTTATTCTGATGACACGCTATGGCTAACCGGGTGATGGGCGCCTGCTTCGCCGGTTCCGGCAGCAGATAATCAGCCCCGCAGCGCTGCTCCTGCCCGGCCCCCCATCGGATATCCAGGGATCCCGTGGGAGCCAGGCCAGCCAGGTATACCACCCCCTCCTCACTCACAATGCCCGATACGCCCTCCTGCTCGCTGACAACACGCGCGCCAAAGGGAACGGGTTTGCCATCTAAAGCAAGCGCAAACAGCGCTCTGCTCCCTTTCTTGGTTTCAAGCGTTGCGCGCACCAGGGCGCCATCGGTTGGCACCACCATAGTGACGGCTTCATCCACCTCCACGTCGTCCTGCAACGAATTCACATCCAGCGCGACGCGGTTCAGGCGATAGCTGGAGGCATATGGGATGACGGCATAGCCATCAGTGTCGGTGACAGTACCTATAGTGTTCTCAATCTCGACACCCTCTGCCCCCGGGGCCGCCACCAGAATATTGGTGTTGCCAAGTGGCTGGCTGAAGGTCACGCCGTCCGCATGCACCACAACGCCCCCAGTTCCGCCATAGGTCACCTGCTGCTTGTCCTCGCTGTAGTTATATCCGAGCTCAATATCGCCTCTGGCTCCCTGATACTGGAGCTGTGCATTGCCACTGGAACCCACGCCCTGGTTGGTATATCCCTGCTGAACGCTGTAATTCAGATTCTTATTTTCCAAAGCGGTTCCGCTCAATCCGATTCGGTTTGTCGTCCGCCCATCCGCATCGTAGCTGACACCATAATCAGCGTAGGCAGAGGCGTAATCATCCAAGGTTGTCAGCCATCGTCCAACCGGGAGGGAGATATTCAGAGAGATGACCTTGTCTTCCTCAGGTTCAAAGGCGCTCTGGTTATAGCTGTAAGCGAGGGAGTAAGTGATGTCTTTCCACACACCGGAATAACCGAGTTGCAGATATCGGTCCTCTTCATCGGTCTCCCAATAGTTTTGCACTCGCGCACTCAAATAGACTGACTCGGCATCCCCTATCTGCTGGGATATGCTGCCCTCCAACCTGCCGCGCTTGGCATAATTGAGGTCATAGCGGCTGATCGGCTCATCATCATGGCCGGAATCGTCCGAATCATTGTTACCGTCATCCAAATCACCAGACATGGACTTATAGGTGCTATCGGCGAAGGTGTAATATCCCTGCGTAGAATAATGCGCCCCCAATAGCTGCACATCAGTGCCAAGGTCCACCAATGATTTGGCATAAAGCAGGCTGAAGGATTGTCCTTGTGTCTCGCTTTCATCCGGCAGTACTGTATTTGCATAAGATAACTCGGCAGAGATGGCACCGAGATCCCCCATGTTTTTTCCAATCCCAATCGCAAAGGAGTAATAATCCGACGACAGTTGTGTTCCGCCAAAGAGCGTCACCGTTTCCTGAACCCCCATGGCGAGGGATCCCTGAATAAACTCAGGCTCTTCCTGCATATCGCTGCCAGAACGATACCTCCCTACCGTCACATCATATTTCACCCGGCCTTCACGGAGTAAGGTTGGAATAGATGCAAAAGGCACAACATAATGGTTGATACTGCCATCATTTTCCTTCACTTCCACATCAAGGTCGCCGTTGGCTGACGTCGCAAACAGATCCTCAATCAGAAATGGGCCCGGAGGAACATGGGTCTGGTAAATCACATAGCCATTTTGCTTGACGGTGACGCTGGCATTGCTCTTCGCAATGCCATGTACCGTGGGTGCATATCCCTGCAGACTGCTGGGGTACATCTGTTCATCTGATGCCAGCTGCACACCACGAAAACCCACGCTGTCAAATATGTCGGACAGGGTGCTGCTATCACCGATGACAAGCTCACTCTTCAATGGAATGATGGCCCGCGTAATATGATTGCTCACACTCTGCAATTCGCTCGATTCATCGCCCTTGTTCCAGGTCGAATAATTTCTGAAGCGCCACGCCCCCATATTGATACCGGTGTTGAGTGCAACAAAGCTGTCATCACCTATATCCTCCTTGCCGACGCTGTGGCTGCCACTGAACATATAGTTCAGCATCAATGCGTTGATACCTTCATCCCACAGATCTTCCGAGACTTCACCCAGCACGCGCCGACTCATGGCGGCCTGCGGAATACTCACATCGAGCCGCAAACGCTCAAAGTAAAAGACATAATCGGCCCCGGGGATCAGCTCCCGAATATCGACAGACCCGGCCATCTCCTCCCCCATGGCGGGCTGCCCCTCTGACAGCGCTTGCTTATCTACACCGAAGTCAACCAGATCATCGACGGAGAGGACAGGCCGCAAACCATCGCCATCTTTTCTGGATGTGCTGACGGCGAACACCACATCTCTGGTATCCACAAACTGACCGTTCAGAAATATATCGACCCGGTAGGTTCCCGGTAGCTGTTCACTTTGTTCAAATGCCGCCAGATCCGCCACCGAGGACGGATCACCCGACAAGAATGCAGGATTAAACTGGACATCGGCCTGAGCATCAGAGATCAGGCCCCATCCCACCAATAATAAGGACAGTGGCTTCGAATACGACATGGCTTGCATCCATTACGATTTAGGGCAAATGGACGGCTTGGTTTGAGAACCGTAATCATTGATTGATTGAAATGTCACATTCCCCACCAAGTTGTCGACGTCGACACGCTCAGTCGCCAATGGTGGGACCATCATGTTGGCGATTCTTGTCTTTCCTACCTGCAGATTGACCATGGTGACAAAATAGGGCGACGGGTTGCGAACCGTCAGCATGCTGCCCTCCAGATTGCAACGCAGCATGGCGGGCGCCTCTATCGGCGGCACGGCGAGCCCTTGGGGTCGATAAAACAACTTGATGACACTCTGGGTTGCAATTTGCAGGGTATTGCTATTCTGAGCCGCCTCTGAAACAGCTGGGATGGCTTTGGCATTGAGATAATAAAGACTTTCACGATCGGTGGGCAGCGGATTTGCACCCACATAAATAATTCTTAAGGTGTTCTCTTTTTTCGGCATCAATTTAAAAAGTGGTGGCGTGACCACAAAGTCATTGCTTTTCTTCCCCTCACTCTCCGTGAACCAGGACTGAATCAAAAAAAGTGCCTTCTCATCGGTGTTGGTCACGGCCAACGACACCTGCTTATTGCCTTGAGGATATATAACGCGAGTGGCACCCAACACCACACCACCCGCATGAATGGCAGTGCTGATGAAATAGAGGGCAGCCCCTATAATAAGTGAATGCATGTTTTTGTGCGCTATCATAAATACCTCTCAAGGATAGGCGACTAAAAAATATACTGGAACGCTGACCGGTGACTCACTGGACATGGGCACCAAAAATTTGAATTTGGAGTGGAACCGGAATACGGGACCATTTACGAAACGCAAGAGTGTTGGATCATGGGCAACCTGAATTACCACCCGACCATCGGACCAATTCCAGGCCCCCTCTTCAATCTCATTCGATATCCCGACATCATCTGTGCCCTCATCCTCGACACCGCTAAAACGAACACTCACATTCTGACTGACTGCAGAGGTGCATTCGCTCAGCCGAATATCAAACAACTTGGCATCGGTCCACTCTGTGGACGTGATACGCCCCTCTTGCCACGATATCAGCTGCGCTGTTTCGGGTGCGCCAATGGCACAGGTTGAATAAACGACGCGTCCCTCAAGGTTCACATCGCCGGCAGTTAGTACTCGCTGGCCCCCCTCTGCCGCGACACCCAATGGCGTCATGGCGACCAAAATGGACAGCGACATCCCTTGCAATGCTCTTAGCACCGACGGCCCCTTCGAAACGATCGATAACAAGGAGATGACCCAATAGATTGCTGAGCCCAACTCACCAAAAAGGTGCCTCGCCTTCTGCACCCGGATCCTCTGCTGCCTGCTCTCACGACCCCAGACCGTCAAACGACCATGAGCATTAATCAGTCAAGAAGGCTGCCGGTAATACCAGTACCCCATTGCCTTCTCGGACGACGGAAGTACCACGGGTGAACGAAGAGAGGAGTGTCATTGCATGACAGCAAGTGGCTCTACGACTGACCCTCAATACAGAGACAATCTGCAACCTGAATCTGGGACATGACGGAATGGATGGCTCCGACAAGGAGCCACCCAGCCAATTCCCTTACTCGTAATGCACGTTGAAATTGGCCACGCTGCTGACGGGGCCCGGTGTGACCACAGTGCTGGTGGAGATATAGTCGACCGACAACGGTATGACGGTGGTCCCGTTGACCAGGGTCACCTTGCTTGAGGGCACACCGGTATTGATCTCCAGCACGGCACTGTCCGGCCCCATCAGCACGAGACCCACCCCCTGTGCAGCACCAGAACCCGCCGAGTTGGCCAGTACAGAGGTCTTGCCGGCGACTGTGGTGCCCGTGAATGACACTGCGGCCGTGGCCTGTACACTCGTATCGCAGTCAACCAGTTTGATTTCGAAATTTTCCGGTTGATTCGCAGGCGCATCCGCCGCGCCGTTAAAGGCGGCAGTACGTACCTGATCCAGATAAACTGTTTGATCCAGGGAGTCGGAGCTCACCGCACAGGCCGCATTGACAACCTCACCGTTGAAATAGACTGTGCCACCGGTAACTGTTGTCGGCGGTTCAACAGCGAACGCATTCAGACTCATACCGGAGGAGAGCACAACGGCCATGGCCAACAGGGACTTTTTCATAAAAACCTCAAATGAATGTGTAAATTAATAAGTGCCAAAGTCTATCCCTCAGAAAAGTACATACTGAGTATTGATACACATCTGGCAAATGCCCAGTAGTAAATAAATGCCTATGTCACTGACAAAGCCACCCTGAAAATATATTTTCCTGATATATCCTTTTTATTAATTTGTAATCATGCTGCTGCTCCATGACGCCATTAATAGGTGCCACGGCAGTCAGCTAATCAATGCCTGCAAGAAGCCCGCCTCTCAGAGGACGGATGAACATGGAATAAAAACAGAGGCATCATCGCGGCATCCATATCTTGGATGCTGTCATATATGCATCATTTTCGTGGTGCTAGAGTGACATTGTCTATATCAGGCCATTCGGCCTTGCACAATCGAGGATACCAGCGCAGGGAGTTATTCACATTTTGATATGAACAATAAATCTTTCCCTCATCTGCCAGTGCCAGCAAGTAGAGCCGCGCCGAATAGATGGTCTCATTGCACGCATCTGCTATTTCCCGCGTCTTGGGCCAATCATCATAATGTGGTATATTTCCTTCCACCGCAGGGCATAATGTCAGCAACGCACCATAAATATTCTGTTTTTTGACGTCACTCTTTTTCACAATATGCTCGATTACCATATTCTTGTGGCTGATGTTCTGAACATTCAATAAAAGCTACGCATTATCAATTATATGACTTCATTTCGCTGGGTCAGCAGAGGCTCGCCTCGACAAATGCATAAAACAGTGCCGAACGTGCCACCCCATTTTTTTCCTCCATCAACTGCCTTATCTGCCTGCGTTGTGACTCCGTCAAGGTTGGTATCTTTTTAGCCTGGGGCTCAGGTCTCACGAGCTGTTTTATCGACTCGCCTGCCTCCACATTTACCGTCAACACCAATTTCAGGACCTCATCGACCACGGCCTCGTGCAGAGGATTTATCGCCCCGCCATATCGCACAAGGTGGCTCAAGCCAGGGCAAGCCGACACTTTCGACGTGTGATGTGTCTCAGGATCGAAGTGAATGAAGAGATAACCTGGAAATAATGGCTCCCAAACGGACCTTATTTGACCAGGGCGATCCTGCCTTGGCTGACGTATGCATATCTGGGGTATCAGCACCTCAATATCCAGATTCGCCAGAAATGCTTTCACCTTGGCTGCATTATGTTTCCCTGTCTTGTGACAGGCCAGATACCATCGTTCCACAGTGATTCGTTCCCATACCCATTATCGATGGATGCGCACCGAAAACCGGCAACAAAGGGGCAAGCTCCGCCAAAATCGTGCCCGGGAGCACAATCTAGATGACATGAATTTGGTGACAATATGAGAGTGCCAATTCATGCCCTCACCTCGATTGAAATAATTCCAATTGAGACTCGCAAGCAGAATTAAACTCTGACATCCACATAATATCCATCAAAAAGATGAATTAAAAGACAAAAAGCAGATCAAAAAACCATAAATACACCAAAAACAGCAGTAAAATCCAAATTCGACGCCAAAAACAACAGATAGTCCGCTCATGGGAACGATCCCTCGATATATTCGATCGAGATTAGCCGATAAAAAAACGTTTACGATCAGAAAAACGCTGCTTTTTATAAGTAATAACTGAACTCTGACTTAATGAAATTTAAATTAAGATATTCAGAAGCTGGCTCATGGATATAATGATTAGTTTGTGATTGATTAACATTTAAATAACAATCCACCAATAAAATATATCACCTCAGAATAAGGAAACATTTGAGGCCTTAATTCGACAGACGCAACAACCTGCACCGTCGCTCATTTTCCTTTCTCCATCGCTTGCAGCTATTCTTGTCCTCCATCTCCGGGGCTGGCTGGCGAGTTTCTTCCCTTCATGACGCCAGACATGAGAGTAAGCAGCGGCTCGCACTAAAATGGCTTCAGGCGACATCTAATAGGGGGTTGTCGGGGAGGCGAGATTAAGCGACCGAACGAGACTATGGCGTGAGATAGCAGGCCCCTCATCGCTTTGCATATACACGTCGGTTGTACCAGGGTGATGGGCACCGACGACAAAAAGGCCCCTTTGCGGGCCTGTTTGAGCAGCAGACCAAGCGGCCTATGCGGGGGGCGGCGGACACAGCAAAACCCGGGCAATCTCGGCCGGGTCTATGAGTGAAGCGGCGCCTGTCCTGGCGCCATCCGACCAGACAATAAGGCAGGATCCCGCGCCCGGTTGGGTACCGACGGCCACCCGGGAGTGGCCGGGCCCCTGCCCCAGGGGGCGTCACTGCCCGCCCTTCATGACCCCCGTATCCCAACTCATTGCCCGTAATAGCGTTCCAGCAGCGCATCGACCTCGGCCACGGAGAGCTGCATCTGGGGCCAGCGCTCGCCCTTCTCCCTGATAGCCCGCAGGCTCTCCCTTTGGGGGCGAAGCTGGCTGCCAAGCCGCCGGTTCAGGGCCTGGTAGCGGGCGATGACAGCCTGCCGGCTGAAGAGGCCCGGGGTCAGATCCAGCCGGTAACCCCGAAACAGCTGCTGCAACCCCTGATAGACCGCCAGGTGATAGACGGAGTGGTGATCTTCCTCCTCGAAGTAGCGACTGGTGACGTGCAGGTTGTGGCCGGGGTGCACCACCAGGCTGCGTGCAAACTGCCGCAACTGATCCCGATGAAACTCGGAGCGACCAAACCCAGGCGTGAAGGGGTTGTTGGCCACGGCCACAAACAGCGAGGCGGGATGCTTGAGCGGACCAAGCAAGGCCCGCTCGATGCGCTGGTAGTTGGCCGGATAATCGAACCACAGGCTGGCATCGATGGCGATGTAGCCCTGGAACTGGCCGCTGTCTCTGGCCACCGCATCCAGGGTCAGCAGGCCCCCGAGGGAGTGGCCCACCAGCAGGGCCGGCGAGGCGGTGCGATAGCGGTGCTCGATGAGGGGGCGCAGCTCCCGGGTCAGGTATTCCATGAACGCTGGACCGCCGCCGGTCTTGGCATAACCGGCGCCGGCCGGCGCCCCATTGGGCAGCACCAGGGTGTGGCTCGGGGTGTAGTCGCGCATCCGGTCGGTGTTGTGCACCGCGACGATGATGAGAGGCGGGATCGCCGGATTGAGTCCGGCCCGCAGGGCCTGGGTGATACCCGCGACCTCCAGCAGGAATTTCTCCCCATCGAGCAGATAGAGCACGGGAAAAGCCTGCTGCGGCTGTTGTTCATAGCCCTCTGGCAGATAGACGCTGTATTGCCGCGCCTCCCCCAGCAGGGTCGAGTGGTGGGTGAAGCGCTCGGCGTAATGGCGCATGTCGGCCTGGGCAGACGAGAGAGTGATCATGGTGAACAGTATCGCGATGAGTCTTGTCATAGGGTGAATCGGACGAAGTGGGTTCGGATAGAGGACAACAGGGCCACCGGGCCCTGTTGTCACCTGGGTTACAGCTTGTAGCTGAAGCCCGCCATCAGGTTGGCCGGTTCGCCATACATGTTGAAGGTGGTGGTGGAGCCGACGCGATAGAAGTACTCGCGATCCAGGATGTTGTAGAGGTTCAGGGTCGCCTGCATCCTGTCGTTGATCTCGTAGCGCACGGCCGCATCAAACAGGGCATAGCCCCCCTGATGGGTCGAGATCCCCTTCTGGTTGAAGGAGTAGTCGCTGACCGCCGTCATCCCGCCCCCCAGATGCAGCCCCTGTACCCAGTCCGCCAGGTGGTAGTCGGTCCAGAGGGAGAGGGTGTGGCGCGGAATAGCATCGAATTTCGGATTGTGATCGCCGGATTTCTCCTCGATGTCGGTGAAGGTATAGCCGGTCATGACCATCCAGTGCTGGCTCAGGTAGCCGGTCGCCTCCAGCTCCACCCCCTGGGTCTCCACCTTGCCGGTGGCCCAGTAGGTGTTGGTGATGGCGATGCCCTGATCGTCATAGGCCTGGGCCGCGATGTTGGCGTCCTTCATCAGGAAGGCGGTCGCCCGGGTATTGAGCAGGCCATCCAGCAGGGAGGACTTGATGCCGGTTTCCCACTGGCTGCCCTCCCGCGGCGTGAGCATCTCCCCCTTTTCATCCTGACTGGTCTGCGGCTTGAACACCTTGGAGTAGCTGGCATAGAGCGCATGCTCCCCGGTCAGGTCATAGACGGCCCCGGCATAGGGGGTAAATTTCCCCTTGAAGTCACCGGACTGGCTGCTCTGCGCCCCCGAGCTCAGGGTGGTGTTGACGACCTCGGTGTCATACCAGGAGACCCGGGCCCCGGTGATCACCGCCAGCGGCTCCAGCAGCCGCCAGGTCACCTTGCCATAGAGGCCCAGCTCGGACTGCTCTTCGTGATCGTTCTTGGTGTACTGGTAATTCGGCTTGGCGACCCCGGTCGGATCGAAGTCGAACACGTTGATCTTGCCGATGTTGCGGTTGGTGTAGGTCTGGATGTCGGACTCGTAGCGCTTGTAGTCAGAGCCCAGCACGAACTCGCTCTTGTGCCCAAGCAGGCCGAACAGCTGGCTGTAGTTGGCATCGAACGCCATGTTTTTCTGCTGGTTCGCCTGGGCATTGAACATCAGCCCCGTGTTCCCTGCGGCATCCACTGGGCCATTGGTGTAGGTCTGCTCCAGGCGCATGTCGTGGTCCATGTAGCGGGCCGAGAACTGCGCCACGCCTCCGTTGGCGAAGGCATGCTGGAGGGCGGCCCCCACATCCGTGGTGTTTGCATCGAAGAAGTCTTCATCCGAGCCCAGATAGGTGCTGCGGCCGATGTCGAGCATGGTGCCATCGCGGTAGGCCGGCAGGCCATTGGTGGGCAGTATGTCCTTGGTCTGGTGCAGGGCATAGACAGACAGCAGGGTGCGATCCGACAGGTCGAACTCCAGGGTGCCGTAATAGGTGCCGTTGTCGTTGTTGTTGTAGTCGACCTGGTTCTTGATGTCGGCGTTGGCCACCACCAGGCGACCGAGCACCGAGCCCTCCTCGTTGAGTGCCCCGCCCAGGTCCGCCTCCAGATAGTGCCTGTCCCAGCTGCCATAGCGCGCCGTGACCGAGCCCTTGAACTCGTCGGTCGGACGCTTGAGCACCATGTTGATGACGCCCCCCAGCTCGCTGGTGCTGTTGAACAGGCCGGACGGGCCGCGCATGATCTCTACCCTGTCCACGGCGGCCAGAGACGGCAGGGTGCCGAACTTGCTCTGCATCGGCGATGGCAGGCCGTTGAGGTTCACCTCATCGTATTCGTAGCCGCGGGAGAAGATGGAGGAGCGGCCGCTGTCGTTGACCATGGTGCGCAGACCTGGCGTGTACTTGGCCAAGTCGTCCACCGCGACGAAGTTGCGCTCCTCTATGTAGTCGTTGGTCAGCACAGTGATCGACTGGGGAATGTCTTTCAGGGCCGCCGGGGTCTTGGTCCCGACGGTGGCCGAGTCGACGCCGTAGCCCCCCGTCTCCTCCGACGGCGCCATCCCGTAGAGCGGGTTGCCATAGACAACCAGGGTTTCATCCGGCTCGATGTTCGCCGTTTGTGCCCGGACCGGGGAAACGACAGTGACAGCCAGGGCGGCAGAGATGGCCAGAGCCAGCGGGCTCGGCGCTTTATCCTTGAAGACAACCATAGAAAGAGCGACCCCAAAACAGAGATGATAATCATTTTCATTTGATTTTGCGGGGGCTAATATAGCATTCGAGTATCCGCAGTAGTTTTGCGGGCTGGTCATTTAATACTTCGAAATGGTCAAAGTGAGCATGACTGACACTGTGGTAAGAGATACCCGCGTTCGCAAACGGGGTTTGTTCACAGGAAGAGTAGAGAACCTGATGATTCAGGACGGCATCCTCTTTCACAACAAGGACATAGTCCACAAGGCCGACTTTGCCACCGAGCGGGAGCTGCCGCCGCAGCTCATCATCGCCATCCCCCTCGAGAGCAAGGCGCTGATGACCTATGGAGCCACCCATCAACTGCGGGGCTGCCGTTTTCACACGTCCGATCCCATCGTCGCCACCGCCATCTTCTATGCCAGACCCGACATGGTGCAGGGCGCCGCCAAGGCCCAGGTGCGCAGTCGCAGCATAGTCCTGTCGCTCAGTCCCGCCTGGCTTGAGCGCAAGATGACGGGCCCCCAGCGCGAGCGGTTCGAGCGGGTATTCAGCCATCACCTGAGTCGCGTCGACTGGTCGCTGCCCCCGCATCTGGGGCAGATTGCGGAGGCGCTGAACCTCACCAGCAGCCAGAATGCCCCTGAGATGCTGATGCGGGAGGCCTTCGCCCTCACCCTGTGGGAGAGCCTGATGAGCAACCTCCAGCAGATCTCCCAGGTGTGTGGCCAGCGGCACAGCGAGCAACCGACTCGCCTGAAGATGTTGCTTCGGGATGAAAAGGTGGACCACATGACCCTGGCCGACATCGCCGATACCCTGGGCATGAGCCTCTCCACCTTGCAGCGCACGGCCAGGAAAGAGCTGGGCATGAGCCTGCAGCGCTATCTGCGCGAGCGAACCTTGCAGCAGGCGAAGGCGAAGCTCGAAGAGCGCAGCCTCTCCCTGCAGGAAGCCGCCGAGCACGCGGGTTACAGCCATGTCGCGAACTTCATCACGGCGTTTCGCAAGCTGTTTGGCTATTCGCCCAGACAGGCCAGCCGGCACGAGCGGGCGCACACTCAGTAGGCGCGACGGCCAGCCTGCACATGCAGATGCCGGCCCTGTCGCTCGCGCGGCTTCATCCTCTTGTTCATGCGCAATACATCTTTGCTCTGGAATAGTAGAGGCCGACACAGTTGGGGGGCGCTTGAAATCAGCGCTCGTCATCCACACATTCAGTG
>RCUR01000297.1_pt1 | contig 17695 bp, 10 predicted proteins | sample 2166151 | NCBI WGS metagenome assembly RCUR01 (sample SAMN09932785, study PRJNA488358) | compost metagenome | isolation source: compost soil in an enriched community | place: Germany: Experimental Botanical Garden
AGGTGGTGCAGCGCACCCTGGAAGGCCGCCTGGGCAACGACCACGTGCTGGTCAATGCCTTCGGCCCGCGCGCCGCCGAGCTGTTCGCCAAGGTGCGCAATGTGCAGATAGTCGCCTGTGGCACCAGCTACCACGCCGGCATGGTCGCCCGTTACTGGCTCGAAGGCCTGGCCGGCATTCCCTGCCAGATCGAAGTGGCCAGCGAGTTCCGCTACCGCAAGGTGGTGGTGCAGCCGGACACCCTGTTCGTCACCATCTCCCAGTCGGGCGAGACCGCCGACACCCTGGCCGCCCTGCGTAACGCCAAGGAACTGGGTTACCTGACCAGCCTGGCCATCTGCAACGTCGGCACCAGCTCGCTGGTGCGCGAGTCGGACCTGACCCTGCTGACCCAGGCCGGCCCGGAAATCGGTGTCGCCTCGACCAAGGCCTTCACCACCCAGCTGGTTGGTCTGATGCTGCTGACCCTGTCCCTGGGCCAGGTGCGCGGCACCCTCGAGGCCGGCGTCGAAGCCGGTCTGGTTGAGGGACTGCGTCGCCTGCCGACCCACCTGGGCGAAGCCCTGGCCATGGACAAGACCGTGGAGAAGGTTGCCGAGCTGTTCGCCGAGAAGCACCACACCCTGTTCCTCGGCCGCGGTGCCCAGTACCCGGTGGCGATGGAGGGTTCGCTGAAGCTCAAGGAAATTTCCTATATCCACGCCGAGGCCTACCCGGCTGGAGAGCTCAAGCACGGCCCGCTGGCCCTGGTGGACAGCGACATGCCGGTGGTCACCGTGGCGCCGAACAACGAGTTGGTGGAGAAGCTCAAGTCCAACCTGCAGGAAGTACGCGCCCGTGGCGGCGAGTTGATCGTCTTCGCCGACCGTGAGGCTGGCATCGACAACGGCGAAGGCACCCACGTGGTGGCCATGCCGCATATCGACGACGCCCTGGCGCCGATTCTCTACACCATCCCGCTGCAGCTGCTGTCCTACTACGTCGCCGTGCTCAAGGGCACCGACGTCGACCAGCCGCGCAACCTGGCCAAGTCGGTGACCGTGGAATAACGCCGGTCCTGTTGAAGCGAACGGCTGGCTTTTAACAATAAAGATTGACACATGACAAGATAGATTGACACGCTCCAACATAGATTGACATATGGTCTAAGCCCCCGTTTTTACGGGGGTTTTTCATTCTAAGGCCTAACCATCGGTCAGGATTTTCAGCCTTACGCAAAGCTCGGAATAGTCTAAGGAGCGCCTCGTCACCGAGCAGGTGGTGGGCGTTATTTCCTATATCTATTTCAGGGCTAGGTGCGGTGGTCTTGTCGGGCGAAGGAGATAGCGTTGCGCGGTCGAAGGTTTGCAACTGAGTCAGATATACAGCGGCACATCTCGAAGGGATTCGGTAGCGGGGCCGGTGCCAGCTATATGCCGTGGCTACGGGTGCAGGACGTGCCCTCCAGAGGACGTTCCCACAAGATTCACGGCGTGAAGGTCGACCGCCTCCACCACCTGTTCTCTGACCTTGAGCGAGCCTACTTACTGGTTTGTGAGTTTTCAGAAAACGTGGTGGACATAAGAGAACAGTATCCATTGCTGCCGCGGGAGCACGCCCAAGCAATCGCTAGCTCTATCGGGGTGAGATATCCGTACTACCCCAGTACAAATCTCCCTTATGTATTGACTACCGATTTTCTGCTAACAGTAAAAGATCCTGATGGTAGTTTCAGATCAAAAGCGAGAACCATAAAATATTGCAGTGATCTAGTGGGGAAATCAGCCAAAAGAACGCTTGAAAAGCTTGAGGTAGAGAAGAGATTTTGGAATGGGCAGGGCGTCGATTGGTCAATTGTAACTGAGGAAATGTTCACCCCGGACCTAATTAAAAACCTAGGATTGCTTAGAAAATATTCCCAGCTTCCACGTTCTTTGTCACAGCCATCACTACATGCTGAATTCCTTGGGCATTTAGAAAGCGCTCGCCCTTACCCTTGGTCTGCTGCTGAAAGCCTTCGAAAGATAGCTACACGCCTATGTCTCACTTACCAGGATGTGAAGGGTATCTATCTGCATCTGATATGGAATAAGAAAATCAAGATAGACCTCAGGCAGAGGGGGATTCAGATGTCGATACCATTGCCTAAGTTTCAGGTGATTGACGACCACCTGGGTCGTTCTCCGGTAGCAGGAATCTTGTCGTGAATATCAACGTTAATGATGTTTTTGAGCCTGTTACAGAATTTTCCACTATTCCTGGCGTGGCCAGGGTTATATTTATTGATGTGCGTAGGGATGTGGCGGTTGTAATTGAGTTAAAGGATCCGCCACGTCATCCTATGGGGATAGGACTTAGTGAACTTCGTGGATCTATCGCGGCCGGTGATACCAAGCGGGCTACTGTTCTTACGCCAGAATTCATCCTGGTATTAGAGGATGAATTGGATGATAAACAGAAGCGAGAAAGGGATGAAAAGTGGAATGTAATTGCGCCTTTGATCGATTCAGGCTACCCAGGTCAGATCTTTATCCCCGGTGAGATGGGGCGGCTGGTGGGTGCTAGAGCTGCTGAATTAGGGATGCAGCGTAAGAGTATCTATCGACTTTTATATAGATACTGGGTCAATGGCCAGGTTAGAAATTCGCTGCTGAAGAATTACGCCAGCGTTGGGGTTTCTGAACGGAAGTATAATCCAGGCAAGCCGCCTGGTAGAAGGCCGAAGTACCAAGGCGTTGCCTTGCCTAGGACAAAGATTTTATCTGCATCAGATAAGCGCTGCATAAGTGTTGGCTATTCGCTTTTTGCAACTGATAAAACCTCTACAATAACCAGCGCATACGCTGAGATGCTTAGGCGATTCTATACGGAGAAGGATATTTCGAAGAGCCCAGAGGCGGAGGCGAGACTGCTGCCAGCTGCTGAAATTCCATCATTCAGGCAGTTTTACTATTGGGGTAGAAAATTCTTTAGTGAGGTTGAAACTGAACGCGGGCGTAAGGGGGAAAGGAATTGGCTTAAAGACCTTCGCCCCATTTCTGGAACCGTCCGTGACTGGCTTCGTGGTCCCTGTCATCAGTTCGAGATTGATGCCACTATTGCCGATATATATCTTGTAAATAGCTACTCAAGGCGAATGCTGATTGGGCGGCCAGTGGTATACGTCGTTATCGATAGCTTCTCCGGTATGATTACCGGGCTTTACGTTGGGTTAGAGGGGCCGAGTTGGAATGGAGCAAGGCAGGCTCTATTTAATGCATTCACTTCCAAGGTTCAGTTCTGCGCTTCTAACGGGGTAGCTATCAATTCCGAGCAGTGGCCTTGCCACCATCTTCCACACAACATATACGCGGACCGCGGTGAGATGCTAAGCAATGCAGCTGAAGGTATTGCAAAAGGCCTAAAGATTGAATTGGGAATTGCTCCCCCTTACCGTCCAGACTGGAAGTCAATGGTGGAAAGCCGGTTTGGGATCCTGAACGACCTGACGGGCATCAGGTGGCTTCCAGGAGGGGTCGCTGCTCGAGAGAGGGAGCGTGGAGAGCGTGATAACCGACTCGATGCGACTCTGAACTTAAAGGAGTTTTCGAAGATCATCATCGAGTGCATCCTTCACTACAACCGATTCAACCGGCAACCCGATAGGCTCACTCAGGAGATGATGGAGGACGGTGTTGATCCGACGCCGTTAGGTATATGGAGTTGGGCTCTAGAGAATGGCCACGTCGAGCCTAACAATCGCCCTGATGATTTGGTCTACCTCCATTTGCTTCCTCGCGATCAGGCAACAGTTCAAAAAGGTGGCTTGCGGTTTCGCGGAATGTACTACCTCTGCGAGGTGGCGATCGAAAACAATTGGTTTGCTACCGCCCGCAGTCGCGGGGTGTGGTCTGTTGAGTGTTGGTATGACCCCAATTCCTCGGCGCATATCTGGATACAGGGGGCCAACAAGCAGTTCATTCGTTGTGATTTGCGCAAATCTGACAGCAAGTACGCAGATTACCGTTCCGATGAAATTTACGACTTGCTTGAAGCTTATCGCCAGACTCCGCCGGAGCACAAACGAGCTGAAATGGTGAGCCGAGTTTCGCTTCAAGAGACGGTTGATCAAGTCGTCAGTAATGCGCTTGCTGAGAGGAAGGAGGAGCTAGCACCAACGACCAAGGCCGAGGCGATTGGAAATATCCGTGAGAACCGCGCGGATGAACGGCTCAAGGAACGGCTTAACGCCCACGTACCGGACGGCGTACGAGCTGACGCATCAGGGCTAGGGACTAAGGCCAGCGAAGAGCTCTCAGGGAACTATGCCGGTGCTCGCAGTGCTCAGGTCATCGATATGCTCAAACGACTTCGGCCAGGTCAGAACGAATGAAAGGCGCCCAGGTTTTTGCTAGCTACACCAAGCAAGTCATTCAGGACTATGCAGGGAACCCGCTCATTGAAGCGTTACCTCCGATTTTTTCAGAAGAGATGGCGGTCAAGCTGATCTCTAATTTTCCCAGCGCAGTAGATCCCGCAGAGCTATCCCTCGAGCCATCTACTCGTATCCACTGCATAGATCGCCTGCGGACAGTTGTTCAGCCTCTAATGATTCACTTGGACCTCGAGTCAGTGTTCTCATTGCTAATCCGGCGCGGATATGTCGGGCGCAACCCGACCTCGCCGGCCACTGTCAGGCATTTGCACTCGTTGTCGGGTGCGCAACGCTACCACGATGGATTCAAGTCAACTGCAGAGACGTTCAGCCTGGTTGGCCTCAGTGGCATAGGGAAGTCCACCGCCCTCGAGGCCATCTTGAGCCTTTACCCCCAGACGATCCGACATGAGCGGTACGAAGGTAAGCAATTCGTCCATACCCAGATCACTTGGCTCAAGCTTGATTGCCCCCGGGATGGGTCACTCGCAGGCTTCTGCCAGCAATTTTTCTTTGCTGTTGGGCGAGCTCTAGGCGACGAGAACTTCCACAAGCGATATCGCCAGCGGAACATCAATGACGCGCTGCAGCAGATGGAGCAGGTGGCAAGCACGTTCTTCATTGGCGCGCTGTTGATCGATGAGCTACAGAACCTGCACCTGGCGAAAACCGGGGGCAAGGACAGCATGCTGAATTTCTTCCTACACCTGGTGAACAACATCGGAATCCCCGTGGTGTTCATAGGGACAAACTCGATGATCAGCCTTTTCTCGGACGTCATGCGAAATGCCCGTCGTTGCTGTGGTGTTGGGGTTCTGGAGTTCAAGCGATTCGAGAAGCACGACGAAGAGTGGAAAATGCTTGTGGAGAACCTCTGGAGCTACCAGTGGTGCCAGCAGGCGGCTCAGCTGACCGAAGAAGTTTTTGATGCACTGTATGAGCACACCCAAGGCGTCACTGACTTTTTGGTAAAGCTGTTGGTGCTCTGCCAGCGGTACGCGATCCAAAGCGGCTTGGAATGCGTTACTGCCCAGACCATTGCGCTAGTGAGCAACACCAAGATGCAGATCCTGAAGCCTGCATTATCGGCCCTACGAAGCCGGGATCCGAAGCGAATGCGTCAATTCGATGACCTGCTTCCGATTGAAGACCAACTCAGCGACATGATGGCTTTCGATGGGCTGGCTCAGCCGGAGCGACTTGCGCTGCTGCACAGCGTCAGGAGCTGCAGTGACAACAACGTCTCTAAGCCTGCGGTGGCCCACGCCCGCCCAGTAATTGCGCAACCGCCAGCAGTGGTGGCAGTTGGTACTCCAGAGGCGCATGCGCTGATTGAAAGCGGGGATTCAATCGGGGCGCTGAAGAGTTCCGGCTGGATAAGCAGCGACCTTTTTGAATTCTCCCCGCTCTATCGCGGCGAGTGAGTCGGTGGTGATGAAATGGGGCTCAACTTCCATTTCTTTCCAGTGGCATATCAAGATGAGACGCTTCATAGCGTTCTATCAAGGTTTGCCCGGCTCTGCGGTTTAGGCAGCTGCAGGATGGCCTTCTATGAATCGCGGCAAGCAAGCTTTTATTCGCAGAACGTCGCTTTTCCTTGCCAACTGGACGCGTTGATCAAAGCGTTACCGTCGGGCACAGAGCTGTCGCTTGCTGAGGTAGTAAAGCGCCATACGCTATTGCCCTATTACGCACCGTTCTTGTCCCAGCGACAGGTCGAAGACGCCCACGCCTTGATGGCATGTAACGGCAAAGGCTTGATGCTTAGGCTGGGATTGATTGCCAGTCGGCTTGAGTTTGCTACGAGAGTGCGATTCTGTCCCGTCTGCATTGAACAGGACATAGCCTGTGTTGGGGCAGCATATTGGCATCGCGTTCACCAGCTTCCTGGTGTATTGGTCTGTCCTTACCATGGCTCAGTGCTGAGGATCTTGGATCATCGCTGGTTGAGCCGAAACTCTCGCAGGCTGCATTTACCGGATAGTGATGACGTTCAGTCTCACTCGCTTTTGCTAGACATCCCCCCGGCGTTTCAGCCAGCGCTGCACGAAGTTGCCCAGCGTTCAGCCCAGGTTCTTGAAACCGTGACCTACTCGATTTCACCCCACGGAGTTCGATCAGTACTTTTGGAGCGAGCTATTTCCCTGGGCCTAGCTGCTAGCTCTGGCCGGCTATACAGAGGAAGACTAGCGCAGCACCTCGCCAGGTTTTTTGAGGCGCTCCCCCCATCATGGGAGTACTTCGTACTGGGCCAGCCGCCTGCAGATGCTCCGTTGTGCTGGGTGGAGAAGATCCTGCATAAACCAAGGAGGACCCACCATCCACTCAAATTCATCCTCTTGGCCAGTGCCCTAGGGGTAGATATGGCACAGCTATTGCGGATTTCAGGGCCAGCAGAGTTTCCGCCTCACCGATTAGTCTTTACCAGACAAGCAGCGAACAGAGGTCCCCGGGCGCAGAGGGCAAGCACCAAAGGATCCGTGAGTGAGGCGTCGAAAGCGGTTTGGGCAAGGGCGCTCGATGGGGCTGATGTAAATTCAATCGCGTTGGAGCTCGGACTTTCGGTTACCTACGTCTATCGAGTCATTCGCGACTCCGATCGTGGGGGTGATCGCTGGAAAGAGGCCAGATTCGCAAAGCAGTTGAGCGAGCGGAGGCACAATTTTGAGGCTGAATATCCAAGTCACTTGGCTCATGAGTGCAGGGACTACCCTTGGCTTTATCGGAATGATCGGCAGTGGTTGTCCGAGCATGTACAAGAGCGAAGCAATGCTCGTTCAAGTCGACAAAAGCACACTGAGGGGTTCCACCAAGTGGACTGTGATCTAGCCGCCGCTGTTATCAGCTGTGCAGAAGAGCTACGAGCACGACCAGGCAAACCGGTCTTTATCTCTCGGACAAAAATCGGGAGGGAGCTCCACGCTCTATCGCGGTTTGAAAAGCAGCTCAACAAGTTACCAAGGTGCGCAGCTGCCCTAGCAATGGTGTGCGAGTCGATTGAGGAGTTTCACAGCCGGCGCTTGAAATGGGCCGCTAAGAAATTGCGGTTGGAAGGCAGGCCAATCACCCGTTCGTCGCTGTTCCGAATGGCAAATATCAGGCCTTTGGGCGACAAGGCTGCATCCCAGCAACGCACTGGCCTCGAACGAGGGGCTAGTGATACCAGTTAACTGTGCCAGGAGATAGCCATTGCATTCAGCGGCTTTACACGCAGCACTTAGCAGCTTCAGACTCCTCTGATAGCGCGGAGATATCACCCCACTTAGGTGTCGCGCAGGAAGCCACGGAAGGCCGACCCTCCTGTAGCTTCCATGTCCTTTTCTGGTCGGAAGCTAGAGGATTGCGAATGGATATAGTCGTACGGGGCAATGCACTCAAGCCAAGCGAGACGAAGGCCCTTGAGCGTATGCAGGAGCACCTACGGTCTAGCTGGTATGGATACGCCTCGGTCCTCATGGCCGACAAAGAAGGCTCAATGGAGTTCGATCTGATCATGGTGACCCATGACCGGGTCCTCGTGGTCGAGCTCAAGGCCTGGAACGGCAAGCTCGAAAACTACGACGGCAATTGGCGCCTTACCTTCCCCGACGGCAACTTCGATAACCGAGGCAAGAGTGCGTACCACAAGAAGCGCGACCAAGCACTTCGCCTTATCGACATCCTCAAGAATGAGCTTGAACACAATCTGGGTTACGTCCCATACGTCGAAACTCACGTCGTTCTCTGCGGAACAGCAACCCCTGAGTTCCTGACCGACACCGAGAAGCGCTTCGTCCACACACTTGACGACTTCCTGCGCATCAAGAACGAATACGAGAGCATCGTTCAGCAGGTAAAAATCAGGTCATTTGACGACGTTAACCGGCAGCGTCCCAATTCTGACCGCTCTCGCGAGGTCTTCAACAAATTCTTCCGGGGCAGCCGAGTGCAACTGGCTGAATTCAAGTATCGGGGATACGTGGCGGACAAAGCCCCAGACAAGGTTCACGACCAGAATCTCTTCAAAGAATATCCGGCTAAGCATGCTGTGCATCTCGCTAGCCGAGCCATGATGCGCCGCTGGAACCTAACAGCGCTTGGGCTGACCTTTCGCGATGACGAATCGTGGCGGCGGGTGGCGACCCGAGAAGACTATCTCTACCGACGGGCCAGTACCGACAATAGCTCCCTGGAGGCATTCCTTCTGAGACCGCTGGTCCCGCTTGTTGAGTCCGACATCACTGACGACTGCATCGAGCTGTACCAGCTTAGGAAGAACACGATCCGGCTGCAGCAGTATCTCGCGTTACACGGTAAAAAACTGACCGTCGATGAACGCCTAGATCTCACCAGGGCCCTTCTGGCTCCGTTCGTTGAACTCCACTCCATGGGGTATGCGCACCGAGACATCGATGCAGAAAACCTTTGGTTCTCGCAGGACCAAAGGGTGGTCTTGGTTTCAGGCTTCCATGCCTCGTTCATCCCTGAGAAGGGGACAGTGAAAGACATGGCTGAGCAGCTCCGATGCTCAGCCACCCGACTGCCGGAAGACGTCTACTGCACCGCAGGGGAGGTCCAGAATCCTTTTGCCAAGGACGTCTACCTACTGGCCCTGGTAGCGCACAGAATTTGCTTCCCGGATGCGGGCCTGGCGGTGGAAGACGAGGTACCCGTTTGGCGCACGGTGGCTGAGGATCCATTCGATGGGAAGCTGAATGACTTCTTCGCCAAGGCAATGGACCTTGAGTACACAAACCGATTCGCCAATGCCGGCGACATGCTTGCCGAGTTCAACACCCTATCCATTGGCAGGCCCCTCAAGTACGACGACTCCGCTGAGGTCATGGAGGAGATCACTCAGGGGAACTTCATAAAGAACGACATCATGCAGTACACCATGATGGACACGTTCAAGCATATCGACGGTACGCCCAAGCTACTCGAGAAGAACAAAGTCTCCTACCAGTGCCATTTCGAGGGGAAGAGAGCGTTCCTAAAGTTCTGGCCTCATGCCGCAGTTGACCCAAAGAACCCTGGGATCAACCGTCGTATCCTCCGGATGCGCAAGCGAATTGAGAAGGCCCAGACTGATGACCTCCCAATCCCCGCAGTGCTTGATTACGGCATGTTTGCCCATGGACAAGGCTTGTACGTCGTCACTGAGTACATCGACGGGCAAGAGTGGCAGAGTTACGTAGCATCGCTGCAATCCATAAGCGAAAAGCTCCAGGCTGCATCTGCCCTCTGCAAGCTTGTGATAAGCGCCCACAGTAAGGAGTTTGCACACGGCGACTTACACCCAGGTAATCTCCTCGCATTACCAGCTCGCGCCGGCGGGGGCGTCGATGCCGAACAGTTCTCCTTACTCTTAATCGACGCACTAGACTACGGCGACACCAGTGACCCATACAATGTCGAGTATGGCCCGCAGAACCCCTCTTGCACCGATAGCGTGGGCCGAGATTGCTTCGCGGTGTACAAAATCGTCGAGGAGCTGCTGGGTGAAGACATCCCCGACCAAGTCGCAGAGGAAATTGCCCTAGCCAAGGCCCAGCCCGATGGCATCCCCGTGTCATTGGACCCATTAGCTGAGAACATCGCTGCAGCCCTGGACGCGGTGACCATACCTCCAGCGCCTCCAGTCAAACCGCTCCAACTGGTTGCGGACTCGTTTCGCTGGCCGGCGATAGACACTCTGATGCAGCAGGAGGGGGCCACCTACCACCTCTTTGTCAATCATGCCGAGAGAAACGACAAACTGCTCTTCTTCCGGATTACCTCTCAGGATAAGCGCATCAGCTTCAACTTTGACCCAGCTGCAAAAGCCCTGACTTCGCACTGGCTAGGCGACGTGTCGTTTAGCGATTACATCTCTGATGGCCAGCGGGCCAGCGAGAGTTTCCAGCGTCCCCTAACGATTAGGCGCGGTACCTCGACTCAGGAAATTGAAACGGAAATTTCTGAGTTCCTTCTGAGCCTCGACTCGGTGAAGAACCTACTCGGCCGCCAGCAGGATGACCAAGCGGACGAGAAGCGAGATGCTCCGACCGGTGAAGGGATTGTTCGCCCGACGGATATCTGGCAGTCCATGCTGGAGATAGAAGGTAAGCAGCTCACTCGTGTCGAGATCCTGCCCGGTGGGCTCGAAGAGAGCCAATCCGGCGCAATTCTAATCCCTGGCGCCCTCCAGGATGGCTTGGACATCGACGACCTGGTTGCTAGCACCAAGGAAGATGAAATTGAGGTCTACCTCGACGGCGACAATCGTGCCTTCGGGGTAGTCGTGCACGATGAGTGCGGGGGCGACACACTCGCAGTTCGCATGTACCCGATGAACTTCCGATCGCTGAAACCCAAACTGCTGCCCGGCGCCGAGCTGATCCTTGAGTCGAGAATGAGCGCTGTTTCGCGTAGCCGCCGCAACCGGGCAATGCAACGAGTGCTCAGCGGAGTCTCCAAGATCAGTTCGTTACCTTCCTACTTCGACGTCCACAGTGGGATTCACTCGAAGGTAATCTCTCCGGTCCCTGAGGAGAAAGACATTCGTGCTCTGTACGACAACGAAAATGAACAGCTAAACCCACGCCAAATCATTGCCTTCCAGCGCATGGTCTCTGAGGGACCTGTAACGGCTTTGCAGGGACCTCCTGGTACTGGGAAGACTGCTTTCGTAAGCAAGTTCATTCATTTCCTCTTCGAGCGCGGCCTCGCCAAGAACATCTTGCTCGTTGGGCAGTCGCATGCATCAGTAGACACCGTTGCCATCAAGGCTCGCGAAGTCTGCGAGAACATGGGAACGGAGATCAGCGTTGTGCGCCCGGGGCGTGAAACATCGATCGATGACTTGATGCTCAGCTGCCACTCCAGTTCGATCCAAAGCAAGATTCGCCACAAGTTCCAACGGGAGTACGAACAGCGAATTCACGCGCTTTCTTCTCGCCTAATGCTGTCCGATGACCTGGTGGCGGAATTGGCCAAATTGCATCGGAGCATCAACCCGTTACTTGAGCAGATCAGCACCTATACGTCTCAATCCCAGAAGGCCAAAGGAACACGCAACCTCACCGAGGACGTGCGGCTTGAGACGATCGCGGAGTATGAAGGCCGGATCACCAGCGCCATCGGAATGCTTGAGCAGAATCTTGCCTCTCGTGGGTACGTCTTCCAACTACCCTCCCCTGTCAATGAGGATTTCTGGAACGAGCTCAGTACTCAGATTGCCAGGCAGCACGGGGTAACCGACCAGCTTGCCCTCCAGCGGCTGAACAACCTCATCCAGATCAGCCAGGATTGGGTCGACGTGCTGGGCTCAGGTGGAGCGAACTACGAGAAATTCCTGACCAAGACCTCTCAGTTGGTATGCGGAACGCTGGTGGGTATCGGCGCCGGCGACATCAGCATCGAAGATATGGATTTCGACTTTGTCATCGTCGACGAGGCCGGTCGTGCTCAGGCCTCTGAACTGATGATTGCCCTTCAGTGCGGGCGCAGGGCGCTCTTGGTCGGCGACCATAAGCAGCTGCCGCCGGTGTACGAACTTCCGCACGTCAAAGCTGTGTCCCGCGAACTCCAGATCGAGGAGAAAGAGGTCAGAAAGACTGACTTCGAAAGGGCGTTCGAAGCCAACGATGGCCAGACCTTGTCGACCCAGTACCGGATGGTACGTCCGATCGGTGAAATCGTCAGCAACTGCTTCTACAAGGGGGATCTCGAGAGCTATTTCCAGCAGGCCCCTGATTGGTGCCAACGACTTCCCTACCCGCTCAATACTCCCGTGACTTGGATCGATAGCGGTGAAGGCTCGCTAGCCGTTGATGAAGATGAGCCGATCAAAGGCAAGATCTCGAACTCGCACGAGGTGGACATCTGTCTTGATCTCCTCAAGAAGCTTGCGCGACCAGAACACACCCAGGAGCTCTTGGCTGCGAAGTCCGTGAAACAGCCGTTCCCTATTGGTGTGATAACCATGTACCGCCGCCAGAAAAAACTGATCGAGGAAGAGATTAGTCGCGCTGAGTGGGCGGTTTCGCTGCGCGGCTCAATTAAGGTGGACACCGTTGATAGCTACCAGGGACAAGAGAACGAGATCTTGCTGCTGTCTCTGGTAAGGAATAACCCGCGCGGCCTGCAGGGCTTCCTGGTTGATCAATCTCGGATCAACGTCGCCCTTTCAAGGGCCAAGAAGCGCTTGGTCGTCATTGGCTCACTCCGCATGTGGAACAACGAGAGTGCTCCATCGGCATTGGGCAAGGTTGTCAAATTCATCAGTGAAAAGCACGCCCAGGCTCCTGGCGACTACGAGATCGTGACGGGCACGGATGTCATTGAGGGAAAGAACGATGAGTGACGATATCAGCCTGGCGGACGTTGCCGGCGCACGCACCTGCAACACCATTTCGCTTCTGGTGCCTGCCTACCAGTACAAGATCAAATGCGCATGGACCAAAGAAGCTTCCCTACCCGCGGTTGAGGAGTTCACCTGTCGTCTCCTCCTCGCCATGCAGGAGCTTCTCCCCGGTGAGATCCAAAAGTACTTTGGACTCAACAAACGGGAGTGCGAAGTGCTCGTCGAAACGCTTGTCCGTAACAAGCTCGCGGTGTACACGAACGATGGCCATCTTGCGCCCTCGACCATGCTTATTGACCGCACGAAAGGCGATTCCTCAGTGGCTCCAAGCCTGACCAAGTACGAGGACCAGATCGAGCAGCCAGTATTCGAGCTCCTTACCAGGTCGATCATGCCGCACACCAGCTACAACCGCAGCCGGTATGGCCTGCCTGAGATCCCTGTCCCCCTTGAGAACAAGGCCTGGTCGTCTCAGGACGTCACCGAAGCGTTCGGGCGTCAGTATCGGGCCTACCTGGACTTCTCTCGTATTCATGAGACTGAAGCTGCACGTATGCGGCTGTACAAGGTGGGTAGCTGTCAGCAAGATCGTGCGATACAGATTCCGGTCGACATGAATATCGATCTGGTGCCCCACCAGAGTGGCGCTGTCCACATGCACAGGAGCCTGACAGAACGTCAGGGGAGCACCCGCCAACGTCCGCTCACCATGGAGATGGAAGCGAAGATCTCGGACTTTCTGGGGCAGCTTCGGATCAACCAGAGCGGCATCTCCCTCCATGACTACTGCAAGGTTTTCCGAGATGATGTGCTTGAGCGATACGTCGATGACAGAGGCCTGGACATCAATGCCTGGCTGCTTGATCACAGTGAGCGCAAGACTGGGTACGGATCGCAACTCACTCGCGCAATGATTGGACCGGTTTATCTGCAGAGTAACCGGCTGACAATACAGAAGACCCTTGAGCAATTAGCCAAGGACTGGGGTGAAGCGGCGGTACATACCGCAATCTGGTTATCCAGCTCAGTCCCACTGTGGGCGGCAAGCGGAAATGCCCTGCACGAATTCTGCCGGAAAGTTTCTGAAAACCTTACCCAGGTTCCCGGCCGACGTGGTCCTGTCACAGCAATCTTCCCCAGTGATGATCCGCGCCAGGATAACGCTCTCTACCGCCGGTACCACAATCGGGTTCCCAACGGGATAACCTACAAGGGAGACAGTCTTCAGGATAGATTGGAGATTTTGCTCATCCCTGGGCAGTTGGCGGTTGTCCAGTTCCACGATCAACCTTCGCGTGACAGCGCCATCACCGTGCCGATCGGGTACATGACCCATGACCCTGAGCGCCTCGCCATTATCGAGGGGTATCTATATCAAAGACTTTCGGGCCGTGGCGAACCTTCCGTAGCGTGGAGCGAAGAGGAGAACACCACTGCAGCGAAACTGCTTGGGGCTGACCGCATAGAAAAGCCTGATGACGGGGTAACGCGTCAGCGTTTAAGCCTCAAGCGACCACAGTAGACCGGAGCAAGCATTCAGCGTCCTGCGCGTACTCAACGCAATCGAGTATGGGCTACCTGTCTGAGTTGGTGCTGATCGTGCTAGACAAACGGGGGGCCGCTGTTCATGAGACCCCCTAGGCCTTTCCTCAAATGCTCAACATAAGACTGGAGGCCGGCCCGGACACTGTCTTCTGGGGCTGGGGCAGACACGCCGAACACGTTTGTAAGGGCCTTATCTACACCCGCATTGGACCTGACTTTGTGTTGGGTCGCCGGAAGGTCCAGTTGAACAAATCCTTGGATCAAGGCCTCCAAGGTTACCACTTTGTTGGTCAGCCAAGAGGCTAGCTGAGCGTGATCTTGCTCCAGTAGGCCGGCTAAAGCGCGCTTATCCCCCGTCAGTACCCTGCCGTTGCCATCCTTTGCTGCAGCAGCAAAAAGTAGGGCTTCGCCTGGATCAATTCCTGGCGCTGTGTTCAGCAGATCTAATGTGTCGAGGTCAACAGCGCTGGGCGTCAGCTTCGCAGCGCTATCCAGAAACGCCTCTACCTGATGGGCAGTCTCTTCGGTTTTGCAAAGCTCTAAGCGATTTCGCTTAGGCAGGAGCTTGTACTTGGCAGACTCCAAGACAATCACCTGAGCTTGCACGCCCTGCGAACAGAACAACTCAGTCAGGTGCTGAAGAATCCCGTACTGGGCAAGCTTCAAGATCACGTCATTGTCTACGAAGAGATTGAGCGCCATAGGACATCCTATTCGGCTGGCGCCACGCGGCGTAACAATTCCAGAGTGTCATCGGGCAGGGCATCCTGCGTGATGCATCTCCATAGCAGTTCATTTATGACCTTGCCGGCAGGGGCGGACTTTTCCTGCAGGATGTTTATGGCTGCCATCCCCAAGGCCCAAGCGTCGTTGTGCTTGGCAAAGTTGAGTACTATGTGGCCAGGGTCCACCTTATTCGCTTTGCCATAATCGACAGCGGCCTGCACCAGGCCTCGCGCGGACATACTGCTTGTTCCAGAGGCGTAGGTCGCATTTTCCCTGCCGTTCAGCAAGGTGATCGCAAAATGGTCGGCTGCTTGCTCGTCCTCATCGGGGTCATCCAGGGCGTACGAGTGCTCGCCCAGCGACTCATCAATGAGGATTTCGTCAGGGCCAATATGACCAAGAGCGCAGTGACCAACCTCGTGAGCAATGATGAACAGTTGCCAAGCCCAAGATGTGCTCCTCTTGGACAGAATGATTACGGGCCGGCCATCTACTGCAGTGACCATACCGTCCATCTTGGGAAGACCCTCCCCAACATGATCCAGATAGATCACTGGCACACCATGTCGCCAGCATGCTTGCAGCGCATTGCGCAGTCCTAGCCAATTACCGCCTTCGGTTCCTAGGATTTCCGCTCGTAGTTCAAACGGGTCGGTAGGAAATGGCTGGTACTTGAAAGGAGTCGCATAGGCAACCGATTCGGCTACGAACATCGCCAGCGATGTAGCGGCATTGAGGTTCTTGGATTTGTTTGGGATCGAGCGTTTGTACTTTGTATCCCGCCGGCGGAGATCCTCAAGGCCTGGATTTTCAGCGAAGAGCGGGGCGACTCTTAAACCCAGTCGCTTCGCCAAAATTGCAGCTACCTCTAGGGTTGCTCCTTCATCTTGGAGAACCTCGCTGGTAACCCATTCGGGGAGGAGCGAATGCTGGAAGTCTCGCGGATAGCCCGCTGATTCGAGCGCCCCAAAAATACGGTCAATGTGCGTGCCCGGCATTTCGACCTCCTTCAGTGGTTGGCTCGGGTGTTTGATGAGGTTGGGCGAGCCCCTTTAGGCTTCGAATGACCTTAATCAATGCCCGTGCATGCGCATCCGAGCCGTCCCAGATGTTCATTATTGCACCCTTGAGCTCGTCCTCCAATGAACCCTCGCCGGGGGGCTTCTCTAATTCATTAAGCCGGTAAAATGCACATAGCTTACTGAATTGACTGCTGGCTCTTATCCTACCAGCATTCCGGTTGCGAAGACGCCATACGGTTGGCTGAGATACGCCACTTACCCTGGCAACCTCAGCATCGCTGCGCTGGTCCTGTCGCAAGGCTGCGACAAGGCGGGCATAAGATTCTTGGACATGATTTCTATTCATACTATTCAATATAGTGTATTTTATTTCGTAAATGAATAGAATTTGTTAAACTGTCAGTCGTGCAATCTTGGAACCTACCGTGATGATTCCCTCTACCTTTTGCTGGACCAAAATGGGTGTCGAGTCAGGCGAAAGCCTTGACCTAATCATTCGCCGCAAGGAGTGGGAGCGTCAGTTGGGGGATGGCCTATTTTTTTGGGGTATTGGCCAGTCCTTGGGGGAGAATGCCCGTGACGCGGCTGGATCCATGAATGATGAGATCAAAGTCTTGTTCTCTCCCATGCCCAGCAAGGCTAAGGCCATCGATGTGACCCCCGGAGATGTATTCGTCTGGAACAGTTGGGTTGATGAGCACGGGAATACCCAGCCACTGCCGGAGCATGTATTGGTCACCAGTCGTGCTGACCTGCCCTCTGGCCGCCGCAAGTCGAGCCACTACGCATTGGTTTGTAGATCTGTCGACAGCTTGGGTGGCGGAACAGAGATGCAGGTCACGGCCGCGTTCCTGAGAAATTTCTCAAGTGACAAACCGCTGGGGGCTTCGCAGGTGACGGCGGTGGTGCGGAATGCCGAGTATGCAATCAGCGGGAACGTCGCTAAGACGTATCCAGTAAGCTTTATCGCCAGCATGGCCGCACCCTATTCGGTACAGCTTTCTGATCCAGCCCTGCTTACCCGGTGCGATTTGCGGGACATCGGTGAGGTGTCTTCCAGTGGCAGCTTGGAAGACTGGGATCGACTTGTCGCCAGGTTGCGCAGTAAGCGTAAGCCGGAGACTCGTCCTCCTATCAACCTCGACCTATTCGGGGCTGACCACGGCCTAGGTGCAGCTATTTAAGCGCAGGTATACGGGTTACCTTCAGAAAGTTACTCAGTACCTCAGCTCTTGGCTTTGATGCATCTAGGAAGTACAGAGATGCACCAGTCTCGATCGCATAGATCGAGGCAATCTGGCACTGAAGATCGACGTGCCGATCAAGCTCTTTCTTCGGCGGCAAAGGGCGACCTGCCGCGTCGGCCTTGATGCGCGCAGTAAGCGTCTCAGCATCTGCGTAAAGGCAGACAATCACGTCAGGAGCCAGTTGTTGGAGCATCTCTTTGGCGAAGGGGGTAACCCGGAACCCAAAGGTTTCAATCGTTACGGGATGCGAATCAATGACCAGGTCGCCGTCGCCCTCTTTGAACTGTCTTGCCCTCTGCACAAGCTCGGCATCTACCACTCCAACATCTTCGCGAGTTATCAGCTTGGCTGACTGCTCTCTCATGTCGTTTTGGGTTACCGACCCGGCACGCGCTGAGGTGACTCTGGCGAGCTCCTTGCTGTAGGTGAAAACAGT
>RCUR01000299.1_pt1 | contig 17617 bp, 12 predicted proteins | sample 2166151 | NCBI WGS metagenome assembly RCUR01 (sample SAMN09932785, study PRJNA488358) | compost metagenome | isolation source: compost soil in an enriched community | place: Germany: Experimental Botanical Garden
CCGACAACGAGGACGTGGGCCTGGTGAACAAGGCGGTACAGGCCGACCTGCGCGAGCTGGACTACGCCGAGGCGCTGTCGCGGCTCTCCTTCCAGAGCATCATCCTGGAGGCTTCGCAGCAGAGTTACGTGAAGATTTCCTCGCTGACCCTGTTCAACAAGCTGGGCTAGCGCAGATAACCCCGGCGCAAGGGGAGAGGAGCTGGGATGAACATATGTGTATTCGGGGCTGGCTACGTGGGGCTGGTCCAGGCGGCGGTGCTGGCGAATGTGGGGCACGACGTGCTGTGCATCGAAACCGACGCCGGCAAGCGGGCGATGCTGGAGCGCGGCGAGGTGCCGATCTACGAGCCGGGGCTGGCGGGGCTGGTGCAGACCAATGTCCGGGAAGGGCGCCTGCGTTTCTCCGGCTCCCTGGAAGATGCGGTCCGCCACGCCCGTGTGCAGTTCATTGCCGTTGGCACGCCTTCCGATGCGCAGGGTCATGCCGATCTCACCCATGTCCGTGAGGTTGCCCAGGGCATCGCCGGCGCGACCGAGACCGATCAGGTGGTCATCAACAAGTCCACCGCCCCCGTGGGCACTGCCGACGCGCTGCAGGCGTTGATGGAGCGGACCCTTGCCGGTCGTGGGCGTGAGGATCTGCGGGTCGACGTGGTATCCAACCCCGAGTTTCTCAAGCAGGGCGCGGCGGTGAGCGATTGTCAGCGGCCGGACCGGATCATCATCGGCGCCAGCGAACCGGACAGCATCGAACTGCTCCAGGAGCTCTACTCACCCTTCAATCGCAACCGCGAGAAGATCATGGTCATGGACCGGCGCAGTGCCGAGCTGACCAAATATGCGGCCAACTGCTTCCTCGCGGCGAAGATCTCCTTCATGAACGAGATGGCCGGCCTCTCCGAACTGTTCGGCGCCGATATCGAAGCGGTGCGCCGTGGCATCGGCGCTGACCCGCGGATCGGCTACGACTTCATCTACCCCGGTTGCGGATACGGCGGTGCCTGCTTCCCGAAGGATGTGCGGGCGCTGAAGGCCTCGGCGCTGGCGGCGGGCCATGAGCCGGCGATCCTCAAGGCGGTGGAGTCGGTCAACGAGCGGCAGAAGCGCAAGCTCGGCGACGACATCCTCGCCCATTACGGCCATGACCTGCGCGGCCGGGTCATCGCGCTCTGGGGGCTGGCGTTCAAGGCCAACACCGGTGACATGCGCGAAGCGCCCAGCCGGACACTGCTGGAGCAGCTCTGGCAGGCGGGGGCGCAGGTGCGTGCCTTCGATCCCGAGGCGATGCCGGAATGTCGGCGCCTGTACGGCGAGCGGCCGGACCTGGTGTTGCTGGAGAGCAAGGAAGAGACCCTTCATGGCGCCGATGCGCTGGCGGTGGTGACCGACTGGCAAAGCTTCAAGGCGCCGGACTTCGAACTGATCGGGCGGGCCCTCAAGGACGCCCTGGTATTCGATGGGCGCAACCTCTACGAACCTCGCGTGATGCAGCGCTACGGCCTGCAGCACCGCTCCATTGGCCGGCCGGCCGTCTAGCCTCCCTCTGCTTTACTCCCCCGCTGCAGGCGCGTATCCGCGCCTGGCCTGCTAATTGCTTGGCCTGTGTATCGAACAACAGCATGCCGACTAATTGACAGGTTGGCGCACCAAGGGGCACGGCACCCGTGTGCCCAGAGGGGAAGCGATGAAGGCGGTCATTCTTGCCGGCGGTCTGGGGACGCGGATCAGCGAGGAGTCCCATCTCAAGCCCAAACCGATGATCGAGATCGGCGGCAAGCCGATTCTCTGGCACATCATGAAGATCTACTCCAACCATGGAATCCAGGACTTCATCATCTGCCTGGGCTACAAGGGCTACGTGATCAAGGAGTACTTCGCCAACTACTTCCTGCACATGTCCGACGTCACCTTCGACATGTCGAAGAACGCCATGGAAGTCCACCAGCGTTACGTCGAACCCTGGCGGGTCACCCTGGTCAACACCGGCGAAGACACCCTCACCGGTGGCCGCCTGCGCAGGGTACGGGAGCATCTCGGCGACGAGCCGTTCTGCTTCACCTATGGCGATGGCGTGGCGGATATCGATATCAGCGCCCTCATCGATTTCCACCAGTCCCACGGCAAGCCCGCCACCGTTACCGCGATCCAGCCGCCGGGGCGCTACGGCGCGCTCGGCCTCGATGGCGACCAGGTGGGAAGCTTCCAGGAGAAGCCGGCGGGTGATGGTTCCTGGATCAACGGCGGCTACTTCGTGCTCGATCCCTCGGTCATCGATTACATCGACGGCGACCAGAGCAGCTGGGAAGGCGAGCCGCTGATGCGGCTGGCGGCGGAGGACAAGCTGATGGCTTACCGTCACCCCGGGTTCTGGCAGGCCATGGACACCCTGCGCGACAAGAACCAGCTGAACGACCTCTGGGACAGCGGAAAGGCGCCCTGGAAGATCTGGAAATGACCCAGTTCGCTGACCGCTATCGGGGCCGCAAGGTCCTGCTCACCGGCCATACCGGCTTCAAGGGCGCCTGGTTGGCCACCTGGCTGACGCAGCTGGGCGCGGAGGTGGTCGGTTTCTCGTTGCCATCCGCTGCCGAAAATCGCCATTGGGATGCGCTGCGCCTGCCGGTCACCGACCTGCGCGGCGATATCCGTGACAGCGAGGCGTTGCTCCGGGTGGTCGAGCAACATCGTCCTGAAATCATCTTCCACCTGGCGGCGCAGGCGCTGGTTCGTCCGTCCTACCGGCAGCCGCTGGAGGCCTGGTCCACCAACCTGATGGGTACCGCGCACCTGCTTGAAGCCTGCCGCCTGGTACCCGGGGTCAAGGCCGTGGTGGTGGTCACCACGGACAAGGTCTATGCCAACCGTGAATGGCCCTGGGGCTACCGCGAGTGCGACGAACTCGCCGGGCACGATCCCTACAGCGCTTCCAAAGCCGCGACCGAACTGCTCTGCGACAGCTACCGCAAGTCTTTCTGGCAGCGGGGTGGTCCGCTGCTGGCCACCGCGCGGGCCGGCAATGTCATCGGTGGCGGCGACTGGGCGGAGGACCGCCTGATCCCTGACCTTGTCCGCGCCCTGCAGGCTGGCCAGGTGCTGGAAATCCGTTCCCCGGACGCCACCCGGCCCTGGCAGCATGTGCTGGAGTGCCTGTCCGGCTATCTCCTGCTCGGCCAGCGGTTGCTGGAAGGGCGGCAGGATTGCGCCGAGGCCTGGAACTTCGGTCCTTCGCTGGACGCCAATCGGCGTGTGGCCGAAATCCTCGAAGCCCTGCAACGTCACTGGCCGGCCCTGAGCTGGCGCGCCACCCCGGGTGACGGACTGCACGAGTCGCGCCTGCTCTATCTGGACAACGCCAAGGCGCGCGCGGGTCTGCATTGGTCCCCGGTGTGGGACCTGGCGACCGCCCTCGAACTCACCGCCGACTGGTATCGCCGCTATCTCGAAGACGGCGACTTGCGAACCCGCGATCAGCTGGCGTGCTTCGGCGAGGCGGCCAAGGTAGCGGGGTGCGTATGGGCCTGAGCCTGACGGCCACCCCCATCGACGGACTGGTGCGCGTCGACTGCGATTCACACCGTGACGAGCGTGGCGCCTTCACTCGGCTGTTCTGCGCCGAAACATTGGCGCCGCTGCTCGGGGAGCGGCGCATCGTCCAGGTCAACCAGTCCCGCACCTGCGCAGTCGGCGCCGTGCGTGGCCTGCACTTCCAGCACTTCCCCCATGCCGAGATGAAACTGGTGCGCTGCATCCGTGGAGCGGTGTGGGACCTGGTAGTGGACCTGCGCCGCGGTTCGCCCAGCTTCCTGCGCTGGCACGCGGAGCATTTGAGCGCCGAGAACCAGCGCATGCTGGTGATTCCCGAAGGCTGCGCCCATGGCTTCCAGGTCATGGTGGCCGACAGCGAGATGCTCTACCTGCACACGGCGTTCTACCGCCCCGATGCCGAGGGCGGCCTGCGGCACGACGACCCCGCGTTGGCAATCGACTGGCCCCTTCCGGCCCTCGACCTGTCGCAGCGTGACCGGCAACACCCCTTGCTCACCCCGGACTTCATCGGACTGTCCCCATGAACTGTCGGCATTGCCATACCCCGCTGCAGCACCCGTTCCTGGACCTGGGCCACGCGCCGCCGTCCAACGCCTACCTGTCCGTCACGGATCTCTCCAGGCCGGAGCGCTACTACCCGCTGCGCCTGCGCGTATGCGAGAACTGCTGGCTGGTGCAGACCGAGGACTACGCCGAGGCAGGCGAGCTGTTCGACGCCGTCTATGCCTACTTCTCCTCCACGTCGAGTGGCTGGGTGGAGCACGCCCGCCGCTATGCCGAGCGGATGACCGCCATGCTCGCGCTGGGGGCGGATAGCCGGGTGATCGAGGTGGCCTCCAATGACGGCTACCTGCTCCAGCATTTCGTCGCGGCGGGCGTTCCCTGTATCGGTGTCGAACCTACCGCCAGCACTGCCGAAGTGGCTGAGCGCCTCGGCATCCCGGTGATCCGCGAGTTCTTCGGCGAAAGCCTGGGGCGCCGCTTGGCCGGGCAGGGGCAACAGGCGGACCTGCTGGTCGGCAACAACGTGTTCGCCCACGTGCCGGACATCAACGATTTCGCCCGTGGCCTCAAGGCCGCACTCAAGCCAGGCGGGACCCTGACGCTGGAGTTCCCCCACCTGTTGCGCCTGATCGAACTGGTGCAGTTCGACACCGTCTATCACGAGCATTTTTCGTATCTGTCCCTGTACAGCGCCCAGCGCATCCTCGAGGCTGCCGGCCTGCGTATCTGCGACGTCGAGGAGCTCGGCACCCATGGCGGTAGCCTGCGCGTGTTCGCCTGCCACCAGGACGACGGTCGCGATACGGCGGCGGCGGTTGCCGCGGTGCTCGAGGCCGAGGCGCGTGCCGGCCTGCGCGAGCTTTCGACCTATCGCGGGTTCCAGGCCAAGGCGGACCAGGTGAAGGATGGCCTGCTGGGTTTCCTGCTCGAGCAGAAGCGGGCAGGGCGCCGGGTCGCCGCTTACGGTGCGGCGGCCAAGGGCAACACCATCCTCAATTACGCCGGAGTCAAGCCGGACCTGTTGTCCTGCGTGTTCGATGCCGCGCCGTCGAAGCAGGGCAAGTACCTGCCAGGCAGCCACATTCCGGTCCGTTCGCCGCAGGAGATCGACGAGCTGCGGCCCGACCTGTTGCTGATCCTGCCCTGGAACATCGCCGACGAGGTGATGACGCAGAACGCCGGGATTCGTCAGTGGGGCGGCCGATTCGTCATTGCCGTGCCGAGTCTGGAGATCGTATGAGCTCGCGCATCCACTACACCAAACCCTCCATCACCGAGCTTGAAGTCGAGTATGTGACCGATGCCGCGCGCAATGGCTGGGGCGAGCGCTGCTATGCCTACATCCAGCGCTTCGAGGCGCTGTTCAAGGAGCACCTCGGGGCACGCCACGCCATCGCCACCTCCAGCGCCACCGGGGCCTTGCACATGGGCCTTGCAGGCCTCGGTATCGGGCGTGGCGACGAGGTGATCCTGGGCGATATCAACTGGATCGCCTCGGCCGCCCCGGTGACCTACCTCGGCGCCAGGCCGGTTTTCGTCGATGTGCTGGCGGATAGCTGGTGCCTCGACCCGGAGCGGGTCGAGGCGGCGATCACGCCAGCGACCAAGGCGATCATCGCGGTACACCTGTACGGCAATCTCTGTGACATGGACGCCTTGCTGGATATCGGGCGACGCCATGGCATACCGGTCGTGGAAGATGCCGCAGAGGCCGTCGGGTCCGTTTACCGGGGTCGGCGCGCCGGCTCGCTGGGTGCATTCGGTGCCTTCTCCTTCCATGGCACCAAGACGCTCACGACGGGCGAAGGGGGGATGTTCGTTACCCAGGACGACGCCCTGTTCGACAAGGTGCTGGCGATGAGCAACCACGGCCGCGTCGCGGGCAATCCCAAGCAGTTCTGGCCCGAGCTGCTGGGCTTCAAGTACAAGATGTCGAACCTGCAGGCGGCGCTGGGTTGCGCCCAGGTCGAGCGCATCGACGAGCTGATCGCCGCCAAGCGCGCGGTCTTCCAGGCCTACCGGGAGCGCCTTGAAGGGCTCCCGCTGCGCATGAATCCGCAGCCGGCGGGCACGCAGAATGGCTACTGGATGCCGACGCTGGTGGCCGACCCCGACGTAGCCTTCGATCGCGAGGCTCTGCTGCGGGCGTTCCAGGCCGACCAGGTAGACGGGCGGGTGTTCTTCTGGCCGCTCAGCCAACTGCCCATGTTCGAGCCTTGCCCCGGGAACACCGTCGCCTACGAGCTGCACCAGCGGGCCATCAACCTGCCCAGCTATCACGACCTGGACGAGGCGGGCATCGAGCGTGTCGTGCGCCACGTGCGCAATGCCTTCGCCGCCTCCTGAGGACCCGCCATGGATCAATCCAACCCGCACAATTACCTGGACGGCGAGAAGCGCTACTTCAGCGAGATCGGCGACTACTTCGCACAAAGCTCCGGCACCTTCAGCGAGAAGGCCCACGCCATGGCGCGCTTCATGCCGCGCCAGTCATTCAGCTACATGCTGGCGCGTATCGAGATCTACAAGCGCATCCTGCCCCTGCATGGCTCGCTGCTGGATTTCGGCATCCATCGCGGCGCGTCGTTCTTCACCTGGCTCCAGCTCAATGCCATCTACGAGCCTTACAACCACAATCGCAAGTTCATCGGCTTCGATTCGTTCAATGGATTCTCGGCCCTGGGCGCGGCGGACGCCGGCGGCGAAGCCCTTGCCCTGAAGAAGCAGGGCGGCATGGAGTTTCCCGAAGGCATGGCAGAGATCATGCGCGGCATCGAGTTGCATGACCTGAACCGCCCCTTGGGTCATGTCCGCAATGCATTCGTGGTCCAGGGCGAGGCGGGTGCAGGCCTTGCGCGATATCTCCAGGAGCATCCGGAAACCGTGGTCGCCATGGCCAATTTCGGCCTCGGCCTCTACCAGCCGACGCTGGAATTGCTGACGTTGCTCAAGCCGCGCCTGCAGAAGGGCAGCGTGCTGGTGTTCGAGGAGCTCAACCAGGCCAACTGGCCGGGTGAGACCAGGGCCCTGTACGAAGTGTTCGCGCCGAACGAAATCCATCTGCGCCGCGATCCGATCTGCCCGCATCTCAGCTACATGGTCTACGGAGACTAGCCATGCCCAGTGCCGTCATCGTCGGAGCCTCCATAGGCGGCCTGGTGGCCGCTGCCCAGCTCAGGGAGGCGGGGTGGGATGTCACCCTGCTGGAAAAAGGCCAGGCAGTGGGTGGCCTGTACGCGACCGTCGATACCCCCTTCGGCACCTGCGAGCTGGGCATGCATGTGCTCTATGTGAACGCCGAGCAGCAGGCGCTGCTGACGGCGATGTTCGGTGCCGAGGTCTTCATCGAGAAGCGTGGCGTGCAGGTGGACATCGGTGCCTCGTTCAACAGCGGTACCTTCAATCCGGACAGCATCTACCCCGACGTGCGCCAGCTGCCCGAGTTGCCGCTGATACGCGAGCAGGTCCTGCAGCGGCGGGAGCAGGATGGCGGGGCCAGTGCCGCCGAGGAATCGCGCGCGCGTTTCGGCGCCCTGGCGGCGGAACAGGTGGTTGCACCGATTCTCGAGAAACTCTGGAAGCAGCCCGCCGAAACATTGACCTCCGGCGCCCTGCATTGCTTCTTCGACCTGCGGCGGATCATCCTCGCGGACAAGCCGCAAGCCGATGTCCTGAAGCAGGAGCCACGGCTGGATGCGGTGATCGGCAACCCCGAGCAGACCCGGCCGGCGGGCGAGGTATACGGCGGTCGGCGCGCGCTGTTCTTCAGCACCGCCGCCCATGGCCTTTCCGATCGCGCGGTCGGCTATCTGCGAGGGCGGGGCGTCACCGTCGAACTGGGCTGCGACGTGCGGCTCGAGGACGACAGGCTGGTTCGCGGTGGCGAACCCCTGAGTGGTGAATTCGACGCCTGCATCCTGGCCAGCCCGCTGGCCGCCCTGGCGCCCGACGTGGCGCAACAGCTCGATAGCGTCGAGCTGTCGATCTTCTACTTCCAGGTCGAGCCGCTGGCGTTGCCGGCCTACTACGTGCTGTGCCACGACAGCGGGTTCGCGGCCAGCCGTATCGTCAACTATGGCGCTTACAACTTCGACCGGGCACCGCACCTGGACCGCGTACTCGCGATCGAGGCACTGCACGAAGTCGGGCAGGCGCCCTCCATCGAGCGCCTCGTCGGCGAGTTGCAGCAGGTCATACCCGGCGTCCGTGTGCGGGATAGCCATGGGTTGTCGCGTCGACTACGGGTGGCCGTGCCGAGCCTGGCCAATGCGGCCAGGCTGGATGACCTGGCCCGCCGGGTAAGCGAGCGTTCGGGTTTCGGCGTGCTCCACTTCACCGGGATGCGCACCGACAAGGGCGTGTTCTTTTCCCATCAGACCGTTGGAGCCGCGCATGCAGCCGCACTGGATTGTTCGCGAAGACTGCCTTGAGATCGCCGCGATGCCGTTCTATTGGCGGCTGAGCGACACGGCCCAGGCCGTGCCGGGTATCGAGGCACGCATGCCGGTGCGGCTGCGGGTGAACGCCGAGTTCGACTATCTGGAACTGGTGCTGACTGCCGCCGAACAGGCCTGCTTGGACCTGGCGTATCGGCAGGACGCCAATATCGGCTTCATCAACCCCGAGTCGGGGCAGATCGACACCTATGGGGCAAGCGTGAATGCCTTTTTCCTCGAATCGGTGAGCGCCATGCAGCCGGCGCGCATCTTCGAGATCGGCTGCGGCGCGGGCTTCAGCATCGAGTTCATGCGCCGGCACGGCTGGCAGGTCACTGGCATCGATCCATCGGAGTATTCGTTGCGCTGGAGCGAGCGCCTGGGCTTCCCGCTGATCAACCAGTTCTTCGATGCCGACGCCCTGGGCCTGGACGCCGACTTCGTGTTCTGCAACGACGTCTTCGAGCACGTCGGCGCGGTGGTCGAGTTCTCCCGCCAGGTCTGCAAGGCGCTGGCGCCGGGGGGCACGTTCGCCTTCGCCACGACCAACTCGACGCAGTCGATCCAGGTCGGCGATATCTCGATGCTCGAACATCAGCACGTCAACATGTTCACCGAGGGTTCGATAATTCGAATCCTGCGCGCTGCCGGTTTCGGCGAGGTGCGGGTCGGCCGGGGGTCCTACGGCAATACCTTCCAGGTCCTGGCGCGCAAGGGCGGAGCGTCGTTGCCGGCAGGAAGCGGACGAGGCGACTGCGACGGTTACTTCGAGCGTGCGCAGCGCAGGATCGGGGCCTTTGCGCGGCTGCACGCCGAGCTGGGCGGCGCCTGCGGCTACTACGTGCCGCTGCGCTGCATTCCCTATCTGGCGACAGTGGGCGACTTCGGCGCTCACCATCTCTTCGACTCCAACACCGCCTGGCATGGCAAGTACATAGACGGTTACCAGCGGCCGATCCGCTCGCCGCAGGACATCGGGCCTGGCGAGGATCATGCGTTCTTCATCGGCTCCACCACCTTCTTCGAGGAAATCCGCAAGAGCCTGATGGCGCGGGGGGTGCCGACCGGACTCATTCATGGCATCAGTACCCTGGGGAGCGCCTGATCGTGGCGGCCTCCACCCGTATCGTCATTTCCCAGTCGATGCTGTTCCCCTGGGTCGGCCTGCTGGAGCAGGTGCGACTGGCCGATGTGTTCGTGCACTACGACGATGTGCAGTTTTCCAAAGGCGGCTTCGTCAACCGGGTGCAGATCAAGACGCCCGACGGCGTGCGCTGGATGACGGTGCCCCTGGCGTCGCTGCACCTTGGGCAGCGTATCGACGAGGTTCGCATCGCCGCGCCGGAGCGTTGGCGCGATGCGCATATGGCGCTGTTGCGGCGCAGCTTCGCCGACGCGCCCTTCGCCACCGACGCGCTGGAGCTGGCCGAAGCGGTGTATTTCAGCGACCACGCCCATATCGGGGCCCTGGCGCGTGCCTCGCTGCTCGCCCTGGTGCGTTACTTCGGGCTCGACGCCGACATGCGCTTCGTCGATGTCGCACAGCTGGACATCCCCGGCAGCAGCAGCGAGCGCGTCCTCGCCGTGGTGCGGAATCTGGGCGGCAGCACCTATATCACCGGCCACGGCGCGTCGCGCTACCTCGACCATCCCGGCTTCGAACGCCAGGGTGTCAGCGTCGAGTATGTGAACTATCGGCGCCTGCCTTATCCCCAGGCACATGGCGCCTTCACCCCTTATGTATCGGGCCTGGACCTGGTCGCCAACTGCGGCCGGGAAGGCGTGCGCTACATAGCTTCCGACACCCTTACCTGGAGAGATTTCCTGAATGAGCGCGACTGACCCGTTCGATGCAGATATGCGCATGCAGATCGAGGGCCTCAAGGCGGACCGCGACGTCCAGGCGTTGTCGCGCATCTGGCTGCGGGAGACCTCCCCACACCGCTATGTCTACAACTTCAAGTGGATGGGGCGGCCGATCATCCAGTTCCCCCAGGACATGATGGCGATGCAGGAGATCGTCTGGGCGACCCGCCCCGACCTGATCATCGAGACCGGTGTCGCCCATGGCGGCTCCGTCCTCTACTACGCCTCGCTGCTCGAGCTGATGGGGCATGGCGAGGTGATCGGCATCGACATCGAGGTTCGCGCGCATAACCGCAAGGCCATCGAGGAGCACCCGATGAGCCGTCGCCTGCGCCTGATCGAAGGCTCTTCCATCGCCCCGGACGTGATCGCCCAGGTGCAGGCGCTGGCCAGGGGCAAGCGGGCGATCGTCGTGCTCGACTCCAACCACACCCACGACCATGTGCTGGCCGAGCTGCGTGCCTATGCGCCGCTGGTATGCGAGGGCGGCTACTGCGTGGTGATGGACACGGTGCTGGAAGACATGCCGGCTTCGCTGATCGCCGAGGACCGGCCCTGGAGTGTCGGCAACAGTCCGAAGACCGCTGTGCACCAGTACCTGAAGGAAACGACGGACTTCGTGATCGACAAGGATCTCGAGGCGAAGCTGCTGATCACCGTGGCACCCGATGGCTATCTGCGCCGCGTGCAGGGTGCAGAGGCTTGAACGGATGACGCCAGTTTCTGGCCCTGGTTCTACCGGGCGGCCCGCCGCCCAACGCAATGACACGGTGCATGCATGCAGAAGATAGAAAGTCAGATCGTGATCGGCGTGCCGATCTACAACGAAGGCGCCTACATCCTGGACACGCTGCGTTCGCTCGCGGCGCAAACCCATGGGGCGTTCAGGGTGCTGGTGGCGGACAACGCCTCGACCGACGACACCGAGCAGGTCTGCCGGGCGTTCTGTGCCACGGATACGCGCTTCACCTATGTGCGCCATGCGTCCAACCTCGGCGCGCTGGAGAACTTCCGCTACTGCCTGGAGAACAGCGATTCCGAGTTCTTCATGTGGCTGGGCGGCCATGACCAGATCGTGCCCGAGTTCCTCGCGGAAACGCTGGCCAGGATGCAGGCGGACGACAAGGTCAGCCTGGTGTATGGCCATACCCGCTACATCGACGAACTCGGCCGGCCGCTCGCCGTGACCAATGGCGGCGACTACATCTTCGACGAGCCGTTGCAGCCCCATGAGCGCTACCTCACGTTGCTGCGGGCGCTTTATCGCTGCGAGCCGGTCAACCAGTTGATCCGCCGCGCCTTCATCGACTTTTCCTTCCGCCCCGTGATCAGCGCCGACCTGGCATTCCTCTGCCATCTGGCCGCCCATGGCGCATTCGCGCGGGTAGAGAAGCCGCTCTATGTGCGCCGCGAGATAAGCAAGCGCGACAGCACGCCCATGGAGCGGATGACCGGGCAAAGGAGCGAAGCGAAGTACCACGAACTGGCCGCGCTTTTCGTCGACAGCATCGCCACCCATCCGGCCATCGACCCGGCGCGCAAGCCGCAATTGACCAGCCAGGTACTGGACTGGATGAACGGGCGCTTCAAGGTCTTCAGCGAACGCTCGATCGATGCGCCGGCCACGCCTGCCGCGACACCCGCGCCGGCGAACGGGGCCGCGCCCTTCTTCAGCGTCGTCATGCCGGTCTACAACCGCGAGCGTTACGTGCGCGAAGCCATCGAATCGGTGCTGGCGCAGGATGAGGCCGACTTCGAGCTGGTGGTGGTGGACGACGGCTCCACCGACCGTTCCGTGCAGATCATCCGCGCCATCCAGGACCCGCGCCTGCGCCTGGTCCACAACGACCATGGCGGCGGCGCCTCGGCACGTAACAAGGGCCTGTCGGTGGCGCGCGGCGAGTTCGTCGTCTGGATCGACAGCGACGACCGCCAGGCGCCCGGCGCGATGGCGGCGCTGCGCCGGAGCATTGCGCAGCATCCGACCGCGGACGTGTTCTATGGCGATCTGGAGATCTTCGACGACAGGTTCCCCGGCCAGGTGCACCGCACCCGCTACCAGGATTACCAGGGCCAGTCGCTGCTACCACGACTGATCCAGGGCAACTGCCTGCCCAACCCCGGTACGGCCGTGCGCCGTGCCTTGTATGAGCGCCATGGCGCCTACGACACGGCCTTCACCCGCTGCCACGACTACCAGATCTGGACCCGCCTGGCCGACACCGCCAGCTTCAAGAAGGTGGAGGCGATCCTCTGCCACTGGCGCCAGCACGATGACAGCCTGTCCAGCGCCAAGACCCGGGCGTTCGAAGCCAAGGTGGTGCTGGACGCCTTCGCGCGCTACCCGGCCAGCCGCCTGTTCCCCGACCTGGTGGACGATGCGGCGGGGCAGGGCAGCGCATGCTGGCGCGTGGCGAACCTGCTGCGCCAGCTCGGCGAACACGCGCAGGCCCTGCGATTGGCCTACAAGGCGACCGCCCTCGGCCACGAAGACGGGACAACCCTGGCGGAGCTGGAGAAGCTGGCCGGTTCCCGCTACGAGCCGTTGTTCTCCATCATCCTGACCACCTACAACCGGCCGGGCCTGCTGCGCGATGCCCTGGCCAGCGTCGGCCGGCAGAACCTGAAGGATTTCGAGGTCGTCCTCGTCTGCGACCACGGCGATCCGGTGGAATCGCTGCTGGCGGAGTTCGACTTTCCGATCACCTACCTCTACCAGGGCTGCAACCAGGGCCTGTCGGCCGCGCGTAATGCGGGCGTGAAGCTGGCCCGTGGGCGCTACCTCGCCTACCTGGACGATGACGACATCTACCTGCCCGACCACCTCGCGGTCCTGGCCGACGCCTTCGAGCGCCAGCCGCACGGGGTGGTCTACACCGGCGTCGAGTACGTCAACGAGCGCCTGGAAGATGGCCGGCGAATCGAGCTGAACCGCAGCGCACCGTTCGCCCATGAGGCCTACGACCGCGAGCGCCTGTTCACCCAGAACTACATTCCGGTGAATACCTGGGCGCATCCGCGCAGCCTGCTGACGGAAGTCGGCGAGTTCGATACCGGCCTGACCGCCTTCGAGGACTGGGACATGCTGTTGCGGCTGGCCGCGCGCTATCCCGTGGTCCATGTGTCCCGGATCACCGCCGAGGTGCACCTGCGCGACGCGCCCAATACCGGCGACGATCACATGCTCGGCCGCGAGCAGAAGAACTTCGGCGCCCTCTACCAGGAGATGTACCGGCGCCATTCGGACCTCGGCAGCGACGTCGTTCGCCAGGGGCGGCGCGAGATGCTCAAGCGCTTCGGCGTCAGCGAAGTCGCCCAGCCACGTGCGCTGAGCCTGCAGGACTGGCTGCAGAAGCGCTCGCTGACGGCGGCGCAGCAACAACAGGTGGAGGTGCGCCTGCAGCAGCACGAGCAGGGACCGTCGATCGGCGTGCTGGTGCTGGACCTGCACGGCGACCGCGCCCGCGTCGCGGCCACCCTGGAATCCCTGCGCCGGCCGCACAACGCCTACCGCAACGTCGAGCCGCTGGTGCTGAGCGTGTCCCGGGACCTGGCCGAAGCGAGCGCCGCCCGCGTGGTGCACGTGGCTGCCGGGGACTGGGTCACCCCGCTGAACCGGCTGCTGCGTGACGCCGACTTCGACTGGCTGACCCTGGTCGACGCTGGCGATGAGTTCACCGCCAACGGCCTGCTGATGGCGAGCCTGGAACTGCTGACGGCACCGGATTGCCGGGCCGTGTACGGCGACGAGATGTACCGCCAGGCCAATGGCAGCCTCGGTGCGGCCTTCCGGCCGGCGTTCAACCTGGATTACCTGCTGAGTTTCCCGGCGGGGATGGCACGTCACTGGTTGTTCCGCCGCGACGTGCTGGTGGAGGCCGGCGGTTTTGCGGCGGACTATCCCGCGGCCGTGGAGTTCGAGGCGATCCTGCGCCTCATCGACCAGAGTGGTCTGGACGGGCTGGGCCATATCGCCGAGCCGCTGCTGGTCACCGACGCACCGACCCTGGCCGATGTCGACGACGAGAAACGGGCGATCCTCAAGCACCTGGCGGTGCGGGGCTACCGGCAGCCGGAAGTCACGTCCAACCAGCCGGGGCACTACTGCATCCGTTATGGCCACCCGCAGCAGCCGATGGTGTCGATGCTGATCCTGGCCGGCAGCCAGCTGGCGCGGCTGCAGCGTTGCGTGGAGAGCCTGCTGGAAACCACTGGCTATCCCCGCTACGAGCTGCTGCTGATCGAGAGCGATCCCGCCGCCGAGGACGTTAGCGGCTGGCTCGACGCACTCGACGGCCTCGGCGAGGCGCGGCTGCGCACCGTGCGACTGGCGGTTGCGCAGACGGCATTGTCGACGGCGCTCAACTTCGCCGCCCGCAAGGCCAGGGGCGAGTACCTGCTGCTGCTCTCGGCGGATGCCGCCGCGATCGACAACGACTGGCTGGACGAGCTGGTCAACCATGCCCAGCGCCCCGAAGTCGGCGTGGTCGGTGCCAAGTTGCTCGGTACCGACGGCACGCTGCGCCATGCCGGCCTGATCCTCGGGCTGGAAGGGCCGGCTGGTCGACCCTTCCTCGGCGAGGCCTCGGATGCCCCCGGCTATATGCAGCGCCTGCAGGTGGACCAGGACTACAGCGCCGTCAGCCGGGACTGCCTGATGGTCGGGCGGGAGCTGTTCGACGAGCTGGGCGGACTGGGCAGCGACGTGCCGGCTTCCTACGCGGATGTCGACCTCTGCCTGCGGGCGAGGCAGGCCGGTTATCTCACCGTCTGGGCGGCGAACGCCCGGCTGATGCTCGATCCGGAGGAGGCGCCGGCCATTGCCTCGGCCGACCAGGACGCGCTCTATGCGAAGTGGCTGCCGGTGCTGGCACGCGATCCCGCCTACAACCCCAACTTCTCGCTGGCCCAGCCGGGCGGCTTCAAGCTGGCCGACACCGCGCTGTCCTGGCGGCCGCTGTCCTCCTGGAAACCGCTGCCGACGGTGCTGGCGCACCCGGCCGACATGTACGGCTGCGGACACTACCGGGTGATGCAGCCCTTCACCGCGCTGCAGCAGGCCGGGATGGTCGACGGCGCCCTGTCGGTCGGCCTCATGCACGTGGCTGACCTCGAGCGCTACGACCCCGACACCATCCTGCTGCAGCGGCAGATCGGCGACGAGCGATTGGAAGCCATGCGCCGGATGAAGGCTTTCTCACGCGCCTTCAAGGTCTACGAACTGGACGACTACCTGCCCAACCTGCCTATGAAGAACGCGCACCGCGAGCATATGCCCAAGGACATTCTCAAATCCCTGCGGCGCGGGTTGGACTTCGTCGATCGCTTCGTGGTATCCACCGAGCCCCTGGCCGAAGCGTTCGCGGGCCTGCACGACGACATCCGCATCATCGAGAACCGCCTGCCCGTGACCTGGTGGCAGGGGCTACAGGGCCAGCGCCGCACAGCCGCCAAGCCACGGGTCGGTTGGGCGGGCGGTTCCAGCCACACCGGCGACCTGGAACTGATCGCGGACGTCGTCAAGGAACTGGCCAATGAGGTGGAATGGGTCTTCTTCGGCATGTGTCCCGAGAAGCTGCGCCCCTACATCCACGAGTTCCACGCCGGCGTGGCCATCGAGCGCTACCCGGCCGCGCTGGCGCGATTGAACCTCGACCTGGCCCTCGCCCCCGTGGAGCTGAATCTGTTCAACGAGTGCAAGAGCAATCTGCGCCTGCTGGAATACGGCGCCTGCGGCTTCCCAGTGATCTGTAGCGATATCCGCTGCTACCGGGGCGACCTGCCGGTCACCCGGGTGAAGAACCGCTTCAAGGACTGGGTGGAGGCGATCCGCATGCACCTGGCCGATCTCGACGCCAGCGCCAGGATGGGGGACGAACTGCAGGCCCGCGTACGCCGGGACTGGATGCTCGAAGGCAAGAGCCTTGAGCTGTGGCGCAAGGCCTGGCTCCCGGAAGCGGGCTGAGCCGGCACTCGCCATCGCTCGAAGCAGAAGCCCCGCCACGGCGGGGCTTCTGCTTTTCCGGGAGAGCGCGCCAGCGTTCTGGCGGGCCGGCCGGCATCCTCGCCTTAAAGTTCTCCGAATAACCGCCGACAAACAGATCGGATGGTGGATGTTGGCGCAGAAAGTCCCGGGTCGAGAAAATTTTCAATGACCTGTTAAAGCTTCCTCCGACTCCGCCGATACGAAGTACGAACGCGAACTTTATGGGTGCCTGGGCGATGCCCGCCCAAGGTCGCAAGCTCAGGCAAACACGCAGTCCTCGGAGGACAACACCATGGCTTTGACCGTCAATACGAACATCGCTTCCCTCAACACCCAGCGCAACCTGAACACTTCCTCCCGGGCTCTGGATGTTTCCCTGCAACGCCTGTCCACCGGTTCGCGCATCAACAGCGCCAAGGACGACGCCGCAGGCCTGCAGATCGCCAACCGCCTGAGCAGCCAGATCAACGGCCTGGGCGTTTCGGTGAAGAACTCCAACGACGGCATCTCCATGGCGCAGACCGCTGAAGGCGCTCTACAGCAGTCCACCAGCATCCTGCAGCGTATGCGTGACCTGGCCCTGCAGTCGGCCAACGGTTCCAACAGCACTGAAGAGCGCAAGGCGCTGAACTCCGAAGTGACCGAGCTGAAGAAAGAGCTGGATCGTATCTCCAATACCACCAGCTTCGGTGGCAAGAAGCTGCTCGACGGTACTTTCGGCACCACCACCTTCCAGGTGGGCAGCGCGGCGAACGAAACCATCAGTGTCAAGATCGACGAGATGAGCACCTCGTCCCTGGAAGCCACTTTCAGCTCTGGCGCCATGACCGGGCTTCCCACCGCTACTGCCACCGCATCGGGCGCGATCGCAATCTCGGTCACCATGGTTGGTGGTCAGGCGCGCACCTTCAGCGCCACCTTTGCCGAAGGCGCGACCGCTGAAGAGCAGATTCAGGCGCTGGCAACCGTGATCAACGACGCGAACATCGGAGTGGGCGCGTTCGTCAATGAGGCGGGTGATGGAATCGATCTCGTCACTTCGCTGACGTCGGGGTCAGCTGCGGGCAATATCCAATCCCTGAGCTTCGCTTCGGGTGCTGATGTTGCTGCGGCAACGGCTGCTGCCGGTAGTGCGACCACGCAGGCCTTGAGCGAAGTAACGGCAGACAACAAGGTCAAGGACATCGACCTGAACACCGTGAAAGGGGCTCAGGAGGCTGTCATCATCATCGACCAGGCCATCCAGTCCATCGACTCCCAGCGCGCGGACCTCGGTG
>RCUR01000303.1_pt1 | contig 17501 bp, 14 predicted proteins | sample 2166151 | NCBI WGS metagenome assembly RCUR01 (sample SAMN09932785, study PRJNA488358) | compost metagenome | isolation source: compost soil in an enriched community | place: Germany: Experimental Botanical Garden
TCAAATACACCAAATCATGCTGCGTAGGCGATACGTGGATGGCGGAAATAAGAACCAGGTATAAAGGAATACAGCAGGTTCACCTTCCATATTCCCGAGCCCTACTCCGTACTGGGCAAATTGATACAACCGTGCTGATGGCAATGACGAGTTTTCTGGCACCAATAGGCTAGGCAGAGTAGCGGAACTTGCAGCTTGGATTGCACAGGTCGCAAAGTTCCGCCTTTGCGGAAATGTTAAATAAGCTGAGATGGCTTGCTGTCTAGTATATTTCCTCGTCAAAATCTTTATACATAAACATAATTAGCATTCCAAACATATCAAGCCCAACTTCGTCTGATATTTTTGCCTGCTCTTCGAAGCTTAGATTGGGCTTTTTAACTACCTTTCGCGTCGCAGGGTCCATTACACCTGGGTAGTATGGCGGTAGTGGGGACCAGCGCGTTGTCATGTGGTATTCCTTATTGCTTACACCCTCCAGCTGCCACTCTGCGCCATCAAGCATAGTGCCGTCCAATTTCTCAGGACGATTCCAGAAATCTGCGCCCCTTGCAAAGTTTAGTAGATTTTCTACTTGCGTTGGGGTAAGTGAATGGGTTTCCTCTAAGGCGACGACTTTCTTTTGGGTCGAGTATTTCTTTATTGTTATTTCGGGTGTTCTATCGCCGTCTTTCAAAATCAGTCTAAATACCATGGGGTCATGAAATCCTCTAGACCAAGTGAATCGGAAGGCTAGGAATTCGCTATTTGAGGATGAGTTGTACTCGGTGAGCCCTTTCTCTCCAACCGCTTCGAGGAGCTTTGCGGTTGGTTCGCTCATATTATTTTCAGCAGCAGTTGCATAGACTCCGCAAAAAATCAAAGCACTCAAGTAAATAGCTCTAAATAGTGGCATATGTTGGATTCCTTTATTCGTAGACATTCCCGATAGGGACTGTAAATCCTGGCCGACCAGGCGCAATGGGTGGGTAGTAGACAGACATATTGCCGTCATGCCCTATCACCGAGATTGGTTTTTTAGTGTTGCCGGCGGCAGTAATGTCCGATCCTGAGTGCGGGGATCCGCTTGGATGGTTGTGTCCGTGCTCTAAGGGAGGCTTTCCTGGCTGCGGGGCCTGGGTCCAGACTTGATTAGGTCGGTAATTTGTTGTTAATTCAGTATAGGCCCATTTTTGGCACCCGGCTTGGCCTTGCATTTGATATATATATGCAGTCCATTCCCATCCCGTCTCAATGCCTGTAATCATGATATCCCACAGCATCTCTTTTCTGGCTATATCATGTGAGTCGTATGGCGTGTTTGGTGCCAGCCCATAAGTATCGAAAATATTTACGGGGTTTCCTCCGACATACCCATAGGTGTTCAACCCACCCCTGAGCCCAATCGGATCGCTTTCGACATAGCGCCCGGTCTGCGGGTCGTAATCGCGGAAGTAGTTGTAGTGCAGGCCGCTCTCGCTGTCGTAGTACTGCCCCGGAAAGCGCAGGTTGATGGCATTAAGGCCGCTACCGGGCGGGATGGTTGCGGCTCCCTCGCCAAAGGCATCGGACTGCCAGCGCCAGACTTCCTGCTGGGTCTGATTGGTGGCCAGGCGTGGGGTGTTAAGGTGGTCGGCGTGCAGGTAGAAGGCGGTGCTGGAGCTGATCGCACCGGCGGCATCGAAGTCCAGGGCGATGCCACCCAGCGGCATGGCGTCCAGCCACAGGTAGTACTGGCTGCTGAGTTTTACCCCCTGGATGTTGTAGCGCGTCTCGCCAAGCAGCTGCCCATCCGGGCCATAAAGGAAGGTAGTGATCGCCGTGTCGGTGATTTTATGGGTACGCTGGCCGAGGGCGTTATAACGGTACTCGGCGACCACGTTGCCACTGATCTTCACCTTGGCCAGGCGGCCTTGAGCGTCGTACTCCAGCTCGCGGTTGGCACGGTCCCGGGTCAGATTGCCGGCGGCATCGCTGCTGACTACCTGGCTGTCGATCTGAGCCAAGCGGTTGCTGCCGCTGGCGTAGCTCAGGCTTGTGGTGGTACTGCCTTGGGCCTGGTCATTTTCCAGAGTGGTGACGGTCTTGCCGGTGCGGTTGCCAACGGCGTCGTAGCCGTACTCCTGGCGCAGGCTGGCCTGCTCTTCGCTGGTCAGACGGTCGAAGGCGTCATAGCTGTAGGCCAGATCGCCGAACACATTACTCTGCAGGCTCTGAATGTTGCTGTTGGCGTCATAACCATAGCTGGCTTGCCAAGGCCCAACGCTCTGCTGGGTCAGCCGGTAGTCCTGATCGTAACTGCGGCTTAGGCTGACTCCGTTGGCCCAAGTGAGCGTTTTCAGTGGCCCGAATGGGGCATAACTCAGGTTACTGGCAAAGGCCGTCGGTGCTTCGCTGCCGATAACAATATCGACTTCGCTGACCTGACCAGCGGCATTGCGCTGATACTCCACCGCAAAGCCAACGGGGTAGTCCATTCGGGTGAGCTGGTTGGCTCCGTCGTAGGCGTAGCCGAAACGATCGTACTGGTCGACGCCGTTGACATCTACCGAGCGCAGCTGCTCCACCAGGTTGCCGCGTGCATCGTAGGTGTAGCCAAGCACGCCGCTGGCATCTTGCACGGCAGTCAGACGACCGATGCCTTGGTTGTCGTCGGCAGTCATGTCGTAGTGGTATTGCACGTTCAGCGCCGGGCTGGCCGGGTATTGGCGGCTGGTCAGGCGATTGAGTGCATCGTAGCTGTAGGTGGTAATCACGCCGCGAGCGTCGTTTTTGCTGATCACGTTGCCGGCCGCGTCGTGACTGTAGCGGGTAGTGCCGCTGTCCGGGCTGATCAATTGCACCAGGTTGCCCAGGCCGTCGTACTGGTACTGGGTGGTCACGCCGCGCGGGTCGCTGACCTGGGTCAGGTTGTCCTGGCCGTCATAGGCTAGACCGGTGACGCCGTTGAGCGGGTCGGTACTGGATACCAGGCGATTCAGCGCGTCATAGCTGCTGGCGGTGCTGTGCTGCTTAGGGTTGGTGCTCAGCGTTGGGTTGTCGTTGAGGTCGTAGCCGTACTGCTGGGTCTGGCTCTGCGCCCCGATGCTACGCAGCAGGCGGCCCAGTTCGTCGTACACCCAGGTTTGCTGCAGAGTCAGGCTGCTGTAAGCGTCCTTGAGGCGCCGGGCGGTGCGGTTGCCCATGGCGTCGTAGTCGTACTCGACCCTCTCGCCCAAATTGTTGGTGATGGCGCTCAGGCGGCGCGCCGCACTCCAGGTGTATTGCAGCCAACTGCCGTCGCCACGGGTGACTTTGGTGATCTGGCCTATGGCGTCATGGGTGAAGCTGGTGGTGCTGCCTGCCGTACTGACCGAAGCCAGCCAGCCTTGCGGCGTGTAAGTGAGGTTGGTGGCCACGCCATTGGCATCAGTAATGCTCTGCGGATTGCCATAGTTGTCGAAATTGGACAACTGGGTGATGTGGCCAAGGGCATTGGTCACCTGAGTCAGATGGCCCTCGGTGTCGTAACCATAGGTGGTGATGTCGGGCACGTCGGTGCGCGGGCCGTCGACGGTCTCGACCAGGCCGAAGCTGTTGTAACTGTAGTTCCAGCTGCGTTCGGTGGCGTGAGCATTGGATACACCCAGTGTGGCCGCCAGCGCTAACGAGAGCAGGCTTGCGCAATGCCGAGTTTTCATCGGTCAGTTCCTTCTGATCAACGCTCAGTGATGGTCTGGCTGAGCTGGTTTCCTTGGGCGTCATACTCGAATTGCAGCACACGCTCGGGCTCGGTGATGGTTACCGGCAGATAGAGCGTTGGGTGCCATTCGGTGGTGACGGTGCGCGCCTGGGGGGTGCTGGTGGCTTCCGTGCGGGAAATCTCCAGGCCACGGGTGTTGTAATCGTAGGTGGTGACATAGCCCTTGTTGCCGGTTCGGGTCTTGATCAGGCCACGGTTGTCATAGGTAAAGGTCGAGTTGCTGCTGGGACAGTTAGGCGATGCTGCGCCGACCAGCGAGCTGATGCGCTTGGCTCCCTGAATGGTCTGGAAGCTGTAGGTGGACTGCTTGCCCAGCGGGTTGGTGATGGTGGTGGAACCATTGCTGTTGTAGGTGAACAGGTATTTGTCGACGCCGCCGTTCAGCTCACTCTTCGTAGCACGCCCCGTAGCGTCATAAGCCCAGGTGACATAGCGCACATTGCGTTCATCAGTGATGCCGGTCAGCCAGCCACCTTCGCGAGTGTCTTCGTAGTGGTAGGTTCGCGACAGACTTTGACCGCCCTGGGTTCGGGTTGCCTTGGTCATGCGACCGGAGGTGTTGTAGAGGTAAGCCACCTGCAGAGTGCCGGCAGTCAGCCCGGTCAGGCGTTTGGCCGTATTGAGGGTCAGAGTCATCGTTCGGCTGAGCAAGTCGGTGACCACCATCTGGTTGGTGCCGTAGGTCAAGGTTTCGTAAGTACCGTTGGCACGGTCGATACGTATCAATTGGCCCAGCGTATTGAAGTGCAGGTGCTCATTCTGCGCACTGTCGTAACGCCAGCCAGAAGCAGTTTTCTCCAGAACCCCTAGTTCTTTGGGTGAAGCTGTGACCGTCGAGCCTGAGACGGTGAATAGGCTCTCGCGGCCGTCGATATTGGTCAGCAACGCCTTGGTCGGCGAAGTTTTCAGCTTGGCCGAATAGCTGTGAGTCCAGTTGGCTGTTTTGCTGTTGTAGTAGCGGGCGAAGCGCAGCTGAGTACCGGGCAGACCCGTGTAGTCGACCTCGACCTGATAGCTATTGCCGTTGGAGACATTGATCGGGTCACCCTGCGCCTGGCTGGGTGCGCCAGAGCCGGCAAGTGTCGACTCAGCGGATTGCACAGGGCATACGCCAGGCAAATCCGGATTACCTATACCGTTGACTTCCGGGCAGAGCAACTCGGCTGGGCGGTCATAGAAAACAGGACCGGCGAAGACATCGAAGTGAGTCTGATTGGCGCCTGTATAGCTGGTAGCTGCGACCCCATCGACTGACCCCGTGAAGCTGTCGTGAAGCAGCACTACGTGGGTCTTGCAGGTGTTGGGGAAAGCGCGACGCATATTGCCGTTGGACTGCTTGATCGTTGCCAGCATTTCATCAGGCGTGTACCAGGCGCTGGATTCCAGCCACTTGATGACCTTGCCGCTGGAGCAGCGCAGCCCCGCAATATTGTAGAGGTACTGCCCGGAACCATTCGGGGGTTGCGGGGCGGCATAAACTTCAGTGCCGAAGTAACTGACGCCACCAATCGTACAGTTAGCTGCTGCGGATGCGGACTGGTGGGTGAAGGCACAGACTGACACAACGAGCGCGAGACTAAGCCCGCGAGAGGAACGATCCATGTTCTGAATCCTGCCGTGGATAAGGGGTGTCGAGTAGCGTAGAACCAAGGTTAAAGTTTTGCTACTAGGCAATTGAGCGCAAGCGCTCAAATGGAATCAATTCTTGGGGGCTTTACCTCTGATCGAGTTCCACACCTTTTGGAGACTTGATGCCGAGCAAGATCACTTTGGCGCCTTTCTGAGAGACGCTTGCCGCAACACCCGGCAGTTTTTTCAGTAGATCCGCATGAAAGGCTTGATACGTTGCGCCCCGACTTGCATCAGCAGGAGTGGAATGCAGTGTCATCACGCGAGGGAAGAACAGGCGCTCCGACACACCTCCGCGCATAAGAACGACATGATCTGAGCGCACCGTTTGGAGACGCACACCTTGGATCACTTCATCACCGAGGGCAAGACGCTGCGGCACCTTACCGGAAACTTGAATAACCGCTACAGACTGTTCCGAACGGTTATGCACAAAGCTACCTAAGAGCGTCAGCGGTAGGTTCGTGTTACGCGGTATCACTTCGGCTTCAAGAGCGTCAGGCTTGAAAAGTCCGGCGATCTGTTTGAGATCAACAGCCGCGCGACTGGAAGATAGCCCGGCCGGGACAATCCTGGGCACTTCAGTCAACAGTGCATTCCACTGCAGAAGCTGATGGGACAGGCTGCTGACCATTAACAGACCGACCGATATCAAGGCGGCCACGGGGCTGAGCGGGTGACGACAGAGCCGAATAAAGTGCTGCATACAGGTCGCAAATCCGTTTGATCAGAGAACGAACCTTAATGCTCATCTCAGGCGTTGCCTACCGGCTGCTATGCACTGGTTTTCCTGATCGGGTCAGTACGGATGCAATTACGCGCCAGGCCCTGGCCGCAAAGCGCGTAATTCGGCTGGAAGCCCGCCGGGTGGCCTGGGTCGCTTCCGGGCGCAACGTCGGGCAAACCTGATCGAGCACTGTTGATAGAAAGTGCAGCGTCTGTGCAGGCGCTGCTAACTTCGCTTTAGCCTGACCTATTGCACTCATCGACTACCTGTTAGCGGCGCATGGCTGACCGACGCGGCGAGCGACGGCTTGGCCGCATGAAATAAATAGTGTATTTTTCATGAAACTTAGTTGTTTAAATTTCATGAGGCGCGCCGTGTTCAAACAATCCGCCCAGCATGTCGCCAGCTACTACGCGCGCACCTTTCCCGGCCCGCTGGCGTTGCGGCCAACCCTGCACGACCGCCTGGACTGCGACGTACTGATCGTCGGCGCCGGCTTCAGCGGCCTGCACACGGCGCTGCGCCTGGCCCTGGCCGGCAAGCGGGTGATCCTGCTGGAAGCCAGCCGGGTGGCCTGGGCCGCCTCCGGGCGCAATGGCGGCCAGGCGCTGCTCGGCTGGTCCTGCGACATGCCGCCGCTGGAACAGGCGCTGGGCCAGGAACGCGCCCGCCGCCTGTGGGACAGCATGCGCTGGGCCGCCGCGGAACTGCGCGAACTGCCGGGGCGGCATGGCTTCGACGTCGACTACCGGGTCGGCAGCCTGTGGACCGCCGTGCAGCAGCGCCGTATCGCGCAACTGCGCGAGGCCCAGCACGACGCGGTGGCGAAGTGGGGCTACGAGCAACTGCGCTTTATCGACCGCGAGGAACTGCCCGAGTGGATCGCCAGCCCGCGCTACCTGGCCGCGCTCTATGATCCCGAGGCCGCCCACCTCAACCCGCTGAAACTGGCCCAGGGCCTGGCCGGCGCCATCGAGCAGGCCGGCGGGCAGATCTTCGAACAGAGCCAGGTGCTGGGGTACCACGAAACCAGCGCCGGCTTTGTCGCCCGCACCGCCCAGGGCGAAGTGCGCAGCGCTGTGCTGGTGCTGGCCTGCAACGCCTATATCGATGGGCTGGATCGCCAGCTGGCCAGTCGCCTGCTGCCGGTCGGCTCCTACCAGGTCGCCACCGCGCCGCTCGACCCCGAGCTGGCGCGCTCGCTGCTGCCGCAGGGCAGTTGCGTGATCGACAACCAGTTCGTCCCCGACTATTTCCGCCTGACCCCGGACCAGCGCCTGCTGTTCGGTGGCGGCTGCACCTACCTGGGCGGCATCCCCAAGGACGTCGCCAGTGCCACCCGGCCCTATCTGCAGCGGGTATTTCCGCAACTGCGTGGGGTCGAACTGGAGTTCGCCTGGGGCGGGCATATCGACGTCAGCATGAAACGCACCCCGGATATCGGCCGTCAGGGCCAGCGCTATTGGCTACAGGGTTTCTCCGGCCACGGCGTGCTGCCGACCCTGGCCGGCGCCCGCGCGGTAAGCGAGGCGATCCTCGGCGACGACGACCTGCTGGCGCTGTACCAGGCCATCGGCAACCCGCGCTTCCCCGGCGGGGCGCTGCTCGCCGCACCGCTGGAAGCCCTCGGCAAGGCCTGGTACCGCCTGCGCGATGTACTTTGAACCCGTCGGCTGGAAAACCGCGAAGGGTTTTCCGGCAACGCTCGGTGGATGAAAAAGCGCCATCCACCCTACAACAGCCTCACAGGAACTCAACATGGACATGCAAGATGAAGTCGAAGGTCTGGCGATCCTGATTCGCGACCTGCGCAAGCACAAGAACCTCACCCTCGGCGAGCTGGCCGAGCGCATCGGCCGTTCGGTGGGCTTTCTTTCCCAGGTCGAGCGCGGCCTGTCGCGCCCCACCGTGGCCGACCTGACCGCCATCAGCGAAACCCTGGGCGTGCCGACCACCTACTTCTACAGCCTGAGCAAGCCGCGCGCGCTGCGCTGGGTGACCCGCCCCGGCGAGCGGCGCACGCTCTACTACGCAGGTGGCATCACCGACGTGCTGGTGTCGCCGAGCATGTCGGCCGGCTTCTCCATGCTCGAAAGCCATCTGGCGCCCGGCGCCAGCAGCGGCGAGGGGCACCTGGACGACAGCTCCGAACAGGGCGGCTTCGTCCTCGAGGGCGAACTGAGCATCTGGCTGGGCGACGACCCGCAAGCCGTGACCCTGGGCCCCAACGACAGTTTTCAGCTGCCGCCACACAGTCAATTCCGTTACGCCAATCTCACCGAGCAACCGACCCGGGTGCTCTGGGTGTTCCGCTAGCCAGCCGTTAACCCGTTGAACATTGCACTGCACATCACTCAGGCCCGCAGGATCATTACCTATGACAACAACAAATAGCTTTCCCGATCTGCTCAGCGAAGTCCGCGCCTTCCGCACCCAGCATCCGGCGGTGCGCTACGTCGACCTGATCAGCCTGGACATTCCCGGGCATTTCTACGGCAAGCGCTACCCCATCGACATGCTGGAGAAGGTCGCCGCCGGCAGCCCGCTGAAGATCCCGCAGAACTGCGTGCTGCTCGGCGCCCAGGGCGGCCTGCACCCGATCGGCGATTACTGCTTCAACGACGGCGACCCGGACGCGCCGCGCCGCCTGATCCCCGGCACGCTCAAGCCGGTACGCTGGGAAAGCCAGCCGCTGGGGCAGATGCTGATCAGCTCCGACGGCACCGCCGCACCGATCGAATTCGAGCCGCGCGAGGTGCTGGCGCGGGTGTTGCAGCGCCTGGAGGCGCGCGGCATCCACCCGGTGGTGGCCTTCGAGCTGGAGTTCTACCTGTTCGACCGCACGCTCAAGGATGGCCTGCCGCAGTTCCCCCGCGACCCGCTGTGTGGCGATGCCGACGACCAGCCGAACATGCACATCGAACGCCTGTCGCGCTTCTCCGACGTGCTCCACGAGATCGTCGAGGCGGCCAATGAACAGGGGGTCGACGCCAACGTGATCACCGCCGAACTCGGCCCCGGCCAGTTCGAGATCAACTTCGGCCACTGCGACGACGGCCTGCGCGCCGCCGACTGGGCCGCCCTGTTCTGCCGCAGCACCCGTGGCGTGGCGCTCAAGCACGGCCAGCGCGCCAGCTTCATGAGCAAGCCCTACCTGCAGGCGCCGGGCAGCGGCATGCACGTGCACGTCAGCCTGTACGACGCCGCCGGCCACAACCTGCTGGCGGCGGACCAGCAGCGCCCGCTACGGCATGCCGTGGCCGGCTGCCTGGAGCTGCTGCCGCACTGCATGCCGATCTTCGCCGCCAACCACAACGCCTACCGCCGCTACGGCGCCATGGTCAACGCCGCCAGCCGCGCCAGCTGGGGCTTCGAGGACCGCGATGCATGCATCCGCATCCCCGAATCGGACGGCCGCAACCTGCGCATCGAACACCGCCTGGCCGGCGCCGACGCCAACCCCTACCTGGTGCTGGCCGCCATCCTCACCGGCATGGAACACGGCCTGGATGCCCAGCGCGAACCCATCGCCCCGCTCAACGAGAATCGCCAGAGCGGCATCGACTTCCCCCAGGACATGCTCGGCGCCGTGGCCGCCATGCGCGACCACCCGGTGGTCAACCAGGGCCTGGGCAGCGAGTTCGTCATGGTCTACTGCGAGAACAAGCGCCAGGACCACCTGGCCTTCATCCACGAAGTGAGCGCACGGGAGTACCGCTGGTTCCTTTAGCAGTCCGCATTGCGTAGCCGGGGTAAGCCTTGGCGCTCTCCGGCTACGCACGGGTGAACCCGGGCAACGTCATCGGCCTGCGTTGGCGGCGCAGGCCATACCGGCGCAGCGGCAGATAGGTTTTAATAGCATCCTGCTTTCGCCCAAGGCTTGCCCCGATGCCCCTGACTGCCGCCGAACTCGCCCGGATCAGCGCCCTCACCCTGGCCCATTATCAAGACTGCGCCGAGGAATTCCGTGCGGGCACCCGCGACCACGATGTCAGCCAGAACATCGCCGCCCTGCTCGGCCATATCCAGGCCGAGCCGCCCTACCGGATCCTCGATTTCGGCTGCGGCCCGGGCCGCGACCTGCGCACCTTCAGCGCCCTCGGCCACACGGCGATCGGCCTGGACGGCTGCCCGCGCTTCGTCGAGATGGCCCGCGAAGGCAGCGGCTGCGAGGTCTGGCAGCAGGACTTCCTCGCCCTCGACCTGCCGGCGGCGCAGTTCGACGGCATCTTCGCCAACGCCGTGCTGTTCCATATCCCCAGCCAGGCCCTGCCGCGGGTGCTGCGGCAGTTGTTCGCCGCGCTCAAGCCGGGCGGCGTGCTGTTCAGCTCCAACCCGCGCGGGGACAACCAGGAAGGCTGGAACGGCGAGCGCTACGGCGCCTACTACGACCTGGCCAACTGGCGCGTGCTGCTGAACGCCGCCGGCTTCGTCGAACTGCAGCACTACTACCGCCCGCCCGGCTTGCCGCGCGCGCAACAACCCTGGCTGGCCAGCGTCTGGCGCCGGCCTTAGGCTGCGCTCAAGAAACGGAACGTTCCTTCTGCGACACCCGGCCCGCGCGGGCTTGGGTTGTTCAGAGTTACCGTTTCGAGGACGCCGGCTCGCAGGGTACGCGGGGCCGCCTAGGCCGCGCGCACCAGGCACCCGCTGGCCAGTGGTGCGCACGGCGCACCCAGGTCAACCTGCCGAATGCTGTTTGCGCCAGGTGGCCGGCGGCAGGCCGAACTCGCGCTTGAAGGCGCGGTTGAACGCGGCCTCCGATTCATAGCCGATGGCGTAGGCGATCTGCGCCAGCGAAACACCACCATCACACAGCCGCGTGGCCGCCAGTTGCAGGCGCCAATGGGCCAGGTAGGTCATCGGCGGCTGGCCGAGCAGCCGGCTGAAGCGCTCGGCGAAGGCGGAGCGCGACAGGCCGACTTCACGCGCCAAGACCTCGGTGGTCCAGGGCTCGGCCAGGCGGCCGTGCAACAGGGCCAGGGCCTTGCCGACGAAGGGGTCGCGTAGCGCGGCCAGCCAGCCGTTCTGCTCGGCCGGCAGGCTCGCCAGGTAACGGCGCACCGCCTCGATGAACAGCAGTTCGGCCAGCTTGTTCAACAAGGCCGCCGAGCCGCTGCTGTCGGTAGCGGATTCCGCCGCCGCCAGGTGAAACGACTGCTCGACCCAGGCCCCGGCCAGGCCGTCGCTGAACCTGAGACGCAAGGCCGGGGGCAAGGTCGCCAGCAGCGGATTATCCGCCACCTCGCAGCCGAGAAAGCCGCAGATGACATGTGTCGATTCGCCTCCGCCGCCGTAATGCAACTGGGCGAGACCGGGGCTGACTGCCGGCTGGATCAGGTCATCCACCACCACCGGGCGCAGCTTCAAGGCGCTGGCCAGACGGTGGGCATCGTTGCGCGGCAGCAGCACCATATCGCCCGCGGCCAGCGGCAGCGGTGGCTCCCCGGCGAGTTCGAGAAACAGTTCGCCGTCGACCACATAGTGATAGGCAATGATATGCGCGGGCACGGCACCGAGCAGCCGACAGTCCTCCGGCTCCACCTTGGCGGTGATGCACCAGGGAGCGGTGAACTCGGCGTGGAGGAAGGCCACCGCGGAAAAACGGACGGCGGCGAGCACCTCTGAAAGGGCGTCCATAGGCTTGGCTTCGCATCGATGGCGGCTGCGTCAACAGTGCCGGCGGCTTGGACATATTCGCCGGGCACCCACCTGACTACCTTAGCGCTGGTCAGACGCTCGCGGCGGCCCGCGCAAGCCGTTGAACAACGCCCGCGCGAGCCTCGGTTACGCTTGCTTGACCAGCGCAGCTGTCACTTCGCCTGGCGCTCGCCAGTGCGCTGCCGCCTAACCGTCGCCCGCCGCCTGTTTCAACGTCCTGCCACAGCACTGCCGCGTAGTCCGTAGCGCCTGCATCATTTGTTTTAGCTCAGGAGACGCGTAAATGACAATAAGAGACATGCACGGCCTTGCACTTACCGGGGCCGATGCCTCCAGCCTGGCGCATTACGAAAAAGCCCTGCGCCAATTCCAGTGTTATCTCGGCGACCCCGTGGCCAGCGTCGACGCCGCCATCGCGGCCTGCCCAACCTTGGTCATGGCCCATGTGCTCAAGGCCTACCTGCACCTGCTCGGCACCGAACCGGATGGGCTGGCGGTCGCGCGGGCCTGCCACGCCCACGCCCTGGACCTGCCGGCCAATGCCCAGGAGCGCGGCCATATCGCAGCCGTGGGCCACTTGCTCGATGGCTATTGGCGGCGCGCCGGGCAGACCCTGGAAGACCTGTCCATCGCCCAGCCGCGCGATATCCTGGCCCTGCAAGCCGGGCATCAGGTGGATTTCTTCAGCGGCAACTCGCGCATGCTGCGCGACCGCATCGCCCGCGCCCTGCCGGCATGGAGCGCAGGCATGCCGGCCTATCACGCGGTGCTCGGCATGCATGCCTTCGGTCTGGAGGAAACCGCCGACTATGCGGCGGCCGAAGCCGCCGGGCGCCGCGCGGTGGAACTCGAACCGCGCGATGGCTGGGCGCAGCATGCGGTGGCGCATGTGCTGGAGATGCAGTGCCGCCAGCGCGAGGGCATCGCCTGGATGCGCGCCAGCCCGCAAGCCTGGGCAGCGGACAGCTTCTTCCAGGTGCACAACTGGTGGCACCTGGCGCTCTACCACCTGGAACTGGGCGAGATCGACGAGGTACTGGCACTGTTCGACGGGCCTGTCTATGGCGCGCAGTCTGGCGTGGTGATGGACCTGGTCGATGCCGCGGCGCTGCTCTGGCGTCTGCACCTGCAGGGTATCGAACTGGGCAACCGCTGGCAGGCGGTCGCCGATCGTTGGCAGCCGCTGGCCAACGCCGGCAACTACGCCTTCAACGACGTCCACGCGATGATGGCCCTGGTCGGCGCCAACCGGCCACAGGCCGCCCGCGCGCTGCTCGAGACCCAGCAACAAACCATGCGTGGTGGCGCAGACAATGCACGCTTCACCGCCGAAGTCGGCCACCCGGTGAGCAAGGCGATCTTCGCCTTCGGCGACGGCAACTATGGCGAGACCGTGCGCCTGCTGCGGCCGGTGCGCAACATCGCCCAGCGTTTCGGCGGCAGCCACGCGCAACGCGACCTGCTCGACCTGACCCTGATCGAGGCGGCCTTCCGCGCCGGGCAAAAGGATCTGGCCACAGCGCTGTGCAACGAACGCCTGGCCGTGCGTCCGGCCAGCCCCCTGAGCCGCCACCTGACCAGCCGCGCCGAGCAGCAGCGCGCGGCCTGACCCTGCCCATCCTCAACGGAGCCGCCCCGCAGACGGGGCGGCGTTGGCCGACGGTCAGCACCATACGCTAGCGCTCAGCGCCCCAGGCGTTGCCCCTCCTGCACTACCCCCTATCACCGACTGACCAGCCACTGCATCTCGGCTGACTGGCCCGCTTAACGCCAAGCGCTATATTTCTTTGTATATAGCGCCTGACTCAGGCTAAAGTGCCCTGGCTACGAGCAAAGCGCCCAGGCGTTGCCCGCCGATCAAGGAGTCATCCGATGGATTGCCGTATCCGCCGCACCTGGCTGACCCTGCTTGCCGGCCTGAGCTGCAGCGCCAGCGTGCTGGCCGGGGAGGTGCAGGTCGCCGTGGCCGCCAACTTCACCGCGCCGCTGCAGGCGATTGCCCGCGAATTTGCACAGGATAGCGGCCACACGCTGGTCGCTGCGTTTGGCGCCACCGGCCAGCTGTATGCGCAGATTCAAAACGGCGCGCCTTTCGAGGTATTCCTCGCCGCGGACGCCAGCACCCCGGCCAGGCTGGAACGCCAGGGCCTTGGGGTCGCCGGCTCGCGCTTCACCTATGCGACCGGCCGCCTGGTGCTGTGGTCGGCCACGGCCGACTACCTCGACGGCAGCGACGCGGTGCTCAAGCAGGGTCAGTTCAGGCACCTGGCCATTGCCAACCCGAAAGCCGCGCCTTACGGCCTGGCCGCTACCCAGGTGCTGGCCAGACTCGGTTTGCGCGAGGCGCTGCAGAGCAAGCTGGTCGAGGGGCAGAGCATTACCCAGACGCTGCAGTTCGTCTCCACCGGCAATGCCGAGCTCGGCTTCGTCGCGCTGGCGCAAGTGTATAAGGATGGCCAGATCAGCAGCGGCTCGGCCTGGGTAGTGCCGGTTGAGCTGTATGAGCCGATCAGGCAGGACGCGCTGATTCTCAAGCGGGGCGAGAACAACCCAGCGGCCACTGCGCTGGTCGAGTACCTGAAAGGCCCGCAAGCGGCTGAAATCATCAGATCCCATGGTTACCAGCTGTAAATAAAGGTTGTCGCGATGCCCCTCACCCAAGCCGACTTCGACGCCGTCCTGCTGACCCTCAAGCTGGCCTCGCTGACCACCCTGCTGCTGTTGCTGATCGGCACGCCCATCGCCTGGTGGCTGGCGCGCACCGGCTCCTGGCTGAAGCAGCCGCTCGGCGCCATAGTCGCCCTGCCGCTGGTGCTGCCTCCGACGGTGATCGGTTTCTACCTGCTGGTGAGCATGGGCCCGCATGGCGTTATCGGTCAGCTGACCGAGAGCCTCGGCCTCGGCACCCTGACGTTCAGCTTCAGCGGGCTGGTGATCGGCTCGGTGCTCTATTCGCTGCCCTTCGTCGTGCAACCGTTGCAGAACGCCTTCGAGGCCATCGGCCGCGCGCCGCTGGAGGCGGCGGCGACCCTGCGCGCCAATCCCTGGGACGCCTTCTTCACGGTGGTGCTGCCCCTGGCCAGACCCGGCTTCATGACCGCGGCCATCCTCGGTTTCGCCCACACCGTGGGCGAGTTCGGCGTGGTGCTGATGATCGGCGGCAATATCCCCGGCAAGACCCAGGTCGCCTCGGTGCAGATCTACAACCATGTGGAAACCATGGAGTACGCCCAGGCCCACTGGCTGGCCGGCGGCATGCTGGCGTTCTCCTTCATCGTGTTGCTGGCGCTCTATTCGGGGCGCCGCGTCAAGCAGGGCTGGTGATGACCGATCGACTGTTCAGCGGCCCGCCGCTGGTGGGGCCGACCCAGGCCGCGGAGAAGCTGATCCGCGCCCGTTTCAAGATCGAACGTCCGGGCTTTGCCCTGGATGTTGACCTGTGCCTGCCCGGCCGCGGTATCACCGCGCTGTTCGGCCACTCGGGTTCGGGCAAGACCAGTTGCCTGCGCTGCTTCGCCGGCCTGGACCAGGCGCCCGACGGCTACCTGCAGGTCAATGGCGAGCTCTGGCAGGACAGCGCAAACGGCCGGTTCGTCGCGCCGCACCAGCGCGCACTGGGTTACGTGTTCCAGGACGCCAACCTGTTCGCCCACCTGTCGGTGCGGCGCAACCTGGAGTTCGGCCACAAACGCATCCCCGCCCACAGCCGCCGGGTGCCGCTGGAGCAGGCGGTCGAGCTGCTCGGCATCGGCCATCTGTTGCAGCGTATGCCGGACAAGCTCTCCGGCGGCGAGCGCCAGCGCGTGGCCATCGCCCGCGCCCTGCTGACCAGCCCGCGCCTGCTGCTGATGGACGAACCGCTGGCCTCGCTCGACCTCAAGCGCAAGCTGGAGGTGCTGCCCTATCTGGAACGCCTGCACCAGGAGCTGGATATCCCGATCCTCTACGTCAGCCATTCGCCCGACGAGGTGGCGCGCCTGGCCGATCACCTGGTGGTGCTGGAGGAAGGCCGGGTGCAGGCCAGCGGGCCGCTCAAGGAAACCCTGCTGAGGAGCGACCTGCCCTTTATGTTCGAGGAGGATGCCGAGGCCGTGGTCGATGGCAGCGTCAGCCACTACGACCCGGACTATCGGCTGCTGAGCATCCGCCTGAGCGGCACCGACGCCGTGCTGCAGCTGCCCCATGCGCCCCTGGCCGTAGGCAAGCCGGTGCGGGTGAAAATCAAGGCGCGGGATGTCAGCCTGAGCCTGGACCAGGCCCGGGACACCAGCCTGCTCAACCTGCTGCCGGCCCGGGTCGAACACTGGCTGGCGCTGGACAACCAGGCGCAGATGCTGGTCGACCTGAGGGTCGGCGACGAGCGGATGATCGCCCGCATCACCCGCTACTCCTTCGACCGGCTGGGCATCCATGCGCAGCAGGCGCTGTGGGTGCAGGTCAAATCCGTCTCGCTGTTGGCATCCGATTGAGAGCCAGCCTGCCATAGCAAGCCGGCGATCCTTGCAGGCGCATTTCCAACCGAATCACTCTTTAGAGGCATGCCTGCACGCCGCAGGCGCAGTACCCTCTGGCGGTTGATGGATATGCCCCACCGTCTCCGCATTGCTCAAAAAAACAACAAGGAGCACCCCGGAATGCGCAACAAGCCGTTCTTTCGTCACCTCTTCCTCTGCCTGCTCGGCACCCTCGCCTGCCTCGCGCCACTGGCCTTCGCCGCAGCGGTCAGCCCGCAGGAGCAAATCCAGGTTCAGGCCAGCCGGGCGACCAGCAGTCTGATGCTGTTACGCGGCGAAGGTTTCCAAAAGAAACACCTGAACACCCTCGAAGCCGACCTGCAGGCACTGGCCGGCGCAATCCAAAGCCTGCCGCAAGGCAGCGATGCCCTGCGCAGCGCACACCAGGAACTGGTGCTGCAGATCCGTCGTGGCGTGGCATTTGGCCCGAAAGAGGAGGACTTGCCCTGGCGCTACCCGGAAGATCTGAGCAAGGCGTTACTGAACGTACTGCATGAAGCCCGTCAACTGTCGCCGGAAGGCGACAGCGAGCTGGCCGCCAAGCTCGAATACCTCTCGGTGCAGTACTTGAGCCGCTCCTATCTCGGCTCTTTCGAAATCGCCCGCGAACAGACCGATAGCTACCTCGGCCAGGACGAGCGCAAGCTGGTGCCCGCCGTCGACGGCGAGCTGGCCGCGCTGGATGCCCAGGCCAACCCCGACTGGAGAAAGGTGACGGTTCGCTGGGAATACCTGAAAGCCGCGCTGACCGACCTGAACAGCCAGAGCAACACCCTGAGCAGCGTCTCGGGCCGGGCCTTTGCGCCCATGACCGTATATCGCCACACCCGTGCCCTGACCGAGCAGTGGATGGCGATGTAGTCGACCGACACAACCGCTCGCCGAACGGAATCGGCGCAACGGGCCAGCTCAGGCCCATGACATCATCGACGAACGCCGTAATGACCGTTGAGCTGGATGCTCCAGCCGCCGATGAACAACCCCAGGCCGCTGCCCAGCCACAGCGCCGTCGACTGCGGCGCCAGTACCTTGCTGCTGGCGCGACTTTGCCCTGCTGCTGAGCCACAAGCTGCGCCTGGCGTTTATCGCCCTGGAACAGATGAGCCTGCTGCCGGCTGAACCGCTGGCGCTCTGCCATTGTCCATGACGGACCGTTGAAATACCTTGCCGAGCCCGGGCATGCTTGACCCAGCATTGCCAGCGCCCGACAACCTGTCCACCCCACGGAGCCCTCCAGCCCGATGCCGCT
>RCUR01000304.1_pt1 | contig 17470 bp, 9 predicted proteins | sample 2166151 | NCBI WGS metagenome assembly RCUR01 (sample SAMN09932785, study PRJNA488358) | compost metagenome | isolation source: compost soil in an enriched community | place: Germany: Experimental Botanical Garden
AGCTGTCGGCCATTTACACCGCACCGGTGCAGGGCGACGACGTTTACAAGGACGGCCAGACCCTGACTGTGGGTGTCAGCGGCGCCAGCGTCGACGGCAAGGCCTTCGAGAACCTGGTGATCGACGGCACCGCGGCCAACGTCGCCATCACCGACACCGTCAGCGAAGTCATCGCCACTTTGACCGTGGACAAATCCACCGTCGCTGAAGGCGGCCAGGTCACCTACACCGTGACCCTGACCAACGCGGCGGGTCTGCCGATCAATAACCACGGTCCGCTGGAGTTCACCCTCTCCGATGGCACCAAAGTCACCGTTCCAGCCAATACCGCAACTGCTTCCGCCACCATCATCGCCAAGGATGACGTCTACACCGGCGGCCAGCCGTCCATCGTCAACAAGCTGGAATCGGTCAGCGGCGCTGACAGTTTCGAGAAACTGACCCTGGGCAAAGACCAGTTCACCACCACCGTCACCGATGAAGCAGGTTCAGGTACGCCGAATACGCCGGCCAACACCGGTGACGTCACCACTATCAGCATCACGGGTGATACATCTGTCGTCGAGGGTCAGGCAGCGCATTACACCCTCGCGCTGACCAACCCGGCTCACGGTGAAGTGACCGTAACCCTGACCTACTCTGGCACCGCAGCCAATGGTGTGGACTTCACCGGTGTGACGACGGTCAAGATCCCGGCGAATGCCAGCAGCGTGCCGTTCGACATTTCGACCATCGATGACCGGATCACCGAAAACACCGAAAACTTCGTGGTCAAGATCGACTCGGCCACCGGCGGCAACTTCGAGAATCTGGCGATCAGCGCGTCCAATGGCAGCGTCAACACTTCGATCATCGACAACGATGCACCACCAGCACTGGACCTCGACGCCAACAACTCCAGCGGTGCCACCGGGGCCGATTACAAGGTGACCTTCACCGAGAACACCCCGGGGGCGGGTGTGTCGATCGGCGACACCGACCTGAGCATCACCGACCCGGACAGCACGATGCTGACCGGCGCGACCATCGTGCTGACCAACCGTCAGGACGGCGATGCGCTGAACCTGGGCAACAGCGTCAACGGCATCACCATCAATGCCAACAGCACCAATGGCACCGTCACCCTGACCCTGTCGGGTAACGCGACGCTGGCCGACTACATGCAGCAGATCAAGAACATCACCTTCACCAACAACAGTGAAAACCCGAGCACCGTGCCACGTACCATCACCGTGACGGTGACCGATGGCAGCAACTACTCCAACACCGCGACCACTACGGTCAACGTGGTGGCGGTCAATGATGCACCGGTCGCAGCACCGGTCAACGTCACCGGCACCGAAGACACGCCGCTGGTCCTCGGCTGGTCGACCTTCGGCGTCAGCGACGTCGACAGCCCGGCCACCAGTCTGGGCGTGAAAATCACCCAACTGCCGGTCGAGGGCAAACTGCAGTACCTGGACGGTTCGACCTGGAAAGATGTCGCCGCCAACCAGACCTTCAGCAAGGCCGACATCGACGCTGGCAAACTGCGCTTCATGCCGGATGCCAACGAATCGGGCGTGGACGGATACGGCGGTACCAACCTTGGCAACAATCAGTCCGACTACGCACAAATCAAGTTCCAGCCAACCGACGGCCAGGCACTGGGCAACACCGGCACGATCAAGATCGACATCACTCCGGTGGCGGATGCCCCGACCCTGAGCGTTGCCGACAACAGCGTGAAGTCCACCGGGCTGATCAAGGAAGTCTGGACCGGTCTGTCGGGCCTGGGCACCAGCGGCAACGGCGCGGACTCGACCACGCTGAAAAACGTGATCGACGCCGCTGGCACACCGAACTCCAAAGGCACCGTGACCAACGTGCAGTCCGACGGTAGCGTGACCGCCGGTACGGCGTCGAAAACCTCCGGCCTGATCTACCTCGAAGCCGGCAAGACCTACACCTTCAGCGGTGTTGGCGATGACAGCCTGCTGGTGACCATCGGCGGCAAGAACGTCGCCGCGATCACCTGGGGCGCGGGCGGCAACCTCAATGGTTCGTACACCCCGACCACCAGCGGCTACTACACCCTGGACATCTACCACCACAACCAGAGCGGCCCGGGCAGCTATGACGTCAACCTGTCGGTCAATGGCAGCACGCCGATCGACCTGAGCGGTGCCGGCGTACCGATTTACACTGGCGTGACGGATCTGGTGAATGCCGGCGTGACCGTGTCCGACTTGCACGGCACCAATGGCAAAGGCTACTACGACGGCTACAAACTCAACACCGGCGCCGAAGGCACCAGTGTGAAATTGTCCACCATCACCACCGCGCTGACCGACACCGACGGCTCGGAAAGCCTGAGCCTGAAGATCAGCGGCATGCCGGTCGGCTCGGTGCTCACCGACAGCGCGGGACATACCTTCACGGTCACCGCGTCCAGTGGCGAAGCCAACGTGACCGGCTGGAGCCTCGGCTCTCTGACCGTCACTCCACCACCGTACTACAACGGCCAGTTCAACCTGACCGTGACCTCGACCTCCACCGAGGCCCTGGGTGGTTCGGCCAGCAGCACTTCGCAGATCCCCGTGACTGTGTACCCGGCGATCTACAACGCCAGCACCGCCACGGCGGCCGATGACACCATCACCGGCACCGACGGCAATGACATCATCGTCGCCGACATCGGCGGCCTGACCGTGGTGCCGGGCACCAACTACAACATCGCCTTCATGGTCGACAGCTCCGGCAGTATGAGTTCCTCGTCGATCAACTCGGCCAAGGACTCGCTGACGTCGGTGTTCAACACCCTCAAGCAAAGCCTGGGCAGCAACTCGGGCACGGTGAACATCTTCCTGGTGGACTTCGACACCCAGGTCAACAAGTCGGTGTCGGTGAACCTCAATGACCCGAATGCGCTGACTCAGTTGAAGGCGATTCTGGACTCGATGTCGTCCGGCGGCGGCACCAACTACGAGGACGTGTTCAAAACCACGGCCAACTGGTTCCAGAGTGCGGACGCCGTGGCCAACACCGGGGCGAAGAACCTCACGTATTTCATTACTGACGGCAAGCCAACTTACTACCAAAGCGGCGAGTCGACCAACCCGACCCTGTATGGCAGCACAACACTCGATAGCCTGATCACCACCAGCAACTATCAGCCGGGCACAGCGATCAGCCTGTTCCCCGACAGCACGCACCAGATCGACATTACCGCCTCGGGCTATGTGACCGTCTGGACCAAGAGCAGCAACGGCAACAACGGCAATGGCAATGGCAATGGCAATGGCAACGGAGGTAGCTGGTCATACAAGGACTTCGGGTATCTGCGTGCCCAGGGTGACGGAACCTACGAATTTTCGAGTCGTGACGGCGACGGCAGTAGCACCGACTGGGACACCACCAGCAACTCAACCGGCAGCTTTACGTTGCTGAGCAACCTGTCGAATGTCGAGGCCATTGGCCTCAACAGCGGAGTGAGCCTCAACGACCTGAAGCCGTACGACTCGAATCAATCGCCACAAACCAACATTGATCCGAAGGACCTGGCCAACTCGATCATCGGCCACACCGAAGCGACGATGCCGGGTCACGACACCGTCAGCGGTGGCGACGGCAACGACCTTCTGTTCGGCGATCTGGTGAGCTTCAACGGCATTGCCGGCGAGGGTTACCAGGCAATGCAAGCCTTCGTGGCGCAGCAATCCGGTGTGGACGTCAGCAACGTCACCACCAGCAATGTGCACCAGTACATCACCGAGCATTACAACGCGTTCGATGTGTCCGGTGCCCATGACGGCAACGACACCCTGCTGGGCGGGGCGGGCAATGACATCCTGTTCGGTTCGGGCGGTAGCGACACCCTCGACGGAGGCAAGGGCAATGACATCCTGCTCGGAGGTACCGGCAACGACACGCTGATGGGCGGACAGGGCAACGACATCCTGATCGGTGGTTCCGGTGGTGACACCTTCGTCTGGAAAGCGGGCGACACCGGCAACGACGTGATCAAGGACTTCAAGGCCAGCGAAGGTGACCGGATCGACCTGCGCGATCTGTTGCAGGGTGAAACCGGCAGCACCATCGACAACTTCCTGAAGATCTCCACGGTCGATGGCGTGTCGTCGCTGCAAGTCAGCACAACCGGCCAGTTCAACTCGGGCAATGCGGCCGCCGCCACACCGGACGTGACGATCAAACTGGAAGGCAACAACTGGTCGAGCGCCAACCTGCACAACCTGATTGCCGGTAGCGACCCGACCATCAAGATCGATCACAACAACAGCTGATGCGTGAAAACGGCCGCTCCTTCTGGGGCGGCCGTCACGTTTGCACCTACTGCCCGGTGACGATTTCGTCGCTGCGCCACATACTGGCGTGCAGTTGACCTATGCTGCTGACAGCATGACGCTGGTTCAATTCTGAGGGATGCTCAATGTTTTACGTGCAACGCGATGCGCAGGGCCTGTTGGTACGCGTGGAACCCGCCGCCTACGCCGAGGCCACGGAAACGCTGGCGGCCGACAATCATGAGATCCAGGCCTGGTTTGCCAACGCGGCTGTGGAAAACAGCCTCAAACAGCTCAAGCAAAGTGACCTGGAAATGATCCGGGTACTCGATGACTTGATTCAGGTGCTGACCCAGAAAGGCGTGATCCGCGTCACCGACCTGCCGACGGCGGCCCAGGCCAAACTCATGGACCGGAACCAGGCCCGTGAAGCCTTGGGTGGCTTGAGCCAATTGATCGATGATGAAGAGACCGGGTTAATCTGATCATTGATCTTCAGTGACTGCCCCAGCCTCATCGCGGGCAAGTCGGATCGCCGCATCGCCGCTCCCACAGTAGATGGTGATTGCCGCGATGTTGTGAACAACCTCGAAACCTGTGGGAGCGGGCTTGCCCGCGATGACGGCATCACTGACAATCCAGCTCTTAAGAGTTACTTCCAGGGCTTTGGCTCGCCGAACAACTGGCCCTGCACACCGTATAGCCCCATCTCGCGAATCACCGACAACTCGCCTTCAGTCTCGACCCGTTCGGCAATCAGCGGCAAATCAATGCTGTGCGCCGCTCGCTGGATCGCCTCGATGAACAGGCGTTTGTCACTCTCCAGATCGATCGACCGAATGTAGCTGCCATCGATTTTCAGGTACGCCAGACCCAGACGAGCCAGGTTGCCGATCATGCTGAAGCGGCCGCCAAAACGTTGCAGGCTCAGGGAAAACCCGAGTTCGCGCAGGTGGCGGGTCAGTTGCTCCAGCACTGCCTGGTCAGGCAGTTGCTCTTCGCCAATTTCCAGGGTCAGACGCGGGCCGAGGTTGGAGTGCGAGCGCAGTATCTCGAAGATTTTGTTTTGCGCCTGCGGATCGGCCAGGGTAGCCGACGACAGGTTCAGCGCCAGCGATTCCTCATGCCCGCTCATTTGCTCCAATACCCGCTCGAGCATCAGCCGATCCAGACGTGCAGTCCAGCCGAAGCGCTCCAGCCAAGGCAGAAAACGCCCGGCGGGGATGGTCTGGCCGTGTTCGTCGAGCAGTCGCGACAACACTTTGTAATGCAGTACCAGTTGCGTGTCCTGGGCGGCCACTACCGGCTGGAAATACAGCTCGAAGCGCCGCTGTGTCAGCGCCTGGTCGAGCATGCGATGCCAGGCGTGGTGATCGTCGCCGACACTGGCCGAGAGGCTGTGCTCGATACAGGCCCAGTTCTGCTCGCCCTGGCCTTCGGCCTGCGCCAGCGCCTGGTCACCCAGGCTGAGCACGGTTTGCGGTGAGTCACCATGAGCAAAAGGCGCCAGGCCGATGGACGCCACGGCAGCCACATCGGTGGCGCCGGTAGCGTGAAGACTGGCCAAGGCGCTGTCGAGGTTCTGTGCCAGTTGCAGCGCTTCTGCCCGCACCAGCCCCGGTGCCAGTACGGCAAATTCGCCGCCACGGATACGGGTCACCAGGTTCTGGGTTTCCGGGTATTTGGCGCACTCGCGAGACAGTTGCTCACCGACGGCCTTGAGCACTTCATCGGTGCGCTGGCCACCGAGACGCTGGTTGAGGCCGGCCAGATCCTTGACCCGCAACAGCAGCAGATAACCGGAGCTGGCCTGCTCCGGGTTGCTCACCCGCGCATTCAGTTGCATCTCGAAATAACGCCGGTTGGCCAACCCGGTCAACGAGTCCTGATAGGACTCGACCCGCAATTTTTCACTGCGCTCCGCCTGCTCCTGAAACAGCGCCTTGAGCTTCTCGACCATCTGGTTCATGGCCTGCACTACCCGGCGAAGTTCGGGGGTGCGCGGCAGTTCTGGCAGACTGAGGAATTCCCGCCGGGCGATGGCGTGGGATTGCTTGACCATGTAATCCAGCGGTTTCAATTGCTGACGCAGCAACAATGCGCCAAGTACCGCACTGACCGCGCCACATAGCAGCAACCAGCCCAGGCTGCCCAAAGCGCTTTGCCACAACTTGGCCAGCGCGAACATCGGATGGCTGACGACCTCGACCCGGGCAGCCTGCTCCCAGCCGCGGCTGACGATTGCATCACCACCGGCGGGCTCCAGGCCGATCAGTTTGACGAACCAGTCCGGAACGTTGTTGACCGCCGGAATGCCCGTGCGCTCGACCAGGGCCTGGTCGGTCTTCAGATCGACCACGCGGATGCTCGCGTAGTAACCGCTGTCGAAAATCGAGCTGACCAGCAACTCGACCATCGCCGGGTCGTCGATGTTCGGTGTCAGGGAAAGCGCCAGCGCCGTCGCGGCGTCCTGGGCATGGGAGCGCAACTGGTTGACGTACTGGGTGCGCGAGCTCTCGAGGCTGACCATGAAGCTGCCGGTGAAGGCGACCACCAGGAACAGACAGATAGCGATCAACAGCTGTTTGAACAAAGACATCTGAGCGCATGCTCCTAGTTAGTCGTTTCGACCGGGAAACCTTCGGCCTGCATTTTCTTCAACACATCCTGCCAGCGTGACAGGCGTTTGGTATCTCCGACCTTCTTGTTGCCCTTGGCGCCTGGCAGGTACAACCCTTCAGCATTAAAAGAGTAGACCGGCAGCAAATCGGTTCGCTGCGACGCCGGCTGGATCGGATCGATCAGGCTGTCGAGCACCAGAGGCATGGCATCGGGGGTGGCATAGTAAGTCAGGACCATATGCGCGCGGTTCTGGCGCAACGCTTTGACATAAGTAATGCGCAGCTTGTCACTGGAAACCCCGAGGTGACGCAAGCTGAAATACTTGGCGATCGCATAGTCTTCGCAGTCGCCGGCGCCCTTCCACAGCGCCTCGATCGGCGTTTCCCAGTAATCGACCTCGTGCCACAGATCGATGTCTTCGACATAGCGCACCTGTTTGTTGAAGAACAGGTTCACCACTTTGAGCTTTTCCATCTCGCTGACCTGTTTCTGCGTGGCCAACAGATTCTGCCAGGCATCAATGCGCTGCTGGCCGGCACCCAGCGGCCCGTAGAGTGCCGTGGCTTTGCGGCTGATCGTGGAAAAATCCCAATCGGCATGCAGACCGCCCAGCATGACGCCGGCCAGCAGCAGTGCGCAGCCTAGCCAGCGCAGAGTCCGGGGGATCGCGAAACGTACCGCCACAGCAGGTTTCCAGGGGGCAGGAAGGAAAGCGTTTGATGGTGAAGCTTAGCCCGACAAAAAACAATGGCACCATGAGATCATACTCGGCACGCTAAACTTCAGTTGGCACAGCGATGTTTTACAAGGTTTGACAACCTGTAGAGCAATCACTAGTGTCATTTGGATCCAAACCAGGCCGACATACAGGGTGCGTAGTCGTGACACAGAAGCCCAAACCGTTGCACAGCATTAAAGTCGATGGACCGATTCCTGCTCATCTGGCCCGTTCGGTGATCGAAGAAACCCTGCGCTCAGCAATCCTCGACGGTCGTCTGCCCTGTGGCACGGCGCTGCGCCAGCAGGATCTGGCCGACCTTTTCGGTGTCAGCCGCATGCCGGTGCGCGAAGCGTTGCGCCAGCTCGAAGCCCAAGAACTGCTGAGCGTTACTACGCATAAAGGTGCAGTGGTTGCGCCATTGATTCAGGGTGATGCTACCGAAACCTACGAGCTGCGCATCCTGCTCGAATCCGAAGCCATGCGGCAATCGATTCCGCTGCTGACCGCTGCCGACCACGCACGCGCAGCCGGGTACATCGAAGAGCTCGAGGCGCAACACGACTACACGGAAATCGGCCGACTCAACCGTTTGTTCCACATGGCCCTGTACAGCAAGGCGCCCAACCAACGCTTACTGCGACTGGTTGAAGACGGGCTAAACGAAGAGGAGCGTTTTCTGCGCTTCAACCTTGAGGCCATGGGCCTGGGCAAATTGTCCCAGGACGATCATCGGGCGATGTTGCAAGCCGTGCTGGATCGCGACACTGAACTGTCGATCAAACTCCTCGAGCAGCACCTCAATCGCGGTGTCGAAGTGATTACTCGTTATCTCGCTACCCCTGCCGCGCAAAACCGCCAAGCTGCGCGCTGAGCGCGCACCGCCCCGCGAATCACCCGCTTACAAATCCCCAAGCGATCCGCCAGCCCTCTGCTGGGCGGATCCACATGTCCGCTCTAACCTCCCTGCGCCGTTCAGTCCGATATTTGCAAGTTACCGCTGATGAATCGGTCATAGCCGTGGCGCAAATTTACCCGCACTCTTGAGCCGCCACCCCATAAAGAACGGGCGACGCGCCGCCCTGCCGGCGCAGTCCCCGCACCAGGAACCTACGGAAGGAGCCTTGCCACGGGAAAAAGGAAGTCATGGCGCGGGGTCACGGCCAACTTCCGCCCCTTTTAAATCATTCAACTCTTATTACTGGAAAGTTGCTTCGAGTGAGGCATTCACTCTTCTTGAGCAATTTTGGCCGTTATTCGCCGAAAGGAGCAACTACGCCCAAATAAAACTTTATTTGAAAGTTTTATTGGAACAACTCAACTTCAAAAAACAGCTAACTTAAAATAATTAAAAATATACTTGTTAAACACTTTGTCGGTGTATTAGCTTTTCTTCGCCAAGTTTGAACTTCACCCTTCACCTCGGCAGCAGCCCAATGCCTGCGGAGCAGCAGCAGCGCTTTATGGGCAGACATGAAGTCATGTCAAAGGTATATCGATCCGCACTTACCTATCAGGAAGGAAGGCTGTCGTCCGTCGACAGAAAACAAGTAAGTCGTAATTCCATTGATTGCGCAGTTGCAGAGCAGTTCCATTTAATATCAACGATAAAGGACATCATGATGCCCACTAAGCACCAACTCACCCTGAAGAAAGCCGAACTTAGCATTCACCCGATCTTTTCCGAGATCACGTCGTTATCGGTATTGCGTCGTTTCATGGAAACCCATGTATTTGCCGTGTGGGATTTCATGTCGCTGACCAAACGCCTGCAGCAGGAACTGACCTGCACGCGTTTGCCCTGGCTACCGCCGCGTGACCCTCACGCCGCGCGGTTGATCAACGAGATCGTTCTCGGTGAAGAATCGGATGATCGCCTGACCGAGGGGCATTACAGCCATTTCGAGTTGTACTTGGATGCGATGCGCGAAATCGGCGCGAGTACCACCGCCGTAGAGCGCTTTGTCGCCCTGCAACAGGAAGGCGTGAGCTATGACGTCGCGCTGCAAAGCGTCGAGGTTGATCCGGCTGCCGCGCAGTTTGTCCGCGATACTTTGCGTACCGCCCTGCATGCTCCGGGACACAGCGTGGCGGCGGCGTTTCTGCATGGTCGCGAGAGCGTGATCCCGACCATGTTCCAGCGCATTCTTGACGACTGGGGCATCGGTATCGAACAGGCGCCGACCTTTCGCTATTACCTGGAACGGCACATCGAGGTCGACTCCGAAGACCACGGCCCGGCGGCCGAACACCTGCTCGAGCGCCTGGTCGACGGCGACCCGCAACGTGAAGCCGAGGTCTACGCCAGCGCCATTGCCGCCGTGGAAAGCCGTATCGCCTTGTGGGACGGCCTGCGCGTAAGCATGCGCGAGCCGTTGGCAGAGGTGACCCAATGAACGCTGCTGACTATCAATCCTTTGCCGACGCCTGGGAGAATCGCGCGACCATCCGCACCCGCCCGCGACGCGTACTCGAAGACGACGAACGGCTGATCTATCCGCTCAGTCGTCAGCCGCTGGTACTCAGCGAAACCTTCCTGCGCGAGTGCCCGCAACAGCGTGATTTCGCCTTGGTACAGACGCTGTACAAATTCATCAACGACGTGGTGATTTTCGAGACCGAGATCGTCGACAAGACCGCGCGCAGCATCGCCAAGAATCGCTTCGCCGTGGCCTTCCCGTTTGCCTGTCGTTACGACGCGATGACCGTGGTGGTCGACGAGGATTACCACGCCCTCGTGGCGATGGATTTCATGCAGCAAACAGTGGCGATGACCGGCATCGAACCGATTCAGCTCCCCGATGAAATCGAACTGAGCCGGGCGATTCCTGCGGCAGTAGCGCTGGCGCCAGAGCACCTGCGCAGCGCGGTCGAATTGATCTGCGTGGCCATCGCCGAAAACACCGTGACCGGTGATGTCGCGGCGTTCGCACGCGACGACACGGTCAAGCCGTCGATCAAAGGCCTGATGGCCGATCACTTGCTCGATGAAGGTCGCCATTCGAGTTTCTGGGCGCGGATGGTGCGCATCTATTGGCACACCGCCAACGCGGCGGATCGCGAAACCATCGCGCAGATTCTGCCGGTGTTCATCGGCCATTACCTGACCAACGACATCCAGAAAGCCTTCGACCTGCGCCTGATCGACGCACTGCCGGTCAGCGAGACCACCCGCCGCTCGCTCAGGGACGAGATGACCGGGCTCGCGTTCCCGATCAATCGCCACCATCCGCTGGTGGGCAACATCGTCAAGTTCTTCCACAACAGCTCGCTGCTCGACACGCCGTGCGTGCAGCACGCGTTACGCGATTACCTGGTTTGATGAGGAGGCCGACATGAAACGTCTCGACATTTTGCTGATTGGCGCCAGCCAGGCGATGACCGACCTGGCGCAGGAACTGGAACAACACGGTCACTCATTGCAGCGCAGCGCTGCCGGTGCAGCGACGGTGGATCTGATCATCGACGATGGTTTTATCGGCGCCGGCGATTTCTGCTCGATCCCGCACCTGCATCTGCGTTTGGGTGTCGGCGTGCAGAGCCATGCCGGTTTGCCGACACTCGATTTGCTGTGTTTCCTTGGCTCGTCACTGATCAGCCGCGTGCCGATTGGCGATGAGCCGTCCGGCAATGGGCAGGCGCTGCGGCAACGGGTGCTGACGCAGGTGGTCGATGAAGTGGCGTTGCTGGTCAGCCGCTTCTCCCGTGATGCTGACTATCTGCAGCAGGCCGCGTCAGTGACTGCGCCGGATTTCGAGAGAATGGAAAACCTGCTGTTCCTCGACAGCCTGGCTTACGTCCATCGCCGCAACGACACGACCAATCTCACACTGCTGGAAGAGGCGCAGATCCCGGTGATCGAGCGCCTGCAACGAAGCTTGATCCACCACGCTGAACGCCCGGCGCTACACATCGCCGAACAGTCGATCAGCTATCGCCAACTGCACGCTCACAGTCGTGCGCTTCAGCAGCGGTTGCTGCCCTTGCTCGAGCAACAGCCAAAACCGTGGGTGGTCGGCATTTGCCTGCCAAAAAGCCCGGCGCTGTTCGCCTCGATTCTGGCGATCCTCGGCAGCGGCGCGGTGTATCTGCCGCTGGAGCCGAGTCATCCGTTACAGCGTCAGCAATACATTCTGCAAAATGCTGGCGCGCTGCTGTTGCTGCATGATGGCGAGCATCCGCTCAGCGCATCCATGGCGGGGCTGGACGTCAGCCGCATCGACAGCTCAGAGGCAGATCTCAGCCAACCGCTAATGCGCCGCCGTCCCGACCTTGATGCACCGTGCATGGCGCTCTATACCTCGGGCACCACCGGACATCCGAAAGGCGTGTTGCTCAGTCAGGCCAACCTCGCGCACTTCACCGCGTGGTACGCCGATTACGTGCAATTGCAGGCCGAGAGTCGGGTCTTGCAGTTCTCGTCGCTGAGCTTCGATTCGTCACTGATCGACATCTTCCCGACCCTGCTGGAAGGTGCCGAACTGGTGGTGCCGGACGACACGCAACGGCGCGATCCATTGCAACTGGTCGCGTTGATCCGCCGCCGACACCTGACCCACGCATTCCTGCCACCGGCGCTGTTGAGCATCCTGCCGCTGGAGCAACTGGAAGGCGTGCAAGTGATGACCGGCGGCGATGTCTGCGAGCCGTTTGTCATTGAGCAGCTGACCCGTCAAGGCACACTGCACAACCTTTACGGCCCGACCGAAGCCACCGTACTGATCACCGCGCGCCAGCTCAAACCGGGCGACAGTAACCGCACCCTCGGGGCACCAATCGCCAACAGCCAAGTGCTGATTCTCGATGACGATTTGCAACCGGTGGCGGAGCACACCGTCGGCGAATTGTTCATCATCGGCCCCGGTGTTTGCCTCGGTTATCTGAACAATCCGCAGCAGACCGCCGAGCGTTATCTGACCCTGCAATTGCCGGACGGCCAAACGCTGCGCGCCTACCGCAGCGGCGACATGGCCAGGTGGGGCGAGCACGGTATCGAACTGTGCGGGCGGCGCGACAATCAGGTAAAAATCCGTGGCTTCCGGGTCGAGCCGGAAGAGATCGAGCGCTGCCTGCGCGAGAGCCAGTTGTACCGGCAAATGGCGGTGGTGATCGACAGTCAGCGGCGCATTCTCGCGTTCCTCGCACAAGCGCAATCGGACACCGCACGCGACGCGCTGAAAGCCCACGCCAGACAGTTTTTGCCGGACTACATGCAACCGGTGGCGTGGACCGAGCTGGCGAGCATGCCGTTCGCCAGCAACGGCAAAGTCGATCGCAAAGCACTGCTGGAACTGCCAGTGAGCGTGCAGGACAACGGGCCGAAATACCTGCCGGTGAATGCCGATGAAGCGCTGTTGCTGGAGATCTGGGCGGAGTTGCTGGAGCTGCCGAGCAGCGACATTTCCACTGACGAAAGCTTCTTCAATCTTGGTGGCCACTCGATTCTGCTCTCGCGCATGTTGCTGCGTTTGCGTGAGGAGTTCGGGCGTAGCATTTCGATCAACCGCTTCATCGAACTGCCGACCATCATCAAACTGGCAACGCTGGTACGCGGCACCGATGACAGCGCCGTACTCAGCGCCCAGGCCATGGCCGACGCCGAGCGTGCACTGGAAATCGAGCCACTGCCGATCAGCCACATGGGCGATGTGCATAAAGTCATCGTAACCGGCGCCAATAGTTTTGTCGGCGTGCACATCGTTGAGGCGCTGCTCGGTTGGGGCGCCAGCGAAGTGGCGTGTCTGGTGCGCGACGGCGGCGGTAAAACTGCGGTGCAACGCTTTGCCGAGTCACTGCGTGAAAACCGCCTGGAGCATCTGGATCTGAGTCGCGTGCGGGTTTACGCGGCGGATATTACGCGCCCGCAGTTGGGCCTGAATGACGACGACTATCAGCGCCTGGATCGCGAGTTCGGCGCACTGGTGCACAACGCCGCTAACGTCAATCACGTACTCGATTACGAGTCGCTGGCGGCGGACAACGTCGAACCGATTTTCGCCCTGCTGCGCTTGTGCGAAGGGCAGAGCAAAAAGGTTTTCAACTTCGTCTCGACGCTGTCGGCTTCCAGCACGGTGGACGATGCTGGACGGGTGCTGGAACTGCCAGCCGCCACGACCCCACCGATCTATATTCGCAACGGCTACAACCTGTCGAAATGGGTCGGCGAACGCATCCTCGAACGGGCGCGGGAACGCGGTGTACGGGTCAATCTGTATCGCCCTGGCAACATTAGTTTCAACAGCCTCAGCGGTGTTTGTCAGCCGCACAAAAACCGTTTGATGTTGATGCTCAAAGGCTCGATCCAGCTCGGCCAGGTGCCGGCCTTCGCGCTGAATTTCGACCTGATGCCAGTGGACTTTCTTGCCCGCTTCATTGCCTTCCACGCCAGCCGTTATTCACCCGAACGTGCGGTGTTCAACCTGCATAACCCCGAGCCATTGAGCTGGGATGCCTACGTCGCTTCGTTCCGCGAAACCGGCAGCAAGTTCGCACTGGTCAGCGTCGCCGACTGGCAGCAACAGCTCGGGCGTGTCGATGCCGACAACGCGCTGTTCGGCGTGCTCGGTTTCTACCTCAACGGCTTCGAAGAAGACATCGGCGACATCTCCCTGATTGGCCATGCCAACGCTGAGGCCGGCGTGCAGCTGATGGGCGCGCACTACCCGCAGAAATCCCCGGCACTGCTGCGTCGTGGCTGCGATTACCTGAAAGAAATTAACTTCATCTGATCCATCAAACAGGAGCAACACCATGAGCACTCTGCAACCCGACACCCTGATCAAAAACCCGCATGGCTACCACGTTGCGTCTTCGGTAGAAGTGCCGGCAGACGCGGCGCAGGTCTGGGCAGTGGTCGGCCAATTCGGCGGTTTCGACCGCTTCATTCCGGCGCTGTCGCACATCGAAACAATCGGCGAGGGTGTGTCCTCGCTGCGCAAAAAATGCTTCAAGGATGGCAACGTGGTGGTCGAGCAACTCAACTCCCGCGATGAGCAGGCCCGATGCATGACCTGGACGACGATTTACAACACGTTGGGGGTGGCGAATCTGTGGGCGGCGATGAATGTCGAATCGCTGGGCGCGGGTAAGTCTCGGGCGACGTGGACGATCATTGCCGAGCCGGCTGCGGGCGGTGAAGAGGCACTGCCAGGGTTCAAGGATTTTGTGCAGGGGTTTGCGGATGATGCGATGAGGAATGTGCTGAAGCTGTTTGTTTAAGGCTTGAGCTTGGCGGGGAGTTCTAGACCGCTATCGCGAGCAGGCTCACTCCTACAGTTGATCGGGTTCCTTCAGATGGAGCCCGGTTAATTTGTAGGAGTGAGCCTGCTCGCGATGAACGATAACGCGGTCTGACTTCAGGTCAGATCTTGAAGCTGTCGACCAACTGCTTCAGACGATTGGCCTGCTGCGACAACGCATCACAATCCTTCAACGTTTCATTGAGGTTGGCGACGCTCTGCTGGTTCAGCAGGTTGATCTGGTTAACGTCGACGTTGAGGGTTTCCACAACCGCGGTCTGCTCTTCAGTGGCCGCTGCCACCGATTGGTTCATGCCGTCGATTTCACCGATACGTTGAGTCACGCTGACCAGACGCAAACCGGCCTGATTGGCCACTTCCACGCTCTGCTCGCTGGACACCTGACTGGCGTTCATCGTGGTCACCGCTTCCCGCGAACCAATCTGCAACGACGTGATCATTTTGTGGATCTCTTCCGCCGACTCCTGGGTGCGATGGGCAAGGTTTCGCACCTCGTCCGCCACCACGGCAAAACCACGTCCGGCTTCACCGGCACGCGCCGCTTCGATTGCGGCGTTAAGTGCCAGCAGGTTGGTCTGCTGCGAAATCCCTTTGATCACATCGAGGATGTGGCCGATGTTGTCGGTGCTGGCGTTCAGGGTTTCGATCTGCGTGCACGACAGGCTGATCTTCTGCGACAACTCTGTCATCGCTTGAATCGTCTGCTCGACCACCTGACGACCGTCATCAGCCTGCTCGCTGGCGCCGCTGGCGTGTTGCGAAGCATCGGCGGCGTTGCGCGCAATTTCCTGAGTGGCGGCGCCCAGCTCGTTAATAGCGGCAGCCACGCTGTTGGTGCGCGCGCTTTGTTCGTCAGAACCGACGATCGAAGCGTTGGACGACGCCATCACGCGCTGCGACAAGTCATGCACGTGGCGGGTTGCCGAGGACACTTCGGAAATCGACGCGTGAATCCGTTCAACGAACTGGTTGAATGCGCTGCCCAATTCACCGAATTCGTCTTTGCTCTCAACCACCAGACGACGGGTCAGATCGCCTTCACCCTGAGCGATGTCCTGCATCGCACGACCCATGGTGGTCAGCGGACGCATCAACACATTGATCAACAGGCTCAGCAGCAGCGCAATCGCAGCCACAGCAACAAACATCGCGATCAGCGCCGAGGTGCGGAATTGGCTGAGTGCGGCGTAGGCTTTATCGCGATCGATCGACAGACCGATGTACCACTGCGCATTCGGCAGATCGCTGACCGGGGTAAACGACAGAATACGTTCCTGACCGTTGAGCACGACGTTCTGGTTGCCCTTCTCGATGCGCACGCTGGTGTTCGGGTAGATGTCTTTCAGGTTTTTCATGACCTGATCTTTGTCCGGGCTGACGATCACCTGACCGTCGGCGCTGACCAGAAACGCATGGCCAAGGCCACCGAAGTCCACCGAGTTGATGATCTTCACCAGGGTTTCCAGGCTCAGGTCACCACCGACGACGCCGAGCAGTTCGCCGTTCTTTTTCACCGGCATGGCGATGGTTACCACCAAGCCACCGACGGCCGCCATGTACGGCGGCGTCAGCATGGTTTTGTCGGCAGCGACTGCTTGCTTGTACCAAGGGCGCTGACGCGGGTCATAGCCGTCCGGCATCTTCGCGTCAGGGCGCTGGGTGAACACACCGTTGGCCTGACCGACATAGGTGAACTGGAAGTTCGAGGTGAACGCTGGTTGATCGACCAGGCCCGGGAAATCCGCGTCCTTGCCCTGATGGGCAACGTTCTGCGCGAGGTTTTCCAGCACCAGAATCCGCCCGCTCATCCAGTTCTGCACGCTGCTGGCGGTCAGATCACCGGCCTGCTGCACGGAAGACTGGAGGTTCTGGCGAATGGTGTTTCGCTGCAGATAGTCGTTGTAGAGGGTGAACAGCGCGAACGCCAGGACCACGACGCCCGAGGCGGCCAACAGGATTTTATGGCTGAACTTGAGATTCATTTCATGGGACTTCTTATGCCAAAAGTGGGGATGCGTTCCGGATGCAACATTCCATGTACAGTGCAGGCAGCGTTCTACTAGCCGCTCTACTTTGGTGCACGCATGTCTCACCAGTCTGTCGGCACGTGTCGGAGAAATCTTAGGGCCACACAGGAAATGGATGGTATTTCTGCCAGATTCCCGCCCAACGGCGTGCCAGAGCGTTCGTCACGGTGTTTTTCAGGAGCAATGTTGGAGCGGCAATTGCAAATTCTGGTTGTGATTTCATGGTACGGACGGGCGCTTGTCAGGGCAGGAGATTGCTGGGCAGGGGACGTTGGGAGAGCAGTTTTACCGGTTGCAGGTGCCGTTACATGGAGGTCGAATCATTGGTGTTAAGGGGTAAGTGATGATCACGGTGCTAGCCGCTTTGATTGCAGACTTGTCGGGGACTGGCGTCTACATCTGGTGGCGCAAATGGCAGGCCCGACGTATCAGCAAGACACGTAAAGCTTTCTGATCATCGGTTTTGCAGGCCCTGAAATGACAAAACCCCTGTCTGCGTTAGCAGACAGGGGTTTCGGAATTTAATCTTGACGATGACCTACTCTCACATGGGGAAACCCC
>RCUR01000305.1_pt1 | contig 17461 bp, 17 predicted proteins | sample 2166151 | NCBI WGS metagenome assembly RCUR01 (sample SAMN09932785, study PRJNA488358) | compost metagenome | isolation source: compost soil in an enriched community | place: Germany: Experimental Botanical Garden
AGACAGATATAAAAATAATACAAACTAAATAAAAAAACTGCCTATAATAGTAAATAAATATAAATTTGTAATAGGCACGAGCGGGATGCTCGCACCAGCCAATGCGAAACAACCTAAGCTAAAGTCCGTATTTTTATCACACGACTATTCCATTGGCTACAGCCAAGAACAATTCAAAAAAAATAAAATCAAATCGCTGTTTTTTATTTAAATGCTTGCTTATTTTTGTTTCAAATTACCTAACAGTTACAAACATGGTCACTTTAAAAAGAACAACTTCAGACAATCCGGACTTTAAAAACCTTGTTGTTTTATTGGATATAGATTTAGCCATTCGAGATGGTGAAGACCATGCTTTTTATGCGCAATTTGATACATTGGATGCCATTAAAAATGTGGTGGTTTACTATCAGGGAGCTGTAGCAATTGCCTGTGGAGCCTTCAAAGAATATGATTCCGATACGGTCGAAATTAAAAGGATGTTCGTTCATCCTGATTTTCGGGGAAAAGGAATAGCCCGTTCCGTCTTAAAGGAATTAGAAACTTGGGCTGCCGAAACAGATTATTCGGCCTGTGTTTTAGAAACCGGAAAAAACAATCCCGATGCCATTGCACTCTACCATAAATCAGGGTATGCTGTAATCCCAAACTATGATCAATATGAAAATGTTGAAACCAGTGTTTGCTTAAAAAAATTCATTCGATAAAAAAATTAAAAACAGCTTCTGTAGAACCACTATAATCAAAATTTAATTCATTTAAAAATGACGCCAAGGATTGAAATTTTGTCCGAAAAAAAAATAGTTGGAAAACGATTGCAAATGTCACTTGTCAACAACAAAACACAAGACTTGTGGCAAAGTTTTATGCCCAGACGAAAAGAAGTGCCAAACACTATTGGAACGAACCTCTACTCGATGCAGCTCTATGAGCCATCATATTTCAATACTTTTAACCCTAATGCTGTTTTTGAAAAATGGGCCGCCATCGAAGTTTCATACTTTGAAACTATTCCAAACGACATGGAAACTTTTATACTAAATGGCGGACTTTATGCCGTTTTCGAACATAAGGGTCAAAGCACCTCCATTTTCGAATATATTTTCAGAACCTGGTTACCCAACTCTGAGTATCTTTTAGATCAAAGACCTCATTTTGAACTATTAGGAGAAAAATATAAAAAAGAAGATCCGAATTCAGAAGAAGAAATTTGGATCCCTATCAAAGCAAAACAATAATCCCTTCTATTACGCCTATTGCATTTTTAGCTTATAAATAAAATAGTAATTCCTAAAACGTCTTATTTATCAAGGAATTACCTTCTTACTAAAAACCATTTCAACAGAACAAACCAGCTTTTTCATGTGTTAAAAAAATGTTAAAGAAAAATTAAACAAGTGTTTAAATTAAACAACTGTTTAATTTTGCAACGAATTCGAAATTTAAGACATTGAAAAGTAATTTTAACGACAAACAAATTCAGATACTCAATGTAGCCGAAAAGCTATTTGCAGAGAAAGGGTTTGATGGTACTTCCATTAGAGACATTTCAAAAGAAGCGAAAATAAATATCGCCATGGTTTCCTATTACTTTGGTTCCAAAGAAAAATTACTCGAATCCCTAATCCTTTACAGAACTTCCGATCTTAAAGCCCAAATAGATGATTTGTTACAAGAAGATCTCGAGCCTATGGCTAAAATCAATAAGCTAATCGAGATTTACATCAATAGAATCAATTGCAACAGAGGAATCTATCGAATAATTCATTTTGAATTTACATCCAAAAAAAAGAGTCAAAATTTTCAGACTTTTTCAGAATTAAAAAAGGGAAATCTGAAATCCTTGGAAGCTATTATTCAGGAAGGTCAGAAAAAAGGTGTTTTTAGAAAGGATGTGATCATTCCGCTTATCACACCCACTATCCTTGGAACCTTTTTTCATTTTCAGATGAACAAACCTTTCTTTCAAGATTTACTGAATTTAAATACCGAAGAACTGTACAACAATTATATAAAAACTCATTTAACAAAGCATATCCAACAAACAATAAAAGCCCTGCTGATTTATGAAAATTAGTCCATTAATGCTCTTTAGTGTTTTCTTTATTGGAATATCGTCCATCGAAGCACAAGAAAAGACAAGTTTAACGCTCGACGAAGCCATTCATTTGGCTTGGGTCAAAAGTAATGAAGTGACACTGGCAAACACCAAAGTCAATTCAAAAAAATACGAACTGAAGACCGTAAAAAATAATCAATATCCAGATTTAAAAGCCTCCGGACAATACCAAAGATTGACAAATGCTTCAGTAGATATAAAAATCAATCAAGATACAAATCCTGCCCGTCCTCCTGTTGTGGATCAAATGATGATTGGACAAGTTAATGCCAGCTTACCTGTATTTGCCGGTTTTAAAATACAGAACAGCATCAAGATTTCTGAGAATTTATATGAGGCCGAAACTGCCACAGCCAACCAAACAAAGGAAGAAGTGGCTATGAAAGTAATCAATCATTATGCAGATCTCTACAAAGCACAAAAAACAATCGAACTGTTAAAAGAGAATCAAAAAAGCGCGCAACAACGTGTATTTGATTTTACCGAAATGGAAAAAAACGGAATCATTCCACGTAACGACTTATTAAAAGCACAGTTACAAGCTTCCAGAATACAATTGACCATAGATGAAGCCGAAAACAATCTGAAAAATGTAAACTTTTATTTAATTACGTTGCTAAAATTGCCTGCAGGAACCAAATTAGAAGTTCGTGAAAGTGATTTTGATAACCTGAAAATGGATAATATCCCTACAAATGATCAGCCGGCACTAGAAAACAGAAAGGATTTACAGGCAGTTCAATTTCAAGGAAAAGCAAGTGAAGCCAATATAAAAATGGCAAAAGGAGGCTATTACCCTGCTGTTTCACTTATTGGTGGTTATACAGCCTTGGACTTATCAAATGTAGTTACCGTTCAAAATGCCATGAATTTTGGAGTGGGACTTTCTTATGATCTAGGTGCAATCCTAAAAAATGCCGCTTCGGTAAAACTGGCTCAAAGTAAAGCTCTTGAAGTTCAAAATTCAGAGGCCTTGCTTAAGGATTATATCAAAGTACAAGTTCAAAAATCTATTGAGGATTATGATTTGGCCATAAAACAAAGCGCTGTTTTAGATCAGGCGGTAGAGCAATCTACTGAAAATTATAGAATCATTAAGGACAAATACGAAAGTGGCCTCTCAGATACCAATGATTTACTTGAAGCTGATGTTGATCAACTTACTTCCAGAATTAATAAGGTACTGACAAAAGTAACTATCATTCAAAAATACTATGAGTTACTATCTGCAACCGGACAATTATCTCAAACTTTCAATCTTTCAAAAATATAAGCACTTTCACAAATGGAAAAGAAAAAAACAAATATAAAATTTATTATTATCCTAGTGACTTTGATAGTATTAGGAGGAACTTATGGAACTTTCAAATACATGCACTCCTTGGCTCACGAAGAAACCGATGATGCCCAAATTGAGAAAAACATGAACCCAATCATCCCTCGAGTTTCAGGATATGTGAATAAAGTGTACATCAAAGACAATGATTTTGTAAAAAAAGGAGACACTTTATTTACCATTGACAAAAGGGACTATGAATTAAAAATCGAAGAAGCCAATGCCGCATTAATAGGAGCTGAAGGAAGTTTTGAAGTTTCAAAAGAAGATATAAACAGTGCTTTGGCAAGTATTTCTGTTTCTGATGCAAATGTGCAGTCAGCCTATGGAAATATCGAAACGGCAAAAATAAGATTAGGCCGTATTAACAGTGATTATGAAAGATACAATAATCTGTATAAAAAGCATTCGATTACAAAACAACAGTATGAACAAGCTTTAGCTGCCAAACAAGAAGCCGAAAATCAAGTCCGTATTTTAGAACAGCAGCAAAAAGCAAGTTCTTTTCAGAAATCAGTTATTGAAGCTAAATCGAGAGTTTCTAACAAACAAACCGAAGTGGCCGCCGCCAATATCAAAAGAGCCCAAGCAATGCTTGATGCAGCAAAATTGAATTTAACCTACACAGTAATAACAGCCGCGATTGATGGTCAGGTTTCAAAAATTGATATCCAACCGGGACAGTTAGTACAGGCAGGACAATCTTTATTTTACATTATCAATAATAATGAAGCCTGGGTTGTAGCTAACTTCAAAGAAACACAACTGAACAAAATGGTTATTGGACAAAAAGTAACCGTAAAAGTAGATGCGTATCCTGATTATGATTTTGAAGGTACAATAACTTCTTTTTCACCGGCAACAGGTTCCAGATTTTCTTTGCTTCCACCGGATAATGCAACCGGGAATTTTGTAAAAACAATTCAAAGGTTACCAGTAAAAATAAGCTTGAACAGTACAAACGATATTGAAAAAATAAAATTATTACGTCCGGGAATGAATGTTGACGTTGACGTACATATAAAATAGAATGACACAAGCAGAAGACGATTTAGTAGAATATGGCTTTAGACGCGTTGTTATTACGATAACGGCAGTACTCTGTGCGTTGCTTGAAATTGTAGACACCACTATTGTCAATGTAGCCCTGACTAACATGCGAGGAAGTCTGGGTGCTACCTTAAATGATGTGGCTTGGGTTATTACCGCTTATGCTATTGCAAATGTTATTGTTATTCCGATGACAAGTTGGCTTTCACAACAATTTGGAAGACGTAATTATTTTGTGGTTTCCATCATTATTTTTACCGTTTCTTCCTTTTTATGTGGTAATGCCAGTAATATCTGGGAACTGGTCACCTTTCGATTTATTCAGGGTTTAGGCGGAGGTGCTTTACTTGTTACCGCACAAACTATTATAACTGAGAGTTACCCAATCGCAAAACGAGGTATGGCTCAGGCTATTTATGGAATGGGTGTAATTGTGGGGCCAACTCTTGGTCCGCCATTAGGAGGATACCTGGTTGATAATTTTTCGTGGCCTTATATATTTTACATTAATATTCCACTTGGGATTATAGCCACTATTTTGGCAATGACTTTTGTGAGAAGTCCAAAATACGGGGAAAAACTAAAAGCCAAACAAGTCGATTGGTGGGGGATTTTTCTTTTGACCTCTTTTATCGGGTCTTTACAGTTTGTTTTAGAACACGGTCAGCAAGATGATTGGTTCAACAACACCACCATTATTGTATTAAGTGTTATATCTCTTTTTGGTTTAATATTATTCATTTGGAGAGAGCTAACCTACAAACATCCAATTGTAAATTTAAGCGTTTTAAAAGATGGAAATCTAAGAATTGGAGTCGTAATGTGTTTCATTTTAGGTTTTGGTCTGTACGGATCCACTTTAATTATTCCGATTTATACGCAGGCGATTTTAGGATGGACAGCCACCGATGCCGGTTTATTATTAATTCCGGGTTCTATAACCACCGCTTTTATGATGCCAATTATTGGTAAATTAATTCAAAGAGGAGTACCTCAAGGCTATATGGTTGGAATTGGATTTTTAATCTTCTTTTTCTTTACCCTGATGATGTACAACCGAATGACTCCGGATACAGGAGTAGAACACCTGTTTTGGCCATTAATATTAAGAGGTGTTGGATTAGGATTACTTTTCGTTCCGATAACAACTTTGTCTCTCTCAACATTGAAAGGGAAACACATTGGTGAAGGTGCTGCCTTTACCGGAATGATGAGACAATTGGGAGGTTCTTTTGGTATTGCGATTATTACCACTTTCATCACAAGATTCAGTCAAAAACATCGAGTAGATTTAGTTTCTCATTTAGACGCGAGCAAATTTGAAGTACAAGAACGTATTGCGCTTTTGCAAAAAGGTTTTATGTCCAAAGGATTTAGCAGCAATGAAGCCTTGGATAAAGCCTATCAGGTTATGGATTATTCCATAATGAAGCAAAGCACCGTTTTATCGTATATGGATATTTTCCTTTATCTGGGAATTATGTTTTTGTGTTGTATCCCTATTATCTTTTTAATTAAAAAAGGGAAAAACAAAATCGATCCTGCCGATGCCATGCATTAGCATTTGTAGAGACGCGATTTATCGCGTCTTTTCATTTATATATTACATTCATAAAGACGCGATAAATCGCGTCTCTACGCTATCGGGTGAAAACCAAATGATTGCCTTTCGATAAATTAGCATCAAATTGATAACCATCATAATTAAAACCTTTTAGGTCATCAATAGTCTGGGCATTGGTATCAATAATATAACGAACCATCATCCCTCTCGCCTTCTTGGCAAAAAAACTGATCATTTTCAGTTTACCATCTTTATAATCTTTGAAATCCGGAGTGATAACCGGAACTTTCAACGCTTTAACATCAACAGCCGAAAAATATTCATTACTGGCCAGATTGATGAATAACTCGTCTTTTTTAAGTTCTTTATTCAAGGCTTTAGTAACCGTTTCTTTCCAAAATTCATATAAATTTTTACGCTCACCAATAGGCAATTTTGTTCCCATTTCCAATCGGTAAGGCTGGATTAAATCCAATGGTTTTAATAATCCGTACAAACCGGATAAAATTCGCAATTTGTCTTGTAAACCTTCTAATTTACTTGGTGGAATCGAATAAGCATCTAATCCCGTATACACATCACCATCGAAAGCATATACTGCCGGGCGGGCATTTTTTGTTGTAAAAGGTGTTTTCCAATCTTGGTTCCGTTGCCAATTCAAATCTGCTAACTTGTCGGAAATAGCCATTAATTCGGATAGTTCTTTAGGTGATTTCTGTTTCAAAACCTGGTGAACTTGTCGCGCTTCTTTCAGAAAGGAAGCTTGAGAAAAAGTCTCGGTTGGCAATTCTTTCTCAAAGTTTAAGGATTTGGCAGGCGATATAACGATTTTCATGAATAACTACGTATTTATTTGTCACCGCAACTAGATGTTCGGTTTTTTGTTTTTTGAATTCCGAATTCAAAAGTACAAATTGAAATTAAGAAATTGGCGACTGAAAATTGAATTGTTTAATAGCATCATAGAGAATTCAAATTGCCAGTAATTTAATTTGTGTATTTTTGGATTCCAAAGCAAGAAAAAGATACTTTTATGAACACAATCGAAATTAGAAAAGCCACTTTAGCCGATCTTAAAACCATTCAATTCATCGGTACGACAACCTTCACAGAAACTTTTGCGGAAGTGAATACTCCGGAAGACATTGCGGCTTATAACCAACAAAGTTTTAATATTGAACAATTAACATCGGAAATAAACAATCCGGATTCACAATATTATCTTGCTTTTTCGGGATCAGAAGCTGTTGGTTATTTAAAAATAAATTTTGGAAAAGCCCAAACCGAAGAGGGAAAAGAAAACAGTTTAGAAATACAAAGAATCTATGTGTTACAGGCATTTCACGGAAAAAAATTAGGCCAATTATTAGTGGACAAAGCAATAGCTGTTGCACAGGAGGAAGCTGTCGATTATATTTGGCTGGGGGTCTGGGAAGAAAATCACAGGGCATTACAATTTTACAATAAAAATGGATTTGTGGTGTTTGATACACATATTTTCACCTTGGGCAACGACCAACAAACCGATTTATTGATGCAACTTAAAATAACCAAAAAACCATAATGAAAGAGAGCGCTTCCTTAGAAACACCACAAAACACCAAGATTCTTAATGCTGCCGTAATTGTTGCCGCACTGGGCTATTTTGTAGATATTTATGATTTATTGCTTTTTGGAATTGTACGAACCGATAGTCTTAAAGATTTAGGAATTACTGGAGACGCTATCCGCAATCAGGGGGAATATCTCATTAGTATGCAAATGTTCGGAATGCTGTTTGGCGGAATCCTCTGGGGAATTTTAGGCGATAAAAAAGGAAGAATCTCCGTTTTGTTTGGCTCAATCCTACTCTATTCGGTGGCCAATATTGCTAACGGAATGGTAACCACCGTTGATGGATATGCTTTTTGGCGTTTGATTGCAGGAATTGGTCTTGCCGGAGAATTGGGTGCCGGAATCACATTGGTAACCGAAAGTTTGCCTAAAGATAAACGAGGCTACGGAACCATGATTGTCGCCTCCGTTGGCGTTTCCGGAGCTGTTGCGGCTTATCTGGTCTATCAGGTTTTTCAGGATTGGCGTTTGTGTTATTATGCCGGTGGGATTTTAGGAATTCTGTTGCTCTTTTTGAGAATCAGTATTACAGAATCAGGTATGTTCAAAAAAGTACAGGAAAGTGAAGAGAAAAAAGGTGATTTCCTCTCTTTGTTTACCAATAAAACCCGTTTCCTCAAATATTTACAATGCATCCTGATTGGCGTTCCGTTATGGTTTCTAGTAGGTGTTTTGATTACTTTTTCTCCAGAATTTGCAAAAGTTTTAGGCGTTCAGGGATTTGAAACTATTGCAGCCGGAAAAGCGATAGCTTTCTGTTACACAGGATTAGTCTTTGGTGATATCGCCAGTGGATTGTTGAGCCAATGGCTTAAAAGCCGAAAAAAAATCATGTACTTATTTTTAGTTTTTAATTTCATCATGGTTTTCGTCTATTTGAATGCGTTCGGAATTACAGCTGCTACATTCTATACACTTTGCTTTATTATGGGATTCTCTGTGGGTTATTGGGTATTATTTGTAACCATCGCTGCAGAACAGTTTGGTACCAATATACGGGCAACGGTAACGACTACTGTTCCTAATTTTGTAAGAGGGTCTCTTCCGCTGATTATATTGATTTACGGTTATTTTAGAGACCAAATCTTCGAAGGCGACATTTTAAAATCAGGAATGATTGTGGGTTCATTACTATCAGTTATTTCTCTATTGGCACTTTGGAAATTAAAAGAAACTTTCCACACCGATTTGAATTATTCTGAAGACACAAAACCCTTTCTTTAAAATGTACAAAAAACGGCATTGGGACATCCTTTTATCTAATCAGGTTGATAAAAATACCTTTATTGAAACCTTACTCTCAGGTGAAGGAACGGGTGATTTAGCTCCTTTTAAAACGCTAAAAGGAATCCTGTTTTCTGATATTGCCATTCAAAAATTTATCGAAAAAGAAAACCAATACGATACGATAGAAGCTGCAGCCGAATCAAACCGAAAATTGCGCACTTTTTCATCGGGTGAACAAAAAAAGGAGTTTTTGCGTTACTGCCTCAATAAGAATCCGGATTATATCATTTTTGATAATCCTTTTGATCATTTAGACCAAGCCTCACGTGAAGCATTAGCCGATTCATTAGAAAAATTGTCGACCACAGTCATTATTATTCAATTAGTCAACCGTGCGGCAGATTTGCTTCCATTCATCCAGAATAAAGCCCGAATAATTGATAATTCGTTTACTTTACACGCCATTAATCCAGCGGAAATCAATCAAAAAACGACAACAACATCTCTTATTCCAAAACCCTTAGAACCTATCTCTTATAACGAAAAGATCCTCATAAAAATGGATGGCGTTTCTGTAAGTTATGAAGAGCGAAAAATTGTAGACCGTATTTTCTGGACTATCAAACAAGGAGAATTTTGGCAGCTCATTGGCCCAAACGGATCCGGAAAGAGTACTCTCTTATCAATGATTACGGGAGATAACCCAAAAGGATACGGACAGGATTTATATCTTTTTGGCAGGAAAAAAGGAAGCGGGGAAAGCATTTGGGAAATCAAGAAACAAATCGGTATTTTTTCAACGGCCATGACCGAATTATTCAAAAGAAATGATTCTTTAGAACAAATGATTCTCTCCGGTTTTTTTGATTCGATCGGATTATACACCCAACCAACCCAATTGCAGAAACAACTTGTAACGCAATGGCTAGAGGTAATTCAGATGAGTCATCTTAGAAATAAAACATTCAACCGACTCTCCATTGGTCAACAAAGAGTCGCACTAATTGTTCGCGCTATTTTAAAACACCCGCCTTTAGTCATTTTAGATGAACCTGTAGAAGGTTTAGATGATGAAAATGTAGCATTGGTCATACAGCTTATCAATCTCTTAAAACAAGAAACTAACATGACGATCATCTATGTTTCCCATCGAATTGAACCTAGCTTGGCTCCTACATCGGTTTTCGAATTAATCCCTGCAGAAACAGGATCTAAGGGTAAAGTAAAATTGCATTCTCACCAAGACTAAAATAGTCACACTGCTTTTTATCGATATCAGAAAACGTGATTAAAAGTACTTCCTGAATCTGGTATTGTCTGACAAATTCTTTAGTGATTTCATTACAAATCAAAATTAATTTAACTCCCTGTTTTAAAACGGTTTATTTGTTATAAATACGTTAAAATAATTCGTACAAAATTGATTGAAACAAAATTTAATCTACTTTTGAAATACGAAATTAGTTACAAAATAGTTAGATACTACACTGGTAAAGCTGTAGATAAAACTGTAGTAATTAGCTATTTTTCAAAAGATAAATTAACAACTTAATGGTAATAACTATGAAAAAATCAATTGTTTTATTATTCTTATTCGTTTTTGCTTTTTCATTTGCACAAAATGGAAAAATGAAACTTAAAAATGACAAATTTCAATCCGGGCAAGAAAACGAGTTCATCTATGAATCTCCCCAAGGATTAGTAATTCCCGAAAATGCAGTTGTTACCATTGCCTATGAAGGATACATTACAAAATCATTCCCCCTCACAAAAAACGAAGCCAACTACCAATTCAAAATTAAAGTACCGGATTCCATTGACATACTCTATTTGGCGGTTGCCGATTCTAAAAAAAACACTATCGATAATAATGGGGAAAAAGGCTATGTAGTTTATTTAAACAATACAACAAAAACTGCGTTAGAAAATGCGCAAATAAAAGAACTAAACTTAGTTGGTTTTGCTAATTATGCATTGAAATTAAAAATAGCTCCAGCAGAAAGTATAAAGCGTTATGACGAACTCTTTAAACAAAATCCTAAATTAAAAGAGACAGATGCTTATAAGGATTATCTTTTTTTATTATACAGAGAAAATAAAGAAGAAACCAAACCTAAATTAACACAACTGGCAGAAAAACTGGAGACTAAAAAAGATGAAAAAAGTCTGAATGCAGCTTATGACATTTATTACGCAATAAACAGTACAGACAAACTAAATGCTACAAAAAAACTGATTTTAAGTAAATATCCTCAGGGAGAAGTGGCAAAAAATGATTTTTGGAAAGACTTTTATGAAAACAAAGATAAAACGGAAAGCTATGTTTTAGAATCCTTAAAAAGCTACAACACAAAATTTAGTGATCACTCCACACAAACGGATGACCGATTTTATTCCCAATTACTTCCTATCTATCTTAAAAATAAAGACACACTGAATCTGACAAAATATGAAAATCTGATTGTTGATAAATTTATGATTGCCAACATCTACAATAATTATGCTTGGGAAGCATCTGGACAAGATTTAATTACGCCTGCCAAAGACATCGATTTTATAGAAAATATTTCAAAGAAAACTTTGACTATTGTCAAAGAGAGAATGGCTAATCCAAAAGAAAGTGATGACCCGGCTCAATTGGAAGGAATGTACAATATGTTTGCAGATACTTATGCATTAATCCTATACAAACAGAAAAAGTATGATTTGGCTTTTCAATACCAAGATGAAATAGCAAAACTGGATGGATTGGATACGGGAGGAAAAGAAAGATACGCCGGTTATGCCGAAAAAGTGAAAGGATTAGAATTTACCAAGAATTATCTGGAGCAACAAATAGCTGCCGGTGTTGATTCAGCGGTGATGTTAAACCAACTGCGAGAGATTTATAAAAAAATGAATCTTCCTTTAGACCAATTTGAAAAGCTTAAAGGAAACGCTGACAAAATTGCTGCTGATAAAAACAAAGAAGATCTTATAAAAACCTACGGTAGTGCCCAGGCAATTGATTTTAGTTTGGTCAACCTGGAAGGAAAAAAAATAAGCTTGGCTGATTATAAAGGTAAAACGGTTGTTTTGGATTTTTGGGCAACCTGGTGTGGTCCTTGTCGTGCTTCATTTCCCGGGATGCAGGAGTTAATTACCAAGTACAAAGGTAAAGATGTAGTATTCCTATTTATTGACGTATGGGAAAAAGGAGAAGCAAAAGACATTGAGAAAAATGTAAGCAAATTCATCTCTGATCATAAATACGATTTTAATGTATTATATGATTTTAAAGATGATATTGTAGCAAAATACAAAGTAAAAGGAATTCCTTCTAAAATCGTCATTAACAAAGAAGGGAACATTGTAAATGCAAATGCATTCATTTCTCACGAAAATCTAATTGCGTTGATTGAAGAAAATATAAAATAATCATTTCAAATAACCACAAAAAAAGCCCCAAATCTGGGGCTTTTTCTATTCTTCTTCTTCCGTACTATGTGATTTGGAGTAATTTCTCCATCTTTCGATACAATCCTTAAAATCATCTGGGAGTTCCGTATCAAAACGCATCATCTCGCCAGTTACAGGGTGTATAAACCCTAATGTTTTAGCATGCAAAGCTTGTCTTGGTAAAGCCTTAAAACAGTTATCAATAAACTGTTTGTATTTCGTAAACGTCGTTCCTTTCAGAATCAAATGACCACCGTAACGTTCATCATTAAACAACGGATGACCAATGTGTTTCATGTGGGCACGAATCTGATGTGTTCTTCCTGTTTCCAATTGACAGGAAATCAAAGTCACATATCCAAAACGCTCCAACACTTTATAATGAGTAACAGCAGGTTTTCCTATTTCCGGGTCCGCAAAAACGGCCATTTGCATACGGTCTTTCAAATGTCTTGCTAAGTTTCCTTCAATCGTTCCCTGATCATCAGCCACATTTCCCCAAACTAAAGCAATATATTCCCTTTCGGAAGTTTTGGCTTCAAATTGTTTGGCCAAATGTGTCATAGCAGCTTCGGTTTTGGCAATCACCAATAATCCCGAAGTATCCTTATCAATTCGGTGAACCAATCCTGGACGTTCGCTACTGTTCATTGGCAAATTATCAAAATGATAAGCCAAAGCATGTACCAAAGTTCCTGTATAATTTCCGTGACCGGGATGTACAACCATTCCTGGTTCTTTATTGATTAACAACAAAGCATCATCTTCATATACGATATCAAGCGGAATATTCTCCGCAATAATATGGTTTTCATAAGGGGGATGGGAAAGCATCACACGAACCACGTCAAAGGCTTTCACTTTGTAATTCGACTTTACAATCGCATCATTTACAAAAATATTCCCTTCGGTGGCGGCATTCTGGATTTTATTCCGAGTGGCATTCTGAATCAAACTCATCAAATATTTATCAATTCGCAAAGGTGCCTGCCCTTTGGGAACCTCAAACCTGAAATGCTCAAATAATTCTTCTTCTAAATCTAATGGCTCAATATTATTGTTCATCTACTGGTATTTCTTCTTCTGTTGGGGTAGCCGTTGCCGTACTATCCGCTTCGGTTTGTTCTTCATAACTCACTTTTCCATCGCCTAAAACCAAATCAATTTTCGATGATTTCAACACGCGTTCCCCTGGTTTTAGGTTTCTGCCTTTGTAACGCATTTCCAAAACCATATCTTTCCCTAAATTCGGAATATATGTAATTGTCCCTTCTTCCAGTCCTAAGGCTTTTAAAGTCGGAACTGCTTCACGATAGGTTTTTTCAATCAAATCAGGAAGTCGTACTGACGAATATCCCGAAGAATTAATTTTTATATATACTTTTCTACCCACTTTCACTTTTGTTCCCGGCAATGGATCTTGCTCTACAACAGTGAACTTAGGGTAATCCCCTCTAAAATCAACACTATCCAGCAATTCGTAATCCAAATCCAACTCATCCAACTTCTCCTCTACCTGCTCCTCAGTCAATTTACTCAAATTCGGAACCGCAATTTCGTGGCCATGATCAGTCGTAAAAGTCAACCAATGCATAAACAAATAACCCAAAACAGCAATAATGGCAAGAGCTATAAATACTTGCACAAAAAAGACACGGCTGGTAAGATACTTACGTAAACTCATAAATTTATTTTTATATGCGGCAAAGATAAAGCTATTTCGTTTCAAAAAAAATGATAATTTTGTTTAGAATACGTTTAATCGGTTAATCGATTAAACGTTTAACCGATTAAACTTATAAAATGAAAAACATTGCCATCATCATGGGCGGCTATTCCAGCGAATACAAAATCTCACTCATTAGCGGAAACGTCGTATATCAATTTCTTGACAAAACAAAATACAACGGATTCCGAATCCATATCTTCAAAGAAAAATGGGTGTATGTAGATGCCAATGATGCCGAATTCCCCATTGATAAAAATGATTTTTCGGTAACGGTTGATGGAAACAAAATTACTTTCGACTGTGTTTTCAATGCGATTCACGGAACTCCGGGTGAAGACGGATTAATGCAAGCTTATTTCGAATTGCTAAATATCCCACAAACTTCTTGCGAGTATTACCAAGCCGCTTTAACCTTTAACAAACGTGATTTACTTTCTGTTCTTAAACCATACGGAATAAAAACAGCTATTTCCTATTACTTAAACAAAGGCGATGCCATCAACATAGATGAAATTGTCAACAAAGTAGGATTGCCTTGCTTCGTAAAACCCAATAAAGCAGGTTCCAGTTTTGGAATTTCTAAAGTAAAAACCACAGCTGAATTGCCAATTGCCATTGAAGTGGCTTACAAAGAAGACAACGAAATCATCATAGAAAGTTTTCTTGACGGTACCGAAGTTTCAGTTGGTGTTATCAATTACAAAGGTGTAGTTACCGTGTTGCCAATCACAGAAATAGTTTCCGAAAATGATTTCTTTGATTACGAAGCAAAATACTTGGGAAAATCACAAGAAATCACACCAGCCAGAATTTCAGACGAAATGACGCAAAAAGTGGGAGAAATTGCCAAACGTGCCTACGAGGTCTTAAAAATGAAAGGTTTCTCCAGAAGCGAATTCATTATTGTAGACGGCGAACCACACATGCTGGAAATGAACACCATTCCAGGGCTTACCACAGAGAGTTTGATTCCACAACAAGCCAAAGCAGCCGGAATTTCATTAGAAGATTTATTTACTAATGCAATTGAGCTTGCTTTAATATAAGTCCCTAAGAAACTAAGGTTCTCAGGCACTAAGTCCTTAGAAGCTTAGTTTTTCAGAATCTTAGAACTTTAAAAAAATGAGAAAAGCCATATTCCCGGGATCGTTTGACCCCATTACTTTAGGACACGAGGACATTATCAAAAGAGGAATTTCTTTATTTGATGAAATCGTAATTGCCATTGGAGTGAATCACGAGAAAAAATACATGTTTTCACTCGAAGAAAGAAAGCGTTTTATCGAAGAAACATTCAAGGATGAACCAAAAGTATCTGTGATTACTTACGAAGGTTTGACCATCGATTTATGCCATAAAATCAATGCAAATTTTATCCTTCGTGGTCTTCGTAACCCTGCCGATTTCGAATTCGAAAAAGCAATTGCACACACCAACCGACGCCTGTCCAAAATAGAAACCGTGTTTTTACTGACTGCTGCCAGAACTTCGTACATCAGTTCCAGTATAGTACGAGATGTAATTCGCAATCATGGTGAATATCAAATGCTCGTACCGGATGCCGTAAGAGTGAAATAATTTTAGCAGAAATCTTGTCAAGTCGAGCGCAATCGAGACTAAACAATATAACAGGATAACTTTACTAGTTTTCGTAAAAGAAACGATACCAATATAAATTTGCGAAAAGCGCTATTTTGCCTTACTTTCGCCGAAAAATAAAAGCCAAAAGATAATGAGTATAGAGAGAGAATTAAATAAACGAAGTGGTTCTAAATGTGAACTTTGTGGTGCAACCGAAAACTTAAAAGTATATCAAGTACTGCCTACCAGAAAAGGTGGAATAGAGGAAAGTATTATGGCTTGCAGCACTTGTATTGACCAAATTGAAAATCCCGATAAAGTAGATTTAAACCACTGGAGATGTCTTAACGACAGTATGTGGAGCGAACAGATTGCAGTTCAAGTGGTAGCTTGGAGAATGTTGAGCAGAATGCGCGCAGCAGGATGGCCTCAAGAACTATTGGACATGATGTATTTAGATGAAGATACTTTGGCTTGGGCTCAAGCTACAGGTGAAGGTGAAGACGACGAAAATAAAATTATCCACCGTGATAGCAACGGAGTGATTTTGGAGCACGGAGATTCAGTCGTTTTAATTAAAGATTTGAAAGTAAAAGGATCAAGCATGGTAGCCAAACAAGGAACTGCGGTGCGTAACATCAGACTGGACCATGAAAACGCCGAATACATTGAAGGAAAAGTTGATGGTCAACAAATCGTTATAATCACACAATACGTGAAAAAAATATAGTTTTTTAGTGATTTGATAGAATAAAAAAAACGTTAGCAATATCTACTGCTAACGTTTTTTTTATACCTGAAAACTGTGACTGAATACGAAATACTCGATTTAGCTTCTTTGAAACAACTTTTCAATCTGCTCTCTTGATAATGGTTCAGAAACATAGGTCGCATTGGCAGCCTTGTTTGAAACCATAAACTGTACGGTTGTTTTATCTGAGTTGGCAATATAATGCAGCCAAACAAAATTATTAGGCAATTCTAATTTTACATCGTTCAAAGGACTGGCTGCAAATCCGCTTGTTATAATACCATAAAGACTTTGATACGCATTATCAATGTTTTTAAATGTAAAATTCTTTAAGGTTGCCTCTTCTTCATCACTCTTAACCGTTGTGTAAAAAAAGGTATATTCCTCTCCTATTTTTTGAACATAAAAATTACTATTTACTCTACCCAATCTTTCAACAGGCACAGTTTCAACAACTTTAATTTGGCTAAAGCCAATAGAACTCGTAAACAAAATCGCAATCGCAATAATTTTTTTCATAATTAATTTGGGGTTTAATGATATACTTTGTAGGTAAGTATTTGTTGGCAAACATAATAATTATAAAAAACAACTCCTTTTTTGAATTGATTATTTATTAACATTAAATCACATATTTTGTTTGTAAACTAAACCAACAACACACAATAATGAGACAAATTGCCGATTATAAATTATAGTTTTCAACCGTAGTGGGAGTTTTCAGTTGATTCGATTATATAAAAAAACGTTAGCAGGATAATTTATACCGCTAACGTTTTTTATCTGAAGGCATAAGACTATGACTGAAACCTACTCCTCTTCCTTCTTGATAACCTTTCTGGCTACTTCAATTTTGAATTTCTTTCCTTTCATTTTCTCTTCTCTGATATTGTTAAGCAAATCCTTTACTTTATTGAATTTTACTGCCGCAAAAGAAATAAAGTCTTTCACTTCAATTAGTCCCAAATCGCCTTTTTCTAATTTTCCTTTTTGAGAAAAGAATCCCACGATATCAATTTTATTCAGTTTGTTTTTCTTGCCACCACTAATAT
>RCUR01000306.1_pt1 | contig 17426 bp, 16 predicted proteins | sample 2166151 | NCBI WGS metagenome assembly RCUR01 (sample SAMN09932785, study PRJNA488358) | compost metagenome | isolation source: compost soil in an enriched community | place: Germany: Experimental Botanical Garden
CTGCGCAGCACCGACCGCCTCAACGAACTGACCCAGCAGAACCTCAAGACCAAACAGCAACTGGACACCCTGACCCAGAGCGACCAGGCCCTGGACGAGCAGATCAGCGTGCTCAAGGGCAGCCTGCTGCTGTCGAAGATCCTCTACAAGCAGAAGCAGGCGCTGCCGCACCTGAAGCTCGACCGCGACCTGGCCGACCAGATCGCCGACATCCGCCTGTACCAGTTCGAAGTCAACCAGCAACGGGAACAGATCAGCAACCCCGTCGCGTACGTCGACAAGCTGCTGGCCGGCCAGCCGCCGGAGCAAGTCACGCCACAGCTGCGCAAGTCCCTGCTGGATATTGCCGTGACGCGCAGCGACCTGCTTGAGCGCCTGAACCGTGAATTGAGCGCCTTGCTCAACGAGTCCATCACCCTGCAGCTCAACCAGAAACAACTGCTGAGCACGGCTCAGAACCTGCGCGCGACCCTCGACGAGCAGATGTTCTGGATCCCGAGCAACAAGCCGCTGGACCTGGAATGGCTGGGCACCGTACCCAAGCGCCTGCAGCAGCAGGTCGCGACCCTGCCGTGGACCTCGAGTATCAAGGAGCTTGCCGACGGCCTGACCCAGCGACCGCTGCTGTTCCTGCCCCTGGCGCTGTTGATTGGTGCGTTGATCTGGCGCCGCAGCGACCTGTATGCACGCCTGACCAAGGTGCATAACGATGTCGGCCACTTCAAACGCGACAGCCAGTGGCACACGCCCCAGGCCATTTTGATCAACGTCCTGCTGGCCCTGCCGGGTACCCTGGCCCTGGGCTTGTGCGGCTTTGCACTGCAATTCGACGCCCGCGGGCAAAACGCCAACCTGGGCGCCGCCTTGTTGCAACTCTCCCAGGCCTGGATGGTGTTCTACACCGCCTACCGCATCCTCGCGCCGGGTGGTGTCGCCGAACTGCATTTCCGCTGGGAGAAGCCCCAGGTCGAGTTCCTGCGCCGCTGGATCCGTCGCCTGGGTGTCGTGGTGCTGGCGCTGGTAGGCGTGGTCGCCATTGCCGAGCACCAGCCTTCGGCCCTGGCCGATGACGTGCTGGGCATTGGCGTGGTCCTGACCTGCTATGCCTTGATGACCCTGTTGCTCAGCCGCCTGTTGCTGCGCAGCCCCACCCACCGTAACGCCTCGCTGTTCCGCAAGGCCGTGGGCGTGGCCTTTACCGTGCTGCCGATCGCCTTGTTCGTGGCGGTGTGCTTTGGCTACTACTACACCGCGCTGAAACTCACCGACCGCCTGATCGACACCCTGTACCTGCTGATGTTCTGGATCATCATCGAGGCAGGCTTTGTTCGCGGCCTGGCCGTGGCGGCCCGGCGCCTGGCCTACCAGCGCGCCCTGAGCAAGCGCCAGGCGGCGAAGGAAAGCGGCGGCGATCCCGAAACCGTGATCGAAGAACCGACCCTGGACATCGAACAGGTCAACCAGCAGTCCCTGCGCCTGATTCGCCTGGCCTTGCTCGGTGTGTTCATTGCCGGGCTGTATTGGGTATGGGCCGACCTGATCAGTGTGTTCGCCTACCTGGACAACATTACCCTGTACGAATACACCAGCGGCACGGGTGCCGCCATGAGCATGGTGCCGATCAGCCTCGGCGACATGATCGGCGCCCTGGTGATTATCGGTATCACCGTCGCCCTGGCCGGCAACCTGCCCGGCCTGCTGGAAGTATTGGTACTGTCGCGCCTGAACCTGGCCCAGGGCAGTGCCTATGCCACCACCACGCTGCTGTCGTATGCCATTGCCGGCATCGGCTTTGTCACGACCCTGTCGACCCTGGGTGTGAGCTGGGACAAGCTACAGTGGCTGGTCGCCGCCCTCTCGGTTGGCCTGGGTTTCGGCATGCAGGAGATCTTCGCCAACTTCATCTCCGGCATCATGATCCTGTTCGAGCGTCCGGTGCGGATCGGCGACACCATCACCATCGGCAACCTGTCGGGCACAGTGAGCAAGATCCGCATCCGTGCCACGACCATTACCGACTTCGACCGCAAGGACATCATCGTCCCGAACAAGACCTTCATTACCGGGCAACTGATCAACTGGTCGCTGACCGACACCATTACCCGGGTGACCCTGAAGCTCGGCGTGGACTACGGTTCGGACCTGGACCTGGTGCGTTCGCTGCTGCTCAAGGCGGCCAGGGAAAACCCGCGGGTGCTCAAGGAACCGGAGCCGATCGTGTACTTCCTCAATTTCGGCGAGAGTACCCTCGACCACGAGTTGCGCATGCACGTGCGCGACCTGGGCGACCGCAACCCCGTGCTCGACGAGATCAACCGCTATATCAACCGCGAATTCAAGAAGCAGCACATCAACATCTCCTTCCGACAGATGGAGATCTACCTCAAGAACATGCAGGGCCAGGAATACAAGATGGTCCCGGTCGAAAGCGCCGACAAGACCCTGATTCCGTTGCAATCGGTACCGGGTAGCGGCAAGCCGGCGAGCGAGCCGCCGTTGCAGAAGCTCGACTGAGGGCAAAGGCGCGCCCGCTCTTGTAGGAGCGGGCTTGCCCGCGATGAGGCCCGCCTAAACACTTCAAATCCCCTGTTCCCCATTTCCCTTTCCCATCACCACCCGCCACAATGGCCTATCCCTGCCCGGAGACAGCCCTTTGAAACAGCTGGACGAATTGACTTTCGACAACCGCTTCGCCCGCCTGGGCGATGCGTTTTCCACCTCGGTGTTGCCAGAGCCCATCCTCAACCCGCGCCTGGTGGTGGCCAGCGATGCCGCCATGCAGTTGCTCGACCTCGATCCAGGCCAGGCGCAGACCGATGTGTTCGCCGAACTGTTCAGCGGGCACAAACTCTGGGCCGAGGCCGAGCCGCGGGCAATGGTCTATTCCGGGCATCAGTTCGGTTCCTACAACCCGCGCCTGGGCGATGGCCGCGGCCTGTTGCTGGGCGAAGTGTACAACGACGCGGGCGAGCACTGGGACCTGCACCTCAAGGGCGCCGGGCAAACCCCATACTCGCGCATGGGCGACGGCCGCGCCGTGCTGCGCTCCTCGATCCGTGAGTTCCTGGCCTCCGAAGCCTTGTACGCCTTGGGCATTCCGAGCAGTCGCGCGCTGTGCGTGATCGGCTCGGACACCCCGGTATGGCGTGAAAAGCAGGAGCGCGGGGCGATGCTGCTGCGCCTGGCCAAAAGCCACGTACGCTTTGGCCACTTCGAATACTTCTACTACACCAAGCAACCCGAACAGCAGAAGATTCTCGCCGAGCACGTGCTGGCCATGCATTTCCCCGAGTGCCAGGCGCAACCAGAGCCGTATCTGGCGATGTACCGCGAAATCGTCGAGCGCAATGCCGAACTGATCGCTTTGTGGCAAGCCTACGGCTTCTGCCATGGCGTGATGAACACCGACAACATGTCGATCCTGGGCATCACCTTCGATTTCGGCCCCTACGCGTTCCTCGATGATTTCGACGCCAACTTCATCTGCAACCATTCCGACGACCAGGGGCGCTATTCCTATAGCAACCAGGTGCCCATCGCGCATTGGAACCTCGCCGCCCTGGCCCAGGCACTGACCCCCTTCATCAGCGTCGAAACGCTGCGCGAAACCCTGGGCTTGTTCCTGCCGATGTACGAAGCCCACTACCTGGACCTGATGCGCCGGCGCCTGGGCCTGACCACCGCCGAGGATGAAGACAAAGCACTGGTCGAGCGCCTCCTGCAGCTGATGCAAAACAGTGGCGTGGACTACAGCCTGTTCTTCCGCCGGCTGGGCGACGAACCTGCCGAATCGGCGCTCAAGCGCCTGCGCGATGACTTTATCGACCTCGCCGGTTTCGATGCCTGGAGTGTCGATTACCTGGCCCGTAGCCAACGTGAATGGCTGTTCGACGATACCCGGCGCAGCGCACGCATGCATGCCGTGAACCCGCTGTATGTGCTGCGTAACTACCTGGCGCAAAAAGCCATCGATGCCGCAGAGCAGGGCGACTATGAAGAAGTGCGCCGGCTGCACGCCGTGTTGAGCAACCCCTTCGAGGCGCAGCCAGGCATGGAAGCGTATGCCGAGCGGCCACCTGAATGGGGCAAGCATCTCGAGATCAGTTGCTCTTCCTAAGCTGTTTTTGCCTGGGGCTACCGTTGGTCTGGCGTGAGAGAAATCAGCAAAAGAACTGGTATTTATCACAGGTTTCAGGGGGAAAAAAGCACGCTATAAATCTCCTCACTTTCAACGCGTGGCAGCAAACGCGAGCGGCCAGTGCCGCTATTTGTCAGGGAGATCAATCATGTCAAGCCAGCACGCGCATCGTTCCTCTGTACCGCAACCCACGACAACACATCACCTGCCCCAAGTGATACTCACGACCAAGGAAACGGAAGTGCTGTTCTGGAGTGCCTTGGGCAAGTCGTCATGGGAAATCGGCAGAATCATCGGTACCACTGAATCGGGCGTGAACTTTCACTTCACCAATATCCGCAGCAAGTACGGCGTCCACTCCCGGCAGGTGGCTTTGACGACGGCGATGATACAAGGATTGATCTCTCTGAACGCCCTGGAGCACGCACTGGAAAACATGCAGGCATCGGCCCATGACGAGTAGCCGTGTTGAAATGGCCACTCAATAGCGCCACCATGGCAGCGACCTTTCAATCGTCGCCGCCAGGAACCTGCCATGACCGATCCGCTGATGATCCCTTGCCCCCATTGCAACGGCCTGAACCGGATACCGGCCAACCGGCTCGGCGATCAACCCAAATGCGGGCGTTGCAAGAGCCCGGTCCTGCTCGACAGCCCCTTTGATTTGCAGCAAGGCGATTACGCCAGCCAGATCAAGGGCGACCTGCCACTGCTGATTGATGTCTGGGCCGACTGGTGTGGGCCGTGCAAGTCCTTTACGCCGATTTTCCAGCAGGCCGCCCGGCAACTGAGTGGGCGTTGCCGCCTGGCCAAACTGGACAGCGAAGCCAACCAACAATTGGCCGGGCAACTGGGGATTCGTTCGATCCCCAGCCTCATCCTGTTCAAGAACGGCCGCGAAGTGGCTCGCCAGAGCGGTGCATTCCCTTTGCCGCAGCTGCTTGAATGGCTGCGCGGCCAAGGAATCTGAGCGGTTTTAGTTGTTGCTTTCCAGCAAACCGTGCAACTGAACAAATTGCTGGGTCAGTTTGTGTCGCGCATCGAGATGGATCAACGGCAGGCTGGCCTGGTGGGATTCACGCATTTTCACCGAGCTGTTCAGGTAAACCGGCAGCACGGGCATGCCTTCGGCAATCAGCTCATCGAGCATCTGCTGGGGCAGGCTGGCTCGCGACTGAAACTGGTTGACCACGATGCCTTCGACCTCCAGTTCTTCGTTGTGGTCTTCCTTGAGCTCTTCGATTTCAGCGAGCAGGCCATACAGGGCCTGGCGGGAGAAGCTGTCGCAGTCAAAGGGAATCAGCACACGATCGGCAGCGATCAGCGCTGAAACCGCGTAGAAATTCAAGGCTGGAGGCGTATCGAGGTAGATACGGTCGTAATCTTCGGCCAGGTCATCGAGCAGTTTGCGCAGCTTGTTGATCTTGTGCTTGGCTTCGAGCTTGGGTTGCAAGTCAGCCAACTCCGCCGTGGCGGTGATCACGTGCAGATTGTCGAAAGGGGTTTCGTAGATATCGACTTTGTTTTTCTTGGCAAAAGGCCCGGCCGAGAGCGTTTGCTTGAAGAAATCGGCGATGCCCATGGGAATATCGTCGCCCGTCAGCCCGGTCAGGTACTGGGTCGAATTGGCCTGAGCGTCCAGATCGATCAACAGGGTACGAAAGCCTTCGCTGGCACTGACTGCCGCCAGGTTACAGGCGATGCTCGATTTGCCCACGCCACCTTTCTGATTGAATACCACGCGCCGCATAAGACCTCCGTGCACCAGTGAATGCCCGAGTGTAGTGGGCCAACGGTCGAACTGACCAGCACCATTGAACTCACACTGAAGAACGATCTGATAGAAGGAAATACGCCTAACCTACAAAAAGTTGGCTTCTCCACGATAGTCAGGCGAAAACCATTGTCCTACACATGGCTGCTTAACCATTTGCTCCGTGCCAACCCCACCGCGATAATGCGCGCCACTGGGCGATCGCAACACGCCGGTGTGGGCCAGAACCCCGAATCGGCCCCCTGGCATGCAAACCCACAAGGGCAGGAAACCCGTAGTGATAACATTCAACATCGCCCAATGGCGCGCCTGGGCTCCGGGGTTGGTTTCAGTGCACGACTGGCTGCAATGGAGCCAGGCACCGCAACCGATCGCCGATGATGCTGCGGCACCTGATGTGTCATTCCTGCCGGCCATGCAGCGGCGCAGGCTCGGCCGCCTGGCGCGCATGGCCTTCAGCGTCGGCTGGCCCCTGGCCGAGGGGCAGGCGCAATTGCCCCTGGTGTTCGCCTGCCGCCATGGCGAAACCCCGCGTACTTTTGAGCTTCTCAGCGAACTGGCCGCCGGGCAGCTATTGTCGCCGACCCAATTCAGCCTCTCGGTGCACAATGCGGTCATTGGCCTGTGGTCGATCCTGCGCGGCTGCAATGCCGAAATGACCTCGCTCGCCGCCGCCGGCGACGGCCTGGAACATGGCCTCCTCGAAGCCTGTGCGCTGTTGCGCGAAGGCGCGCCGGCGGTGTTGCTGATCATCACCGAAGAAACGCCGGCACCGGCCTATACCCACTGGATCGACGATGTGCCCTTCCCCTATGCCGTCGGCCTGTTGTTGACTGCCGGAGACGATTGGGCCCTCTCGATCGAGACGGCGAACGCCGAAGCTTTACCGTGCCAATGGCCCCACGCCGTCGACCTGCTGCGCTGCCTGCTCACCGGGCAGGCTGGCTGCCAGCACACCTGCAACGGCCGTACCTGGCATTGGCACCGCAAGCACCAATGAAACGTCATGACGCCTACTATTGGCGCTTGTTGGCTACCGCCATGAGCTTTGCCCTGTTCGGGGCCGGCAGCCTGTGCCTGCGCCTGGTGTTTTTCCCGCTGCTGAGCTGCTTGCCAGGTAACGTCGAGGCTCACCGGCGCAGGGCGCGGCGCACGATTGGCCAGTTGTTCTGGCTGTTCGTCCGCTTCATGTACCGCACAGGGGTACTGACCTATGACATCCGCGGTGCGGAAAAACTCGGCCGGCCAGGGCAAATGATCATCGCCAATCACCCCTCGCTGATCGATGTGGTGTTTCTGATCGGGCTGGTGCGCGAGGCCGACTGCGTGGTCAAGCAAAGCCTCTGGGACAACTTTTTCACCCGCGGCCCGTTGCGAGAGGCGCAATACATCAGCAACGACGGCAGTATGGACATGCTCGACACGGCGGCCCAGGCACTGCAAGACGGGCAAACGCTTATCATTTTCCCCGAAGGCACGCGCACCCGGCCCGGCAGCCCCCTGGCCTTTCATCGCGGCGCTGCCGCAATCGCCTTGCGAGGTGCGAAAATCATCACCCCTGTTACCATCAAGGTCAGCCCGAGCACGCTGACCAAGGCCGAGCCCTGGTATCGCATCCCGCGCAGCCGGGTGCACTTCAGCCTCCAGGCAGGTGCCGATATCGACCCCCGGTTTTTCGCAGCGTCGGGCCCCGCACCGCAGGCTTCGCGCAAGCTCAACGACTATCTGCATGACTATTTTTTAAAGGAGCTCGCCCTTGATGAGCGAACAGCACCCGGACCTTAGCCTTGAAATCAAGCGGCTGATCATCGATGCCCTGGGCCTTGAGGACATCACGCCCCACGATATCGACAACGACCAGGCACTCTTCGGCGAAGGCCTTGGCCTGGATTCGGTGGACGCGCTGGAACTCGGCCTGGCCATCCAGAAACGCTATGGCATCAAGATCGATGCCGAGGCCAAGGACACCCGTACGCATTTTTCCAACGTGACCAGCCTTGCCGCTTTTGTCACTGCTAAACAGGCCGCGTGAGACAGCCAAATGCAAAACCGTGATGAAATTTTCAATACCCTGCGCACTGCCCTGGTCGAACTGTTCGAGCTCGAGCCCGAACGCGTAAGCCTGGACTCCAACCTGTATGAGGACCTGGAGATCGACAGCATCGACGCCGTGGACCTGCTGGACCACATCAAACGCCAGACCGGCAAGAAGATCGCTGCCGAAGACTTCAAGGCCGTGCGCACGGTCAACGACGTGGTCGAAGCGGTCTACCGCCTGGTCAACCCGGCCGCATGAAGCGTCTTCTGGGCCTCGGTCTGCTCCTTGCTGGCGTGCTGTACCCTTTTGCGGTCTACCTTGGCATGGAACATTTCGCGCCATGGCAGTTCGGCCTGCTGTTGGGTGGGCTTTGGCTTGCGCGTGCCATGACCGGCGAGCGCAGGCCGGCAAACCTCTGCCCCGCCCTGGCGGCCATCGGCTTCTGCCTGTTGCTGGCGGCATTCGACAGCACCCGGCTACTGCGTTGGTATCCGGTGCTGATCAATGCGTCCCTGCTCGGGGTCTTCGGGTGGAGCCTGATGCATGGCATGCCGATGGTCGAGCGCCTGGCGCGCCTGCGTGAGCCTCGCTTGCCATCCGCCGCCATCGTCTATACCCGCCGGGTCACCGAGGTCTGGTGTCTGTTCTTCCTGGGTAATGGCCTGACCGCCGCCGCGCTGGCGTTGTGGGCTCCGCTCGATTGGTGGACGCTGTACAATGGCCTGATTGCCTACTTGTTGATGGGCGCCCTGTTTGCCGGCGAATGGCTCATTCGCCAGCGGCTGCGAGTACGCCCATGAAGTGGATCGGCCTTGAACAGTTGCTGCTCGAGCCACAGCCCGACCGCACAGTAACGTTTGCCCCAGCGCTGGACCACGCCCAGTTCTGTAACCGTGCCTTGGGCCTGGCCGCAGGCCTGCGCCAGCGAGGCATCAAGCGCCTGGCGGTCTGCCTGGAAGACGCGGGCGACTTGGCCATTGCCCTGTTCGGTGCCTGGCGCGCCGGGACCAGCGTGCTGTTGCCGGCCGACCTGCAGGCGCAGACGCGCACGCGCTGGGCCAGCGAGGTCGATCTATGGCTGAGTGAGCAGCCGGGCGATTGCACCGTGGCCGAGTTGTACACAACCCCCCTGGCCCCAGCTGCGTTAGACCCGGATAGGTGCCAACTGAGCTTGTGCACCTCCGGCTCCAGTGGCGAACCCAAGCGCATCGACAAAAGCCTGCGCCAGCTTGCCAATGAAGTTACTGCGCTGGAACAGCTGTGGGGTGCAGACCTGGGCACTGCCTGCATCCTTGGCAGTGTCGCCAGCCACCACATCTATGGCTTGTTGTTTCGCGTGCTGTGGCCATTGAGCGCAGGCCGCTGCTTTGCACGTCATCCACTGCCCTTCCCCGAGGACTTGCAACAAGCCAGCCTGCGGCATCCGTCATTTGCCTGGGTGACCAGCCCCGCTCTGCTCAAACGCATGGGCGACAACCTCGACTGGCCGGCGCTAAGCCGGGTACGACGGGTGTTTTCCTCTGGCGGTGCCTTGCCGGCGCAAACGGCTTGCGAGTTGCAAGGCCGGCTGCGGCAACGGCCCACCGAGATCCTCGGCAGCTCGGAAACCGGTGGCATCGCCTGGCGTCAGGCCGACGACCTCTGGCAACCCTTCGCCGATGTGCGCCTGGGCCAGAACGCCGAGGGCGCCTTGTGCATCGAGTCACCGTACTTGCCTGCCGGCCACATCGAGCAAACCGCCGATGCCGCCGAATTTACCAGCGACGGGCGCTTTCGCTTGCTGGGCAGGCTCGACCGTATCGTCAAGCTCGAGGAAAAGCGCATCTCATTGCCGATGCTGGAACAGGCGCTGGTCGAACATGCCTGGGTCGATGAAGCGCGCCTGGGCGTGGTCCAGGAAAACCGCGCCAGCCTGGGGGCCCTGCTGGTACTCAACGAGCAAGGCCTGCACGCACTGCGCAGCCAAGGGCGGCGAGCACTGACCGAAGCCCTGCGACGTTACTTGAGCCAACACTGCGAAGCCCTGGCCTTGCCCCGCCGCTGGCGCCTGTTGCGGCAATTGCCATTCAACACCCAGGGCAAGTTGCCCCAGGCAGATGTGGATGCGCTGCTGCTGGCCAGGCGACCACACACCGCAGAAATCCTCGGGCAGGCCCAGGTCGATGGTGAATTGCGCCTGCAATTGGCAGTGCCGCCGGACCTGGCCTATTTCAGCGGCCACTTCCCCCAGGCGCCGGTGTTGCCGGGTGTCGTGCAGGTTGAATGGGTGATGGAATTGGCCCGGCAGATCCTGGATCTACCCGGCCAATTCGCGGGAATGGAAGTGCTCAAGTTTCAGCATTTGATTCGGCCGGGAGATGTGGTCGAACTGGAGCTGCGTTGGGATGAAGCGCGCGGGAAGCTTTATTTCACCTATCGCAATGACGGCGTGGTGTGCTCCAGCGGTCGGGTGCTGCTGGAGGTGGCGAGTGATTGATACTTCAGGCGACCGCTTTGCGGTCGATAGGAATGGTTCGGCGATCCGGCAAGCCACCTCCCAGAAAGGGCGACGGCTTTGGGGGAGACTCTTTGTTATCTGCCAAGGCCTTATCGCTGGCAAGCCAGCTCCCACAGAAATCAATGCGGCCCACCACTGTGGGAGCAACTGTCTTAAGAGGCCTTTCGGGCCTCGACGCAGCCTGGCGGCAGCTGCTACATCCATGGTCACCCCGTTCGGCGTAGCAGCCGCAGGCTGCGTCGCTTGTGCTTTTTGGCGCTGGCGTTTGTGTGGGAGCCGGCTTGCCGGCGATAAGGCCGACAACGGCTTCAGGGGTGCAGCCCCACATGCATAATCCCTGCGCCATCATCCCGGTCTACAACCACGAACTCGCCGTGCCCAAGGTCGTCGCCGAACTGCTCGAGGCCAACCTGCCTTGCGTGCTGGTCGACGATGCCAGCAGCCCGGCTTGCGCCGCCGCTCTCGAAACCCTGACCACTCAGGCGCGGGTGTTCCTGGTCAAGCTGGCCGTCAATCAGGGCAAGGGCGGCGCGGTCATGGCAGGCATGCGCGAAGCCGCGCGCCTGGGCTTCAGCCATGCCTTGCAGGTGGATGCCGACGGCCAGCACGACTTGCAGGATGTCGCGCTGTTCCTGGAACGCTCACGTCAACACCCCCAGGCGCTGATCTGCGGTTACCCGCAATACGATGCCAGCGTGCCCAAGGGGCGGCTCTATGCACGCTACCTGACCCATGTGTGGGTGTGGATCAACAGCCTGTCGCTACAGATCCCGGATTCCATGTGCGGTTTTCGCATCTACCCCTTGGCGCAAGTTCTGCCGTTGCTCGATTCGGCCAGGCTGGGCAAGCGCATGGACTTCGACCCGGAAATCCTCGTGCGACTGGCCTGGCGCAACCAACCGATGCAGTGGTTGCCGACCCGGGTGCATTACCCTCGGGACGGTATTTCGCATTTTCGCCTGGTCCACGACAACGCACTGATCTCGGCCATGCATGCCAAACTATTCTTCGGCATGCTGCTGCGCCTGCCCCTGATCCTCTGGCGCAGGTGGCAGGCATGAGCGAACGACACTGGGCCGCCCATCAGGAACGCGGCAGTTTCTGGCTGATGAAATTCACCGCGTGGGGCGTGAAAGTGCTCGGTCGACGCGCGCTGAGCCCAATCCTGCATGGCATCGTCCTGTACTTCTTCATTTTTGGCCGACAAGCCCGCCGCAATATCTGGCAGTACCAGCAGCGCCTGGCCGACTGGAGTGGTCAGGCGCACTTGCAGCCAAGCCACAAGAGGGTTTTCATGCAGTTCATGGCGTTTGCCGAGGCCTTGCTCGACAAGCTGGATGTGTGGAACGGCAGGTTGCAACTGGAGCAGATCGAAATCGTCGACCCGGCGCAACTGCGCCCACAATTGCGCGGTGACCGCGGGCAAATGCTGGTCGGTGCTCACCTGGGCAATCTTGAAGTGTGCCGCGCACTGGCCGATCTGGGCGAACGCGTGACCATGAACGTTCTGGTGCACACCAAACACGCCGAGCGCTTTAACCGCCTGCTCGGCGAAGCTGGCGCCAGCAACCTGCGCCTGATCCAGGTCAGCGAACTCGACCCGGCGATCATGCTACAACTGAGCCAGCGCCTGGAGCGCGGCGAGTGGCTGGCGATCGCCGGCGACCGCGTGCCCCTGCATGGCGGGCGCAACACCCGAGTTGATTTTCTCGGCCACCCGGCCGCCTTCCCCCAAGGCCCATGGCTACTGGCCGGCTTGCTCAAATGCCCGGTAAACCTGGTCCTGTGCCTGAAGCAGCAGGGGCGCTACCGGGTCATCCTCGAGCCGTTCGCCGCAGCCATCACCTGGCGTCGCAGCGACCGCGAACAGGTTATTGCAAACTGGGCTGCACGCTATGCCGAGCGCCTGGGGCATTACTGCCTGCAAGCGCCGCAACAATGGTTCAATTTCTACCCATTCTGGAAGACCGATGACAACGTATCCGCTTGAGCCGGTAACCTTCGGCCGAACCGCACTTTGCATCGAGGACGTGCTGGCCCTGGCCAACCGCGAGGCTGCCGCACGGCTGCAGGGTGACCCTGACTACCGCGAGGCCATTGCCCGTGGTGCGCGCTTTCTCGACTCCCTGCTGGACAAGGAAGGGGTGATCTATGGTGTCACCACAGGCTATGGCGACTCCTGCGTGATCGCCGTGCCGCTGGAGCATGTCGAAGCCCTGCCCCGGCATCTGTACACCTTTCATGGCTGCGGCCTTGGCCAACTGCTCGATGCCCAGGCGACACGTGCCGTGTTGGCGGCGCGCCTGCAGTCACTGTGCCAGGGTGTGTCAGGGGTGCGTGTCGAATTGCTCGAGCGCCTGCAGGCCTTTCTCGAACATGACATTTTGCCGCTGATTCCCCAGGAGGGCTCGGTAGGAGCCAGTGGCGACCTGACGCCGCTATCTTATGTGGCGGCGAGCCTGGCAGGTGAACGTGACGTGCTGTACCGCGGCGAACGGCGGGCGGCCCTGGACGTGCACCGCGAACTGGGCTGGCAGCCCCTGGTGTTGCGCCCCAAGGAAGCCCTGGCACTGATGAACGGCACGGCGGTAATGACCGGCCTGGCCTGCCTGGCCTTTGCCCGCGCCGACTACCTGCTCAAGCTGGCCACGCGCATCACCGCCATGAACGTGATGGCCCTGCAAGGCAACCCGGAACACTTCGATGAGCGCCTGTTCGCCAGCAAACCGCATCCGGGGCAGATGCAAGTCGCCGCCTGGCTGCGCCAGGACCTGGCCATCGACGCACCGACCGCACCGCTGCACCGCCTGCAGGATCGCTACTCGCTACGCTGTGCCCCCCATGTGCTTGGGGTATTGGCCGACAGCCTGGGCTGGCTGCGCGGCTTCATCGAGACCGAACTCAATAGCGCCAACGACAACCCGATCATCGACGCCAAAGCCGAACGCGTGCTGCATGGTGGGCATTTCTATGGTGGCCATATCGCCTTCGCCATGGACAGCCTCAAGACCCTGGTAGCCAATGTCGCCGACTTGCTCGACCGCCAGCTCGCCTTGCTGGTGGATGTGCGCTACAACCACGGGCTGCCGAGCAACCTGTCTGGCGCCAGCGACGAGCGAGCGATGCTCAACCATGGCTTCAAGGCCGTGCAGATCGGCGCCAGTGCCTGGACCGCCGAAGCCTTGAAAAACACCATGCCGGCCAGCGTGTTCTCGCGTTCCACCGAATGCCATAACCAGGACAAGGTGAGCATGGGTACCATCGCCGCGCGTGATGCCTTGCGCGTGCTTGAGCTGACCGAACAGGTCGCCGCCGCCACGCTATTGGCAGCCCAACAAGGGCTCTGGCTGCGAGGCCGCGGCACAGGCGCTGCGCCCCTGCCGCCAGCATTGGCCGACATGCACCGGCAACTGGGCGAAGACTTCGCCCCGGTGATCGAAGACCGCGCACTCGAAGGCGAACTGCGCCTGTGCCTGCAGCGCATTGCCAGCCAGCACTGGAGGTTGCATGCGCAGTAAGGGAGTGCTCCACGCCGAAAGCGAAATCCTCGTGCCGTTTTTCGATATCGACCCCATGAACGTGGTCTGGCATGGTCATTACGTCAAATACCTGGAGATCGCGCGCTGTGCCCTGCTCGACAAACTCGGCCACAATTACTTGCAGATGCAGGCCAGCGGATTTGCCTGGCCGGTCATCGACCTGCAACTGCGTTATATCCGCAGCGCCACGTTCGGCCAGCGCCTGGTCGTGCGGGCCAGCCTGGTGGAATGGGAGAACCGCCTGAAGATCAATTACCTGATCAGTGACGCGGCCAGCGGCGAACGCATCACCCGCGCAAGCTCCGTGCAAGTAGCCGTGGACCTGGCCAGCCGCGAGATGCAGTTGGCCTCGCCGAAGGTGTTCATCGATGCCGTACTGAAGGCCATCCCATGAAGGGTTTGCTCGTGCGCTGCCTTTGCCTTGCAGCATTGCTGGGCCTGGGTAAGCCGGCCTGGGCGTTCGACCTGCAAGCGCTGAGCGCTCAACTGGCCAAGCCTGCGGTGGTCCAGGGCGACTTCATCCAGGAGAAACACCTGCGCGCCCTGCCGCAACCGTTGACCAGTAAAGGACAGTTCGTCCTGGCCAGGGACAATGGCCTGCTCTGGCTACTCAAGAGCCCATTGCAGCAGGATTACCGCATCAACGCCGCCGGTATTGCCCGCCGCGACACCGACGGCTGGCACACGCTGCCGAGCAAGAGCGCCGGGGCACAGCAGAACCGCCTGTTCTTCGCGGTGCTGCAAGGCGACAGCAGCGGACTGCAACGGGACTTCGAGCTTGACCTGCAAGGTGACGCCGGCAACTGGCAACTGCGCCTGACACCTCGCTCGCTACTGCTCAAGCAGGTATTCACCCGTATCGATATCTTCGGCGGCCAGTTCGTCGAGCGCATCGAGTTGATGGAAGTCCAGGGCGACAGCACTGTACTGCGCATGCCTGCCAGCCACAGCGCCGACAACCTGAGCGAAGAACAGCGCCATGACTTCGCTCAATAAACGCCTGTTGCCACGCCTGTGCCTGACCCTGTTGCTGGCCGTTCTCGCCGTGGCTGTCTGGCAATGGCGTGACGGCGCGCCTCTATCGGCCAACCTCATGGAACTGGTGCCCGGGGAGGCCCCCGATGCCCTGGTACAACGCGCCGAGCAGCGCATGCAGGAGCCGTTGAACCAGGACCTGCTGGTACTGGTCGGGCATACCGAGCGTGATCAGGCCATTGCCGTGGCGCAACGCCTGGGTGAGCAGTGGCAAGCCAGCGGCTTGTTCGAGAACGTCCAGTGGAGCCTGCACACCGACGTGCCGGCGCTGCGTGAACAGTTGCTGCAAGGGCGCTTGGCGATGCTGTCGGCGGCTGACCGTAAAAACCTCCTCGAACAACCCAAGGCCTTTATCGAACAACGCGCCAGGAGCCTGTTCGACCCCTTCAGCGTATTCAGCCTGGTATCCAGCCAGGATGACTGGTTCGGCCTGGCCGCCCGCATCCAGGATAGCCAGCCCAAGCGTGGCACGGTGCAACTGGATATCAGCAGCGGCGCGCTGATCGCCGAAGACGCGGGCACATCCTGGGTGCTGCTGCGCGCACGTACGCGCGGTGACGCCTTCGATTTGAAACTGCCGCTGCAAGTGGCCGACCTGCTCGAGCAGGCGCGAACCCAGGCGCAGGCCAGCGATGCTCGACTGCTGGCCGCCAGTGGCCTGTTGTATGCCGCCAATGGTCAACGCCAGGCTGCCCGGGAGATCACCTGGGTCGGCGGAGGCGCCACGGTGGGCATCCTGTTGCTGTTGCTCCTGGCTTTTCGACGCTTGCGCGTGTTACTCGCATTCGTGCCGGTGCTGGTGGGCATGTTGTTCGGCGCCGTCGCCTGCGTCGCCCTGTTTGGCCAGATGCACATACTGACCCTGGTGCTGGGCTCCAGCCTGATCGGGGTCGCCATCGACTACCCGCTGCATTACCTGTCGAAAAGCTGGAGCCTGCGCCCTTGGCGGAGTTGGCCGGCGCTGCGGTTGACCCTGACGGGCCTGAGTTTGAGCCTGGTCACCAGCTGTATCGGCTACCTGGCGCTGGCGTTCACGCCCTTCCCAGCTCTGACCCAGATTGCGGTGTTTTCCGCAGCGGGCCTGTGCGGTGCATACCTGACCGCCGTATGCCTGCTGCCAGCGCTTTTCGATGGCATGCAATTGACCCCCGCCGCATGGCCTCTGCGCGTGGCCGAAGGGTTGCTGCGGCTGCGCCAGGTGTTGTTGCAACAAGTTGCCAGCCGTTGGCTGCTGGTACTGACCCTAGCGTTTTGCGCAGCCGGATTGTGGCAGCTCAAGAGCCACAACGATCTGCGCCAATGGGTTTCCAGCCCGGAGCAACTGCTCGACGAAGCCAAAACCATTGCGCGCATTACCGGCTACCAGCCGACCAGCCAGTTTTTCCTGGTTCGCGCTGTCGACCAGCAGCAATTGCTGGAGCGCCAGGCCGCACTGGCCCGGCGCCTCGATCAACTGGTCGGCCTCGACAAGCTGCAGGGCTACATGGCCCTGAGCCAACTGGTGGCACCCCCTGCCGAGCAACAACAACTGCATACGGCCCTGGGTCAGCTGAGCGAGCACTGGCAGCCCTTGCTCGCCCTGGGCATACCACTTCAGGCCATGCAGGCGGAGCTTGCACACCTGCAGGCACTGCCGGTCCTGGGGATCGATCAGGTGCTGGCCGGCCCCCTGGGCGAACCCTGGCGCTCGCTGTGGCTCGGTGAAACGGGCGACGGTGTCGCTGCCATGGTCAGCCTTCAAGGGCTCAACGACTCCAGCCTGCTGCAGCTGCAATCCCAGGACTTGCCCGGTGTGCAACTGGTCGACCGGCTGGGCGAACTCAATACCGTGTTCGCCGACACGCAACTGAGCGCCGCCAAGCTTAAATTGCTGTCTTGCCTGTTGATCGTACTGCTGCTGATCCTGCCATTCGGCCTGGGCGGTGCCCTGCGACTGGTTGCCCTGCCGCTGCTGGCGGCACTGTGCAGCCTTGCCAGTCTGGGATGGCTCGGGCAACCGCTGACCCTGTTCAGTTTATTCGGCCTGCTGTTGGTGACGGCCATCGGTGTCGACTACGCCATCCTGATGCGTGAGCAGGTTGGCGGCGCTGCCGTCAGCCTGCTGGGTACCCTGCTGGCGGCGACCACCACCTGGCTTTCGTTCGGTTTGCTGGCGGTGTCGGGCACCCCGGCCGTGAGCAATTTCGGCCTGGCGGTGAGCCTTGGCCTGATGTTCAGCTTCCTGCTGGCCCCCTGGGCCGGCAGCCATGAGCGTGCTGTAGAATGATCCGTGCAGGGTTGCTCGCTTGCCTGCTGCTGCTTGGCGCCTGCGCGAACAAACCGCCGCTGCCTGCGCAAAATCCGACCCTGGATCTGCCGCTGCAATTGCATGTGGAAAAACAGCAAGCAGGCCAGCAGCAGGATTG